>Ga0209474_10002323_pt1 | contig 17691 bp, 15 predicted proteins | sample GraSoiAngelo_145_FD_185902 | JGI IMG/M metagenome (GOLD analysis project Ga0209474, IMG submission 185902) | Grasslands soil microbial communities from the Angelo Coastal Reserve, California, USA - 14_1009_05_20cm (SPAdes) (version 2) | ecosystem: Environmental > Terrestrial > Soil > Grasslands... | reverse complement strand
GACCAGTCGTCATCCACTCGCGAAGGTCGTACCAATGCGTTGCGCGCAGCGCCTCGGCGAGCCTCGGATCGGTGTGCTCCGCGTTGAAGACGTGGCGTTCGAGATCGCAACAGATCGCGACCGTGTCCAGCGAAACGTCCGGCAGGTTCGCCAGCGCATCCGCCGGCAGCTTCGCCTCCGCCACCGTGTAGTGCATGAACTGGAGGTCGGGGGCGAGCTCCATCAGCGTCGGCCAATCGGGGCAGGTTCGCGAGCTCATGCCGTCCGCGCGGGCCGCTTGTCCCCGACGAGCGACCAGTCGCCCTCGAACCTGAACCAGCCGCGGCTGTGCTCATCCGGGTAGACCGTGAACTCCGCCGCGGGATCGAGACGGTGGTACTGCCGGGTCGACTTCGGGTCGCCGAGGGCGAGGCTGAGGCGGAAGAGCCCGTCCGAGAGCGGAAGACGAGGCACTTCGAAGCAGACCTCCCGGCTCGCGCCTGAACGCCAGCCCAGCTCCTCGGCCGTCGCCTCGCTCGCGCCCAGCAGACCGCCGTTCGCGTCTCTGAACTCGACGGCGACGCGTGGCGGAGCGACACCGGGAGACAACTCGATCGAAAGTCGCACCACGAGAGGCCCGCCGGACAGGAACTGCCTTCGCTCCTCGCCGTCGCTGCCCTCGAGCCGGACCCCGACGATCGTCGCCTCGCCGGTTCCCCACGTGTGCCGCTGCTCCGTAGCCTCCTCGGCGGCAAGCAGCTCCTGGTAGTGCTTGATCACTTCCCGCGACGATCCATCCTGCGCGACGCGACCGCCCGTCAGCAGCACGGCGCGCTCGCAGACGCGCTCGACCGCCGGTGCCGCATGCGAGACGAAAAGGATCGTCCTCCCTCGCTCGCGCAGTTCGAGGATCTTGCCGAAGCACTTGCGCTGGAAAGCCTCGTCGCCGACCGCGAACACCTCGTCGAGGAGCAGGATGTCGGGGTCCAGATGCGTCGCGACGGCGAAGCCAAGCCGCATGTACATCCCGGACGAGTACGTCCGGACGGGAACGTCGAAGAACTCCTCGAGCTCGGCGAAAGCGACGATCTCGTTGAGGCGCTCGCGGACGTAACTCCGCTTCAAACCATGGACGGCGCCGTTCATGTAGACGTTCTCGCGACCGGTGAAATCCGGGTGAAAACCCGCACCGAGGCCGAGCAGGGAGCCGATATCGCCGCCCACCTCCAATCGGCCAGAGGTGGGCGCGAAGATGCCGCCGATCAGCCGCAGCAGCGTCGTCTTGCCCGAGCCGTTGCGGCCGATGACACCAACGGCCTCGCCCGGCTCGACGGTCAGCGAGACGTCTCGCAGAGCCCAGATCTCCTCCCTGCGCAGATGCCTACGGCGCAGGATTGCTTCCTTGAGCGTGACGTCGCGCTGTGGGTAGACCCGAAACCGGCGGCTGACGCCCTCGGCGACGATAGCTCCGGGCTTCACGCCTGCGAGGGTACTGAAAGGGCTCTTTCGACAATCCCGGCCAGCGCGCGCACGAACGCGGGGTCGTCGTTCAGGGACTCGATCCGATCAAGTTCGAGGCCGAGCTCGACGGCGCGCTCGCGCGCCTCGACGTCGAGGTCCCAGAGGATCTCGAGGTGATCCGAGACGAAGCCGATGGGGCAAACCAGCACGCGCCGGACCCCGTTCGCCGCGAGCCGCTCGAGCTCCTCCAGTATGTCCGGCCCGAGCCAGGGCTCGCCGGTCGCGCTGGCGCTCTGGAAGGCGAACGACCAGGCGGCTATGCCGGCGCGCTCGGCGACGAGCCGCGAGGTCTCGAGGAGCTGGTCGCGGTATGGATCGCCGTCTCGCAGGATTCGCTCCGGCAGCGAGTGCGCCGTGAAGACCACGTGGCCGTCGAAGCCGCGCACGCGCGATGCCAGCACGTCGAGAAACGGGCCGTGGTCGTGCCAACTCTCGACGAAGACGAGCTCGGCCCGGCCCTGCAGAGCATTCTCCAGCCGCTGGCGGTAGCCGGCGATCGAGAGGCGCGAGTAGTGCGGCGCCAGCACGAGCCCGACGAGGGTCTCGGCTCCACCCGCGAGCGCCGCCTCGACCGTCTCGCCGATGCGCGGCCGCCAGTGCTTCATCCCGACGAAGACCGGGATCCCGACCTCGGGCTCGAGCCTCGCCCGCTGCGCCTCGGTGATCTCGTCGAGCGGCGAGCGGCCGCCGATCCGGCGGTAGCGCTCCGTCAGCTCGTCGATCGCCCCCTGCGAGACCGGCCGGCCCGCGCGGATGTCGGCGAGGTAGGCGGGGATGTCCTCCGCCGTCGCCGGGCTGCCGTACGCCATCAGGATCACGGCTGCGTTCACGCGACCGCCTTCGCCGTCCGCTCGTGGACGAGTCGCACCAGCCGGCCCAAGTCGTCGGGATTCGTTTCCGGCACCACACCGTGGCCGAGATTGAAGACGTGGCCCGGCCGTCCGTCCGCGCGCCGCAGAACGTCCTCGGTCTCACGCTCGACACGCTCCCACGGCCCGAGGAGGAGGGCGCCGTCAAGGTTTCCTTGGATACCGCGGTCGTGGCCGATCCGCTCCCAGGCGGCGTCGAGCGGAAGTCGCCAGTCGACGCCGATCACGTCGCCGCCGGCGGCCCGCCGTTCCTCGAGCAGGTGAGCGTCGCCGGTTGCGAAGTGGATCGTCGGCACGTCCACGGCCTCGAGCACGCGCGCCGAGTAGGGCGCAGCGAACTCGCGGTAGTCTGACACCGACAGCGTGCCGACCCATGAGTCGAACAGCTGCACGACGTCGGCCCCGGCCCTGACGCAGCCGGCGAGGTAGCGAGCGAACGCGTCGGCGAGCTTGTCCATCAGCGCGTGCCAGACCTCGGGCGCGCCGTACATGCAGGCCTTCGTCTGCTTGAAGTCACGCGTCGGCTTCCCCTCGATCAGGTAGCCGGCGACGGTGAAAGGCCCTCCGGCGAAGCCGATCACGGACTGGGCGGGGCGCAGCGCTTCGCGGACGAGCCGCACCGATTCGAGCGTCGACGGCACCGATTCCTCGGGCTCCGGCACTGCAAGCCGCTCCACGTCGGCAAGCGTGCGCACGGGCGCAGCAACGACCGGCCCCACGTTCTCGACCAGCTCGACCTCGACCCCCATGCCGAGAACCGGGAGCATGATGTCGGCGAACATCACCGCTGCGTCGACGCCGTGACGCAGCACCGGCTGCAGCGTCACCTCGGCGCAGAGCTCCGGCGCCCGTGCGATCTCGAAGAGTCCGTAGCGCTCGCGCAGCTCCCGGTACTCGGGCAGCGACCGTCCGGCTTGGCGCATGAACCAGACGGGCGTGCGCTCGACCTGCTCCAGCCGGCAGGCGCGGACGAGAAGGGGTGCGGGCACGGCTACAGCTCGACCGCGAGCTGGTCGTCCAGGCGGCGGAAGACGAAGGCGCCGAGTAGGAGGGCTCCCGCACCGGCACCGACGACGTAGGCGACTTCGCCGAGACTGGGGTACTGCCCGTAAAAGAGCGGTCGGCGGATCGCCTCAACAAACGGGGTGACGACATTGCCCCACCGCAGGATCTCCATCAGGACGTGGTGATCCTGGACGCCGGGGAGCGTGCTCAGGTCGTAGAAGACCGGAGTGAGGAAGAACCACGGCAAGAGCACGGTCAGCAGCAGGTGCTCGACGTCCCGAAACAGGGCAGAAAGGGCGGCGAACACGATCGAGAGCCCGCTCGCGAGTGCGACCAGCGAAACCGACAGCGGGATCACGGCCCACATCGTCGTCCGCGTGGCCGGGATGACTGCGAAGTTCACGACAGCGACCACGAGCAGCATCACGAGGTACGTGACCAGGTTGGAGCCGACCACTGCCAGGGGAAGCAGCTGGCGCGGAAAGCGGACCTGTTTGACGAGATTGGCGTGGGCGACGATGCTCGCACTCGACATCTGGAGCGAGCCTGAGAAAAAGATCCAGATCGTCAGCCCCGAGAGGATGAAGAGCGGGTAGTGCGGGATGCCAGCGCTCCGCCAGAGAACGGAGAAAACGAGCGTGTAAACGCCCATCAACACGAGTGGATTCACGAACGTCCAGCCAACGCCGAGCAGCGAACCCTTGTAACGGGCGTTCAGCTCCCGCCGGAAGAGATTGCCGAACAGGTCCGGGTACCGAAGCAAGTCGACGTAGAGCGTCACGGCGGCCAGTCTAGATGCCGCCTGAGTACTATCGTTCCGCCGTGCGTACCTCCGTCGCAAAGCAGGCCGTGAGGAAGCTCGGGAGGCTTCGACGCTCGCGCGACGGCCGGCTCGAAAGCCTCGGCCACGATTTCGATCGCGGGCACCGCGACTACGTTGAGAGGTTGCCCGAAGGCGAGCGTCTCTGGCTCGGAACGAAGCCGTTCAGCGCTCCGCCGAACTTCGAGCTCGCCACCTGCCTGCGCACCTTCGCACACGTTGTCGAGCATCTGGGACTGGGCCTGCGTGCCCAAGTCCTCGACGTGGGCTGCGGCCCCGGGTGGCTGAGCGAGTTCCTCGCCCGCTGCGGCTACTGGGTGACCGGAATCGACATCTCGGAGGACATGGTCGAGATCGCACGACTGCGGGTTTCGCGGATCCCGGGGCAGGTCGGTGAAGGCATCGACCCTCTTGCCGAGTTTCACGCGATGCCCGTGCAGGAGCTGCCGTGGACCAACCGCTTCGACGCCGCGATCCTCTACGACACGATGCACCACTTCGACGACGAGCTCGAGACCCTGAAGGTGATCCAACGCGCGCTCGTCCCGGGCGGCACGATCTACATCCGCGAGGGAGCTCGACCGGCGCCGGGCTCCGAGAGCGAGCAGGCGCTGATCCAGGAGATGCGCGTGCACCAGACGCTCGAGTCTCCTTTCGATCCTCGTTATCTCCTCGATGTCGTTCGGGAGGCCGGTTTCGAAGACGTTCGACGGTTGCTCGAGGTCGACGAACTCGTCGCAGTCGACGACCTCCGGCAGCCGTTCAATGCTCTGCTGCGGTTCTTCCGGTATCGCGCAGGACGCGGCGAGATCAACACCATCCTCGCTCGGAAGCCGCTCGGAGTCGAGATTCGCACTGATGCGACCAACTTCTCCGGCCGAATCGAGGCGCTCGGCGATTGGGAGGACGGCTCCGAGCCCGGAGAGAAGCTGCTGTCGGTCGAGGTGACCAATGAAGGCCGGGCGTTCTGGCCGATGGCCAACGACTTTCCCTACTCGTCGGGCGTCGTCACGGTCGGGCCCTACACGATCGACGACGCCGGCGACAAGGTCGAGCTCCCCCGCGCCATGCTGCCCCACAGCGTCTCGCCAGGGGGATCGGCGCGGGTTACGGTTCGCGTTCCCACCGGGGCAACCCTGGGCGAGGTGCGGATCGACCTCGTGCGCGAGGGGCTCGCCTGGTTCTCGGAGGTCGGATCGCAGCCGCTGGTCGTACCGCCCAAAGGTTGACGCTGCGTATCGTCATCGACGTCAGCCCGCTCTCGCTTCCGCGGACCGGAATCGGCAACTACCTGCGAGGGATGATCGGCGGTCTCGCAACCGTCGCCCGGGAGCACGAGATCGTCGCGTTCGCGCCGACGGGTCTGCGCGGAACACGCCGCGTACGGGAGGCGCTCGAGCCGATCCCGGTCGAGCGCCGACTCGTGCCTTTGCCCGCGGCGCACGCTTGGCGGCTCGCTTGGAGCAAGACGGGACGGCTACCGCTCGAACGCTTCCTCGGCCCGTTCGACGTCTTCCATTTCTCCGACTGGATGTATCCGCCGCAGCGACAGGGTGTGCGGGCAACGACGATCCACGACCTCGTCCCGCTTCACTTTCCGGGGCTCGTCCACCCGAGGACCCGTCGCTTGCATGGCGCGAAGTACCGTCATGCCGCCGCGACGTGCGACATCGTCTTCACAAACTCCTTCTTCACGGCCCAGGACGTGGCCGAGCATCTGCAGATTCCGTCCGAGCGGATCCACGTCGCCTATCCGGGGATCGAGGCGCGCTTCCGGCCTGACGGCGAGCGCGCCGACCTGGGAGCGCCGTACATCCTGACCGTCTCGACTCTCGACCCGCGGAAGAACGTCGAAGTCGTGATCCAGGCCTTCGACCTGGTGCGCCGTCGAAGGCCGGAGCTCGTGCTCGCCGTGGTGGGCGGCGTCGCACCTGGCGCCTCTCCACCCGCTGGCCGTGAGGGGGTCCGCCTGCTCGGTTTCGTCGACGAGCAACGGCTGGCGGCGCTCTATCGAGGCGCCTCGGCTTTCCTCTACGCCTCGCGGTTCGAAGGCTTCGGGATGCCGGTCGTCGAAGCGCTCGCAAGCGGCGTCCCGGCAGTCGTCTCGTCGCACCCGTCGCTGAACGAGGCGTCGGCGCAGGCGGCTTTTCGCGCCGATCCCGAGAGGCCGGAGGCCGTTGCCGAGGCGCTCGAAGCCGCACTGCAGCGCGGCGAAGAGCGGCGCGCGGACGGCTTGACCCATGCGCGGCAATTCACCTGGGACGCCTGCGGCGAGGCCGTGTTGCGCGGGTACGAAAGCGTGCTCTGAGACACTGCTGTCGTGCTCGAGGTCGCGTTCGACACGAGCCCGCTGGCGCAAACGCGGGCGGGAACGGCCCGCTACATCCGCGGATTGCTGGGCGGGCTCGAGCGAGCGCAAGAACTGACGGTGGAACGGCATGCGTTCGCGGTCCGAGCCCGCGCTGCGGTGCCGGTTCGCGATATCGCCTGGTACCTCGGCGCTCTGCCGCTGCTTGCGCGTAACGCGGACGTTCTCCACTGCCCCACCTTCCGCGCGCCGGTCCGCTCGCGCGTCCCCTTGGTCGTCACGTTCCACGACCTCGCTGTCCTGAGGCACCCGGTGACCTTCAATACCTGGACGCGAACGTACAGCCGCACCGTCCTGCCGCGGGTCGCGGCTGCGGCGGCTCGAGTGATTGCGGTCTCCGAGTTCACCGCGGGCGAGCTCGTCGACGTTCTCGCCGTACCGGAAACGAAAATCCGGGTGATTCCGAACGCCGTCGGGCCGCCCTTCACCGCCACGGGCGACGCTGCCGAGGGCGACTACGTGCTCGCCGTCTCGACACTCGAGCCCCGCAAGAACCTCGGCAGCCTCGTCGAGGGCTTTCAGCGCGCCGGCCTGAACGGCTGCGAGCTTCGCGTCGTCGGCGCGCGCGGCTGGGGCGGGGTCGAGCCCGCGGCGAGCGGCGGGGTGCGCTGGCTCGGCGAGGTCTCGGACGAGGAGCTCGCGCGACTGTACCGCGGTGCCCGTTGTGCCGCCTATGTCTCTCTCTACGAGGGCTTTGGGCTGCCCGTGCTCGAGGCGATGGCGTGCGGGACGCCGGTCGTAAGCGCCGACCTGCCGCCGATCCACGAGTTCGCGCGAGGTGTAGTCACGGTCGACCCGCGCGACGCCGATGCAATCGCCGCCGGACTCTGCGAAGCACTCGCACGCCGCGAAGAGCTCGGACGCGAGGGGCGCCGGGCGGCCGCGGCATATGACTGGGGCCGTGTCGCGCGAGAGACCTCGGACGTCTATCGAGAGGTCGCCGGGTGAGCAAGCTGCTGGTCGTGCTCGATGCCGACGTACTCGGACGTCAGCGGACCGGGGACGAGAGCTACGTCTCGGCGCTGCTTCGCGAGCTCCCTCGGCTTGACGACGAGCTTCGCTTCGCCGCTGTGACCCGGCACCCGGAGCTCCTGCCGGACGGCATCGAGGCCGTCGAGCTTCCGGCCCGCAGCCAGGCGTGGCGGATGGCCCGGTCGTTCCCCCGCCTGCTGCGCCGCTTGCAACCGGCGGTCACACACTTCCAGCACGTCGTCGCTCCCGGTTTCGCATCGCCCGCCGTTGTGACGATCCACGACCTTTCGTTCGAGCGTGAGCCGAAGCTCATGGGACCGCGCGACCGCTTCTTCTTCCGGACGATGGTGCCGCGTTCCGTTCGGCGGGCGAACCGCGTCATTGCGGTCTCCGCCCGGACGAAGCGAGACCTGGTCGAGCATTACGACGTCGACGAGCGGAAGATCGCCGTCATCCCGAACGGCGTCGACGACGTCTTCAGCCCCGACGGGCGAGTCGGCGACGACGAGACGCCCTTCCTCCTCTTCGTCGGGGCTCTCCAGCCGCGGAAGGACCCGCTCGTTGCGATCGAGGCGCTCTCGCTCGCTGACTCCGAGCTCAGGCTGGTGCTCGTTGGCCCGGACAAGGGCGCCGCGGCCGAGGCTCGACGCGCCGTTGCACGCCTCGGCCTCAACGGGCGAGTCGAGTTCACCGGCCATGTCGAGAAGCCGGCGCTGGCGACCCTCTACCGCGAGGCCGAGGCGCTCGTCTTTCCGTCGCGGTACGAGGGCTTCGGACTGCCCGTGCTGGAGGCGATGGCGTCGGGGACACCGGTGGTCGCCACGTCGGCCGGCGCGATTCCGGAGGTCGCTGGCGATGCGGCCATCCTCGTCGACGCAGGCGACCCCGTCGCGCTAGCCGGCGGAATCGAGCGCGCGCTCGCCGATCGCGAGCGCCTCTCCCACGCGGGGCTCGAGCGAGCACGGCTCTACAGCTGGAGGGAGACCGCGAGGCGGACGCTTGCGGTGTACCGGGAGCTCATGTGAGCGTCTCCGGCGTCGTCGTCACGCACGAGCCTCGTGATGATCTGAAGCGCTGCCTCGCCGGCCTCGCACCGCAGGTCGGGGAGCTGGTCGTAGTGGCAAACCTGCCGCTCGACATCGAGCTGCCGCCGAACGCCCGCCTCGTCGAAAACGCTCGGCCGCGCGGCTTCAGCGCGAACGTCAACCGGGGCGTCGCCGAGACGAGCGGCGAGTTCGTCGTCATCGCGAACCCCGACACCGAGCCGGCGCCGGACGCGGTCCGGGTCCTGCGCGATTTCGCCGCCGAGAGGCCACGCTGCGGCATCGCCGGCCCACAGCTGCGCTACCCCGACGGCCGCTGGCAGCCCTCGCGGCGCCGCTTCCCGACGGTGCGCGGGACGCTCGTCCGCCGGACGCCTCTCCGCTACGTCGCGCGACCATTCGAGCGCCAGCGCGACCATTACTTGCTGGACGAACCTCCCGCAGAGCCGGTGCCCGCGGACTGGATGCTGGCGGCGTTCCTGCTGCTACGACGCGAGATGCTCGACGAGCTCGGCGGCTTCGACGAGCAGTTCCGCCTCTACGGCGAGGACATCGAGCTCTGCTACCGGGCGGCCAAAGCGGGGTGGGAGCGCTGGTACGTGCCGCAGGCTGTGGTGACGCACCGCTACGCGGCCGAGATCGACCGAAAGCTGCTCACACGCCACACGCTCTGGCAATGGCGCGGGATCGCGCGATTCGTGCGCAAGCACCCCGAGCGCTTGCGCGCGCTCTAGTGTGTTTTCCGCGCGGCGTATGAGAACGACACCTGGGCGCCGAGTTGCCGAGTGTCAGGCAGACCGAACTGCGACGGCGAGAAGGTCGGGTGAACGTGAACCTCCACGCGGGCGGGCGGGCGGACCTCGAATGCAAAAGTCCGCTGCGTGAGACTGTGTACGACCCAGCGGCGCACGGAGTACACCTTCACGAACTTGCCGCTCGCGGCCGCCGGTTTGCCCACCACGATCCGCACACGCCCGGGCACGTCGGGCCCACCAAAGCCGGCGCGCCCGAGCGCGACGATGATCCCCACCGGTCGATTGCCTCGTGAGCCGAAGATGGAGAACGCCGCGTTGTCGCCCATCCAGCCGTCAGAGGAGACTCCCTCCGTCGTCGACCCGACCCGCAGCGGTCGCCTGATCCGGTAGAGAGCGAGGGGGTATTCGTTCGGGCCGCCGAGCGCCACCAGGTGGCCCGGAAACGCGCTTCGACTGTCGGCGATCGCATAATCGGCGCCTTGAGCAGCCGGCGGATCGACCCGGCCAGTGTCGACGTTGATCGTCGAGGATGTCTCGGGAAGGTTGCAGATCTCCCCCGGGCCCAGGTTGTAGATGCCCGAGACGTTGCGGTTCCAGAATTCGGTCTCGAGCAGCGTGACCGACGCGCCCGGTGGTGTGTTGAGGTACAGCACGCGCTTGCTTCGTCCGATCGCCTTCTCCACCCAGCTGGCATCGGGGCCGGCCGCGTGGCGCGTGCTGACCGAGGCCCCTGCGGTGTCATCGAACGCAGGCTTTGATGCTGAGACTAGGTAGGCCGCCAGCAGGAGTGGGAGCGCGACCCGCGCGACCGATCGCGCCGAGACCGCGAACAGAAATGCTCCGAGCAACGCCCCCGCTGCGACCACCCATTTGAGCTCCTCGAGCGCGCCGGGGAGATGACGGGAGAACTTGAACAGCGAGTCCAAGGTGATCCCGTTCACCGGGTCGGGGACGACGAAGGCGTTGAAGTTCAGAGTCCGAACCAGAAGCGCCGGCAGGACGACGGCGACGGCGGTCCCGAGCAGCGGCCGCGGCAATCCTCGCGCGAGCCAAAGGACGAAAGCGATCACGAGCAGGGGCTCGAGGTAAAAGGTGTAGCGCTCGAACACGAACGGGGTCACGGTCGCCGCGAAGGCCCCGACCTCGACGAGCACCCAGAGCATCGAAGCGGTGACGACCGCCAAGAAAGCGCGCTCGGCACTGGTGGTTACGACACCGCGGAGACCGAGCCAGAGAAGCACGATCAGCGCACTAACGGGTACCAGCCCGACGGCGAGACCGAGCTCCGCCAGATGCTTGACTGCCCAGCGAGCGGTCGCGACAAGCGGGTAGTGGGTGGTTGCGAGCCCCTGGTAGGCCCCGAGCCCGGTCGCAAGCGGCGCCCCTTGGATCTGCTTGTAGACGACATAGGCGACGAGCCCTCCGGCGAGGAGCACGGCCGTCGGCCAGAGGCGGCGTAGCTCCGCCAGGAGACGGTCGCGCGGGTCACCTGCACGGAGGTCGAGAACGGCCTTCGCCAGCACGGCGGTCGGGATCACGAGGAAGAGGACGATCCCCTGCACCCTGATACTCGCTGCGAGCCCGATCGCCGCGAGCGCCGCGAGCTGGTGGAAAAGGGTCGGGCGCTCGAGCGCCACCGCGATGGCGAATACCGCAAGAACGAAGGCCGGGAGGAAGGCGCCCTCCGTCATCAGGACGCCGGAGTAGAAGAGAGCCGGCAGGAGCAGCGTCAGGGCTGCCGCGAGCAAGGCGTGAATCGGCGTCACGAGCCGACGAGCCCAGAGGTAAACCGGAACCGGGGTCAGTGCCATCGCCGAGGCGGTGATGCCCTTGGCCAACGCATAGGTCGTGGACATCGAATCCGCGAACCAGGCGGGCGCGAGCAGTAAGGGGTACAGGTAGCTCTGGTGCTTCGGCGTTCCGCGCAAGAGGTAGCGCCCGTGTTCGGCGACGTTCTTGGCCAGATTGCTGTAGATGAACTCATCGCAGAGGACGACCGGTGCCACAAATCTGCGGTCGAGCACCGTTCGGATCGTTGCGGCCGCGACGACCAGAACGGCGACGGCCAGCCCGGTCCAGTGGCCGCGCGCCCACCGGCCCCCCTGGGCCAGCGCCGGTAGCCGCCTCACGCGCCGGCCGGCCGGTAGCGGAACGCGACCTGCGCGCCCAGCTGACGCGTGTCCGGCTGGCCAAACTGAGACGGGGAGAACGTGGGCGAGATGTGAATCGTCACCTGGAAGCGCCTGCGGGGAGTCGGAATCGTGAAGACGCGCACGCTCCCGGTGTGAATCACCCATGTGCGCATACCGAGAGGCTTCCCGCCGAGGGGCGCCAACTCGATTCGCACGTGCCCAGGGACGTCTTGGCCGGTCCAGGCGGTTCGGCTGAGGCTTACCGCCACTCGACCCGGAGCGTCCACGGCGAAGCGCGTGTAGGCCGCGTCGGAGCTCATCCAGCCGTCGCCGTAGATACCCGTCGTCTCCTGAGCAACCCTGAGAGGCCCCTTTGTTCGGTACAGCGCAAACGGAGGACGTGCAGCAATCAGGCGACCGTCGAGCCCGAAGGAGAGACTCGAGATGATGTTTTGAGCCCTGAGCCGCGTGCCCGACGTCGTCGACACGATCAGCCCGTTAGCCGAATCGACGCGAGCGGCAGTCTCCGGGCCGCCCGCAGGCTCAGGCGTACTGAGGTTGTAGACGGAGTGGAGGCTTCGGTTCCAGAACTGGGTCTGCCACAGGCTCAACGTCTCCGGCCACGTCTCCGACGTCGTCCCCAGCAGAAAGGTCGCGTTGCCGCCCGAGCCGATTCGCTGGTCAACCCAACTCGGGCTTCCCAGGGTTCCGGCCGAGTCCTTGAGACCGCCCGAGTAGTCGCGCAGCGTGCCCTCGACGGAGTAGCTCGAGAGGACGAGAAACGCCGCCACCGACGCGGGAAAAAGCAGCTCCGGCCACCCGTGCCGCGGCCAGAGGATGAACGCGAGCGCCGCGGCGATCCCGCCGGCCAGCAGGAAATGCCGGGTCTCTCCGAATCCACCCGGGACGAAGCGCTGCGAGAGCCGGAGGAACGGGATCAAGCCGAACGTGTCGGAGAAGATCGAGATGTTCAGCAGGCTTCCGAGCGGAAGTGCGAACAGGAGCGCAGCCGGGACGGCTGCGGCCACGAGAGTCAGGAGTGGAGGCCGTGGCAGCCCGCGGTCGAGCCAGAGCGCGAGCGAGAGGAAGAGAAGCGGGGCCAGGAAGAACATGTAGCGCTCCTCGATCCGCAGCGAGAAACCGGACGCGAACACCGCAACCTCAACGACGATCCACGCGATCGCCGCTGCGGCGACGGCAAGAAATGCACGCTCGGCCGCGCTTCGGGTTCCTCCCCGCGTGAACGCCAGCCCCAGCAGAAGCAGAAACGCGCAGGCAGGCAGAATCGCCACCGAGAGGCCCAGCTCGGCGAAGTGGAGCAGGATCCAATGCCGGGCGGCGTCGAAGGAATAGTTCTTCCGCGCGACATCCTGGTAGGTGCCGAGCCCGCTCGAGAGCCCGCGCCCGCGCGCGAGCTCGAGCAGAACGTAGGAGCAGGCCGCTGCCACGAGGAGCGCGCCAGAGACCCAGTAGCGGCGGAGCTCGGCCCCGAGAAAGCGCAAAGACCTCGGACGAGGTTCGGCCCAGAGCTCCAGGAGCACCTTGAGCAGGATCGCGGTCGGTAGCACGAGCAACAGCACGAGCCCCTGGTAACGGACGACCGTCGCGAGGAGGATCGCTCCGAAGGCGAACAGTTGCCGCAACAGCGTCGGCCGCTCCAGCGCAAGTGCAAAAGCAAAGGCCGCAAGCACGAACGCCGGCAGGAAGGCGTTTTCGGTCATCAGCATGCCGCTGTACATGAACGACGGCATCAGCAGCACGAGCCCGACCGCCACGAGGGCATACAGCGGTGACATCAGCCGCCTACCCCAAATGTAGAGCGGCACCACCGTCGCCGTCATCACGATCACGTTGATCGCCTTGGCGAGGCCATACGTCGTCGCCATCGGGTGAAACAGCCAGGCCGGCGAGATCAACGCGGGATAGGCAACGTTGCCGATCCCGCTCGGCGCTCCGCGAATCAAGAAATGCCCGGTCGAGGCGAAGCTCTTGGCCATCTCGGAATAGAGCAGCTCGTCCGTCATGATCCAGGGGGTCGCGATCTTGCGGGTGAGCCAAATGCGGACGCCGATCGAGATGGCCACGACAACGGCAAGCGTCAGCACGGCAGCCTTCGACGGGTTCCGCACTGTCACGCGAGGACGTTCCGGCCACGCCGTGTCACGCGGCAGGGAGCGCTCAACGGCCAGGGCCAACCTCCCGCAGGCGCTCGGCGACGTCGCTCAACGCGCGCCCATTGGCCGCGAGCCCCGTCTCCGCCGCCGCGCGCGCCATCTCGCCAAGGACGGCATCCTGGACCATAACGCCGCCGGCTGCCTCCTCGAGGGCTGCGACATAGGCCTCGGCGACCCGCTCGAGCCGGTGCTCGCCCTGCGCCAGAGCCCGCGCGGCGTCGCCCATGCGCCTACGCAGCGCCGGATCTCGGAGCAGCAGCTCCAGCGCGTCCACGATTGCTGGTATCTCGCCCTCGCCGACCGGAACTTTGAGGGCGGCTTCGTCAGGCAGCTCGGCGAACCAGCCGACGTCGCTGACGAGGAGCGGCCGGCCCAAGCTCAGCGCCCGGACGACGATCCCCGAGGTCTCGCCCATCGTCGGATAGCGGAGGTTGACGCAGACCTCGCAAGCGGAGAGCAGCCGGGCTTCGTCGACGTAGTCGAGCCGGATCACGTCGTCGCCCGGCCGGAGCCCGAGGCGGTCGTAGACAGGTTCGAGCTCGAGCCCTGGCGAAAGCGAGCCCACCAGCAGGAGCAGAGCCTCGGGCACTCGCCGGCGCAAGAGCGCGAACGCCTCGAGCAGCTGAGGAAGCCGCTTGGCCGGGTTGAGGTGCCCGTAGCAGCCGATGATCGTCCGGCCTTCAGGGAGCTCCACGGAGGCGATCTCGGCGGGCGCCGGCCAAGCCGGGTGCGGAATCCGCCAGAGCGGCTCTCGGTACCCCGAGTCGCGGACGAGTCGCTCGACATACGCAGAGTGGACGATCAGGCCGTTTGCGGACACGAGCACCTCGCCTGCGAGTGGGTACTCGACAGCCCGGTCCTCCCAGAGCGGCGGCAGGAGCTCGTCGATCACACCGTGCGCAAGCATTCGCCCCACCGGCCCGGCCTCCCGCTGCATCGCATCGAGATAGCCACCTCCATCGCCGCGGCCGAGAGTCATGCCCGCCACCAGGTGGTGGAGGACGAAATCGTGCAGAACGACGATGCCGGGACGGCGGCGGAGAGCCTCGACGATCCAACCGTGCGCTTCCGGCTCGTTGCCGATGTGGTAGAGCGAGACGTCTGCTCGCCTGCGCTGCCTGCGAGACCTTCGCCCGACCACGTCAACGTCGATCCGCTCCGCCAGCGCCGGAAGAAGAAGCGCGCTGTAGTCGGCGATCCCCGACCGCTCGGGCGGCTGGGGCGAGTAGTACGCGACCTTCACGCCAGCAAGCGGTCGATTGCGGCGTCCCAGGTGAGTTGCTTGGCGGCGCGTTGCCCGGCTCGGCCGTACGCTCTGGTCTCGTCGGGGTGATCTCGGAGCCAGGCAAAGGCCTGGGCAACGGCCGTGGGCGTAGGGTCGCAGACGAGCCCCGTCTCCCGATTGCCGACGACCTCGAGCGGCCCGCCGGCGTCGGTCGTCGTCACCACAGGTTTCTCGGCGAGGAACGCCTCGTACGGCACCATTCCGAAGTCCTCGTCGACGGGCGCGTAGTAGACGGCCAAGCAGCGCGCATACAGGTCGGCCAGCTCCTGCTCGGAAACGCCCCCCGCGAAGATCGCGCGCCCGTTCAGACGACGCTCGCGCGCCAGTCGCTCCAGGCGGTCCCGCTCCGGCCCCTCTCCTGCGACCACGCAGCGCAGCGATGCATCGGCGCCGAGCGCGTCGATCAGGAGCTCGACCCGCTTCGCGCGGTCGATCCGCCCGACCGAGAGAACGAAGTCTCCGTACTCGTCGCAGCGGTAGGGCAGCTCCTGTGGAGGATGCGGAAGCACCTCCGCCGGGAGCCCGGTCGAGCGCTCGAGCCGGTCGGCGACGTTGGCGGAGGTGGCGAAGAGCTTGCGCGCCTCGCCGAGCGCAACCCGGTCGAGCCGCTGCACGGCGCGGCGCAGCGCCCGACCCTCCGCCGACTCGTCGAACTGGCCGAGCTCGGTGCGGTCGAGCTCGTATGCCTGGCGGAACTGGTGCAGGAGCCAGACGATCTTGTTCGGATGCCGGATGACGTAGGAGGGGAACTTCGTCGCGATCACCAAATCGATCGGCGCGCCGTCGGCCTCCTCCAGGTCGAGCAGCCGCCAGAGAAAGGCCTGCGTGAGCACGCGCTCCCCGGGATACCACTTGAACGGGACGGTAACGAGCTCCACCTCGTGCTCGCGCTTCCGTAGTTCGTCGACCAGCCGCTCGCTGAAGATCTCGGCGCCTCCGCGCACGAAAGGCACCTGGGGCGCGCAGACGGCGATCCTCATGTCCGCGCGACGATCGCGTAGTCGAGCGGCGCGAAGAGGAGCTCGTTGAGGCGGCGGACGTTGGCGGCGATCGTCGGATCGGCCGGCTCGGCGAGCTTCTCCTCCGGCTCGTTCAGGAATCGCGTTTCGACGCTCGAGAACCCCGCCTGGCGCGCGAGCAGCTCGAGCGTCTCGGGGACGAGCGGTTGCGCGTGCGTGAGGTCGGCGAAGTAGTTGCGCAGGGCGAGCGGCGAGAGCGGGTTGATCGTCTCGGCCACGAGCAACCCGCCGGGCCGCAGCTTCGCCGCGGCAAGCTCGAGCAGGCGGACGATCGTCGTGGGTGGGAGGTGCTCCAACAGCTGGGCCGCGAAGATCCCGCCAAGCGAGCCGTCCGCAAGCCCTTCGAGGTATTCGACTGCGTCCGCGTGCTCGACCTCTAGTCCTTCGCCTCGCGCGTAAGCGACCATGTCGGCGTCGGCGTCGACGCCCTCGGCCTCGATCGCGGCCTCGTGCAGCAGCGACAGGAACTCGCCGCGACCGCAGCCGAGATCGACCACGGGCGCGGCGCCGCGGAAGTCCTCGACGTAGCCGCTCTGCTTCTCGCGGACGAGCGCGGTGGCGCCGCGCATCCGGCTCTCGTAGGCGAAGTAGTCGGGAACGGCCACCGGCTCCGCCGCGGTTGCCGCAACCGGCACGGGCGCCGGGGCGAACGCCGCCCGCTCGCGCCGCTCGAGGCGAGTCAGACGCTCCTCGAGCTCGACCGCGAGCCGCGCGTGCGCGGAGACAGAGTCGATCCGCCGACGCAGCTCGTCGGCGAGCCGGTCGAGCCGCTGCTCGAGCCCGGCCTGCCCCGCGTCGGCACGCTCGGAGAGCGCGTCGACGAGCTTCAGCGCAGCCGCATTGAAGCGCCGCTGATCGTAAGCGAGCGGCTCGACATACCAGCGCATGAGCTTGCGCAGCGAGCTCTTCGCCGGCGCGAGCAGTAGCCCGCGTGCCCTGCCCCAAGCGCCGGCGCGGTAGAGAAAAGGCCGCTCCGCGCTGACCGACCACAAACGTTCTGCCTCGTCGCGCCGCAGCGAAAAGCGGTCGCCGGGCTCGTCGGACCGCTGGCCGTCCCCGCGTTCGACCTCGGCTTGGAGGCGCGCGCGGATCGCCTCGAAGTCGGCCTCCTGGGCGGTCGGAGCATCCTTCGACACCGAGCAATTGTAGGGCCAGGCACGACGCCGAATTGGCCTGGCATCAACCTTCTCACCCGGGCGGCTCGCCCGTCCCCTGTTCGGCTCGCTCCCTATCGGGAGCTCTCACCCTGCGTCTCGCGGAGGCGCGCTTCGAGCAGCGACAGCCGCTGCGCGAGGATCCGGTTTTGATCGGCGAGCTGCGAGATCACGGTCGAGTAGTGCAGCAGCAGAAGCAGAATGAAGAACGCGGCGAGCACGAACAGCGCCGACGGCGGATAGGCGATGCCGACGAGATCGGCTATTCGGGAAAGGAGTCCCCGCCAGAGCCCGAGCACGAGGATCACTATCCCGGTCAGCAGCCAGAGCATTGCGTAGCGCTCCTGGAGTCGGCGGCTGCGGATCAACTCAAAGATGACGAACAGGAGCAGCAGCGCGGCTAACGCCGCGAAGATGGAGACGCGAAATGGTGTCATTCCTCCTCCAGAGGCGTCGGGAAGCGGCGAAAGAGGACGACGAAGAGGGCGAGCAGAACCTTGACCATGTAGTAGGCGGAGCGGGTGAACGTGATCGAAGAGCTGCCGCTCTCGCGGATCCGCATCAGGATGTCGGGTGGGATCTGATCGGGCGGCGG
>Ga0209474_10002322_pt1 | contig 17693 bp, 15 predicted proteins | sample GraSoiAngelo_145_FD_185902 | JGI IMG/M metagenome (GOLD analysis project Ga0209474, IMG submission 185902) | Grasslands soil microbial communities from the Angelo Coastal Reserve, California, USA - 14_1009_05_20cm (SPAdes) (version 2) | ecosystem: Environmental > Terrestrial > Soil > Grasslands... | reverse complement strand
TCCATCACGCTCTTCTCCGGAGTGTCGAGGGCGTATTCGGCTTCCTGCGCCTTTTTTTCGACCTTGCCGGACTCGACGAAGCGCCGTTGCGCCTCATTGTATTGCCGCGCCGCGGTGCGGTTGCCCTCGCCCTCGTTTTGCGTGGGATGCTCTCGCGGTTTTCTGTTTTCGGCCATGCCGACCTCTTTCGCCTTTTTTATCCTGTGTTAAGGCGAACGAGGCGCCGTGCGAGGCCGTTGCGGACTGTCGCGCAAATTGACTGGTGGGCCGGGTCTGAGGTGCTCAGATTTCGATGGGTTGGGTTTCGCTACCCGACGGAAGTGCTAAGTTCCCTGGGTTTAGCCGGAAATCGATCGAGCCGAAGGGAACCGATGGCCGAGCATCAAATACGTTTCGAGGACGGCGCCGCCTACGAACGCATGATGGGGGTCTGGAGCCGCTTCGCCGGCGAAGTCTTTCTCGACTGGCTGATGCCGCGTCCGGGCTTCCGGTGGATCGACATCGGGTGCGGCAGCGGCGCATTCAGCGAGCTGCTGGTCGAACGCTGTGCGCCCGCCGAGGTGCAGGGCATCGATCCATCCGAGGCTCAGCTCGCCTTTGCCCGCACCCGGCCCGCGGCCCGGCTCGCGGAGTTCCGTCAGGGCGACGCGATGGCGCTGCCCTTCGCGGCTGACCGGTTCGATGCGGCGGTCATGGCGTTGGTGATCTTCTTTGTTCCCGAGCCTGCCAAAGGGCTGGCGGAGATGGTGCGGGTGGTGGCGCCGGGCGGCACGATCGCGGCTTATGCGTGGGACATGTTGGGTGCCGGATACCCCGGGGAGCCGATCCGGGCGGAGCTGCGCGAATTGGGCCTCAACCCGCCGCTTCCGCCAAGCGTCGGCGCGTCGCGGATCGACGCGCTGCGGACGTTGTGGAGCGGTGCGGGCCTCGATGCGGTCGAGACGCGAGAAATCGCGGTTCAGCGGGTTTTCGCCGATTTCGACGAGTTTTGGACAACCACTCTGTCGGCGGCAACCATTGGCCCAATCGTTGCCGCGATGCCGGCGGCCGAGGCCGAGCGGCTCAAAGCGCGCGTGCGAGAACGCCTGCCGCCGGATGCCGCCGGGCAAATCACCTACACGGCGCGCGCCAATGCGGTAAAGGGCCGTAAACCGGCTTAAGCGAGCGAGCTGACGCCCGGCGGACGGATCACCGCGCCATCAGCACCGGTATTGGCGATTCCATGATGATGTGCCGGGTCGCGCCGCCGAAGATCATCTGGCGGATGCGGCTCTGCGTATAGGCGCCCTTCAGCATCAGATCGGCGCCCGCCGCCATTGCCTCCTTCAGGAAAGATTCGCCCTGCGGCTTTTGCCGGCCATAGGCGGTGCGCAAGCTGACCGGAACGCCGTGCCGTTCGAGGGTGCGCGCCAGTTCGTCGCCCGTCGGGCCGGGTTCGGGCATGTGCTGCGGCCCGACCGCGACGATCACGACCTCGCGCGCCTGGGCCAGAAACGGCATGCCGAGCGCGACCGTCAGCGCCGTCTCGGTGCTGCCGTTCCAGGCGACCGCGACGACCTCGCCGAGGGCCTTCCAGCCGTCCTTTGGCACCATCAGCACCGGCCGGCCGCTTTCGAACAGCGCATCTTCGAGCGTCGCCTCGGCGATCGAGGCGAGCTTTTCCGGCTGCTCGACGAGGATCAAATCGTAGACCCGCCCGCTCATGCCGACGACCGCGTTCTGGCGGCCGTCCTCCTCGCGCCAGGAAGCGCTCGGACCGTTATGGCCCGGCGCCACCGCCCCGATCGGCACGCCATGCGCGTTCATGAACTCGCGGAACAGGCGGCGCGCCTGATCGCGCCGCTCATGCCCCTCGCGCTCAAGCGTGCGATCGACCTCGGAGGAAATCGAAAACCCCATCTCACCGCCGAACACGACGGCATATTCGGTGGTCAGGCTGTGCAGCCCGACGATGTGGCTGTTGAAGCGCTTTGCCACCAGCAACGCGGCTTCGAGAACCTGGCCCGCATTGCCGTCGCCGATCACGGCCAGCAGATTCTTCATGGCTCGCCTTCCTGCTCCCAAGTCCTTCTGTCGCGTGACGCGGATCGCACGCGCGTTGCGCGATCATAGCGAATCCCGGCGACTCTTGCGATAGCCGCCTGGCTCGACGGCAGAAAGCGCGGCGACTACACTCCCGCGCCCTTCACCCCTGAGCAGCCCGCAGATGAACCGCTTTTCGCGCACTTTCCTTGGCATTTCGCTCGCGGTTTGCGCCGGTGTGGCGCTGTTGCACCCGGCCGCCGCGGAGACCGTCAATTTCGGCACGGACTGGAAGGCCGAGGCCGAGCATGGCGGTTTCTACCAGGCGATCGCCACCGGCATTTACAAACGGCACGGGCTCGAGGTGAATTTGCGGCCGGGCGGGCCGCAGGTGAATCACGCCCAGCTGCTGGCCGCCGGGGTGCTCGACTTCAACATCGCCTCCAACTCCTTCGTGCCGCTCAATTTCGCGCGCGAGAACATCCCGATGGTCGCGGTCGCGGCGATCTTTCAAAAGGACCCCTCGGTGCTGATCGCCCATCCCGGCCAGGGCAATGACAGCCTGGCACAGCTCAAGGGCAAGCCGATCATGATCGGCTCCGACACGCGGGTCACCGCCTGGCAGTTCCTGAAGCAGAAATTCGGCTATGCCGACGACCAGATCCGCCCCTACACGTTCAGCGTCGCACCGTTCCTCGCGGACAAAAAGGCGATCCAGCAGGGCTATTTGACCAGCGAGCCCTACACGATCGAGAAGGAAGGCGTGGAGCCGGTCGTGATGCTGTTGGCCGATGCCGGCTATTCGAGCTATGGCGCGCTGATCCAGACCTCGCAAAAGCTGGCGCACGAGAAGCCGGATCTGGTGCAGCGCTTTATCGATGCCAGCATCGAGGGCTGGTACAGCTATCTCGATGGCGACCCCTCGCCGGGCAACGCGCTGATCAAGCGCGACAACCCCGAAATGACCGACGCGCTGATCGCGTACGGCATCCGCAAGATGAAGCAGAAGGGTGTCGTCGACGGCGGCGACGCCAAGACGAACGGCATCGGCGCAATGAGCGAGGCGCGCTGGCAGGACTTCTTTCAGACGATGGTGAACGCAGGCGTCTATCCGGCGGAGATGGATTTCAAGCAGGCTTTCACATTGCAATTCGTCAACAAGAAAGTCGGGATGGCTGCCGGCGCGAGATGATGTTCCCGGTCCCCCTCACCCCGGCCCTCTCCCCGCAGGCGGGTAGAGGGAGAGCTGCGGCGTTTGACGATTCTGAATCGGGAAGGTTTCGCGGGCAGGTTCAGCCGCGTTCCCTCTCCCCGCTCGCGGGGAGAGGGACAGGGTGAGGGGCTTGCCCGAACCAGCCGGATCGAATCCTTCCCCGGCTGATATGCGAGAGTTAGGCGGTGCGGAGGCAATCGTCGCGCTGAGCGGTGTCGGCAAGCGCTTCGCTTCGGGGCTGGAGGCGCTCGACGGCATCGATCTGACCGTCGCGCGCGGCGAGTTTCTGAGCCTGTTGGGGCCGTCGGGCTGCGGCAAGAGCACGCTGCTGCGGATCATCGCCGGGCTCAGCGAGCCGACCCGCGGCACCTGCCGCCTGAGCCTTGGCGAGTTGAGTCTTCGCGAGTCGGGCAAACCGATCGCGTCCGGCCGCATCGGCTTTGTGTTCCAGGACCCGACCCTGATGCCGTGGAGCACGGTGGCCGCCAATGCCGAGCTGCCGTTCCGCATCGCCGGCCGGGTTCGGTCGGAGGAGCGCGACCGGGTGGCCGCGGCGCTCCGAGCCGTCGGGCTCGCCGGCTTCGAGCGGGCCTACCCGCATCAGCTGTCCGGCGGCATGCGGATGCGGGTATCGATCGCCCGCGCGCTGGTGACCGACCCCGAATTGCTGCTGCTCGACGAGCCGTTTGCCGCGCTGGACGAGATCACCCGCTTCGCGCTCAACGACGATCTGCTGCGATTGTGGGAAACGCGGCGGCCGACGGTCTTATTTGTCACCCACAGCGTCTTCGAGTCCGTCTATCTGTCGACGCGCATTGCGGTGATGAGCCCACGGCCCGGGCATATCGTGGCCGATCTGCCAGTCGGGCTGCCGCACCCGCGCGCCGGAGCGCGGACCACTGCCGCCTACGCCACGCTTTGCGAAACCGTGTCGCGCGCGCTCGGGATGGCGATGAAGGACGTACGCACATGATCGGGCAGCGCGTCTGGCGGATCCTGGCGCCGTTGCTGATCGGGGCGGTGTTTCTCGCCCTGTGGGAAGCAATCGTGCGGTGGCGCGGCATCCCGCCCTACATCCTGCCGGCGCCGAGCGCGGTCGCACAGAGCCTGTGGATCGATGGGCCGAGTCTCCTCGGCTCGCTGCTGGTCACATTGCGCATCACTTTGGCGGCGCTCGCCGCGGCGGCGCTGATCGGCGGGGCAATCGCGCTCTTGTTCTCGCGCTCGCGCCTTCTGGAGCTCAGCCTCTTCCCCTATGCGGTAATCCTGCAGGTGACGCCGATTGTCGCGATCGCGCCGCTCATCATCATATGGGTACGGCAGCCGTTTCTGGCCCTGCTGGTCTGCGCCTGGATCGTCGCGTTTTTCCCGATCGTGTCGAACACCACGGTCGGGCTGAACAGCGCCGACCGGAACCTGCTGGCGCTGTTCCGGCTTTACGGCGCCTCGCCGGGGCAAACGCTGCTGTATCTGCGGCTGCCGACCGCGCTGCCCTATTTTCTCGCCGGATTGCGGATCAGCGGCGGGCTGGCGTTGATCGGCGCGGTGGTCGCCGAGTTTGTCGCCGGCACCGGCGGCGCCGAAACCGGCCTCGCCTTTCGCATTCTCGAAGCCGGCTATCGGCTGGCGATCCCGCGCCTCTTCGCGGCGCTGTTCCTGCTGTCGCTGACCGGCATTGTCATCTACCTGCTGCTCGACTGGCTGTCACGCCGCCTTCTGCAGCACTGGCATGAAAGCGCCGCGCAGGCTGAGGAAGAATAAAAGCGCCTCACCCGAAACAGGTCGCAACCGCCTTCAGCATGCCGGCGACCGCGTCCTTGAACCCATCGAGCTTCTTCGGCACGCCGTCATCCGGGCCGGTCCAGTTCAGCGTGAAGCAGAAGGTGACCGGCGTTCTCCCGAGCATCATCTGCCCCGGGCCGGAGGCGGCGTGGAAATCCTGCCAATCGACGCTGCCGCCCTTGGCGTAAGCCGCGATGTCCGGCGGGACCACCATCGCGATCATGTCGGCCATTGCCGATATGCGCTTGAACTCGGTCAGAGTGTGCGGGTTCGCAAAGAACTCGCCGGCCAGCACGCGCTGGTAGTACGACACCATATCCGCGGCGCTCGACACCATGGTTTGGCGATCGTTGATCGCGCTGCGCGGCGGCCCGAAAAACTGGTCGGCCATGATGCGCTGCATGCCGGCCCAGCCCTCATCAGTGTCCGGCGGCGCGCCAGCGAAGTAGGAGAACGCTCGGCGCGTCGAATCCGGGATGCGCGTCGCGGTCAGGCCGGCGGAGGCGATGAAGCGTCGCACCTCTTCGACGCCGACGTGCCGGAGGATTGCATCCGTCGCGGTATTGTCGCTATGCGCGATCATCGCCTCGAGGACGCTGCGGGCCGATACCTCACCCTGAAGGTTTTTCGCCGGATCGGCCTCCGCTCCGAAGACTGGGCTGCTCAGCGAACGAATGTCATCGTTTATCGGCAGCCGGTCGGACAGGGTGAGCATGCCCGTCTCCACGTTCCGCAGATAGCTCGTCAGGACGAAGCTCTTGAACGCGCTGCCGATGAAGAGCGGCTTATCCGGCTGGTAATCCGCGCGCCAGGAGGGGGAGCCTCCGACCTGGATCAGAAAGCTCTTCTCTCCCGACGCCGCGAGGAATTGGTCGCGCGGCTTATCGAAATCGGCGCAGGGGTTTTTGGCTTGCGCGAGGGCCGACGTCGCGGGTAGGGAAAACGCGGGTACGGCCAGCCCGGCCAGAGCGAGCAAGGTTCGACGGTCGAGCACAGTGTTCCCTTTCGCGGAAAGCACCCGCTCGCTTCCTCTATTAGCCAGCTCGGCAAGTCAACCCTGGCGCGAGACAGCCTCGTCGCCTCGCGCGTCGCAATGACAGCTCTCGCTGTCATTGCGAGCGAAGCGAAGCAATCTCGTTGAAGAATTCGCTCAGCCGCGGCCGACGAACGGCATCTTGGTCGCCATCACCGTCAGGAACTGGATGTTGGCTTCCGGAGTCACGGTGGCGCACAGCACGACCGAGCGGGCGACGTTTTCGACGTCCATCGTCGGCTCGATCATGATCTCGCCATTGGGCTGCGGCACGCCGCGGGTCATCCGCTGGGTCATCTCGGTCAGCGCGTTGCCGACATCGATCTGGCTGCAGGAGATGTCATATTTGCGGCCGTCGAGCGAGGTCGATTTCGTGAGGCCGGTGACGGCGTGCTTGGCCGTCGAATAGGCAATCGATTGCGGGCGCGGCACATGCGCCGAGATCGAGCCGTTGTTGATGATGCGGCCGCCCATCGGCTTCTGGTCCTTCATGATCCGGAAGGCCTGCTGAGTGCACAGGAATGTGCCGTGGACGATCGAGCCGATGACGCCGTTCCAGCGGTCCCATGCGAGATCCTCGATCTCCGAGGCCGCGCCGAAACCGGCGTTGTTGAACAGCACGTCGAGCCGGCCGAAGGTCGCTTTCGTCTTGGCGAACAGCGCCTCGACGGAGGCGGGGTCGCTGACATCGGTCGGCACCCCCAGCGCCTTCACCTGCAGCTTCTCGATCTCGCCGACGACGGCGTTGAGCGGCTCCGGGCGACGTCCGGCAACGACGATGGCAAAGCCTTCGCGGGCAAGCGCCAGTGCCGAGGCCTTGCCGATGCCGCTGCCGCCGCCGGTGACCAAAGCGACTTTGCCGTTCGATGCCATGCTCGTCCCTCCTTCGTGTCGGGTCCGCCCTCAGGCGATCGCCCACGATATCAGGTTTGCGCAGCGCGCAAGCGCGCTTCTTGGCACAGGTTCCGTCGTTCCGGGGCCGCCCGAAAGGCGAGGTCCGGAATCAATGAACAGGGATCTTTCGAATATGGATTCCGGGCTCGGAGCTACGCGCAGCCCCGGAATGACAGATGAAGTGCAGGGTTTTGCTGCCGCCGATCAGGCGGCTGCCGCTCCGGCGTTGGCCGCCGCTCGCGGCAGCGTGACGGTCACGCTGGTCCCCTTGCCATGCGCGCTGTCGATTGTGATCCCGCCGCCATGCAGCTCGACGATCGCCTTGCTCAGCGGCAGCCCCAGGCCGGTGCCCTCGTAGCGGCGCGCCAGCCGGCTGTCGATCTGCCCAAACGCGGATAGCGCGATCGGGATTTCCTCGGCCGACATGCCGATACCGTTATCGGTGACGCGGATGACGGCCGCGCCTTCGGTCGCCGCGGCGCTGACCGTGATTGTCCCGCCGGTATCGGTGAACTTCACGGCGTTCGACAGCAGATTGAGGACGACCTGCCGCAATTTCGCCGGGTCGCCCAGGACCTCGATAGGGTCAGGCGGCAATACCGCGAGCAAGGTCAGTTTGGCGCGGGAGCACTGATCGCGCATCATCGTGACCGAGGCTTTGATGATCTCGCTGAGATCGACGGTCGAGCACGTCAAGGTGAGCTTGTTGGCCTCGCTCTTGCTCAAATCCAAGACGCTGCTGATGATCTCGAGCAGGTGTCGGCCGCTCTGCCGAATGTCGTGAGTATATTGGATGTAGCTCGGGTTGAGCTCGCCCAAGACCTCGTTTGCCATGACATCGGAGAAGCCGATGATCGCGTTGAGCGGGGTGCGCAGCTCGTGCGACATGTTGGCGAGGAATGTGCTCTTCGCTTCGCTCGCCGCTTCCGCCTGGCGCCGCGCCTCGGTCAGCCTTTCTTCTCTTTCCTTGACGTCGCTGAAATCGCTGATCACCAGGAAGAAGCCGCCCTCCTGGATCGGGCTGCGGCTGATGCGCAGCCAGCGCCCGTCGGCAAGGCGAAGCTCTCGCTCGGAGGATGTCGGGGCAGCATCGGCGCCATCCGCGTCGGCTTCGACCGGGCCGGGCGCCGACGCGCCGGCGAGCTGTTCCACCTGCCGGAACGCCTCGGTAAAACTCATGCCGCTCGCCAGTTGCGGCGCCAGAGTGGGGAAAAAATCGGCGAGCCGGGAATTGGCGATGACGATGCGGTCCTCGGCGTCGACCAGCACGACAGCTTCGCGCGAGTTCTCGAGCGCTCCGACCAGCCGGTTCTGGGCCGAGCGCCGCTGCGCCTGTTCCCGCTCGACCATGTCGCGGATGCTTTGCTGCATGACCCCCATGGATCGCAGCAGCAGACCGGTTTCGTCGTGCACACCGGCCGGGATCGATGCCTGGAGCTCGCCGGCGGCGATGCGGTCGGCGATAGCCGCCGCCTCCCGCAATGGCCGGATGATGCGCCGGACCAGCACCAAGGTGATGCCGCCGGCCAGCAGCAGCGCGAGGATCAGGGCCGCAGCGCTGGTATATTCAAAAAATGCGACGTCGGAGACGACCTTGCGGCGCTGAACAAAACTGTGGCCGGTCGCCAGTTCGGCGAGCACGTCGAACCTTTCTACGACCTTTACCGCCAGCGTTCCCAGTTCCTTGGATACCGCCCCCGGGCTGCGGCGCAGCTCGTTCCACCGGGCGGCCAGTTCCTGGATTTGGCCGATCACAGCCTTCTCGTCGTCATAGGACGATCGCGCCGCGGCGACCGCCAAATCGTCATTAAAGAGCTTCCACAGATGCTCGATCTTCCGATCGATTGCCGCCCGCTCCTGATCGTTCGCCGCCATGGCGCGGCGGAGCAGTTCCTTGTCCATCCCGGCGAAATCGAGGCTGGCGGCGCGGTCGTAATTGATCGCCATCAGAGGACGGTCGTAGAGCTCGACGACGAACCCGCCGGCGGCCTGCAGGACGTACAGGCCATAGCCGCCCAGCGCGGCGATCAGCAGCCCCATCGCGACGAACGCGCCGAAGATGGTGGTGCCGATCGGAGCCGTGAAGCGCACCCGTCTGGTAGCGGGCTTCTTGGATGCTGCCGGAATGGCGGAGAGGCCTCCAAACCTGAAGACAATTCTCGCGATAGATGGCTTTTGCCGTAAATTCGTTAACAGGCGGTTGATTTTGCCCGCAAGCGGGTCATTCGACCCGGACCGTCAGCAGCATCTTCGGGTGGATATGACAGCGCACCGGAAAGGTGCCCGGACGCGGAAAATTAACCTCGATCGTCTGTCCCTGCGCCTGCTCGGGCGAATCGACCGACATGTCTTTCGAATCGACATAGATCTGATGGAGATATTCATCCTCATTGGTGAACAGGATGGTATCGCCTCGCGGGATCGTGATTTCGCTCTGTGCAAAGGTGCGCCCCTTCTGAGCGATTCGGTGCACCGCGGCCGCGCCGGCAAAACTCGCGACGAACGCCAGCACCAAAAAGAGTGCCATACCACGGCGGCGCATTAACCATTTCTGCGCGATTCCCGGAAAGACTCGGGCTGGCAGGGGGCGAAACACATTCATTTTGATAGCATGCGCGTTATGTGGCTGCGCGCAACCTGGCTGTTCGGCGCAATCATGCTCGCTTCGCTGGAGGCGGCCGCGGGCCAGGATATTGCCGTCTTCGTCAACGGCTTTGTCGATGTCGGCGGGGTCGTCCCCTCGCACGAGACATCCTGGCTGAAAGGCGGGTTCGGCAAGCTCGACAATGGCGGCGGCGGCGGGCAGGGCCCGGCGCTCGTCAGTCAGGGCGTCACGGATCTGCGGGTGAATTTCGATCCCGCCGTCTCCTTCTTCAGCACGCTCCGCCTCGCACCCGACCAGCATGCCCCGTTCGACGTTCTGGAAGCCTATGGCCGGTATCAGCCGATCGCGACCCGCGAGTGGCTGTGGTCCATCAAGCTCGGCGCGTTCTTTCCGCCGATCTCGCTGGAAAACGAAAGCGTCGGCTGGACCAGCCCGTGGACGCTCACCCCATCGGCGATCAATTCCTGGGTCGGCGACGAACTGCGCACGGTCGGGGCCGAAAGCAGCCTCGAATGGCGTTACGGAACCGGCGCGCTCGGGTTGACCGGCGCCGCCTACGGCTTCAACGATCCGACTGGGACGCTGCTGGCCAATCGCGGCTGGGCCTTCGACAGCCGGCCGATCGGGTTGTTCGGCGAACCGCGCCAGCCGAGCATGGCGGCCGGATCCCCTCCGTCACGCGAAGAGCCCTTCAAGGAAATCGACGGCCGCCCGGGCTGGTATTTCGGCGGCTCGGCCCGCCAGGACGGGCTCGGGCGTCTGACTGCTCTCTACTACGACAATCGCGCCGACCCCGCCGCCCATATCGGCAGCGATTTCGGCTGGCGCACACGGTTCACCAGCCTGGGGTTGGAGACTTATCTCGGCAATGTCGTGATCCTGAGCCAGGCGATGTTCGGAGACACCGACATCCAGCCTTTCGGCAATTTCCACAGCACGACCGATTTCCAAGCGGTCTATCTGCTCGCCGGGTATTACTTCAACGATTTCCGCATCGCCGGCCGTGTCGATGTGTTTGCGACGCAGGCGCGCAATTCATACCGCGTGCGAGGCCCGGGCGAGCACGGCCGCGCCTTCACGCCGTCGGGCAGCTGGACGCCGGTGCGCTGGCTGCGGCTCAGCACTGAATTGCTGCAGGTAGACAGCTACAATGGCCAGCGCTCGGCGGCCGGCCTCAACTCGAACGCCAGCGAATTGCAGGTGCAGTTGGTCGGCCGCATTTTCTTTTAGCGCAGCCAATCATAGCCGCCGCGTTGTTGCGGCCTGCATTTCCTCGTGAGAATGTTTGCCTACCGGTGCGGCTTTGCCGCTCCACGGGAGCCCCAAACGGAGGTCGAGGATGCGGCTCGACGCGCTGTTTCGGCCGAAATCGATCGCGGTCATCGGCGCCTCCGAGAAGCCGACGATCGGGCGGCGGCTGATCGTCTCGCTCGACCGGATCGGCTTTACGGGCCCGGTCTTCCCGATCAATCCGAACTACTCGATGGTTCTCGGGCGGACGTGCTATCCGAGCATCTCCGACACGCCTGAAGCACCCGATGTCGCGGTGTTCTGCCTCGGCCACCGGCTGGTGCTCGACGCCTTCACCGCCGCGGCGGAGCGCGGCATTAAGGGTGCGGTGATCTATGATGGCGGCTTTGCCGAGCGCGGCGAGGAAGGGCGCTGGCTACAGGACCGCATCGCCGCGATCTGCCGCGAGCGCGGCATTGCGCTGTGCGGCCCCAACTGCATGGGCATGCTGAACCCGATCGAGCGCAACTCGACGTACTTGCAAGAGATCCGCGACCCGGAACCGCTGGCTGGCAATGTTGGTATCGTGTCGCAAAGCGGTGGGCTGTGCGTCAGCCTGTTGACCGATGTCAGCCGCTTCGGCTTCAGCCATCTCGTGTCGTGCGGCAACGAAGCGGTGCTCGATGCGGGCGATTTCCTCGAATACCTGATCGAGGACCCGCATACCACGGTGATCGGCTGCTTTATCGAAACCGTGCGACGCCCGGAGCGCTTCGCCGCGGCGCTTGACCATGCGTCCGCTCGCAACAAACCAGTCGTCGCGTTGAAGGTCGGCCGTACCGCGCGCGCCCGCTACGCGGTCACAACCCATACCGCCGGCGCGGCCGGCGACAGCGCCGCGTTTTCCGACATGCTGCGCACCCATCGCGCGATCGAGGTCGCCGATCTCGCCGAATTCACCGAAGTGCTCGCGGCTTGCCAGGGGACGCCGCGCCCCTCGGGCCGCCGCCTCGGGGTCATCACCTCATCGGACGGCCTGGCCGAGATGATCCTCGACATCGCCGCCGCAAACGATCTCGAAGTGCCGCCGCTGCCGCCGGATCTGCGGGCCGATATGGACCGGCTCGCCGGCTATATTACCGGCGACGGCAACCCGCTCGACGCCTGGGGCAACGGCACCTTTGTGCCGAACCTCGACCACGCGCTGGCCGCGTTGCAGGCGAGCCCCGACCACGACGCGGTTGTTTTCCTGCGCGACAATTCCGATGGCCAGCCGATGGACCAGCCGGAGACGGCGCTCAATTACCTGCAGCAATTCGCCCGTGCCGCAGGGGCCAGCGACAAGCCGCATTACCTGCTGCACACCCGCGCCGGGCATATCGATCCGGGGCATGTCGCGTGCCTGCGCGGCGCCGGCATCGCGATCATCACCGGTATCCGCGAGGGGCTCGGCGCGATCGACAGGCTGGCGCGTTGGGGCGCCGCAAAAACTGACTGGCAACGCAACTCGGTTTGACAGGAGGTCGCCGTGGCCGAACCCGTGGTCCTCTACGAGACGGACGATAAGGTCAGCATCATCACGCTAAACCGGCCCGAGAAGCTCAACGCGATCAGCCCGGAGCTGATGCAGCAATTGCTCGACGCGTTCGCCCGCGCCGAAGAGGAGAAGACGAGCAGCGTCGTGCTGTTGCGCGCCGAGGGCCGCAGCTTCTGCGCCGGCTACGACATCGGCCGCAAGCCGGACCCCGGCGAAGGCGATTGGCGCGACGACCCGATCAAGGCGCACCAGCATCTGGTGCCGCAGCTCGCCTTCGAGATGACGCCGTGGAACATGAAAAAACCGGTGATCGCCTCCGTGCAGGGACATGTGATGGGCGGCGGCTGCGAGCTGGTCATGCTGTGCGACCTGACGATCGCCGCCGACAACGCCACCTTCGGCGAGCCGGAAATCCGGTTTTCGAGCGTCGGCCCGGCAATCGTGATGCCGGCCATCATCGGCTATAAGAAGGCGCGCGAACTCTTGTATTTCGGCGATGCGATCGACGCCGAGACCGCGCGCGAGCTCGGCATGGTCAACCGGGTCGTGCCGCTGGCCGAATTGCGCGAGAAGAGCCTCGCCTGGGCGAAACGGCTGTCGCTGATCTCGCCGGAAGCGCTCTACGCAACCAAGCTGGCGATAAACCGCGGCGCCGATGCGGCGGGATTTTCCAACCGCATCAATACCGGACTCGATGTCGTCGCGCCGCTCTATGCCACGAAGACCGAACTCGGCCAGCGCTTCCGCGAGCTCGCCGCGATCGAGGGCGTCCCGGCCGCAGTCCGCTGGCGCGCCGCGCAATTCAAGGAGTAGCGCGGCTGAACGGAACCCGGAGCGCCGGCGTCCCGCCGGCATGCCGGCCAGAGGCCGGCGGTCCGAAGGGATCGAGCGCGTAGAGCATGGACGAAGCCGCAAATCCCGAGTCGTCAAGAGTCGACAACCGCGTGTTCGTGCTGATCCTGCAGCACCCGCACGAAAAGCGCGAGCCGCTGGCGACCGCGCCGGCCATTGTCGCAACGCTGCGGCACGCCAAGCTCGTCACCGGTCTGTCCTGGCCGAACCTGGCGCGGCCGCTCGGCCATGACGCCGATCCGCGCCGCTGGGCGGTGCTGTATTTGGGCTCGGCTCGGCCAAAGGCCTCGGCTGACCGGCGCGAGCTTCTGCTCGTCGGCGGCGATGGCCAGCCTGTGGACAATCCCGAGCCGATCCTGCGCGGGCTCGACGGCATCGTGCTGATCGACGGCACCTGGAGCCAGGCCAAGACCTTATGGTGGCGCAACCCGTGGCTGCTGAAATTGCACCGGCTGGTGCTGAACCCGCCGCACCCGGCGCGGCTCGGCAAGCTGCGCCGCGAGCCGCGCCGTGAGGCGCTGTCGACGCTGGAAGCCGCCGCGTTGGCGTTGCGGCATCTCGAAACCGGGCCGGAACCCGCCGACGCCCTGCTTGCGGCGCTGGGGCGAATAATCGCCGCCGCGCAACCCTCTACGGCGCAGCCGGCGAGCCTGTAGCGGGCGATTTTGCCGGGGCGCCGTTTTCGGGAGCGAACAGCTCGGCGGCATCGGCGGCAAATGCGGCGCGCGAGGCCGGCCGCATATACATCATGTGTCCGCCCTCGTAGACCCGCAGGCGGATGCCGGCCCGCACATTCGCCGGCACCGACAGCTGATCGATCAGCCACCGCGACGACAAATACGGCGTCACCAGATCGTAGCGGCCGTTGACGACCAGCAGCCGCGTCTCGGGATGCGCGAGCAGCGAATTCTCCAGCGAGGACAGAGCCAGCCCGAGCCCGCCTCCGCCTTCGCGCGCGGCATCCCAGTTCCACTCCCGGGAGACCTCGTTGGGCAGAACCCGGTAGGGCTGCTCGGTATGGTAGCCGAGGTCGTTGGCGGCATAGGCCTGGAACGCCGCGGTATAGGCGGCGACTGAGGCGTCGAGCACCGCATCGCCGGCATTGTCGTTCGATTGGTCGGACCCGCCCGATCGGGTCACGGTGCCGTCATAGAGGCTCAGCACCTCGCCCTGGGCACGGCGCAACTCGCGCGCGAAGAGGTAGCCCGAGACACGGCCGCGGGCGCGCCGAACCACCTCCTCGCGCAGGCCGATCAGCTGGGCGATCCGGGCGATGAAGGGGTCGCCCGGTGCCGGCACTCCCTTGAGCGCGGCAAGACCGGCTGGATAATCGCTCAGGGCAAAGCGTTCGGCCTCGCCCGCGATCTCCGGTCCCGCCGGCCGGCCGGCCAGCGCCGCGGCGGTTGCCGCGAAGGACGGCAGCCGAAAGGCGGGCGCCATCGTGTTGCTGATGTCGGGATGCAGGATCGCCATATCGAGCGCCGGCGAGACCAACACCAGCCCGCTGACCGCGACCCCGACATCGCGCGGCAGGCTGCGCGCCATCGCCGCTGCGCGCAACCCGCCATAGCTCTCGCCGACGAGGTAGACCGGGCTGCTCCAGCGCTGGTGCCGGGTCAGCCAGCGCCGCACCATGGCACCCAGCGAATTCACGTCGCCCTGCACGTTCCAGAACGGCTTGTCCGGGTTGTCTTCCTTGCCTTTGCCGCGGCTGAAACCGGTGCCGACCGGATCGACGAAGACGAGATCGGTAAAGGTCAGCCAAGTGGAGGGATTGTCGCTCAGCTTGACCGGCGGGCTCGGCACCGCGCCGCTCGCCGGCGTGTCGAGGATGCGCGGCCCAAGCGCGCCGAGATGCAGAAAGACCGAGGCGGCGCCGGGGCCGCCATTGAACACAAAGGCGACCGGCCGCCGCTCGCCCGCGGGCTCGGCCAGGTAGGCAACGGTAAAAACCGAGGCGGTCGGCTCGCCTTTCTGATCGGTCAGGCCAATCGTCTCGGCAATCGCACGGTATTCGAGCGGATGACCGCCCAGTGTGACCTTGTGTTGCGTCTCGACGAGCGCGGGCGGCTCGCCGGCTCCAGCCGCGGGTTTATCGTCGGCAACGGCCGAGGAAGCCAGCCATCCTGCGGCGAACCAGCCACAGACAAAGACAATCGCTCGACGTCTTGTTAACTTTACGTTAACTATGTATGTTAACTTGGCGTTATTTATGGTAGGCGCTTCTATGTGTACCCGTGTGCGAAAGTTAGGGGAAATTAAACGATAGAGCCGTTGTTTCAGGTTCATGGCGCGATGTAGGCCGACGCCCATACGCGATGGGAGCCAACGCATCGCCGTAAGGAACGCCTGGAGAGGAAGACACATGGCTATTAGCACGCGCGCCGTCGCGGCGCGGCCCTCACCGTTTCGCTGGCTGCAGCTGGTCTTCGGCATCGTCTGCATGGTGATGATCGCCAACCTGCAATACGGCTGGACGCTATTCGTTTTACCGATCGATGCCAAATACCATTGGGGTCGCGCCGCGATCCAGGTGGCCTTCAGCATCTTCGTGCTGACCGAGACCTGGCTGGTGCCGGTCGAGGGCTGGTTCGTCGACCGCTTCGGTCCGAAGATCGTCGTGATGATCGGCGGCATCCTGGTCGGCATTGCCTGGATGATGAACGCCTATGTCGACTCGCTGGCGATGCTCTACATCGCCGCGGCGATCGGCGGGATCGGCGCCGGCGCGGTCTATGGCACCTGCATCGGCAATGCGCTGAAATGGTTTCCCGACCGGCGCGGTCTGTGCGCCGGGTTGACCGCCGCCGGCTTCGGCGCCGGCTCGGCACTGACGATCATTCCGATCCAGCAGGTCATCGCCAATGCCGGCTATGAAGCCGCGTTCCTGTGGTTTGGCCTCGGCCAGGGCATCGTCGTGGTCGTGGTGTCGGTGCTCCTGCGCGCGCCGGTTCCGGGCGAGACGCCGGCGCCGCAAGCGCGCCTGCAGCAGACCACGCGCGACTACACGCCGCTCGAAATGGTCCGCTCGCCGATCTTCTGGGTCATGTACGCGATGTTCGTGCTGGTCGGCGCCGGCGGCTTGATGGCGACCGCGCAACTGGCGCCGATCGCCAAGGATTTTCAGATCGACGGGGTGCCGGTCAGCCTGATCGGCATTACGCTGCCGGCCTTGACGTTCGCGCTCTCGATCGATCGCATCCTGAACGGCCTCACCCGGCCATTCTTCGGTTGGGTGTCGGACAATATCGGGCGCGAGAACACGATGCTGATCGCCTTCGGACTCGAAGCGATCGGCATTTATGCGCTGAGCCTGTTCGGCCATGACCCTCTAATGTTTGTGATCCTGAGCGGCCTCGTATTCTTCGCCTGGGGCGAGATCTACAGCCTGTTCCCCTCGACCTGCACCGATGTCTACGGCGTCAAATACGCGACGACCAATGCTGGTCTGCTCTACACCGCCAAAGGCACCGCCTCCCTGCTGGTGCCGTTGGGGAATGTGCTCGCGGGGGCGACCGGCAGCTGGCACACGGTGTTCGTCGTCGCGGCGGTCATGAACCTGGCGGCGGCGCTTGCGGCCCCGTTCGTGCTGCGGCCGCTGCGGCAACGCCACGCCGCCTCGCTCGCCGCGCCGAGAGCTGCAACGGGACGGGCCTCGCTGGCCTGACGCTCTCGCCGGTTAATTGCCGATAGCGGCCGCCGCGGCAAAAGCCGGCCGGGCGGTCGCGCGGCGGCGCCAGCGGCACCGCTTCTCGATCAGGTGCCATGACAAAAAGGCGACCGGCACCGTCACTGCGGTCGAAATCAGGAACACGATCCACCAGGGTGCCGTCGCGTCGCCGAAATAGACGACGCACTGCTCGATCGGCCAGCCATAGATATAGAGGCCGTAGGATAGATCGCCGAACCGCGCCGCGCGCATGACGGGCAGTCGCCGGTGCAGCGCGAGGTAGATCACGAGATAGCTGCCGAACAGCGGGAAGCCGACCAGGAACAGGCGCGCCGGAATGCTCAGCGCCAGCCCGATCAGCGCCAGCACTGCCCAATACCAGGCGAATGTTCTCGGGCCACGCAGCCGGTACAGGACCATCCCGGCGGCAAAAAAACCGAGCAGCCAGAGCGCGCTGCCGAATGTGGTGCCGGCGGTGTCGAGCCACAGACACGCGATGCCCGCGCTCAGCAATAGCAAGATGACCGGCAAACTCAGCAGCCGGCACACGCCGAGACCGAACAGCATCAGATAGAGCAGCGCCTCGCAGGGCAGGCTCCACAGCGGACCGTTGACGATGCCGCCGATGTTGCCCGGCCAGAACACGACCCCCGGCAAGCGGTTGTAATCGACGTCGAGCACCACATTGTGCAGCAGAAACCGATAAGTCTCGGGCGACGCCAGATACTCGCCGAGCGGCAATGTCGTGACCAGCGGACCGATCGCAAAGACGCAGACCAGGAGACAACCCAATAGGCCGGGAAAGATGCGCAACGCGCGCTTGGCCAGAAAGATAAAGGGCGACGGCGTTGTCTC
>Ga0209474_10002320_pt1 | contig 17695 bp, 13 predicted proteins | sample GraSoiAngelo_145_FD_185902 | JGI IMG/M metagenome (GOLD analysis project Ga0209474, IMG submission 185902) | Grasslands soil microbial communities from the Angelo Coastal Reserve, California, USA - 14_1009_05_20cm (SPAdes) (version 2) | ecosystem: Environmental > Terrestrial > Soil > Grasslands... | reverse complement strand
GCCAGCCGCGCAACAGCGGACCGACAGGCAGGCCCAGGAAGTTGGCGCCAGCCCACACGCCCACGGCGCGAGGCCGCGTGGCGTCGTCGAAGAGCACGCTCAGGGCGGCCAGGGCCATCACGACCAGCCCGGCGCAGGCCGCTCCCAGCACGACCCGGGCCGCGATGAAGGCGCCGGGGTTCGGCGCGAGAGCGCAGGCCGCCGAGCCGGCGGCGAAAAGGGCCAGGGAGATCAGCATTACCTTCTTGCGGCCGAAGCGGTCGCCCAGGAGCCCGGCCGGCAGCATGGCGGCGGCCATCACCAGCAGGTAGCCGGACGTGAACCACTGGAGATCGGTCTCGGTGGCCCGTAGCGCGCCCGCGAGGGTGGGCAGGGCCACGCTCAGCACCGTGCCGTCGATGCCGCCCGCCAGCACGGCCAGGTTGAGGGCGATCAGCGCCCACCAGCGTCCGGGGAGCCTGTCCATGGTAGTCACCTCCTTTTGAGTGCGACTATCTTATGAGAGTAGCTCTCAGATTGCAAGCAACAACTGCTCTAAGGGTGTGGGCAGGCTTTCCTCGGCCACCGCATCCACCAAGGCGCGGGCGTACAGCGCCTTTCGGCCGGAATGGGTGCCGAGGAAGCGGTGCAGCTGCGCCTCCAGCGGCCGGCCGCGCTGGAAGGGTTGCCGCTGAAAGCTGTGGAACGAGCGCTGCTCGCCCAGCGCCTCGATCACCCCCACCACGTTCTCCGGCCCGGCGGCTCGGATCAGCTCCGCTTCCAGGTCGGGCCGGCACACGAAAACCTCGAGGCCATTCCCCGCCTGCCGGAAGTACGGCTCCTCGCGCTCGTCGCAGAGCGCCAGCAGCCGGCCATTCAATGCCTCTGTGGGCAGCCGGGCCAGGTAGCGCGCCACGGCGTGGGCGCCGCCCAGCACAGCGATGCCGACACCCTCTGCCGCCAGGTCGCGACCCCGGCGCCGGGCCAGCGCCTCCAGGGCCGCGCGGTCGCTGACGCCCTCCACTATCACGGTGGCCACGGCGCCTGAGACTACTGGTCGAGGCGCAGGCGCAGCGGCCGGCGGCGGCCGAGCCAGGTGAAGCTGCGCAACGCTCCCTCCTCGGCCAGCCGGTGCAGCGCCTGGTGCGGCCCCGCCTCTTCGCCCGCCTCCCCGAGCTCAAGCCATCGCCGGGTGACCTCGACGTAGAGGTCGGTCTCGGTCCAGCCCGGCAGCTGCTCCAGGACCCGGTGCCGGCGGATGGTCTTCACGACCGGCAGGTAGACGTTGTCGTACCAGCTGGCCGCCGCCTCCTCCACCGACACCGCCCCGCCCCGCTCCAGGCCCAGGAAATAGGCGTGGCCGGCGATGTGGCGAAGGATCTCGTCGTACCGCCCCAGCCGCGAGCACTCCAGGCGCGCCTCGGGACGGGTCTTGTCGAGCCCGGTCCGCTCCAGGAAGTCGCGGTACTCGGCGGCGCGCAGCAAGGCGCCCGCGTCGGCGCCCGGCGGCAGCGGCGCACGGGTGCGCACCTCCGTCACCCGCGCCGGGATGGTCTCGCGGCCGAGGGCCCGCCCCACCGAGACCCGGTGGTGGCCGTCGCTGACGTAGTAGTCGTCGCCGACGCGATACACGTCGATGGGCGGCACGTCGCCGCCCTCGGTCATGGCTTGGTAAACGCGCACCCAGCGCTGGCGCATGCGAGCGGACAACGGCAGGAAGGTCGGGTCGAACTCGCCAATCTTCGACGACCCGGACGCCGATCCCACGATGCGATCGAGTGGGATCTCCTGTTCCCCGGCCGCGGCTGACCCTTCGCGCCCGGCCGCTGAGAGCACATGCTGCAGGTTGGGCAGCGACCGCGAGCGCCGGGTCAGGAGTCGCATCACGGCGCGCCGGAAGGCGCGCCCCCGCGCGGCATCGAAATCGGCGGCTGCCCGCAGCCGCTCTAAAGGAGAACCTTCTAAAGCAACGCCTTTTCGGAGTCGGCGTCGAAGAGGTGCAGCGAGCGCGTGTCCAGCCCCAGCTTCACCGTGTCGCCGACCGTGACCTGCATGCGGGGATCGACGCGCGCAGTGACCTGGTCGCCGCCCACCTGGCCGTACAGGAACTGGTCGGAGCCCAGGCGCTCGACCACGTCGACCTTCATCTGCAGCGAGCTCGCCTCATCGATCACGCGGTCGGTGACCGCCTCCGGACGGAAGCCGAGCACCGCTGTCTTCTCACCCACCGAGCGCGGCAGCTTGACGTCGAAGCCGGAGGCTTTGGCGGTGCCGTTGGAGGTGGTCACGGGCACGAAGTTCATGGTCGGCGTGCCGATGAAGCCGGCCACGAAGAGGTTGGCCGGATGGTCGTAGACGTCGCCCGGCGTGCCCACCTGCTGCAGGATGCCGTCATACATGAGGGCGATGCGGTCGCCCATGGTCATGGCCTCGACCTGGTCATGGGTCACGTAGATGAACGTCGTCTCCAGGTCGCGGTGCAGCTTCTGCAGCTCGATGCGAGTCTGGCCGCGCAGCTTGGCGTCCAGGTTCGAGAGAGGTTCGTCGAGCAGGAAGACCTGCGGATTGCGCACGATGGCGCGCCCCAAGGCCACGCGCTGGCGCTGGCCGCCGGACAGCGCACGCGGCTTGCGCTTGAGGAAGTTGTCGAGGCCCAGGATGCCCGATGCCTGGCGCACGCGCTTGTCGATCTCCGACTTGGGCGTGTGCTTCATCTGCAGCGGGAAGGCCATGTTGTCGTACACGCTCATGTGCGGGTAGAGCGCGTAGGACTGGAACACCATCGCGATGTCGCGGTCCTTGGCGGCCACGTCGTTGACGACGCGCTCGCCGATCCGGATCTGGCCTTCGGTGACGGTCTCCAGCCCGGCCAGCATGCGCAGCGCGGTCGATTTGCCGCAGCCGGAAGGGCCGACCAGGACCATGAACTCCTTGTCCTTGATCTCCACGTTGAAGTCCTTCACGACGGTGATGTCCGCCGTGTAGCGCTTCACGACGTGGTCGTAGGTGACCGATGCCATTTCCCTTACCCCTTTACCGAGCCGGCGAGGATGCCGCGCACGAAGTATCGCTGCAGCGAGAGGAACACGATCAGCGGCACGAACATGGAGAAGAAGGCCGCCGCGGTGAGCAGGTGATAGCCCTGGCCGTAGGAGTTGGTGAGGTTGGCCAGCGTGACCGTCAGGGGCGCCACCTCGGGCTGGCCGCCCACGTAGATCAGGGCCACCAGCAGGTCGTTCCAGATCCAGAGGAACTGGAAGATCACCAGCGAGGCCAGGGCCGGCACCGAGAGCGGGAGCACGATCCGGAAGAACACGGTCAGGGTGCCCGCGCCGTCGATCTCCGCCGACTCGAAGAGCTCGCTGGGGAGCGCCCGGAAGAAATTGGCGAGCAGGTAGATCGAGAAGGGCAGGCCGTAGCCGGTGTGCGCGAGCCAGACCGGTAGGTACTGAAGTCCCGGCGGCAGCGCCGAGGGGGTGATGCCGTGGGCCACGAAGAAGCTGAGTACGGGCACGAAGCTGAGCTGCAGCGGGATCGCGAGCACGCCGACGATGGCCAGGAAGATCCAGTCCCGGAACGGGAACTTCATCCATGCGAACGCATAGGCGGCGAACGCCGCGATCGCGACCGGGATGATGGTGGCCGGGATCGAGATCATGAAGCTGTTGAAGAAGCTGTGGCCCAGGTTGCTGGTGGACAGCACCTTCGAGTAGTTGTCGAGCGTGAACTGGAAGGGCGGCGAGAGGGCCAGCCACCAGCCGCTGCTGTTGATCGCCGTGAACGGCCGGAAGGACGTGAACAGGATGCCGATGGTGGGCACCATCCAGGCCACGGTCAGGCCGATCACGGCCAAGTGCAGCACCACCCCGCTCAGGCGGCCGGCGATCCACTGTGGCGAAAAGCGAGCGGCGGTAGCCGCGGTACCGGGTCTGTCTGCTGCCGCCGCAACGCTCATCGGCGTGCCTCTACGGCGCGGAACTGGCGCAGATTGAAGATCAGCACGGGCACCACCGCTGCCAGCAGGATCATGGCCACCGCCGCGGCACCGCCCTGGTTGCCGGAGAAGAAGAGCAGCTTGTACATGCGGTTGGCGAGCACGTCTGTCTCGAAGTTGCCGCCGGTCATCACGTAGACGACATCGAAGGCCTTGAGCGCGAAGATGACCAACGTGGTCCCCACCACCACCACGGTGGGCATCATCAAGGGGAAGATCACGCGCCGGAAGATCGTGATCTCGCCGGCGCCGTCGACGCGCGCCGCCTCCAAAAGGTCAGCTGGGATGCCCTTCAAAGCGGCCGACAGGATCACCATGGCGAAGCCGGTGATACCCCAGGTAGCCGCCGCGATGATCGCAAAATTGTCGACGCTGGGGTCCTGCACCCAGATCCGCGGGTCCTGGTGGAAGATACCCAGGATCGCGTTCACGGTGCCGGTCTGGGGGACGCCCGGCGGCTGGTACCAGTACATGAATTTCCAGATCACGCCCAGGGCCACCGCCGAGATGGCCATGGGCATGAAGATCAGCGACTTCACGAAGGTCTCGTAGCGCACGCGGTCGAACAGCACCGCGAGCAGCAGGCCGAAACCGAGCGCGACCAGCGTGTACAGGATCAGCCAGTACACGTTGTTGCGGATCGCGATCCAGGCGCCGCCAGTCGGGAAGTCGCCCAGCTGGCGCTGGTAGTTCTGCAGCCCGACGAAGTCGCCGGCGCCGCTCTCCAGGCTGGTCTTGGCGGTCAGGATGGCGGGCAGGATCAGGAAGCCGAAGACGAAGATCAGGGCGGGTCCGACCCATATCCAGGGCCGGACCCTCGGACGGAACGCATCTGGCAGCAGGCGCACCAGGTACTCGGTGCCGACGATGTAGGCGACCAGCACCGCGGGTACGCCCACGATCACGATCACCACGATCGGGAGCTGGCTCAGAAATGTGCCCCAGTCCATGCCCTTTTCTCCCTTGAGCCGCTAAGTCGTATAGGCCGTGGCCTGAACTTTGTCCAGGCCGGACAGGATGCTGTCCAGCTTGGATTGGTCCTGCACGTACTGCAGAATCGCCGACCAGTACGCGTTCTTCATGTCGGGCGGCATCAGGTCGCCGGCGTCGTACTTGGCGATCTTGGCCGAGAGGATGGTCTGCGCGATGTTCTTCTGCAGGGCGTCCGGATAGTCGTTGACGTTGACCTTGTTGTTGATGGCGGTCTTGCCGCCGCGCTTGACCCAGATGTCTTGGGCTTCGGCGGTGGTCAGGTACTTCATGAGGGCGCGGGCCTGCGGGGTGTCCTTGAACATCGACATGGTGTCGCCGGCCACCACGTGCGCGCCCGTGTACTTGCTGTTGACGTCGGGCAGTGGGAAGAAGTTGAAGTCCTGACCCGCCACCAGGCTGGGCTTGGCCTTCACGAAGAAGTCGGTGATGAACGAGCCCTGGTTGTGCATAAAGCACTTGGGCGGGCTGTCGAACATGCCGTTGCCGGCGTCTCCGAAGTTGGTGGAGACCATGAAGTTCTTGCCGCCATAGACGTTGGAGTCACCCGAGCCCAGCACCTGGCCCCAGGTGGTCCATGCCTGCTTGATCTCGCTGGAGCTCCACTTGGTCTTGCCCTGCCACCAGCTGTCGTAGACCGACGGGCCGGACTGGCTGAGAACGATCTCCTTGACCCAGTCGGAGCCGGGCCAGCCGGAGGCGGCGCCGCTCTCCAGGCCGATGCACCAGGGCGTGGTCCCGTCGGCCTTGATCTTGTTCTGGAGAGTAATCATCTCGTCCCAGGTCTTGGGGACGGTGTAGCCCTTCTGCTGGAAGACCTTGGGGTTGTAGAAGACCAGGCCTTTGAGGCTGCCCCAGGCGTAGACCTCGTACAGCTTGCCGTTGATGCTGCCTAGGTCGATCCAGCTCTTGGCGTACTCGGAGTTGAGCTTGCCCATGTCGAGCACGTTGTTGAGCGCGATCACCTTGCCCTGGTTTGCGAACTTCGTGAGCAGGGCCGGGCTGGGCGCCGAGGCGACTTCGGGCGGGTTGCCCGCCGTCACCCGCGTGGTCAGGATGGCGTCCTGGTCGCGGCTGGCCTCGTATTCAACGGTGACCCCCGTCTGGTCCTCGAAGGGCTTGATGACGGCCATGAAGGAGTCCTGCTCGGATCCCGACCAGGTGCCCAGGAAGTGCACGGTGCCGCCGATCTTGCCGTTGGTCGTGTTGCCGCTGCTGCTGTTCCCACCGCAGGCCGCCAGGACCATGGCCGCGCCCAGGGCCACGATCGTGACGACCTTGAAGCTGCTAATGCGCATCTATAACCCCCTAGCCGCCCACGCCGGACGGCGAATCCGCCTCTGGAGTGAACTCATTGTTCGCCAACTCGTCTGATTCCGCAATCACCTCCCCGGAGCCCCCGTGGAGCCCCTCACCACCAGGCTGGTCTGGAGCGGCGGCGGCGAGGCCGGCCGCCGGCCCTCCAGAAGACTGATTACCAGTTGCGCCGCCAGCCGGCCCTTTTCTGCGATCGGCTGACGCACCGTGGTCAGGCCGGGCCGGGTCCAGGCCGCCATCGGCAAGTCGTCGAAGCCCACGATCGAAAGATCCTCGGGGACTCGGCGCCCCGCGGCCTGGGCGGCCGCCATCAGGCCCACCGCCGCCATGTCGCTCATCGCCAGCACCGCGGTCGGCTGCCGCGCCTGGCCGCGCATCTGCGCGAAGGCCTCTGCGCCCGCCTCCAAGGTGGCGCCGGCAACCAGCTGCAGCGGGTCTTCCAGCCCGGCCTCGCTCAGGACCGCTTCGTAGCCGGCCAGCCGCCGGCTGGCCACCGCCGTCAGCCCGGTCCTGGCTCGGGCCCCGGGCAGCATGATCAGGGCCAGCCGGCGGTGGCCGAGCTCAACGAGGTGCCTGGCCGCGGCTTCCGCGCCTCCCCGGTCGTCGACGTTTACGACCGCCCCGCTCAGCGGGTCCGAATCCACGTGCACGGTGGGCAGGCCCATCCGGGCCAGCGCCTCCAGGGTGGGGTCGTCGGCGGCCAGGCCGAGGCTGATGAAGCCGTCGACCGAGGCCTGGCGGACGGCCTCCTCCAGGGAGCCGTCCAGCGGCGGCACCAGCAGCAGCGTCAGGTCGTGCTCGGCGAAGACGCTGCCCAGGCCCTGGATCAGCTCACTGGTGAAGGGATTGCTGAAAACCGCGCTCAGGCTTTGCGGGATCAGCAGCCCGATCGCCCCGCTGCGTCGCAGCGAGAGCGCACGCGCCAGCGGGTGCGGCGTGTAACCCAGCTCCTCGGCGACCTGGAGCACGCGGTCCAGCGTCGCCTGCCCTAGCCGCTCCGGGTAGTTGAAGGCGAAGGACACCGCGGTCTTGGACACGCCGGCGGTGCGTGCGACGTCAGCTATCGTCACGCGCGACAAGGGCACCCGTCATCCTCTGCACACCCGCCCCCACAAAGTCGAGTCTGAAACCGCTTTAGTAAAGCGGTTTAATCGGAGGTTAGGGGCGGCCGGTTCTGGCGTCAAGCACAGAATTTGCTGCGTGGCTGCACTTGCGCCCGTTCTGCGCTCGGTTCTGCAGGACCTGCAGCGCGGCAGCGGCGCCGACCTGGCCAGCGTCTTCCTCTACGACCATGGCGCCCGCCGCTTCTACGCGCCTTACGCGATCGGCCTGCCGGAGGAGGGACTGCTGGCCTCTCTGGCCGACATGCGCGATCAGCTGGAGGGGTACGAGCAGGACCTGGCCGCCGGCAAGGTGCCCGCCGACCTCCGGCCGACCCATTACGGAACCACGGTCTGGCTGACGGTGACCCGGCGCACGCTGGTCGCTCGCGAAGCCACCCGCGACATCGACAGCACCTTTGTGCGTCGCCACCAGGTGGAGGCCACGATCGGCCTGCCGCTGGTGAGCGGCGACCGCTTCCTGGGGCTGGTCTACCTCAGTTACACGAAGGGCAGACCCGGCCGGGTTCCCGACGACGCGGGCATCCAGGAGCTGGAAGCGAGAGCGGCGCGAGCCGCGGCCGAGGTGGAGGCGGCGCTGGCCGCCTCCGAGCGGGCGGTCCTCGAGGCCCTCAGCCGGATGACCGCGGTGCTGGCCGCGCCCCAGGGCAGCCCGGCCGAGCTGCGCCGGCTGCTCTCCATCGCGCTCGCCGACGCCCTGCCCGCCGCCGAGCTCGACGGCGCGGCCGTTTACCAGGCCGTTCCCCACCGGCCGCGGCTGGAGCTGGTCACCGCCCATGCGCCGCTCGCACTGCCTCTGGAGATCGACCTCGACAGCCGGGACCATTCGGCTGCCGCCTTCACGCAGGCGCTGGCGGGTGCCGTCGAAGGGAGCCGCGTGTTCCCTGTCGGTGCGTTGCCGCTCCAGGACCGTTCGGGGGAACTGGGCTTCCTGGTGGGCCTCAGCACGGACCCGCTGGCCGTCGCCCGGCGAGCGCCCGCCACCGGCACCCTGGCCACGGCGGCGGCGGCGCTGATCGCCGGAGCGCTGGCGGACCAGCGATTGGTCGCCGGACTGGAAAGCCGCACCCGGCTGCTCACAGCCCTGGCCGACATGACCAGCTCCATGCTGCGGCCGGGCGCCTCCCGCAAGGACGTGCTGCAGGCGGTGGTCGCCCACCTCACCGACGCCTCGGTGCCGGAGTTCGACTTCCACTTCGCGACCGTCTATGTGCTCGAGGAGCGCGACACCGGCCTGGTGGTCAGCCTGGCCGCGGCCGAGACCAAGCACGAGCGGATCCCGACCTGGGTCACCGGCGACGAGCGCGCGCTGGCGGAGGACGACGTGCTGGTGTACGCCGCCGACAGCTGGCAGGCGGTGCTGGTGGGCGGCAGGGACGGCGGCACCGAGGACGTGATCGCGGGGCGAGCGCCCGAGCACTCGCGCTGGATCGAGGTGCCGGTCGAGCGCCGAGATGGCAGCGTGATCACCAAGGTCGCCGCTTGCCTGATCGGCCAGCCTGCCGCCGGCGACCGGCATCCGGCCGCCTTCACGCTGGCCGGCGAGCTGTGGGAGCGCAGCGGCCACGGCGACCTGATCCGCCTCTTCCAGCCCTTCGGCCTCGATGCCGGCAGCCGAGCCAGCGGGGTGCTCGAGGTCGGCTACCACCGCTCTCTGGAGCGGCGCCCGGACTGGGCCCAGGTGGAGGCGCTGCGGGCGGCCGCCGCCCAGGTGGCGGTGGCGGTGCAGACCGCCAAGCTCTACGAGGAGGCGCGGCACCACGCCGAGCAGCTGGAGCTGAGCGCCGGCGTCAGCGAGGCGATCGCTTCCTCCATCGACCTCGACCAGACGCTGCGCCTCGTGGCGCGCAACCTGGTCCGTCTGGTCGACGCCTCGCTCTGCCAGATCGCGCTGTATGAGGAGGACCGCGAGGGGTGGTACGGAGCCGCGGCCTCCGACCTGGAGGAGCTCTGGCAGCGCCAGCACGGCGAGCGCAGCCAACCCTCGTTCCTGTTCGAGGTCCTGGACCGCGGGCAGCCGCTTGTGGTCGAGGATGCCGCCGCCCATCCGCTGGTCGGTCCCACCTATGCCGACGCCTTTGGCGTGCGCTCGCTGCTGGCGCTGCCGCTGGTGGTCGACGGCCAGCCCATCGGCGCCGCGGTGCTCGCGCAGCGCGACCGGCTGCGCACCTTCACCGACGAGGAGGTGCAGCTGTGTCAGGGCCTGGCCCACCAGGCGGCGGTGGCGATCAAGAACGCGCGCCTGCACGCGCTGGCTGAGGAGGAGCGCCACCTTCAGAAGGACTTCGTGCTGGTCGGCTTCGGGCAGTGGGGGCAGAAGGCCTACGCGCACCTGCAGACGCTGAAGCAGTTCTTCAACTTCCGCATCCACGTCGTGGAGCGCGATGGCACCGAGGCGCGTCAGCGCCTCGTCTCCAAGGTGCGCGAAGTGGAGGCCAACGGCGACGTCCTCTACTGGGACAGCCCGGAGTCGCCGGCGCACGAGCAGCTGGCCCGGGAGATGGAGTCCTCGTCTTACGTGATCACCTACATCGTGACCCCGGCCGCCACCCACCTCGGCAACCTGGGCCTCTACTACGACCTCAGCAATGTCGTCCTGATCGAGAAGCCACTGGGCGCGCCGCCCGACGACTACCGCAAGTTCCTCGACCAGGCGCCCGGGGGCGTGGAGATCGTGGCCGCCGACCACTACTACTTCAAGCTCGAGGTCCGGCTGCTGCAGATGCTGCTGACCGAGGAGCGCACGCTGCGCAACTTCCTGGACAGCGTCAGCGAGATCCAGATCGAGATCCTGGAGGCGCAGCCCCTGGTGGGCGCCGCCGCCGACATCGGCGTGGTCGCCGACCTGGTCCCCCACGCCTTTGCGATCATCTCGCTGCTGACGCCGATCGACCGCATCCGCCTGGACGCCGACCGGCCGCTGCTGATCGGCCGCCACGAGGGCCTGACCGGCAGCCGCGAGAGCTACGCCCGGGTCAGCGGCAGCTTCCCTTACCAGGGCCGGTCGGTGCGGCTGGTGATAGAAGCCGGTAAGGGGGTCGAGAACGCCAAGTGGATCAAGCTCAGCGGGGAGCGTCCCTTGAGCGGCCGGGCGCCCTTCTACAAGTTCGACTTCGGCGTCGGCGAAGCCGTCGACGGCACCCAGGCCACGGTGCGCGCGGCGGTGCGCCGGATCCGGGAGCCTGGCGTCCCCGACAACGCCCACCTCAACATGCTTCGCCACGTGATCGAGAAGCGGCGCCCGGCCGTCGGCATCCTGTCCATCCGGGAGGCCATCCGCGCCAACCAGCGCATCCGGGACCTGGAGGGGATGGCCGGAGACCTGCTGACGCGCCAGGAGTGGACCGAATACCCCGTCGGCACCCGGCCGGTCTTCTGAACCCCCTCCCCACCGGGGAGGGTTGGGGTGGGGGATGAGACGGATCCTGGCCATCGCGGACGAAGTTGACGAAGCGCTGTACGAGGACGCGCTCTACGAGCTGAAGCCGGACCTGATCCTGTCGGCCGGCGACCTGCCGTTCGATTACCTGGAGAACCTGCTCACGCGCGCGGGCGTCCCTCTCTTGTATGTGCCGGGCAACCACGACCCCGACGTTAAGTTCCGCCGCAACACCTATGGCCCGGTCGTGGTCGAGGAGCCGATCCCCGGCCCCCAGGGCTGCGACAACGTCGACGGCAAGATCTTCGAGGTCGATGGCCTGCGCGTCGCGGGGCTGGGCGGCTGCCTCCGCTACCGAGAAGGTCCCAACCAGTACACACAGGCCGGCATGGGGCGGCGGGCCCTAGAGCTCGAGCTGCGCGCCCGCCTGCGCCGGCAGCCCGTTGACATCCTTCTCACGCACGCCCCGCCCCGGGGCTGCGGCGACGGCGACGACCTGGCCCACCAGGGCTTCGCCGCGTTCCACCGCCTGGTCAACGTGCTGCGGCCGCGGCTGCTGGTCCACGGTCACCTGCACCCATACGGCCGCAAGCGTGACGACCGCCGGCTGGGCGACACATTAATCGTGAACGCCGTTCCCAACCGGTTGCTGGAGCTCCCTTAGCTCAGCTCCGGCGGATCTCCCCAAAAACGCGCCAGCGTCGCCCGATGCCGCGCCACCCAGCCATAGACCGCATCCTCCAGCCAGGCCACGGGCGGCAGCCTGTAGAGCCGGCCGACCCAGGACCATCCGCCGCCGACCTCGACCAACGCCTGGTTGACGGCTGCCGCCCGCACATACCGTCGGCCGTCAGGCGCGGTCGCGCTCAGCTCCGCCACCCGGCCGCCCACCGCCAGCACACGGCCGGCGCGGTCGCGCCGGCGCAGCCAGCGCGACCACCGCACTCAAAAGCCTCAAGTGCCGTCGTAGGTGAGCACCAGCCGGGGGTCGCTCAACGCCGCGGCCACAGTGTCGCGATCGCGACCCCGGCCGCCGCCAGGGCCATGCCCGCCCAGGCCACCCCCGGCAGCACCTCGCGCACGACCAGCAGCGCGATCAGCGCCGAAACCGGCGGCACCATAAAGAAGAGGGCGGAGACCCGCGCCGCCTCACCAGCCCGGACCATCGCGAAGAGCAGGGTCAAGGAGAGCAGCGAGTTGCCCAGGGCCAGGTAGCCAATCGCCACCGCCAGGGCAGGCGAGGGATCGAAGCGCAGCCGCTCGACAACCAGCGCCACGGGCACCAAGACCGCGGCGCCCGTCACGTACTGGAGAAGGTTGGAAGTCAGGAAGTCGGCGCTGGTCTTCACCCGTCGCTCGTACACGGTGGCGATAGCGATCCCGGCCAGGGCGCCCACCGCCGCCGCCACGCCTCCCGGCGTGGTCTGAATCGACGACCGCGTAAGTATCACGACCAGGGCGCCGGCCAGCGCGATGACGAAGCCGGCCCACTGCGCCGGCCACACCCGCTCGTGCAGCACGGGCCCCGCAAGGAGCGCGACGGCGATCGGCTGCAGCGACGCCACCACGGCCACGGCGCCCGCCGACATGCCCTGGTTGAGCGCGACCATGGTGAGCCCGAAGTAGACGACCTGGACCAGGAAGCCGAGCGCCACCATGTGCGCCCAGGTTGCGGCCGTCTTGGGAAAGGGCGGCCGCGCGATCGCGATGACCGGAAGCAGGAGCGCCACCACCAGCGTGTAGCGGATGGCGAGCAGGGTCAGCGGCCCGCTGTGCTGGAGGCCGATTTTGGCGACGGCATAGCCGCTGGACCAGACGAGCAGGAACAGCGCGGGGACCAGGATTCCTGGAAAATGCCGCCGCGCATGTCCGGCCACCAACTCTCCCCGACGGTAACTACTACTGGGACGGCAGTCGGTGGCAGTCCGCGCTTTCGCCCGACGGCGCTTACCGCCGCTGGCGCTACCTACTTGGGCGGGAACGCCGTATGAAGAATTCGGGTCAGCCGATCGATCTCGGCCGCATCCAGCAGGTGCAACCGGGTCACCAGCTTCCTGATCGACTTCTTGCCTTCCAGGCGGACGCTGTTATACGACTCCGGCGCTGAGAACAGCGGCCATTCCCCGTCGACGAAGCAGAGCACCGGTGTGACCGGCGGCATGCTGTCGGGATCTGCCGAGTGGAGCGCTCGTTGGACTGCGTCCACCTGCCACCTCATGTTCTCGGCCAGGTGCGAGCAGTCCCGATTGCCGACGTAGAGCCGGAGATCGGTTTTGAAGAAGCCACCTCGGTCGCGAATCCGGATGAGGCCTTTGTAGCGCTTGGCGTCGACCACGAAAATCCCGGCCGGCGCAATGACGATGTGGTCGATGTTGCCCCTCGTTCGCGGCACGCGCCGGTCGTGCAGGACCCGGAGGCCGTCAATGCCGGCGAGGGCGTCGGCCAGCTTCCGCTCCCCCACCGCGCCTCGCTCCCAGGCACGGATGGACTGGGGATCGTCCGTGATCGCCAGAACGACACCGCCCAGCAAGTTGCCGAGCCTGCCCTTCACCCGCTCCTCCCGGGCCGCGCGCAGCCGCACGTACCTCAGGTGGGCTGACGAGCCCGCAACACCAGAGTCGATGGGCTCAAGGTCGACCGCGTCATGAGACGGGCAGACCAGGCAACGGACAGAGCGGGTACCCCGGTCATAAAGGGCTTCCGCCCCCTGATCGAGGTGAGTGCCGCAAAGGACGCACACCCCGGCGTATCGCAGGCGGAGCTGCTTCAGTTCACCACTGCCGAGCCCGCTGCGCGTCCCCGGGGAGTGCATGCTGCGTTCCATCCCCAGCTAGAGGTTGTCTACCGCAGCGCCGGGGTTGAAGAACCCGCTCGCGCTGTTTGACCCATCGGTCAGGGCAAGCGTCGTCGACCCGGTGCTCGCGACATCGACTTCAAAGCCGACGCTGCCACTGGTGGAGAGGACGGCGTCCGTCGTCGCATCGCGGACGGTGACGACGGCCGTGCCGGTCGCGGTGGCGAGGTGACTATGTGAATCCACAGAGACGACTGAGCTCGCGCTGGCCACGAACCACGCGCGGTGGGTCACGCCGTCAGCGGTGGTGAACTGACCCGACCGGACCCACCGGAGTGAGCCGGTCGGCTGCTTGCCGGGTTCGTATTCGAACCCAGCCCACTGGCCGCTTATGGAGCCGCCGCCGGCCATATAGCCGCCGGCCGCGGGCCGCCCAGCGAAGGCGGCGTAGATCTCGTCGGAGACCAGGTACGGGCTCAGCCCGGGGTCGGCCGGTGACCTCACCAAGGTAGCCCGCACCAGATAGGCGCCGGGTCGCAAGGCAGGTCCCGCGACCGTGGCCGTGCCGGGACGTTGTACCTGGGCGAAGTAGGTCGTGGTCGTTCCGCCTGTGTCGGTGACGTCGAACCGCACGAAGACGGCGTGGTCGGCGTAGTCGAAAGGCTGGGGGTCTTGGGGCTGCTGGCTGACCGCTACGGACAGTGTCGCGGGCACACCCGCCACGTCGAGGGTGGTTCCAGTCCAGCTCAAATGAGCCGTGTCCGGATTCACCGTGATCGACGTCGTGGCGTAGCCATTGCCCACCGCGGGATCAGTGCTCTGGATGGCCAGCGTGAGGGGATAGGTGCCGGCACCAGCTGGGACCAGGGCGTCGTCCAGAGTCAGGTCGACGGATGCCTTGTGATTGGTGAAGCTCACGGGTGGGAGCTGGTGGCCGGCAAAGGCAAAGTTCGCCGTCCCCGACGTGGCCGATATGTCGGCGGTGACGCGGATGGTGTCGCTGAACTCCGGGACTGTGTCAGGCGCGGTCATCACAACGGTGAAAGATGCGGTCGCCGGATTGTTGGAGCCCTCGCCGCTTACCGCGATCGTCCGCTGGAGCCCGGGCTCGCTGTCATGGATGGTGATCTGCGAACTGAAGGTGCCTGCGTTGGCCGGCGTGAAGTCGACACGGATCTGGCAGGACTGCTGGTACGACATCGGCGAGCCGAGTGGACAGGTGAGGTTCGTCACCGACCAGGGTGGGCTGGCGTCGAAACCACTGATGACGGTGGGTTGCGCGCCGGCGGTCAGCGTCTCGACGAGGGAGGACGTTGAGTTGGCGCCGGTGGGCGGGAAGGCAAGAGAGCCAGGCGATACTTGCAGGAAACCGTACGAGCCGCTTCCGCTAAGGAGAACGGCCTGAGACCCACTGTCGGCATTGTCGGTGACTGTGAGGGTGCCGTTTTGTCGAGCCGCGATGGTGGGAGTGAACGAGACGTTGATCGCGCAGCTGGCGCCAACCGCGAGCGTGGCCGGCGCTCTCGGACAGGTGTCGACGGCGCTGAAGTCCCCCCCGCCCGTAATCGAGTAGATCGAGGTGGGTGCGGACCCGGAGTTGACGAGCGAAATGGTCCGAGTCGCCGACACCAGTACCGGCGGCTGGCCGAAGTTGATCGCGTCAGCGGAGAGTCCGGCGCCGGCAGCGTTGGCGAGGGTCGAAAGCAGCCAGGTGCCACCCAGTGGATTGTTCTGGGGACCCTCGTCAGTGCCTCCGACGAGGACCATCTGCGAGCGTGCGGAGTCGTAGGCCATCGACGCCATCGCCCGCGCCGGCGGCCACGTCGTGACATAGCGCCGCGTCCAGTCCGAGCCATCGAACTCCCAGGTCTGATCACTCGGACCCAATGGGCTGCCGAGACTGCTGTAGTCGATGTAGTCGCCTCCGAAAAGCACCAACCGCTGGCGCTGGGAGTCGTAGGCCATGCTGTGAAAGAAGCGAGGCGACGGCGCCGAGCTGGTAACGAGCTGAACCCAGTCGCTGCCGTCGTACCGCCAGGTGTCGTTCAGCCGATTGCCATTGGCGTCGCGGCCTCCGAAAAGCAGCAGAGCACCTGACGCCTGGTCATAGGCCAGGGCGGGTCCAAGGCGAGGCGTCGGGGAATGCGCGGGCGAGCGCGGAGCCCAGTTCACGCCGTCGTACTCCCAGGTCTCAGCGGAATACTGGCCGCCGAACGTCTCACCGCCGAAGACCACGGAAACGTGACGCGTGGCGTCGTAAGCCATCGCGAACCAGACTCGGGGAGAGGGCGCCGTCGCCGTCACGCGGTGAAGCCAGTTGGAGCCGTCCCACTCCCAGGTGTCATTGAGGTATGCGGACCCAGACCAACCCCCGAAGAGCACAGAGACGCCGCGCGCACTGTCATAGGTCAGGCCGCCCAGAGCGTGGGGTGACGGACTGGTGGCAGGCGATCGCTGCGTCCACGAGGTGCCGTCCCATTCCCAGGTGTCGCTGGTCGGAGTGTAGCCGGCATCCGTGCCGCCGAAGAGCACCGTTCGCAAGCGCCCTGAGTCGTATGCGGAAACTGGACCGATGCGAGGGCCCGGGCCGGCGGCCGCACTCAAGGACCAGTCGACCGGCGCCGCCGCGTCCGCGCGAGCTGTGGCCGGCAGCCCTGCCGCGACCACAGCGGCAACGATCAGCAGCACCCGTCGGGCGTGGCGTCTCCTAGCGGAGGCCGGCATTGATCCAGTACGTCTGTCCGTCGTCGAGCAGGACGCCCATCGCCCACCAGTTGCCCGCCGTGCTGGGCGTCTGCCAGTTGTAGATCCACTGCTGGCCCGTGGCATCCCACCGATAGCTGGTGTTGCTGGGAGCGCCGAGAGCAGGCGCAGTGGGAGCTGCACCGCTGGTCGGGCCCTGCTGCGTGGGCGTCAACCACTGCGGCGCTGCCGTAGGCGTCACGATCGTGCCGTCGGCCTTCTTGAGCTGGAACTTCGCCGGCACCGTGCTGCCCGCCTTGAACTGGCTGCTCTGCAGACCGACCTGGTGCGCCGTGTCGTTGATCGGCTGCAGGAAACCGTCAAATCGGTAGATGACTCGGAACGTATACGCGAGAGTGGTCGTGTTGCCGGCGAGGTCGACAGCGTTAGCGGTGTATGTGTACGTTCCCACGCCGTTGGCGAGCCCGCCAGAGAGCTGCCCGCTGCACGCCGCGGCCAGGCCTGAGGTGCTGTCGGTCGCCGAGCAGGTCGGGTTCGGAACGTTGCCGAGGTAGTACATGCCGCCATTGGCGATGCCGCCGATGGCCAGGGTCGGTGGCGTGGTGTCGACCTTGATGACCGGCGACGCGACGCTCGCGCTGTTGCCCGCCTTGTCAACGGCGGTCCCGGTCACGGACTGGCTGCCCTGCGCGCTGAGCGTCACAGATGGCGAGCACGAGGCGACCCCTGACAGCGCATCCGAGCAGCTGAAGGTGACGGTGACAGGCTGCTTGTACCAGCCATTCGCGTTGGGCGCCGCGGGCGAAAGCGAGTAGGTGATGGTTGGGTTTGTGCGATCGATCTTGATCCCCCTTACGACCCCAGCGGCGGCGTTGCCGGCATTGTCCGAAGTCGTGGCGGTGGCCGACAGGTTGCCGCCCTCGCCCGTGATGACGCTGTCAGCCGGGCAGGAGACGACGCCCGACAGGTTGTCGCTGCACGTCCAGTGAACCGTGACATCGCCCTGATACCACCCGTTGGCATTGGCCGGATTGACGGGAGCGCCCGAGATCGACGGCGACGTCTTATCGATGCTGATCGCGGGAACGCTGACCGAGCTCGTGTTGCCGGCCCGGTCGCGCGCGGTGCCTGACACCACCTGGTTCTTGCCGTCGGCTGTGAGGATGACGTCGGCGGGGCAGCCCCCGGCCGGATCGATGCCGGACAGGTCGTCCGCGCAGCTGAAGTGGACGGTGACGTTCCGGTTGTACCAGCCGCTGGCGTTGGGCGCGGCGGGCGAGACCGTGTAGCTGATCGTCGGAGCGACCTCGTCCACGTTGATCGGTCCCAGCGACGTCGAGCTGTGGTTCCCGGCCAGGTCATAGACGGTCGCGGTGGCGTTCTGGCCGCCGCCCGGTCCGAACGGATGCGACTCAGGG
>Ga0209474_10002318_pt1 | contig 17704 bp, 14 predicted proteins | sample GraSoiAngelo_145_FD_185902 | JGI IMG/M metagenome (GOLD analysis project Ga0209474, IMG submission 185902) | Grasslands soil microbial communities from the Angelo Coastal Reserve, California, USA - 14_1009_05_20cm (SPAdes) (version 2) | ecosystem: Environmental > Terrestrial > Soil > Grasslands... | reverse complement strand
AACTCGGGGCCGACGACCATCGACCACTGGAAGCTGATGGTCGACGGCGTGGCAATCGCCGAGTTCCACGGAACGACGCAAGAGCGCACGGTTCCGCTCGATACCACGAGGCTCAGCGACGGCCCGCACAAGCTGCAATTCCACGGTCACGGCCTGGCTCGATCGGGACAGCAGTTGGCAGGACAAGTCGAGGTTCCCATAACCGTTTCGAACGGCACGCCTCCCCCGCCGCCACCGCCTCCGCCTCCGCCTCCGTATCCGTATGTGTCGACGGCGAGTGACTCCTTTGCCGGACCGCTCGATACGTCCAAATGGACCGTGAGCGCGACCTCTGGCAGCGCGAGCGCGTCTGGAGGCGTGCTCACGCTCACGCCGAACGCCGGAGATCCGTCCACGGCCGTCTACGTGACCAGCACCGCGTACTACACGTTCACTGGAAGCCAGGCGAGCACGAAGGTCGTCGGTGTGGTCGACGGGTACATCAACAACAAATTCACTCTGCGCGCACCCGGAAACCAGAATGAGGTCGGGTGGTACCAGGAGCACGGCGATCTGTGGGCTTACTGGCGCGCAAACGGGGTCGAGACGGACCCGGGCCTTCTGACCTATTCCCCGACGACCCACGCGTACTGGCGCGTCCGTCAGTCGGGCTCGACGGTGTATTGGGAGACGTCCTCGGATGGTCTCACATATGTAGTGCAAGCGTCGGCGTCGACGAGCAGCATTCCGTTCGCGGTCGACACCGTCAAGGTCGAGTTCAACACGAAGGCGTTCGGACCGACGGGATCGGCGACGGGAGCGCCGGCGAAATACTCCAACCTGAATCAGTAACGATTCGCATCGCGATCCGCGCAGCTCACGCCGGCTGCGCGGATCGATGGTATGACCCGATCGAAAATGATTCTTTTCGGCGCGAAGGGCATGATTGGAGACCGCGGCATCACAGCACGACGGCAGTGCCGGTCGCGTCACCCGCTCCCCCGGCGGCGGAAACTTTCGCTCGCGCCCGGCGGTGTGGCGCACCACGAACGGCAAGCCGCAGCTGATTGATTGAGCGGAGCTGGGCCGATCACACATCAGGGTTTGGACGCAAGAACGCGCGCCTCCATGATCCTTAACATGGGTCGCCCTCCGAGGTTCGCGATCGGGAAGTACACGCGGTGGGTGCTCGGATCGACGGCGACCGAATGTGCGTTGGGTCCGACGAAGCCTCGTCCGATTTGGGTGACGGTGTGATCGGCCGCCACGGCGAAGACGACGGCTGTGCCGGTCTCGGCGGCGGCATAGAGTCTTCTCAGACCGGGATCGAACGCCAGGACGTCGATCTCGGCTGGGAGCGGCAGAGTGAGCAACTGCCGCCGGTCACGCAGGTCGACCGCGATCAGGAGCGGGGTGTCCCCGCGGCATGCGGCGAAGGCCAACCGCAGGTCGGAGGCGACCAAGAGCCCGTGACAGCCCCTCACTTGGCGCAAAGCGATGCGCGACACGACTCGCGATGCGGCGGGATCGATCTCGGCGAGGTACGGCTGCCCATGAACGGCGGCCAGCACGTGCCCCGAGCCGGCGTCGTACTGCGTGTTACCCGCGCCGCCACCGACGTCGATTCCCGGCAGAGCACGCGCTGTTTTCACGTCGACGATCCCCACACCGACTCCTCGGTTGTTGGAGACGAAGACTCGATCCGAGCCCGGATCGTAGGCGAGGCCGTTCGGGTACTCGCCGGCGTGGACGCGCGATCGCACCTTCAAGGTTTTGTCATCGATGAACGCCACAGTTTTTTCACCCGTCGCTGTCGCGAAGACGAGGTGGCGTTCGGGAGCGGCCACGACACCGTGCACGCTCGGGAGGCTCGGAATCTCCAACGCGACGCGCTGAGCGTCAAGATCGAAGACCACCAGGGAACTATCCCCGAGGTGCGCGATGTACAGGCGCCGATTGAGATCATCGACGGCCTGATAATCGAAACGCGAGGCCGCGCCGGGAAGCGCCACGTCCGCGACATGGTCGAGCGGGAGTGCGCTTTTTGTCGGGTGCGATCCCGCGGCGAGGAGCACGAGCACAAAGCGAAGCACTGTGTCGTTAAATCGCGGGGCGGGTTCGCTTGCAAGACAAGGCGGTGAGCCTTAAAGCAGACACCCGATGCGCCGGCTGACGCGGCTACTTCTTTCAGGACTCGGCGTGAGTATGAATCTCCCCGCGGCGGACGCGACGTCCCGGCCCTCGCCGCCCCTCGCGCAGATGCAGGTGGTCACCCTGCCGGGCGTGCACGGTCGCATCGATCACTTCGCCGTGGACACGGCCGGGCGGCGACTCTTCGTGGCAGCGCTCGGCAATCACACGCTCGAGGTCGTGGATGTCGCCGCCGGCAAGCGAATCACGAGCATTCCCAATTTGAACGAGCCACAGGGGGTCGCGTACCTCCCGTCGCTTCACCGCGTCGTCGTCGCCACGCGGGCGGGCGGAACCGTGACGGCTTTCGACGACAACGACTATCGGCCGGTGGCGACGATCTCCAACATGCCTGACGCGGACAACCTGAGATTCGATGCCGCGGCGGGCGAGCTTTACGTGGGTCACGGAGACGGCGGCCTAGGGGTGATCGATCCCGCCAGCATGAAGGTGGTCGCGGAGATCCCGCTCCCGGGACACCCGGAGTCCTTTCGCCTGGAGGAGGGTGGGTCTCGCATCTTCGTCAACGTGCCGCCCACACGCGAGATCCTCGTCGTCGATCGAAACCAGCGTTCGATCGTCAAGCGCGTTTCCCTCGGGAGCTTCGCGGACAACTATCCGATGTCCCTCGACGAGAAAGGTCATCGGCTCTTCGTCGCCGTACGGCACCCCGCACGGCTCCTCGTCTTCGACACACGGGCGATCAACCAACTCGCCGTCGTTCCCTGCGTCGCGGACAGCGACGACCTCTTCTACGATGCGGCGCGCGATCGCGTGTACGTCATCGGCGGCCAGGGATACGTGGACGTCTTCGATGCGAGCCCTTCGGCGCGATACGCGCGCCTCGCCCGAATTCCGACGCGCGCCGGCGCGCGCACGGGCCTCTGGTCGAACGAGCTGGATCGCCTCTTCGTGGGGTGGCCTCTCAGGGAAGGCCATCTCGCGGAGATCGAAGTACTCGGCGTGACGACAGGTCCATAGCTCTTCTCCGAACGCCGGCGCGATCGCTTCCCGCGCCTCGTTCCGAAGCAATTCCACGCGGAGTATCATTTTACTCGCGCGGTGGCGCTGATCAGTGCGGGACAGCTTTCGCGCGTGGAGAGGAGCAGCGTCAACGCATGCTTTCCGCCGCGGACTTCGTCGCCTTGCAAGTGCAGGCCTTGCCGCAGCCGCAGGCGCTCTTGCAGTCGCAGCGCTCACCGCAGCTGCAACGCTCCGTCGCGCCCATTTCGCATCCACACGACAGTTCCTTGCACCGGCATTCACTCTGGATTTGGTTCGGCATTGCTCTCTCCTGGTTTGTCGCGCGGTCTTCCGCGCTGTCAGACCGGCAAACGCAGACCCGGCTGCGCCATTACACCCCGGCACTCGGAATTGCGGCAGGTGCACCGATTCGCGGACTGTGGGAGGGGTTTGCCGGCGCGTGAGACGACGGCTACTCAACCAGCAGGAATCTCACTGACAGCCCAGGGAAGCCGGTCGGGTCCGCGAAACAGGTCAGGAACTACTACATCGATTCGATCAGCTGGTATCGGGGGCGGCGCCGAGAGCCACGAGGACGCGCAAGGAGTATGTTGCGTCACGATGACTGCGGGAACAGTCGTTCCGCTCGACGAGTTGCGGCTGCTCGTCGTGGTCGACAACGAGAGCGATACGCTCTCGAGCGTCGACGAAGGAGTTCCGCAGGTCGCGGAGGTCGTCGGGCTCCTGGGGCGCTTGCCTACGTCGCGCGAATACGACGGACACCCCGGGAAGGTCGTGTTCGATCAGCTCTGCTGCGCGTGCCATGGCTTCTCCGTCCTCGCCACGGGACGGCGCGGCGATCGGCAGCACAGCGTTCTCTTCGACGTCGGGCCGTCCGCATCGGTGTGGAAGGACAACGCCGACCGGCTTGGCATCGACTTTTCGGCGATCGACGGCGTCTTCCTCTCCCATTGGCACTTCGATCACAGCGGAGCTCTCCCGGAAGTCCTCGCCGCGATCGCGGCAGCTCGGCGGCGCCAGGGTCTGCCGCCTCCGTTCGTCGACGTGCACCCTGACAGGCCGGACCAGCGCGGAATCCTGTCGCCGGGAGGGACGATCATCCTGCTGCCGGAAGAGCCGCGTTTGGAGGAACTCGAAACGGCCGGCGCAGAGGTGAACCGGCAGGCCGATGAACACTCGCTGCTCGAGGGCTTCTTCTTCGCCAGCGGCCGCATCGACCGCGTGACCCCGTACGAAACCGGTCTCGCAGGCCATTACAGCTTCCGCGGCGCGCGCGGAGAGTCCGATCCCTTGATCCTGGACGAACGGCTCGTGGCGGCGCTCGTGCGCGGGCGCGGCGTCACCGTCTTGTCGGCGTGCTCCCATGCGGGCGTGGTGAATGCGTGCCTGCTGGCGCAGCGGCGATTCCCCGGGACCCGGGTCGATGTCGTGCTCGGCGGATACCACCTGAGCGGCAAGGCGATGGAAGCGCGCATCGAGCCCACGATCGCCGACCTGAAGGAGCGCGTCCGTCCGCGCATCGTCGCTCCGGGGCACTGCACGGGCTGGCGCGCGAAGGCGGCGCTCGCGCGCGCATTCGCTCCCGGGAATTACGGCCCGAGCGTCGTGGGCTCGAGTTACGTGCTCAGCGCCGCTTGAAGGACTGCACCGTGCGGCTGTCCATCGGGGGAAAGCCGTTCCGCATCCTCGGAAGCGATAGCGGCCTGCCGGAGGCGCCGGTGACCGTGCCTGGGTTGCGGACGGTCGGCCCGGGAGCTGGATGTATCACTGCCACATCCTCGAGCATCACGCGGCGCGAATGATGGCGCCCTTCCATGTGGTGCGCTGACGCGTAGAACCAAGGTTCCGCAGCGCACCGCAGTTGCGGCGACCCAAGGTGATTCCTGTGGAATCACGAGGAGGGCTCACCCGCAGGTAATGAGAGCGCTTCAACGAGAAGGGCGCGCAATCGTTCACGTTAGCGTGCAGTTCATCGTGCACCACGCCGACCGCTTCGCCGTCTCTCAGAGCGCGAGTCCCGGGTCGCCCTCGACAATACGCTGCTCGAGCCGTGGCCGCTGCCCTGCGCTCCAGCGCGGCGCGCGGTGTATCACGCGATAGAGGACCGGCCCACCGTCGTCGCCCTCGCTGCGCTCCAGCGGCCGCGGGATGCACACGAACTCGCACGTCACGGCATCCGCGTCGAAGCGCGCGATCCCATAGCCGTGCCCGCCCATGTCGAGAAACGACAGGTGCGGTGCCAGGTCGGGGTTCGATGCGCGCCGCGCGGCCGCCGCATCTCTCGTTCGCTGGTACTCGAGGCACGCGCGCACCCCGTGGTGCATCAGGAGGTTCACCGCGGGCTTCATCTTCCCATCGACGTCCGCGACATAGAGTGGCCGCAGCGGGTGGTCCTTCGGGAAGCGATGCTCGTAGGCCTCGACGAGGCCGGGCGCGGAGATCGATCCCGTGATGAACGCGACGCCAACGGGCTCGAACGGCGCCGGAGGCAGCGCCTTCGCGGCCAGGCCCGCCCAGAAGCTGTGCCGGTCGCCGGACACGGTGACGAAGCCGATGATCCGGCCGTCGCGCACGGCGTCGTAAATCTCGGCGCGCTCCCTGTACGCGGTGCCGTAGTCGCCGCCGCCGCCGAAGCACGCGTAGCCCTTGCCTGGCCAGCGCGCGCTGACGCCGCCCGGCAAGTTCTGCGGATCCGCGCGCAAGTCCAGAGTGCCCTCCGAGTTCCCCCATACCTTCCACGTCGCGCGGGACGCGGTCAGCCGTTTCAGGAACCAGGCCTTCTGCTCGGTACCGAGAATGGTCTGCGGTGGCTCGTCCTTGCGGAAGTTGGGTACTTCGGCGTTGCCGAACGACAGGGTGGTGGGGGCGCCGCCGGGCAGCGCGCGCCCCGCGTCGAGCGCCTGCATGACCTCTTCCGGCACCATCTCCGGGAAGTCGCGGCTGTGGAGCGCGGCATCCATCCGGCTGCTGGGCTCCTTCGAACGATACGAATGCTGGTCGGTGATCAGCAGCTCCACGTGCCGCCCGAATTTCAGCGCGCGATACCCGGTGAGGCTTTGGATCGCGGCCAGGTTGTTCGTTTCCTGGCCTCGTCCACTCTCGTCGAAACGCTCGATGGCCGCGTCTTTCACGGCGGGCGCGTCGAAGCGCTCGAGCGAGCCGCGACCGGTCTTGGCGACGCGCGCCGGTTGGTACTCGAACCAGGCCTGGTTCGCCATCACCTTGCGCGTCTGCGCCGGCCGATCGATTCCGTCGAACTGCACGAACGACTGCCAGCCCAGCCACGAGAACTCGTGGTTGTCCCACATCGACACGAACGGCCAGCGCGCCCGCGCGTCCTGCAGATCGGGATCGCGCAGGTACGAGCGGTACAGCGTGCGGTAGTCCTCGAGCGTGACCGGGATGTGGAAGCCCTGGCGAATCTTCTCGCCCTGCGGATAGCGCACCGCCGGCCGCAGCCGCCGGTCGTAGCGGTGCCCGCCGGGGAAGTCCTCGGGATAGTCGACAACTTCGTACACGAAGTCGCCCAGGTGCAGCACGAACCAGAGCTGTTCCTCCGGGCGCGCGCGCTCGTCGTCGTACGCCATCCGCCGGTACGCGTTCTGTGCGCCCTCGCAAACGTTCTGGCAGCTCACGAACGCGAACCGCACCGGGCGCGGATCGTCGTCGGCGGGCGCCGTGCGCGTGCGGCCGACGCGACTCCCGTTCCCCTGCTCGTCGGCGAAGCGATACCAATAGGTGGTGGCCGGCCGCAGGCCGCCGACCAGCACGCGGCAGGTGTGGTCGGCCGCCGCGAGCGCGCGCGTTCGCGCCCTCGCGATCACGCGCTCGAACGCGGGGTCCTCCGCCAGCTCTACGGTGAGCGGGACTGCCGCAGCCTGTCCCCCGCTCGACGCGCGCGTCCAGAGAAGAACACTGTCGGACGCCGGATCGCCGGAGGCGACGCCCTCCGCGAAGAGGTCGCTGCGCTCCACCCAACGTCGGCGCGACGTCACGGCGAGCGCGTCGCCCCAGGCGAACGTCGCGCCCATGGCGGCCGCCGCGCGCAGGAAATCGCGGCGCGTCACCCGATCGGACGTGGACATGGTGCGACGGGTTCTACACCCTGCGCGTGAGGGGCGGCAGACCCCGACCGCGTGCCCCCGACGCGCTCGGAGCCGCGCAAGCTGACTGCCTGAGCGTGCTCCCTTCATCGGGATCAACCTGGCACAGCGCCCCGTTGAGGGAGAATGAGGCACGGACCGGCGCCTCAGCCTCGCCTGGTGAGCTCCGGGCGGTACCGGACGACGCCGGCTCGCCCGGCAAGGCCGCCCGGACGCAGCTCGATCGCCATGAAATTCTCGTCGGGCCAGTCGTTCTCCCATCGCAGGCCGAAGCGGCTCGCGGGAACGAAGCCGAATCGCGGGTAGTAGCCGGCGTGGCCGACGACCACGACCGCCTCGTGCTCCAGCCGCCGGAGCTGATCGAGCCCTTCCCGAACCAGGCGGGAGCCGATGCCTTTGCGCTGATGGCGGGGCAGCACGGCCATCGGCGCCAGGCCGATCGCCGCAACCTGGCCGCCCGGCGAGTCGATTGTGACGGGCGCGCTGCACAACCACTTCCTTCTGGGAACAGCCGCGCGTGATGTTCATGCACATCGGGGGCATGGGCGACGAGGGGAAGCTCGCTGCAGGCGTCGCAAAGGTGTTCGAGACTATGAAGCAGAAGTTCGACCCATCGTTGCTATCCATCACCACATGGTTGGCGAGTCGCCTCGCATGCTGTTCCTGCATTACTGGGGCGTCGGTCGGACGGAGGACCTCGCCCGCGCGTTGAAGCACGCGCTCGGGCAGACGCACAGCTGGGCTGCCGGTGCCGCTCGCCTGCACGCAAAAGCCACGGTGCCGAGCGAGCGGTTGTCATCACCCGCAATTGAGCAATGCGTATTTTGCTATTGGAGGTCATTGGTATGGCAGAAGCTGCGCAGCTCGATTCGAAACACGAAGGCATTGCCCATTCCGTATGGATGACTTTGCGGATTGTGTTCGGCGTCGTCCCGATCGTCGCCGGGCTGGATAAGTTCTTCGATATCCTCGTGATGTGGGACAAGTACCTGGCGCGACCGTTCGCGAGCATGATCCCCATGAGCCCGCACTCGTTCATGCATCTCGTGGGCATCATCGAAATCGTCGCCGGTATCGGCGTCCTGTTTACGCCATGGACGAGGCTGTTCGCGTGGATCGTGGCGATCTGGCTGTGGTGCATCTCAATCGACCTGATCGTGGGCGGGTTCTACGACATAGCCGTGCGCGACATCGTGATGGGCATTTCTTCCATGTGCCTTGCGCGCCTCACGTCAGCGTCACCTCAAGCTCACGCGGGTCTGTAAGCGATTCTGTGGTTTAGCGCAGCATCGCCGGCGCCGTGACTCTGCTGGGCCGTGTTCGGATGTGGCGGATGGTCCGCTGCTCGGCTATACGAGTTGATCGTGCTGCGGCGTTGCGCCTCGTTGCTTGCGCTCATAGCTGTGATCGCCGCTCCGGCGGTGACGAGCACGCGGTTCTTCTGCCGCTACACGGGCGAAGAAATCGCCGCCTGCGCCAACCCCGGCACACCCACGCACGCGGTAGTTCTCGCAGACAGCTGCTGTGACCAGAGGACTTTCCGCGCACTCGAAGGCGTGCGGCTGGTCGACGAGCCGCGACAACAGGCGCCTACGCCGATCGCGGTCGACACTGCGCCGGCGTTGGTTGCATACGTAGTTGCGCCCGTCGCGGGGCAGTTGGGTCGGCCGACCGCGCCATCTGCCGGTCCGCCGGCATTCATCGCCCATCGAGCCCTGCTGATCTGAGCCTCGGGTGAGTCGTCGCACCGGGCATGTCCGTGTCCGGATGTGCGCGTTTGCTCACCCAAACCGCTGAGAGCAGCGGGAGGCTAGCAATGATCGCAGTGCTGCTGTTCGTGGCGCTTGCCGCGCCACCGCCTCTTCGCCTTGCGGACCTCCTCCGCGAGGCGAGAGACAAGAACCCGGACTTGAAGGCCGCGGCGGCACACCTGCGGGCCGCGCAGAGCGCCATCTCTCCGGCGGGCGCGCTGGATGATCCGATGCTGATGGTCCAGCTCTGGAACACGCCGGCCGACTTCTCCACGGTTCCGGTGATGGTCCAGCTCAGCCAGAACATCCCGCTGGGCGGAAAGCGCGGCGCGCGCACCGACGCGGCGCGAGCCGACGCGGCGATGGTGGACGCCGATCTCGCTCGGAAGCAGCGCGACGTGGAGACGCAGGTCGCCTCGACCTACTTCGATCTGTTCCTCGCCGATCGCACTCAGGAGATCGATGACGAGCTAGAGGCGATCCTGAACGTCGTCTTGCGCGCGTCGCAGGCACGCGTGTCGACCGGCAAAGCAGAGCAGTTCGAGCTGCTCCGGGCACAGGGTGCCGTCATCCAGGTCCGCTCGGAGCGCGAAACGGCGATCGATCGCCGCCGCTCCGCCTGGGCGAGGCTCGCGGCGCTCCTCGATCGCGATCCCGCCTCTCCGCCGGGATCGACTACGCAGCCCGGCGTAATCGCGCGGCTTCCGGACGCCACGGCGCTTACGGAGCGAGCACTCCGCGACCGTCCGGAGCTGGCCGGAGCGCGCGCTGCGATCGCCGGAGCGCAGGCCCAAGAGCGGCTCGCGCGCGCCAACCGCATTCCCGACATCGGCCTGTTTGCCGCGGAAATGCACACGTTCCGCAATCCGATGGGCGTATCCGATTTTCTCTTCGCCGGGTTCCAGGTGAACCTGCCGATCTTCTTCGGCAACAAAAACGAGCCGCGCATCGCAAGCGCGCAGGCACAACTCGTTGCCGCGCAGGAGGCGCAGCGCGCGCTCCGCAACCGGATCGCCTCGGAAGTAGCGGAAAGCCACGCACACGTGCTCGCCGAGATGCGTCACATCGACCTGCATCATCAGCTCATCCCCATCGCTCGACAGGCGGTGCAGAGCGCCGAGTCGAGCTACGCGGCCGGCAGGACCGATTTCACGATGGTGCTCGACAGCGCGCGCGAGCTGCGCATGCACGAGCTGGACCTGGCGACGCACCTCGCCGGCTACGAGCAGCGCGTCGCCGAGCTGCAGCGCGCCGTCGGCGGTGACCTGGGACTCGAGCAAGCCGCGGAGGCGGGACATGAAGAGCATCACTAGGGCGATCGCGTTCGCTTTGCTGGCGACGGCGTGCGCGAAGCCCAGGACGGACGCCGCCGATCAACTGCGCGCGGGAGACCTGCTCGTCGGCATCGCCATCGATCCCGATCCGCCCCGGGCTGGCGAGAACGTGCTGCACGTCGGTGTGAAGGATGCGAACGGGAAGCCTATCGACGGCGCGCGGGTCGAGTTCGTCTACGACATGCCGGCGATGGGCGCCATGCCCGAGATGAAGGGGAGCGGCGAGACGAAGCCTCTCGGCGGCGGCAAGTACGACGTCAGCTACGGCCTGTCGATGCTCGGCGACTGGTACCTGACGCTCGAGATCGAAGCGCCAGGCCACGCGCGAGCCCAGCTCAAATTCAAGGTCTCACCGCCGCGCAAGGGATACACGGTCGAGTCCCGCGGAACGGGAGCACCAGCACGGGAAGGCGCTCCGCGGATGCTCGAGATGAATCCCGAGCGCCAGCAGCGCATCGGCGTGGTCTACGCCAAGGTCGAGCGCAGGCCGCTGTCGTTGTCGTTGCGGGCTTCCGGGCGCGTGCAGGTGGACGAAACCCAGGTGGCCGACGTCGTCCTCAAGTACGACGCGTACGTCGAGAAGCTTTTCGTCGACCAGACGGGGCAAGCGGTAAAGGCCGGGCAGCCGCTCCTCGTGCTCTACAGCCCTGAGCTGCTGGCGAGCGAGCAGGACTATCTCGTCGCGCTCCGCAGCAAGGGCGTGCCTGGAGCCGAGCAACTCGTTCGCGCAGCCGAGGAGCGCTTGCGGCTGTGGGGACTTTCCGATTCGCAGCTGAGCCAGCTCCGCAATCGTGGCGTCGCCCGGCCGCGGGCGACCATCTCTAGCCCGGCGACCGGAGCGGTCCTGGAGAAGAACGTCGTCGCCGGTACGCGCGCGATGGCGGGGAACGTCCTTTACCGCATCGGAAACCTGGGACGGATCTGGGTGCTCGCAGACTTGTTCGAGTCGGATGCGCCTTACGTGCGGCCAGGCCAACCGGCGACGATGACCGTACCGTGGGCGACGGGCGCCAGCTGGAAAGGGACGGTGCAGTTCGTCTACCCGACCGTGGACGACAAGACGCGCTCCATTCGCGCACGGCTCGCGTTCAGCAACGCAGAGCTCGCGTTGAAGCCAGGCATGTTCGTGGACGTCAACGTGGAGGTTCCGCTCGGGAACCGCCTCGCGATACCCGACAACGCACTGCTTGCCTCCGGAGAGCACCGCTACGCATTCGTGAAACGCGGGGAAGGTCAGTTGCAGGCGACCGAAGTGCAGATCGGCGCGATGGCGGGTGACTACGACGAGGTGCTGGCGGGCCTCAGCGAGGGCGAGGAGGTCGCGACGCAAGCGACCTTCCTCCTTTCGAGTGAGGCGCAGCTGCGGAGCGCGTTACCGAGATGGGGACAGCCGTGATCACGCGCATCATCGGCTGGTGCGCGAAGAATCGCCTGGCCACGCTCCTAGTCGTAACTCTGGCGACGGCATGGGGCGTCCTGTCGCTTCGCAATACAGCGCTGGACGCCATCCCCGACCTCTCGGACGTGCAGGTGATCGTCTTCTCCGAGTGGATGGGACGCGCACCCGATCTGGTCGAGGACAACATCACGTACCCGGTCGTGAGCTCGATGCTCGGGTCGCCCCGCGTGACTGCCGTGCGCGGCCAGTCGATGTTCGGGATGTCTTTCGTGAACGTGATTTTCGAGGACGGGACTGACATGTACTGGGCCCGCAGCCGCGTTCTCGAGAAGCTATCCAGCATCTCGAACAAGCTGCCGCAGGGCGTGACGCCCATCCTCGGGCCGGATGCGACGGGCGTGGGGTGGGTATTCGAGTACGCGCTCGTCGACAAGACGGGCCATACGACGCTTCAACAGCTGCAATCGCTGCAGGACTGGAACGTTCGCTATGCCCTCCAGGCCGTACCCGGCGTGGCCGAAGTGGCAAGCGTCGGAGGGTTCGTCAAGGAGTACCAGGTCGACGTCGATCCCGACCGGCTCGCCGCCCTCGGGATTCCGCTCGGCAAGGTGGTCGACGCAGTCCGGATGTCCAACTCGGACGTGGGCGGGCGCGTACTGGAAGTGAGCGGCACGGAGCATTACGTGCGGGGCCGCGGGTACGTGAAGCAGCCGCGCGATCTCGAGAAGGTAGTGCTCGGCGCGCATCTGGGTACGCCGGTGCTGTTGCGCGACGTGGGCGCGGTGCGAATCGGTCCCGCGCAGCGGCGCGGGCTTGCCGACCTGGACGGAGAGGGCGAGGTAGTCGGTGGGGTCGTGGTGGCGCGCTCCGGGACGAACGCGCTGCAAGTCATCGACGCGGTGAAAGCGCGCATCCAGGAACTGCAGAGCACGCTCCCTCGCGGCGTGCAAATCGTTCCCACGTACGATCGTTCGACGCTCATTCGCGCGAGCATCGACACACTCGAGCACACGCTCATCGAGGAGCTCATCGTCGTCACGTTGGTCATCCTGCTCTTCCTGCTCCATCTCCGCTCTACGCTCGTGCCGGCGCTGCTCCTGCCCATTGCCGTCGTGCTCGCCTTCATCCCGATGAAGCACATGGGTCTCACCGCCAACATCATGTCGTTGGGCGGTATTGCGATCGCCATCGGGGCAATGGTCGACGCGGCCATCATCGTCGTCGAGAACGTGCACAAGAAGCTGGAAAGCTGGGAGGCGTCGGGCCAGAAGGAGCCGCGCGCGGACATCGTCGTCTCCGCGCTGCAGGAAGTAGGCCGGCCGATCTTCTTCTCGCTGCTCGTCATCACCGTCGGCTTCTTGCCCGTTTTCACCTTGGAGGGCACCGAAGGCCGGCTGTTTTCGCCACTCGCATGGACCAAGACGTTCTCGATGGCCTTTGCGGCGGTTCTGTCGGTCACGCTCGTGCCGGCGATCGCAACCACGTTCATCCGCGGCCGCATCCGTTCCGAGGAGCGCAATCCCATCTCGCGCGTGCTCGTGCGCGTCTATGACCCGATCTGCCGATTCGCGCTGCGATTCCGGTGGCCGGTCATCATCGGCGCCCTCGTACTCATCGTCGTAACGATTCCTGTCGTGAAGCTCCTCGGCAGCGAATTCATGCCGCCGCTCAACGAAGGCACGCTCCTCTACATGCCGACCAGCGTTCCCGGGATGAGCGATGCCACCGCGAGCGACGTGCTGCAGCGGCAGGATCAGGTCCTGCGGCGATTCCCCGAGGTGGAGCGCGTTTTCGGGAAGGCAGGTCGGTTCGATTCTCCGACTGATCCCGCGCCCCTCTCCATGTTCGAGACCGTCGTCACCCTGAAAGAGTCATCTCTGTGGCCGAAGGGCGAGGACTGGGATGCGCTCGTGCGGAAGCTCGACGACGCCATGCAGTTCGCGGGCATGCCGAACGTCTGGTGGATGCCCATCCAGACCCGCACCGAGATGATCGCCACCGGGGTGCGTAGTCCGCTCGGAGTCTTGGTCCTGGGGCCGGACACCAAGGAGATTGATCGCATCGGAGCAGAGATCGAGGCGGCGCTGCGCAACGTGCGCGGGACGCGCAGCGCCTTTTCGGAGCGTATCGGCGGTGGGTACTTCCTCGACTTCGACGTCGACCGCGACCATGCGGCTCGATACGGCCTGAACGTCGGCGACGTCGAGGACGTGGTGGAGACGGCCGTCGGCGGTTTGACGGTCTCCACGACCGTGGAGGGACGCGAGCGCTATCCGGTGACTGTGCGCTACGCGCGAGATTTCCGGTCCGATCTGAATGCGCTGGGTCGCGTGCGCGTCGCAACGATCGACGGAGCGCAAATCTCGCTAGGCCAAGTCGCGAATCTGAAGCTGCGCTCAGGCCCTTCGATGCTCCGCGACGAGAACGGGCAGCTCGCTGGATATGTGTTCGCCGATACATCACGGCCGATCGACGACTACGTGCAGGACGCGAAGAAAGCCGTAGCGGACAAGGTGAAGATTCCGCCCGGATACCGCCTCGACTGGGCCGGTCAATACCGATACCTCGAGCGTGCCACGGCGCGCCTCGCGATCGTCATTCCGGTCACGCTGGCGATCATCTTCATGCTGCTCTTCTTCAATTCTGGGAGCGCGGTCGAGGCCCTGCTGGTGATGCTCGCCGTGCCCTTCTCTCTCGTCGGAGCGTTCTGGCTGCTCTGGCTGCTGGGCTACAACATGTCCGTCGCGGTGTGGGTCGGGCTCATCGCCCTTGCCGGTCTCGACGCGGAGACTGGAATCGTGATGTTGCTCTATCTCGACCTCGCCTGGAAGGAACACAAGCCCCGGACGCGTGACGAGGCGCGCGAAGCAGTCGTCGCCGGCGCGGTGAAGCGGATCCGCCCGAAGATGATGACCGTCGCGACCATTTTGGTCGGCCTCGTCCCCATCCTCTGGTCGCACGGAACCGGCGCCGACGTGATGAAGCGCATCGCGGCGCCCATGGTGGGCGGCGTCGTCACGTCCGCCTTGCTGGAGCTTGTCGTCTACCCCGCGCTGTATCTCGTCTGGAAGGGCCGGGGCCTTCCACAACTTGCACAAGGAGCAACGACATGACAGCCATCTTGATCGCTTCTCTGCTTGCCGCGGCGCCGGCCGCGCGGACCATCGACCTCGCCGTTACCGAGAAGGGATTCGAGCCGGATAAGATCGAGGTGAAGAAGGGCCAACCGGTGCACCTGGTCGTGACCCGGAAGACGGACGCGACCTGCGCGACGGAGCTGGTCATTCAGGATCAGGGCGTCCGGAAGGAGCTTCCGCTCAACAAGGCCGTCGGGATCGATTTCACGCCTCAGAAGTCCGGCGAGATCCGGTACGCCTGCGGGATGGGGATGATCGGAGGTGTCCTCGTCGTGCAGTGAAGTCCACGGGCGTAAACGGGTGAACGCAAGAAGCAAGTGGCGTGTCGCGCAGCAAACGATTGCAAACGAGCTGATCGCAACTTTTGCTGCGCGTATCCGGGAGTCAATTCACAATATGGGGCTCGCACACGAGGAACTCGGAGCGGCGATGAACATCGAGCGGGCTTCCGCAGCGAGCAGCCTCATCGACGTGCTCGATCGCGTCCTGGACAAAGGCATCGTGATCGATGCGTGGGTGCGAGTCTCGGTCATTGGAATCGATCTGATCACCGTCGAGGCACGCGTCGTAGTCGCTTCGTTCGAGACGTACCTCAAGTACGCCGACGCATTCGTCCACACGCCGTAGGCGCCGAGGGAGCGTGCGCATGGTTTTCCACCTGCCGTTGGGTCCCTATCTTCGGATGGATGGAGACGCGACCGGGCCACGCGGAGCCTCGGCGGCTTTCCGATTTTCTCCGCACGCACCGCAATCAGATCCTCTCCGAGTGGGTGGAGGCTGCGCGCGCATTAGCGCCCGCGAGGAATCTCGAGCGGCCCATCCTGCTCGACCACGTCCCGCAGTTCATCGATGACCTCGCTGACTTCCTCGATGAGGTGCGCGCGGGGCACACGGTGGTGGAACCCGTCAACCCACCGACCATGCACGCGCTCGAGCGCTTGGAGGTGGGCTATAACCTGGCGCACGTGGTCGAGGAGTACGCGATTCTCCGGCACTGCATCGTCGATCTCGTCCACCGCGAAGGCGCCCCAGCGATGCGGTCCGCGCAGCTCGCGCGTCTGCACCTCGGTATCGATCGAGCCATCGTGACCAGCACGGCGCGGTACCACGAGGCGAGCGAGCGGACGCTACGCGCGCTCGACCGTATCTCTTCCACCGCGCTCACGCATCGCGAAGCGGAGAAGATGCTGCCCGAACTACTGAGGGTGCTGCTGGAGACTTGCGCGTCGGTCGATGCGGCTTCGCTGCTCTTGCTCCAGGGAGAAGTGCTCCGCGTCCACGCCGCGGCGGGACCCGGACTCGAGGACACGGTCGGCGAAACGATTCCGCTCGGAGAGTCCCTGGCGGGATTGGTGGCGCAAACACGCGCTCCAGTCGCGAGTCACGATGTAGCGACTGACCCGGTGGTGACCCGTGAATCCATCAAGCGTTCTGGCCTGCGCGGCTACTACGGCGTGCCGCTGATGCTCGGTGATGAGCTGATCGGAGTAGCCACGATCGGGTCACGAACTGCCGCCGAATTTTCTGAGGAAGACCAACTCCTCTTCCGGACTATGTCGGGGCGCGCCGCAGCACTGATCGCGAAGGCCCGTCTCGATGCGGAGCTGTCGCGGCGAAACGCCGATCTGGCGGCGGCGCTCGAATACCGAGACAGACTCCTCGGCGTGCTCAGTCATGACCTGCGCAACCCGCTCGGCGTCATCCTGATGTCGACGAACACGCTCCAGCGCGGCCCGTTGTCCGAGGCACAGCAGCGCACAGTGAAGCGCGTTGCCGACAACGCGCGGCGCATCGATCGCATGGTCCGTGACCTGCTCGATTACACGCGTTTGCGGCACGGTCAGGAGCTGCCCATCTCCCGGCGGGAAGTCGACCTCCTCGCGCTGAGTAACCAGGTACTCGATGGGATACGGGTGCTGCACCCCGAGATCGAGCTGCGCTGTACGGCAGAGGGGAACACACGCGGGTCGTTTGATCCGGAGCGGATCGAGCAGGTGATCTCGAACCTCGTGACCAACGCCATCGTCTATGGACGGGCTGGTGGGCCCGTCACGGTCTCCTGGCACGGTACTGATCGGGAGATCTGGATGGAGGTTCACAACGAGGGCACGCCAATCGCGCAAAATCTGCTGCCGTACCTGTTCGAGCCCTTCCGCCGTGGCGCCGGCGCAGTGAAGGACACTCCCGCTGGGCTTGGGCTGGGCCTTTTCATATCGCAGCAGATCGTGGTCGCACACGGCGGCGAGATGAAGGTGCGCTCGACAGAAGACGAGGGCACGACGTTCAGCGTCCACTGGCCGAGACGCTACGCGCGCTCAGGGAAGACCTGACGCCGAACCAGCGCGCTACGAGTGGCGCGGCGAGGCAGCCCGCGCCGATCGAGGCGTATCCGGCAATCCAGGCGAGCGGGCGAGAAGCGCCGCCGGCCGCGTCCAGCGCGGCGCCGAAAACGATCGGTCCGAGCATGCCGCCGCCGAATCCCGCGAGCGAATAGATGCCCATCGCAGAGCCGCGCAGCTCTGACGGCGCGGTGGCGACGAGGCCCGCGGTGAGCGTGGCCGAATCGGCCATGACGAGCATCGAATAGAGGGCTAGCAGCGCCGACACTGCCGCCCAATGCCACGGTGCCGAGAACCCGAGCAGGATTCCCGAGGATCCTGACGCGGCCATCGCCAGCAGAATCCAGCGGCGGCGACCGACGCGGATCGCAGCTTCGTTGCCAAGGATGGACGCGGGCACGGCCAGCAGGTTCACCACGGCCGCGATCGTCTGCGCACTCCACGGAAATGCGCGGCCTGCCGCCTGCACCGCGGCAGAGAAGGCCAGG
>Ga0209474_10002317_pt1 | contig 17709 bp, 19 predicted proteins | sample GraSoiAngelo_145_FD_185902 | JGI IMG/M metagenome (GOLD analysis project Ga0209474, IMG submission 185902) | Grasslands soil microbial communities from the Angelo Coastal Reserve, California, USA - 14_1009_05_20cm (SPAdes) (version 2) | ecosystem: Environmental > Terrestrial > Soil > Grasslands... | reverse complement strand
CCTGGTGAGCTGGGAGGGGCAGCATGCCGCCACCATCCTGACGACGACTCCCAACAGCGACATCGTGGCCCTCCACAACCGCATGCCGGTTGCGCTCAACGACGACGACGCCGCGACCTGGGTACTCGAGGACCTATCGCTCGAGCAGATAACCGAATTCCTCAAACCCTGTCCCGATAGGTGGCTGCAGCTGGCCCCGGCGTCGCCGTTAGTGAACGATGTGCGTAATCAAGGTCCCGAGTTGCTCGATCCTCGGGCGCTGCCGCCACAGTTCCAGCTCGACCTGATGCCTCCGGCCTAGGTGGTGTCGATCCGGTCCAAGGCCGTTCGTATAGAGGACGAGACCGGTAGATGGCCGGCATCGCTGCCAAGGAGGAAAGAATGGGCAAAGTGATCGCATTCACGAGCGTGACGCTCGACGGGGTTATGCAGTCTCCCGCGCGCCCCGATGAGGACACCCGAGGCGGCTTCGAGCACGGCGGCTGGGCGACACCATACCCCGATCCAGTGATGGCTAGCGCCTCCGCCGAGAGCGGGTCATCCGCCGGCGCATTGCTCTTCGGGCGACGCACCTACGAGGACTTCTACGCCGTCTGGCCAAAGCGGACCGACGACAATCCCTTCACACCGGTGTTGAACAACACCCAGAAGTACGTTGCTTCGACGACGCTGAAAGATCCACTGCCGTGGATGAACTCCACGCTGCTCAAGGGCGAGATGCCGCAGGCGGTAGCCCGGCTCAAGGCCGATATGAAAAAGGATCTGGTCGTCCTGGGGAGTGGGACGCTGCTGCAATCGCTGATGCGTTATCAGCTGGTGGACGAATACATCCTGTTGATCCACCCTCTGGTCCTCGGATCGGGCCGTCGCCTCTTTCCGGACGGCGGTGCAGCCGCGACGTTGCGGCTGGTCGATAGCAAAGCGACGACCACCGGCGTACTGATCGCGACCTACCGGCCGGAGACCGCAAGCTCAGAGGGGAAAACCAAATGACGCAGTATCTTCTGAGCATCAATCAGCCCGATGGTCCGCCTCCGCCGTCCGTCGACCTCGGAAAGGTGATGCGGGATGTCAACGTCGTGATCGCTGAGATGAAGGCAACCGGAGCCTGGGTCTTCAACGGCGGTTTGCATCCGGCAAGCACGGCGACCGTCGTTCGGTTCCAGGCCGGCGAGGTGCTCATCACCGATGGCCCCTACGCCGAAGGCAAGGAGCACGTCGGTGGGCTCTGCATCATCAACGCGACCGACCTCGACGCGGCGCTCGAATGGGGTCGCAAGCTCGCGCGGGCGATCACCCTCCCGATCGAGGTCCGGCCGTTCCAAGAGGAGGCCGAGGACTGATAGCAGGCGGCCATGCCCTGGCAGCATCGGAGATTGAACGTGTATTCCGCGAGGAGTACGGACGAGCGGTCGCCGTCCTGGTCCGCGTCTTCGGTGACATCGACATGGCCGAGGAGGCAGTCCAGGACGCGTTCGTGGCGGCGGTGCAGCGCTGGCCCGCGACCGGTCTGCCTCCGAGCCCGGCCGGCTGGATCATCACCACCGCGCGCAACCGGGCGATCGACCGCCTTCGCCGCGAGGCATCCCGCGACGACCGTCATGCCCAGGCCGCGCTGCTGCAAGCGAGAAATGAACCGGCAGAGGAGGGCGACGTGCCCGACGATCGGCTGCGCCTGATCTTCACCTGCTGCCACCCGGCACTCGCGCCCGGCGTGCAGGTTGCGCTGACGCTCCGGCTCCTGGGAGGGCTCACGACCGCCGAGATCGCGCGCGCCTTCCTGGTGCCGGAGGCGACCATGGCGCAGCGGCTGGTCCGCGCAAAGGGCAAGATCCGCGACGCGCGCATCCCATTCCGAATCCCCAACGAGGCCGAGCTTCCGGTCCGGCTAGGCGGAGTTCTCGCGGTCGTCTATTTGATCTTCAACGAGGGTTACGCGGCGAGCTCCGGCGACCGTCTGGTTCGCGAGGAGCTCTGCGCCGAGGCGATCCGGCTGGGACGGCTCCTGATCCAGCTCATGCCCGGGGAACCGGAGGCGATGGGCCTGCTCGCGCTCATGTTGCTGATCGAGTCGCGCCGCGCGGCCCGAACGACATCGGACGGCGCTCTCATCGTCCTGGCTGAGCAGGACCGTGGACGTTGGGATCGCGACCTTGTCGCCGAAGGGCAGGGCATCGTCCGCCAGTGCCTCGATCGCAACCGGCCTGGTCCATACCAGATTCAGGCCGCGATCAACGCCGTGCACAGCGATGCCACGGATGCGGCGGCCACTGACTGGTGGCAGATCCTGCAGCTGTACAACCAGCTCCTCTCGCTGGCGCCGAGCCCAGTCGTAGCCTTAAACCGCGCGGTCGCGGTCGCCGAGGTCGAGGGACCGGATGCCGCACTGACCCTCCTGGACGGCCTCGAGCTCGATCGCTACCACCTGTTCCACGCCATCCGCGCCGACCTGCTCCGGCGCCTGGGTCGCAACGCCGATGCGGAGCTGGCGTACGTGCAAGCGATCGCCCGCGCTGAAAATGCCGCCGAGCGCGATTTCCTGCAGCGCCGCCGTCAGGCGCTGAGCCGAACATAACCGTGACCTGCCAAAAGGAGGCTAGTGATGTTTAAACCGAAATCCGCATTCAGTGGCTTTTCCGTGAGCGACCTGGCGGCCGCGAAGAGGTTCTATTCCGAGACCCTCGGGTTGAATGTCGAGGACGACGGCGTTGGAATGCGACTACATTTGCCTGGCGGCGGCATCGTGTTCGCCTATCCCAAGCGCGATCACCAGCCCGCCACGTTCACGATCCTGAACTTCGGCGTCGATGACATCGACGCGGCGGTGGATGAGCTGGCACGCCGAGGTGTCAAGTTCGAGCACTACGACAGTGGTCCCAGGCAGGACGATAAAGGCATCTTGCGGGGCAGGGCGCAGAATCGGGGCCCGGACATCGCCTGGTTCAAGGATCCCGCCGGAAACGTCCTCTCCGTCATCGAGGGGCGGTCAGGGGAAAGTCAATGACTCGTGGCTCGATCAGAGCTGCTTGCTCAGTTCCCAGTCGAAACCAAAGGGGTCGGTGACGCGTCCGGTTCGCCAGCCGTAATCCTCGTGGATCGCCGCCACCACCGCGGCGCCCGCCGCGACGGCCCGCTCGAAGAGGGCGTCTGGGTCGTCGACCGACAGAATCATGCGCACCGGTCCGCTCCCGGCTCCTGACGGACTGACGTTGCTGTCAGCCTGGAGCCAGAACACCGCTCCACCGACGGAGAGTTGCGCGACGGCGAGGCTCCCATCGTCGGCGGGCAGACGGTAGAGCTCGACAGCGCCGAACGCGGCCTTGTAGTAGTCAAGCGCCTTCTGCGCATCACGGACCGTCATCCACGGCGCGATATTCGAATTCGCCATCGGATTCATCGCTCCGGCTAAGCTTACTGACCGTGGCAGACAGTGAGCTCGTCTGCAGCTTGACGGCCGCCGACTATCGCGACCGAGAGAAGGCGTGGCGCAAGGTCGGAGAGTTTGTGACGGCGTCCGCGGCCATACCGGGCGGGCTGCGAGTGAGCTTCGCGCCAACTCGCGGCCTCGCCGGATCGCTGACCGAGCTTGTCCGGCTGGAGGGCGAATGCTGCGCCTGGATGGTCTTCGCGATGTCAGAGTCGCCACATGGAATCGGGTTGTCGATCACCGCGAGCGGCGTGGATGGGCAGCGAGCTGTCCGGGAGACGTTCGCCCGCCTGGCTGGTTCGTGAGAGCAAACCCTTAATCCGCCTTTCCTTGACAGGCGGCCCGAGAGATGATTAAACGGGGCAATTATCAGGTCGACTTGAAGGGAGGGGAACGTGGAATACACTTGGCCTCGACGACGCGACTTCTTGGGGGGTGGCGGCCTGCGCCACCTGGGCATCCTGGCTGGAGCCCTGACCCTGTTGACCGCCTGCGGCGGAACAAGCACCAGTTCCACGAGCGCGGCAAGCGCAAAGTCCGCCGCGGACATGGGTGGTATGGATGCCTTGATCGCCGCGGCCAAGAAAGAGGGCACGCTGAACGTTATCGCGCTCCCTCCTGACTGGGCCAACTACGGCGTAACCATCACGGCGTTCCAAAAGAAATACGGCATCCACGTCAATTCAGCCGCTCCCAACGACAGCAGCCAGCAGGAGGTCGACGCGATCGGCACGCTCGCCGGCACGAACCGCGCTCCCGACGTGGTCGACGTTGGGATGGCGGTCGCGCTCAAGAACGTCGACCGATTTGCGCCATATCAGGTGGCAACGTGGAACGACATCGCGGCGACTTCGAAGGAGCCCACCGGCCTGTGGGTCCAGGACTACAGCGGCGCCATGGCGATCGGCTACGACTCCAGCAAGGTCCCGGCCATCACATCGATTCAGGATCTGCTCGGTCCGGCCTTCAAGAGCAAGGTCGCCCTTCCTGGCAACGCGCTGGGCTCGAACCAAGCGGTGAACTCGATCATGGAGGTCAGCCTCAACAACGGTGGTTCGCTCGATGACATCAGTAAGGGCGTCGATTTCTTCAAGCAGCTGAAGGCGAAGGGCAACTGGGTCAACGTGATCGGGACGACGGCCACGGTCAAGGAAGGCACTACCCCGGTCCTCTTCGAATGGGATTACAACTCGCAGACGCACGTCAAGGACGTCTCGACGTGGAAGCTCTTTTTGCCGACGAACCCGGTGGTGGCCGCCTACGCGCAGGCTATCAACAAAGGTGCGCCACACCCGGCGGCCGCCCGCTTGTGGGAGGAGTACCTTTACTCGAACGCCGGCCAGAACGAGTTCCTCAGGGGCGGTGCACACCCGGTGCGCATGGCCGCCATGACGGCGGCGGGGAGCGTTGACGCGGCCGCGGCGGCTGCGCTGCCGCCGGTGAAGGGAACGCCCGTATTCATGAGCGATGATCAGGCCGCAAAAGCCAACGCGTACCTCAAAGACAACTGGTCCCAGGCCATCGGTTGATCGCTGCCGGTAATCCTGACGTCAAAACGGCGCGCCGCCCTCGAGAGGGCGGCCGCCGTTTCCCGCTTCACTGGATCGGCGCGCTTCCGTTCCTGATCTACGTCGCCCTGTTTCTGCTTCTCCCCACCGCGATCGTCGTCGTGGGCGCGTTCGCGGGCAAGGCTGGCCCGAGCCTCTCCAATATCACCGATCTGAACCAGGGGTTCCTCCTGAACGCCTTTTTCAGTAGCCTGCTGATCTCGACGGCAAGCGCCGTCGTTGGCGCGGTCGCAGGCGCCCTGCTGGCGTACGCCGTGGCGACCGGAAATCCACGGGGTGTGCTGCGCCGGGTTGTCTCATCCGCATGTGGCGTGCTCGCCCAGTTCGGTGGCGTGACGCTGGCCTTCGCCTTCATCGCCACCATCGGGAGCGTCGGGTTCATCAGGTTGTGGCTTCAGGAGCGCGGCATCGATATCTTCGCGAATGGCGTGTGGCTCACGGAGCTGCCGGGTCTGGTGCTGGTCTATACCTACTTTCAGATCCCGCTGATGGTCCTCGTCTTTCTGCCGGCACTCGACGGCATCCGCCCGCAATGGCGGGAGGCAACCGAGAGCCTTGGCGGCGGCACCTGGCACTACTGGCGCTATGTCGCCGGTCCGCTCCTGGCCCCGGCCTTCCTTGGCGCCACTTTGCTGCTCTTCGCCAACGCGTTCTCCGCCTACGCTACTGCGGCCGCACTGATCAGCCAGGGCAATCCCATCGTGCCGATCGCGATCAGCAACTTTCTAACCAGTGAGACCGGGCGCAACAACCCGGGACTCGCGCAAGCGCTGGCCCTGGGCATGGTCGTGATCGTGGCGATCGTGATGGCGCTGTATGCGCTGCTTCAACGCAGGACGTCGCGGTGGCTTCGATGAACTCGGGTTACCAGGCGGGCCGATGACGCGCGCTCGCCGGCTCAGGCTGCAAGTATTTCGCGTGATCGTCCTCGTCCTGGGGGGCGCCTTCTTCCTCGTTCCGATCGGGGCGATGTTCGAGTTTTCCACGCGAGGCAACCGGGTCGGCGCTCCCCGCACGCTGGAGGCGTGGACCACGATCGTGACCTATCCCGACCTGCTAGGGGCCATCCGCGACTCGTTGGGTCTCGCCACCATCACGTCAGTCGGCATGCTGGTCCTCCTGCTGCCGACCATGATCTGGGTCCGCCTCCGATTGCCTCGGCTGAAGCGGAGCATCGAATTCCTCTGTCTCCTGCCGCTCACCATCCCCGCGATCGTCCTGGTGGTCGGGCTATCGCCCGTCTACCGGTGGATGGCGATCAACCTCGTCGACACGATCTTCCTGCTTTCCTTTGCGTACGTCATTCTGGTGCTGCCGTTCGCGTACCGCGCGCTCGACGCCGGCCTTTCCGCCATCGACGTTAAGACACTCTCGGAGGCGGCCCGCAGCCTGGGGGCTGGCTGGGGCACCGTGATGTTTCGCGTCATTGCGCCGAACATGTCCAGCGCGCTCCTCAATGCGTGTTTGCTCTCGGTCGCCCTCGTCCTGGGTGAGTTCACCTTTGCGAACCTGCTCAGCTACCTCAACCTCCAGGTCGAAATCTTCCAGCTCGGTCTGGCCAACGCAGGGACGTCGATCGCGGTCTCCGTGGCCTCGCTGATGTTCGCCTTTATCCTGCTCGTAATTCTGTCGTTCTTCGGCCGGCCTCGAAGGCGCGTGGCGCCTGAGCGCACCGGTCTGGCATACCCGAGCGCAGCTGCAGGCCCGAAGTGACGACGACGGTCGCAGCCGCGGGGTTGGGGACCGCCGCGCGCGCAGGTGTCGAGGTTCGGCTCGAGAACCTCCAGCGCCGCTACGCCGGGGTGACGGCGCTCGACGGCTTGAGTCTGACGATGGCCCCGGGCGAGCTGGTCGCTCTGCTCGGGCCATCCGGCTGTGGTAAAACGACGGCGCTGCGCCTGGTCGCGGGTCTGGAGCAAGCCGACAGCGGACGGGTGGTCGTCGGCGGTGAGGACGTCACAGGGCAGCCGACCAACAAGCGCGATGTCGGCATGGTGTTCCAGGCGTATTCGCTGTTTCCCCACCTGACGGCCTGGCAGAACGTTGCGTTCGGCCTTCAAATGCGGAAGGTCGACGCCCGCCAGCGGCGCCAGCGGGCCGGCGAGATGCTCGAGTTGGTCGGGCTATCCGGGTTTGCCGATCGGTTCGCCCACCAGCTCTCGGGCGGTCAGCAGCAGCGTGTGGCGCTTGCCAGAGCGCTCGCCATCCAACCCAAGGTCCTGCTGCTCGATGAACCGTTATCCGCCCTCGACGCGAAGGTGCGGGCACGGCTGCGCGACGAGATCCGCCGAGTGCAGCTCGAAGTCGGGATCACCACCCTGTTCGTGACCCATGACCAGGAGGAGGCGCTCGCCATCGCCGACCGAGTGGGGGTCATGCACTCGGGTCGCATTGAACAGCTGGGACCGCCGACCACGATTTACTCCCGACCCGCCACCCCCTTCGTCGCCGAGTTCGTCGGCCTGACCAATCGGCTTCCCGGTGTCGTGCGGGGCGGCGAGGTGGACGTGCGGGGCACCCGGCTTCCGCTGGTGCAGCCCGATGCCGCGGACGGGCCGGCGATCGCCCTGGTACGCCCCGAGGCGGTAACGGTGGCGAGCGGCGGCGAAACGGCGGCCGGGCCGCTAGTCGGGACCGTCATCGCCACGGCGTTCCTGGGCGCTACCAGCCGGGTCAGCATCGACCTCGGAGATCTCACGGTGCTCGCCCAGTTACCGACGTCGGAGGCGACGGCGCTGCCGGCTGGAACGAGAGTCCGGATCGCGATTCGGCCCGACCCGGTCTTGATCTCCCGGGACGAAGCGGCGCCGGAGCGCGCCTAGCATCGAAAAGAAGCGATCCTTTGTCGAGGCGGTGCGGGCGGTCGTCCGCGACGTCGGCCGTGGCCAGGTGGTCAGCTACGGCGAAGTCGCCCGGCGGGCCGGATATCCCCGCGCCGCCAGGGCGGTCGGCAATGTGCTTGCAAACAGTCTGGGCCTTCCCTGGTGGCGGATCGTGCGGGCGAACGGCGAGCTGGCGGCACACGGTGGGGAGGAGCAGGCGCGGCGGCTGCGCCGGGAGGGCGTTGCGGTTAGAGACGGCCGCTGTCAAGTGCCAACGTATTCAAAAGCCCGGACGATACGACGCCGATCTTAATTCCGGTTAACTGACCGTTGACCAATGGCTCTAACCCGGGTTACCCTAGGTGCGCTCATCAAATAAGCAGGAGGGAAGCGCTTGCGCAGTAGAACCAGCATCCTCGGTATCGTCGCGTCGATCGCGCTGCTCGGGTCGGTCATCCCGGCTCTGGCGGCACCGTCCCCCCGGGCGACCCTCGCCGGCAACGTACCGCCCTGGGCGAAATCGGCCAACTTCAAGGGGGCCGCGAATGCGTCCGATTCGATCGGCTTCCGGGTCTACCTGGGGTGGAACAACGGCTCGGCGGTGGAGGCATTGGCCAAGTCGGTCTCCGACCCCCGCAGTGCCTCGTACGGGAACTATCTGACGGCCCAGCAGTTCCGGCAGCAGTTCGCACCATCCCAGGCACAGGTCAATGCGGTGCAAAGCTGGCTTCGGAGTCAGGGCTTCTCGATTGTCTACACTCCGCAGAACAACCATTACGTCTCGGCTGAAGGCACGATTGCCCAGGCTGCCGCCGCCTTCGGGACGTCCTTCGGGATGTACAGCGTCGACGGCCTCACACTTCGGTCGCCGTCGTCCGATATCTCCGTACCGGCATCGATCGCCAACGCCGTCACCGGCGTGATCGGCCTCGACGATGTTGCCCAAACGGTGCACACCAATAACATCAAGGCTGATCCGAACGCACCCCCGTCGCCCGCGTTCGTCAACGCCCCGCCGCTTGCCGACTACTGGGGCCAACTGACAGCGCCGTACCCGAACCCCTATGGCAGCGACGCATTGCCCTACGTGCCTCGCGGTTACACTCCGCAACAGATCAACGGTGCGTACGGCCTCGGAAATACGACGCTCGACGGCAGCGGCGTAAGCGTGGCCATCATCGATGCTTACGCGTCCCCGACGGTTCAGCAGGACCTCGACCAGTGGTCGAGCAACCGCGGCATGGCGTCAACGAACATCACGCAGGTGGTCGCGCCGGGCACCTACAACCATCCCGAGCGAGGCCTGCGGCAAGATCCCCAGGGCTGGTACGGCGAGGAGACGCTGGATGTGGAAGCCGTGCACGGCATGGCCCCCGGCGCCCATATCGTCTACGTCGGCTCACCGAACAATTTCCAGGACCTTGACGCTGCGCTCAACCACGTGGTCGATCGGCATTTGGCCTCTATCGTGACCAACTCGTACGGATTCCGGACGGAGCTCCTGCCGTTCGGCTTCATCAAACCCTACGAGGACACCATCCTTCAAGGCGCGATCGAGGGCATTACCATCAACTTCTCCTCCGGTGACGACAACGATGAGTCGCTGGTGGTCGGCTACAAGACGGTCGATTGGCCGGCATCCAGCCCATTCGTAACCGCCGTTGGCGGGACGAGCCTCGCGGTTGGCGCCAATAACACCTATCTGTTCGAAACCGGGTGGGGAACCACTAACCGCACCTGGAGCGGTACGGCGTGGAAGCCGGCCAGTTGGCTATACGGCTCCGGCGGCGGCGTGAGCCGCCTCTTTGCCGAGCCGTGGTACCAGGTGGGCGTCGTCCAGGATTCGGTCTTCGCGGCGCAGGGTCACGGCAGCGGTCGGGCTGTGCCTGACGTCTCGGCGCTCGGCGATCCCCAAACCGGATACCTGATCGGCCAGACGCAGACGTTCTTCGCGACATCGGCGACGCCGGCCGGAGCCCGGTACTCGGAATACCGCATCGGTGGGACGAGCCTGTCCTCGCCGATCATGGCCGGAATCTTCGCGCTTGCCAATCAGGCACGCAGCGCCAGCGGGACGGCGGAGCTAGGCTTTGCCAACCCGATGTTGTACTCGCTCAACGGCAGCTCAGCGGTGACCGACATCGTTGATCCTGCGTCAACGGTCGCGGCGGTGCGCATCAACTACAACAACGGCGAAGATGCGACGAGCGGAACCAGCGTTCGGCTTCGGACGATGAACCAGACGCTCAGCCTGCACACGACGCCGGGCTGGGACGACGTCACCGGGATCGGGACGCCGACGAGCACATTCGTTGGAGCCCTGAGCAAATAGACGAGTAATCGACAAGAGGCCGGGCAGGGTGTCCGGCCTCTTCTTTATGCGTCCGTGGTGATCAGCCAATCGATGATTTCGCGGACGCCCGCGCCGGCCTCGCCGCGCGTCACGTGTGCGGTTGTTGCCTTCAGGCTGTCGAGCGCGTTGGCGACCGCAACGCCGTATCCGCACGTGCCCAGAAACGCCTGGTCGTTCTCAGCATCGCCAATGGCGACGACGCGCTCCGGGGCGAGTGCGAGCTCGGCGAGTGCCGCCCGCAGCCCGCTCGCCTTGTCCACCGAAGCCGGTAGCACCATGACCGATCCTTTATTGAGGATCACCTGCAGATCGAGGCCGAGCTCCCGAATCACCTCCACCACGGCGGTGTCGTTGGGCTGCACCGTGGCGACCACGACCTGACCCCGCCAGAGCGGCTCGACTCGGCGGCGTTGCAGCGTCTCGACGAAATCTGCGGGCGGCGGCGGTGCGAGGACCCGCGTGGCACCAGTCGCCGGGCGATAGACGACGGCACCGTTTTCGGCCACGACGGCGTCAAAGATCCGGGCATCAGGGAAGACGCGGAGGAGGTCGTTGAGCTGGCGACCGGTGACGAGGATCAGCGTTCGACCGGTGGCGGCGAGCCGCCGTAGGGCCGCCAGGGTTTCAGGATCGACCGCGCCGTCGGTCGCCAAGGTGCCGTCGTAGTCGGTGGCGAGCGCCAGGAATCGCACAGGCTAGACGCGCTTCGGGGCCGCGCCCGGCGCCAGGATGATGCGGATCGGGCGGTCGTGTCGCAGGTAGTCCCAGGCCCAGGAGCTCAGCGCGCTGATGCGGTTACGAAAGCCGATCAAGTAGTAGATGTGGACGAAGATCCAGGTCAGCCAGCCGAGAAACCCGGTGAACTCCAGTCCACCCGGCAGATGCGTGACTCCGGCGTTGCGACCGATGGTTGCCATGGTGCCTTTGTCGATGTAGTGAAATGGTTCGCCTTCGTCCGCCACGCCACGGACGGCGCCGGCGATCCTACGCGCCACATAGCGCCCCGCCTGCATCGCGGGAGGCGACAGCATGGGCAGCTCGCGGTCGCCCACGCGTGGCGAGGCGGCATCGCCGATGGCGAAGGCGCCGGGCGCCCCGGGAATCCGCATCCAGGGATCCACCTCGATGCGCGCATTCCGAAAGCGGGGGAGGGGCGCTTCACCGACCGGGTCGTTGGGCCGCACGCCCGCCGACCAGATGATGGTGGCGCACGCGATCGCCGTCCCGTCAGAGAGGGTCACCGAGTGGCCGTTTGCGCTCTTGACCAGCGCGCCGGTGCGGACCGCCACGCCGCGTTTTGTCAGGACGCGCTGCGCGTAGCGCCCCAGGCGAAGCGAAAAGGCGTTGAGCAAGCGGTCCGTGCCCTCCACCAGGATGACCTGGATCTCCGCCCGCGAGATCTCGTGATAGTCCTTGCCGGCGACGATGTCCATCAATTCGATGAGCGCTCCCGACGACTCGACGCCGGTTGGCCCGCCGCCGACGACCACGAAGGTGAGCAGCGCGCGGCGCGCTTCGGGGTCCGGCTCGGCGTCGGCGCGCTCGAGGCAGGTGAGCACGTGGTTGCGCAGCCGGGTGGCGTCCTCGAGCGATTTCAATCCCAGCGAGACGCGGGCCACGTCCTGGTTGCCGAAGTAATTGTCGGTGCTGCCGGTCGCGAGCACCAGGTAGTCGTAGCTCAGCGGCGGGCTGGCGTCGAGGCGAACCAGCTTGCTGGCCAGGTCGACGCGCGTCACGGTCGCCTGGCGAAACCGGACGTTGGGTGAGTGGCGAAAGACGGTGCGCAGCGGGTAGGCGATGTCGCTGGGATTGAGCAGACCGGTAGCCACCTGGTAGAGGAGCGGCGTGAAGAGGTGGTAGTTGTGCTGGTCAAGGAGGACGACGTCGACCGGTTCGCCGTCGAGCTTGCGGGCGCAGGCGAGCCCGCCGAACCCCGCGCCGACGATCACGACGCGGGCGCGCGTTTCAGCCATCGGTCACAACGCGGAGCTGCGCGTGGGCGTGCCGCAGCGCGGCCTCGACGGCGTCGGGCGAATCCCCGCGCGCGAACATGAAGCCAAGGTAGCGATCGCCTTCCGGCAGGGGAACGAGGGGCGCGCCCGGCGGAATCGTGATCACCAGCCCTTCGACACCCGGTATCGCTTTCGCCTCGGGCTGGCCTTCAACGGCGCGCAACCGCCCGCGTTCCCGAATCGGCAGCATCATCACGCCGGCCGCGGCCTGCTCTCGCTGATGGGACGCCATCGGCAGGCCCGCGGCATGCCGCAGGATCAGCTCCTCGAGCGAGATGCCGGACCCGAATCGGAGTGTTCGCGAGCAGAGCCCGCCGATCGAGCGCGCGGCGACCTCCAGCATCCAGGTGCCGCGGTCGTTGAGTCGGAGTTCGGCGTGGATCGGGCCGTCGGTGAGGCCCAGGGCGCGCGCCGCCCGAGCCGTCGTCGCTCGAATCTCCGCCTGCCGCTGGCGCGAGAGACGTGATGGGGTGACGTAGATCGTCTCCTCGAAGAAGGGGCCGTTGAGGGGGTCGGGCTTGTCGAAGATGGCCAGGACCTCGAGCTCGCCACCACGAAGCAGCCCTTCGACCGCCACCTCCTCGCCTGCGATGAATTCCTCGATCAACACCGAGTGAGGGGCACCGTTGGGCCGGCAGGCGGCCACGATGGCCGCGACCCGGGCAAAGACCGCTGGAAAGCTCGCGGCGTCATCGACCTTCACCACGCCCTGGCTTGCCGACAGATCGATGGGCTTGACGACGCAGGGGTAGCCAACGCTGGCGGCGATCGTGTGCGCATCCGCGTCGATGGCCGCGGTCGTGAATCGAGGCGTCAGCAGGCCGGCGCGCGCAAAGCGCTCCCGCATGCGCTTCTTGTCCCTGGCCGCTTCGACGGCGTCGACCGGGTTGTGCGGCAGGCCGAGCGCCCGGGCGGCTGTCGCGGCCAGCAGGGTGCCGGCATCGTCGACCGCGACGATCGCGGCCAACGGATGCATCTGCGCGAAGGCGACGATGCGCTGCGTCGAGTCTTCGACGTTCCCGAAATCGAGCCGCAGGTGGCGACCGTCCATCAAGCCGGCGAGCGCCGGCCGGTGCTCCGACCCGACCACGACCTCGATCTCCAGGCGGGAGGCCGCGGTCATGAAATCGTGAGTGCGATAGGTTCGGCTTGGGATCAGCAGCAGGACGCGGACCATCTCTCTTAGTTGACCACGAATAGAATGATGCCAATGCCGCCCGCGATCACGGTCACCCCGGCGGCGATGGCCAAGATCGAGGCCGTTCGTTCAAAGAGCGGCCATCCTGATGCCTGTCTGCGAATCGCAATCGCGGGCCGCCGGGGCGGCCAGTTCGTCTACGAGCTCGATCTGGTCGCGCCCGAGGACGCGCCCAGTGGCGACCTCACGGTGCAGACGGCGGGGTTCCGCGTGCTGGTCGAGCCGGGCAGCGCCGCCAACCTCGAGGGCGCGGTGATCGACCTCGACGCCTCAGCGCTCGGCGGGGCGTTGCGCATCGACAACCCGAATGAGGGCTGGCGCGACCCGGTCGCCGCGCGCATCCAGGAGGTGCTCGACCGGCAGATCAATCCCTCGGTCGCCGCGCATGGTGGCTTCGTCGACCTGCTCGAGGTGCGCGGTGGTGCCGCGTACGTGCAGCTGGGCGGCGGCTGCCAGGGTTGTGCCCAGGTCGATGTCACGCTACGGCAGGGGATCGAGGTCGCCATCAAAGCGGCGGTGCCGCAGATCACCGAGGTGATCGACATCACTGACCACGCGGCAGGGTTAAACCCTTACTTCCAGCCGGCGAAGAAAGCGTCTTAGATCGCGGCAATGCGCCGCAGGCGCATGCGGGGTCCGAAGCGCGGAGCCTGGATCCCGCCCAGTGTCAGCAGCCGGATGACGCGCGCGCGATGTCCGCGGTAGGGCTCGAGCAGCTCGAGCATGCGGGCCTCGCTGCCACGCGCCTCGCCGGCAAGTGCCCACGACACCTGGTGCGGCAGATGGTAGTCGCCCAGGGACACGACATCACGATCGCCGAGGGCGACGACGGACACCTCGGCCGCCGACCAGGGACCGATGCCGGGCAGCGTCGTGAGCAGGCGGCGCGCCTGCGTCGGTTCTATGCCCGTCATCGCTTCGAGCCGGCGGGCCTGCGCCGCGGCACTCTGAATGACACCAAAGCGCCGGCGCTCGATCCCGAAGCGATGCACCGCCCAGTACGGGGTGGCGAGGATCCGCGCTGGCTGGGGCGACAGCAGGAGGCCGGTGTCGCCGGGCGCCGGCTCACCGAACGCCCGCACCAGCCGGCCATAGGAGGCGTAGGCCTCGACGCTCGGCACCTTCTGCTCGAGGATGGTCGGCAGCAGGGCTTCGAACACCAGGCCGGTCCGGCCCAGGCGCAATCCCGGGTGATGGCGATGCAGCTCGGCCAGCAGGCGGTGCGACGGTCGGAAGGTGTCCGGCTGGTCGTCGAGGCCGACCAGAGCCGGCGTGTGCTCGATCATCCAGCCGGCACCGGGACCCCAGGCGTCGGCTCGCAACCGGGCGCTCCCCAACCGAAGCCGCACCGATGCGGCCCCCTCGGGCGTGCGGGCGGCTCGCCAGACTTCGCCCGCCTGGAATCGGATCGTCGGGTCGGATGGGCCACGCTGCAGAAGACCGAGGGTCAGGTCGAGATCCAGTGGGAAGGGGAGGGGCCACGTTTTGGTAGCAGCGCTCGGCACAGGGCAACCTTAACGCGGAACGCTCGAGCTTGAGTCGCTGGCCCGAATTGTGCTACGTATTATCGAAGGTGAAAGCGATCGGCACGCCCGTCGCCTGCCCTGCCTGCCGCCACCCCAATCCCGGCATCAACATCTGGTGCGCGCGTTGCCGCAGACCGCTGGATTGGAATCCCGCTACCACGGTGACGCCGGCCCGGGTCGACCTCCCACGTCGCCGGCGCGCGACCACACGTCCGCGGCTGACCATGCCAGCCATCGCCTGGCCTTTAGTCCGGCTACCGGTGTTGACGCTGCCTCGCCCCAGAATGCCCCACCTGCCGCGTATCGCGCTGGTGGTCGCGGCGATCCTGGCCATTCTCCTGATCGTGCCGCTCGCGTACGTCCTGTTGCCCGCAGGTCGTGCCGCGGTGGCTCAGCAGACCGAGGCAAGTCACCTCCCGTCGACCAACGGCACGACGACCGGCGACACTCCCCAGGGGGCGGCCATCCCGGGCGTCGAGGCGAAGACGCACTTGCGTTATCACGCCGGCACCTGCGCGGCCAGCACGCCCTGCCTGACGGTCGCGAGCGAAACCGTAGGGAAGGACGCCGCGGCAGTGGTATTTTCGACGGCAAGCTCGGCGGCGCGGCAATGCGTCGCTTACGTCTACCGCAAGGACGGGCACTGGCACTTTCTCGACGCGGTCTGTGGCCTGCCGGATCAGCTCAGCCCGCAGGTCGCGCACGACGCCATCGTCCACGTCCCGGGCAACTGCGCCAACGTGCGCAATGGAGCCAGCCTCACGGCCCGCGTCGTCGCCTGCCTCAAAGACGGAAGCACGGTCCACGTCGACGCCGGGCCAACCTACGCCGACGGTCGCCTCTGGTGGCATGAGCCCCAGGGCTGGATCGCGCACGATTTTCTGACGGACTAGTGGCGCTCGTCGGGCGCCTGTGCACGCAGGCGCTTGACCATTTCCAGCAACATCTTGTAGGTGATGCTGGCGTTCTCCATCAGCAGGGGCTTGACCTCCCAGGAGACGAGGGTGAGACAGACCGTGTCGCTCTCGGCGCGGACGTCGGCCGTTCGTAGACCCCCGTCCAGGACCGAGATCTCGCCGAAAAACTGACCGGGGCCCATGCTGGCGACCCGCTGGCCGTCCCGGATCACGGCGACGTTGCCCTCCCGAATGATGTAGAGCCCGTGGCCACCGGCGCCGGACTTGACGATCGTGGCCCCCGCGGGATAGCGTTGCTCGTTGATCAGCTTGCCAAGCATCGCCAGCTCTTTGCGGTCGAGACCGGCAAACAGTGGGACCCGTCGCAGCGACTCGGTGGGATCAGTCTTGACAGCCATCGATTCCTCCAGCGCTCGAGAGCGCGCCATTACGATACCGCACCTGTGGTCCGACGCTGGAGCCGCGAGCCTCCCCCGCAGAGCGGGGGAGGGAGCGACCAATGAGCTAGCGGCCTCGAACGGCCCCCGTGAGCTGCATCTTCAACTGTTCCATGCGCGTGCCGAGATCCTCGAGCTGCTGCTTCGAGAGGACCTTCTTGACCTTAGGGAAGAGCTCGTTCTCCTCCTCACCGACGTGGTGCATGACGTCCTCTTTGAGCACCTTGAGGGCGGCGCCCCAAACCTCAGTGGTCTTGTCCGTCTTCTCGAGGTCCGAAAGGACCATCTTGATCTGCTTGTGCTCCTCGATCGACTCGAGCACCAGGTCGCGCGTCGGCTCGGCCTCTTTGGTGGCGGGATAGAAGATCTTCTCCTCGATCTCGGCGTGAACGCTCAGCTCCCGGTCCAGCTCTGGAAAAAGCTTCTGGCGAGCATCTTTCTTCTCCATCTCGGTGAAGAGCTTCTCGACCTTCTTGTGATCCTGCTTCAGTAACTCGATCGCGTCCATATTCGCCTCCTGCGTATGCTGCTGTATCAAATCGTGATATCAAGCATATCAGGATGGTCGCAGGCCAAGCAAGGCGCAGGCGGCGAAAAACTGCGTTAGGCGCCCAGGTGAGAAGCCTGGAACTGGTTGCGCAGACGCCAGATGCCGTTGACATACGTCCGGCTACTGGGGTAGATCCCATGTCGCAGGACGCCGTTCAGTCCCTGGTAGTAGGCCGCGAGCGCCAGCTTCGGATCGTGGAGGCGATCGAGGTAGGACCGTAACAGGGCAGCGCCGAGCTCGGCGTTGTCGACCGGATTGTTGAGGTTCACGCGGCGATGGAGCAGCGCCGGGCCTGCCCAGGCCGCGGTATAGGGCTCGACCTGCATCAGCCCGACGGCGCCGGTGTAGGAGCGGGCGGCCTGGTTCCAGCCGCTTTCCCAGTAAGAGACGGCCAGCACGAAGTTGGGGTTGAGGCCATGGTGGTGAGCCGCCCGGATCAGAATCGCGCGTGCCTGGGGGGAGGTCAGGCTGCTCTTATGGGCGGCATAGGCGGGCTGGACGGCGAGGGCGACGGTGAGGCTGAGGCTGGCCGCGACCGCGACCGCCAGGCGCGCAATGTTGTGCATGCGACCGAAACGTCATGCGCCCGGCCGACTTGCTCGCCTTGTGCAAATTGTTGTTAAGGCCACACGTCCCTTGACTTTGGGTGGGGCCGAGCATCAAATATGAGCAGCCCGGAGAGGGAGTTTTGAATTTTGCTCGGGCAAAAGGAAGGCATAAGCATGCCGGCAGCGACCAAGGAGGAGCAGATCCGTGCCGATACGGCACGGCTGCATCAGCTGGGCTACGCGCAGCAGCTGTTCCGCGACATGGGTGGCTTTAGCAACTTCGCGATCTCGTTCACGATCATTTCCGTTCTTACCGGCGGGCTCACGCTCTACGGCTACGCCCTCAACCAC
>Ga0209474_10002316_pt1 | contig 17713 bp, 11 predicted proteins | sample GraSoiAngelo_145_FD_185902 | JGI IMG/M metagenome (GOLD analysis project Ga0209474, IMG submission 185902) | Grasslands soil microbial communities from the Angelo Coastal Reserve, California, USA - 14_1009_05_20cm (SPAdes) (version 2) | ecosystem: Environmental > Terrestrial > Soil > Grasslands... | reverse complement strand
CCGCGGCGGAGGCTCCGCAGACCGCCGAGCTGCTGAAGATGCTCGACATCGTCTCCGGGAAGGCGCCGGACGCGGCCGTTCATCGCACGCGCCTGACGGTGTTCGCGCGACTGATCGACAAGAACCCGGACAAGACGCTCTTCGCGCCGTTCGTGAAGGCGCTGAAATCGGCGGAGCCAAGCCTGCGCACGACGCTCGCGGCGTTGCTGCCAAAAGTAAACAGCGCCACCGAGCACGGCGCTCTGGTCGAGTACCTCCGCGCGCCGGACACGGGATTGCGCGCGACGGTGGCGCGGGCGCTGCAGCAACTGGGCGGTAGCCGGACGGTTTTCGAGCTGCTCACGCGTGCGGTGAGCGAGCCGGGCTTCGCGGGACGCGTCGAGGCCATGGACGTGCTGGTGGGATTCGCACGACACCAGGCCATCCCCGCGCTCCGGGCCGCCTTGCTGGCCGGTTCGCCGCAAGAAAAGGTGCACGCCCTCAAGCACCTCGGCAACGCCCCGGTGATGGGCAAGGATCCCGCTGCGGCCCTGAAGGCAATCGCGCCCCTGCTGGATGCACAGAAGGAGCAGGAGCCGGTCGTCATCCAGGCCATCCTCTCCTTCTCCGCGCTCGCCAGCGAGGACGACTGGTTCGAGTACGTCGGCATCTTCCTCGACTCGGATACCCTTGCCATGGTGAAGGCGGCGGTGGACGGCCTGCGCCGCTTCAACTCCGTGCGCGTGATGGCGGCGCTGGAGCGGAAGATGCGCGCGGGTCCCCGCATCATCCGCATCGCGGTCCTGAACGCGCTGGAGGCGATCGGGAGCGACGCGGTGCTTCCGCCGCTCGTGGAGGCGCTCGCGCACAATCAGGTCCCGGTGCGCAACCGCGCCGCCGAGGTGCTCAAGCAGCTTTCCATGGAGGGCAAGCTCGACGTCTCGCGGACGGTGATCTGGCTCTTGAGGAGCCGCGACGTGAACGTCCGGCGCATGGCCACGGAGATCATCCGCAGCGTCGCCGATCCGGATCAGCAGTTCTGGCCCAAGCTGATGGGCGTCCTGCGAGACGAGGACTGGTGGGTGCGCGAGCGCGTGATGGACGCGCTCGTCGAGCTGGGCGGACAGCGGCTGACGTTGCACATCGTCGCGCTGCTCACCGACGCGAGCGACGTGATCCGGCGGTTCGCGGTCAGCGTGCTCGGGCGCCTCAAGGACCCGAAGGCGCTCCGGTCGCTGGTGCAGACCGCGACGCAGGACGCCGATTGGTGGGTCAAGGAGACCGCCATCGAGGCGGTGGCCGCGATCAACGACGCGCGCGCCGTGCCCTACATCGTCCACATCATGTCCGCCGACGCAGACCTGCAGCCGGTCTGCCTCCAGGCGTTGATGGACATGGAAGCGAAGACCGCCGCGCCGCAGGTCGCGCCGCTTTGCAGCTCCGAGAGCGCCGACGTCCGCTACCTGGCCGTGAAGTTCCTCGACAAGTTCGACAGCAACGAGCAGGCGACCGCGGTGGCGAAGCTGCACGACGATCCGCACCCGAGAGTGCGCGCCGCCGCGCGGGACTTGATCGCGCGCTGGCGGATCACCGCTCAAGGACAGACGGCTCGCGCCGTTCCGATGCTCGATCGCCTGCTAATGCAGCTCGCGCAGGCGGAAGGCGACGATCTGATCGTCGCCGCCGGAAAGCCCGTGTTCGTGAAGAAAGTCGGACGGGTGACCGCGTTGAGCCCCACCGTGCTCGACGAGGAGCAGGTCAAGGCCCTGCTGCTCCCGCATCTGTCCACCGACCAGGTGATGGCGCTGCAGGCCATGCAGGACGTCGATTACTCGCACGAGGTGAAGAGCGAGGGCCTGCGCTTCCGCGCCAACATCTTCGACCAGCTGGGTGGCCTCTCCGGCGTGTTCCGGCGGATCCGCGGCACCTTGCCGGAGTTCGAAAAGCTCGGTCTGCCGCCGCTCGTCCAATCTTTTGGAAACCTGAAGAACGGCCTGGTGCTGGTCGGCGGTCCGACGGGTTCGGGCAAGTCCACCACGCTGGCGGCGCTGATCGATTACATCAACCGCACCTCGTCCCGGCACATCATCTCGCTCGAGGATCCCATCGAGGTGATCCACAAGCGCAAGCAGAGCCTGGTGAACCAGCGCGAGGTCGGCACGCATACGAAGAGTTTCGCCGCGGCGCTGCGGTCGACGTTGCGCGAGGATCCGAACGTTATCCTGGTCGGCGAGATGCGCGACCTGCCGACCATCGAGTTCACGGTGATCGCGGCGGAGACGGGACATCTGGTCTTCGGGACCGTGCACACCGTCTCCGCGGCGACCACGGTAGACCGGATCGTGGCCGCATTTCCGCCAGGCCAGCAACAACAAGTCCGCTCGACCCTCGCCGACTCGCTGCGCGCGGTGGTCTGCCAGTATCTGATGAAGGAGAAGAGCGGCCCCGGCCGCGTGCTCGCGGTCGAGCTGATGGTGAACAACGAGGCGGTCTCGAACCTGATCCGCAAGGGCAAGGCGTTCCAGCTGCCGTCGGTGATCTCCACCTCACGCGAGCAGGGCATGCAGCTGATGGATTCCGATCTGATGCGGCTGACGAAAGAGGGGAAGATCACCGCGGGCGACGCCTACGTGAAGGCGGTGAGCAAGAAGGACTTCGAGCCCTTCGTGGAGGAGGAAGAAAAGGCCGCGGCACAGAAGCGGGCGCCGAACTTCAAGACGGTCGCGGTGGCCCCGGTGCCCACGCCCCAGCCGCAGGGGGCCGCGACGGGACCGGCGCCGGCCCCAGCGACGCGGCCGTCTGCGCAACCACAGGCGCCCGCGCCTCGCCCGGCGGCCGCCGGCGGCACGAGAAAGCCATAGTGGCCCGCATCGACTCATTCCTGCGGTTGGTCGCGGAGCAAGGCGCGAGCGACCTGCACTTCCATGCCGGCAACGTTCCCATCGTCCGCCACGAGGGAGAGCTGATGCCGCTCCCCTTCCGCGTGCTCTCGGAAGTGGAGACGGGCCGCTTCTTGCTGGAGCTGCTCGGCGACGAGCAGCGGGCGCAGTTCGAAAAGACGCAGGAGGCGGACCTCGTCTACTCCATCGAGGGCGTCGCGCGCTTTCGCGTGAACATCTTCGTCCAGTCGCAGGGCCTCGGCGCGGTGTTCCGCGTCATCCCGAACAAGGTGCCCACGCTGGAGGAGCTGAATCTCCCCCCCACCGTGAAGCGGCTCACCCAGCTCTCGAACGGCCTGGTCCTGGTGACGGGGCCCACCGGATCGGGCAAGAGCACGACGCTCGCGGCGATGGTCGACGAGATCAACAAGAGCTCGCAGCGACACGTGATCAGCATCGAGGACCCCATCGAATTCCTGCACAAGCCGATCAAGAGCGCAATCACGCAGCGGCAGGTGGGCAAGCACGCCGAGTCGTTCTCGAGCGCGCTGCGCTCGGCGCTGCGTGAGAGCCCCGACGTGCTGGTCGTGGGCGAGATGCGCGACCTGGAGACCATCCAGCTGGCGATCTCCGCGGCGGAGACCGGCGTGCTGGTAATCGGCACGCTGCACTCGAACAGCGCCTCCAAGGCGATCGATCGCATCATGGACGTGATCCCCGAGGAGAGCCGTGATCAGGTGCGCAGCACGCTCTCGGTGCTGCTTCGCGGTGTGATCTCACAACATCTCGCCAAGCACGCCAGCGGGGAAGGGCGCGTCGCGGTGATGGAGGTGCTCGTCCAGAGCTACGCGGTCTCCAACCTGATCCGCGAGAACAAGGTCTTCCAGATCGACGGTTACCTCGACACCGCCTCGTACGACGGCAGCGGCATGCAGAGCCTCGATGCCTGCCTGTTCAAGCTGCTGAAGCAGGGCGAGGTCACCCTGGATGAGGCTCTGAAGTTGGCCAACCAGCCCGAGTCGCTCAAGCGCCTCGCCGCTGAGTTGCCCGAGGACTGATGCCGATGGACGCGAAGGCCCGCGACAAGGCCCTGGAGCGCGCCCGCAGCCTGGAGAAGGGCGGGCAGGGCGACGCGGCGGCGAAGCTGTTCCGCGAAGCGGGCGCCCTGGAGGACGCCGCGCGGGTGCTGGGCGCTTTGCGGCGCCCGCGCGACGCCGCGCAGCTCCTGCTGGACAGCCTGGGCGTCCCTGCGGCGCAGGCCGGCGGCCTCGATCCGCCGGGAAAGAAGCGGGCGCTGATGGCCGCCATCTTCCTCGGCCGCGCCGGCGAGAACCAGACGGCGGTGCAAGTGTTCATGGCCCTCGGCGAGCAGCAGCGGGCGGTCGAGCTGTTGCAGAAGGCGGGCGACGCGGTGGGCGCCGCGCGGATCGCTTCGATGAAACCGGGCGAGTTCGATACCGGCGCGATGCTCGCACCGGCCAAAGCAACCGCGGTGGGCGGCCAGGCAGTCTCCATCCTCTCGGCGCAGAAGATGGAGGAGCAGGGCAAGCTCGAGGCGGCTCTGGAGACTTACGTGCAGCTCAAGCGATTCGCCGACGCCGGACGCTTGGCGAAGGCGCTCGGGCGGACTGCGAATGCGGCGGAGTTCTATGCGGATGCCGGCGTTCCCTTCGAAGCGGCGCAGGCCTATCTGGAGTTGGGAGATACCGGGAAGGCGCTCGAAAACTTCTGCCGCGTCCCCGCGGACGATGCGCAGTACCGCGTCGCGGCGGCGATGGCGGTGCGGCTGGCGACGAACCTCAACCTGCTCGACTTCCGCTTCGAGCATTTCGTCGGCGTCTACGTGCGCAGCGGCCCGCGCAACGATGCGGAGCTGCAGGTGTTCGACCTGCTCGCGAACCTGTACGAGACGCATGGGTTTCCGGAGAACGCCCGTGAGGTGGTGCAGAAGCTTCTTGCGGTGCAGCCTTCGTTTCCGGGGGGGCGAGAGCGGCTGGCGCGGCTCGACCAGCAGCTGCGACCTACGGCGATGATGGCGCGCCAGGTGCTTTCGAACGCCGACCTGCACAAGAAGCGGACCGTGTCGCTTCCCGACCTGGGTGAGCTGCCCGATATGGGCGATTCGGCGACCATGGTCCGCAGCGACCCGGCCCTCGCGAAGCAGGTCACGGGCGCGCTGAAGGCGACGAAGGTGATCGCGGAGGCCGAGGTGCTAGCGGACGAACCGCGCGGTAGCGGGGAGAAGTTCGAGCCCGGTGCGACGGTCGCCGGGCGGTATCGCCTGGAAGCGAAGATCGGCCAGGGTGGCATGGCGGCCGTGTTCCGCGCGTTCGATCTCGAGCTCGAGGAGAACGTCGCCCTCAAGGTCTTCAGCGGCGAGCAGACCTCGGAGGTGCTCCTGGCGCGATTCAAGCAGGAGCTGAAGCTTTCGCGCCAGCTCATCCACCCGAACATCATCCGCCTCTACGACATCGGAGTGCACCTGGGGCACCGGTACATCAGCATGGAGCTCCTGGTCGGCAAGAGCCTGAAGGACCGGATGCGGACGCCGATCGAGTTTCGCCTCGCGCTCGGCTTCCTCTTGCAGGCGTGCCATGGTCTTCAGGCGGCGCACGACGTGGGAGTGGTGCACCGCGACGTGAAGCCGGACAACTTCTTCGTCACCGACGACGGCGTGCTCAAGGTGATGGACTTCGGCATCGCCAAGCAATACGCAACGCCGGGCGTCACCGTGGCCGGGTCGATCGCGGGCACGCCGCTGTACATGTCGCCTGAGCAGGTGGGAAACTTCAGCGCGGTGACGCACCTGACCGACCTCTACGCGCTCGGGGTTTGCGCGTACGAGATGTTCACCGGTCAGGTGCCGTTCTTTCACGAGGACCTGGTGCCTCTCCTGATGATGCACGTGAACAACCAGCCGGTGCCGCCGCAGCAGCGCAATCCGCACGTGCCGGCCGAGCTGAACGCCATGATCTTGAAGTTGCTCGCCAAGGATCCGAAGCAGCGATACCAGAGCTGCCGGGACCTGGCGCAGGACCTCGGCAAGATCCGCGACGCGTACGCATGATCGGCATCGCGCTCGCGTTGGCGCTGACCGCGTCGGACAAGGTCGACGTCCGCCCCGAAGCCGATCTGCCGCTCGCGACCGTCGCTCTGCTCGGGGCCGCGATCCCGGAGCTCTTCAAGACGGAGATCGCGCCCGCGCATTGCCGGCTCTGTGACGGGCCCGACAATACCGGGCTCCCCGGAACCGGATCGCGCGGGTCGCTGAACGCCGTCGACGCGTGGTCGCATGACGCTTTCACCGGATGGCTGGTCACCCGGGGGACCGCAGACGTCGCGAGCAGCATGGTTTCGTATGTGCTCGTTCCAGTGGGAGCCGCGATCGGCGCCTGGACGGCTATGGGACCGCACGCGACGGAGGGGGCAAACTGGCGTGCCACCTCGATCGTTGGCGAATCCGCGCTCGTGTCGGCGGCGCTCGTCCAGGGTGTCAAGCTGGCCGTGGCGCGCAAACGGCCATTCGTGCGCTACGGCCACGGCGAGACGGCCGGCACCTACGACGCCACCGATCCCGACAGCCACGCGAGCTTTCCTTCCGGTCACACCGCGCTGGCGACCTCGCTCGGCGTCGCGTTGGCGACTACCGCAACCATCGAGGAATCGCCGGCGGCGCCGTGGTTCTGGGGTGGCGCGGCCGCCGCATCGATCGCCGCGGGTACATTACGGATGATGGCGGAGAAGCACTACCCGACGGACGTCGCCGCGGGGGCGCTGATCGGCGCCACTTGCGGCGTCGTGGTCCCGCTCCTGCATCGCCGGGGCGGCCCCCTGTCCTCCAAGTCGATGTCCGCTGCAGCGCAGGGACCGGCGTTCACGCTGACTGGGAGGTTCTGACGCAGTAGAGTGCCGGGCATGCCGCACCCACTCGCTGGAAAGCCCGCCCCGCGCGACGTGCTCGTCGACGTCGACAAGCTCCGCAAGCTCTACTACGACGAGAAGCCCGATCCCGCCGATCCGCAGCAGCGCGTCGCGTTCGGGACCAGCGGCCATCGCGGCTCCTCGCTCAAGCGCGCCTTCAACGAGGCGCACATCCTGGCGGTCACCCAGGCGGTCTGCGAATACCGCAAGGCTCAGGGGACGACCGGACCGCTCTACCTGGGGAAGGATACGCACGCGCTCTCGGATCCGGCGCAGGAGACCGCGCTCGAGGTGCTGGCGGCGAACGACCTGCACGTGCTCTGGTCCCGCCGGGCGACGCCGACTCCGGTGATCTCGCACGCCATCCTCACCCACAACCGCGGTCTGTCGCGCGGGTTCGCGGACGGCATCGTGATCACGCCGTCGCACAACCCGCCCGAGGACGGTGGCATCAAGTACAACCCGCCGAACGGCGGACCCGCCGACACCGTCGCGACCGGGTGGATCGAGAAGCGCGCGAACGAGCTGCTGCGCAATCCCGAGGCGATCGTGCGGGCGGTGCAGCCGGGCGCGCTGGAGGAGCACGACTTCGTCACGCCCTACGTGCGGGATCTCGGCAACGTGATCGATCTCGAGCGCGCGCGCGGGCTGCGCCTCGCCGTCGATCCGCTCGGCGGCGCCAACCTGGATTACTGGGACCCGATCGTGTCCGAGTACGGGCTGGACATCACGGTGGTGAACCGTACCGTCGATCCGACGTTCGGGTTCATGACGCTGGATTACGACGGGAAGATCCGGATGGACTGCTCGTCGCCGTACGCGATGGCGAAGCTCGTCGGGCTCAAGGACCAGTACCAGCTCGCCTTTGGCAACGATACCGATTCAGACCGGCACGGGATCGTGACGCCGAGCATGGGCCTGATGAATCCGAACCACTACCTGGCCGTCGCCATCCAGTACCTGTTCACCAATCGCGGCTGGCCGGCTCGCGCGGAGGTGGGGAAGACGCTGGTCTCGTCGGCGCTGATCGATCGCGTGGCGAAGAAGATCGGACGGAAGCTGCGCGAGGTGCCCGTCGGATTCAAGTGGTTCGTCGACGGTCTTCTCGACGGCTCGCTCGGCTTCGGCGGCGAGGAGAGCGCGGGAGCGTCTTTCCTACGGCGCGACGGGTCGGTGTGGTCGACGGACAAGGACGGCATGATCATGGACCTGCTCGCGGCGGAGATGCTCGGCCGGACCGGCAAAGATCCCGGCGTGCTCTATCGGGAGCTGTCGGACGAGTTGGGCCGCCCCGTCTACACGCGCATCGACGCGCCGGCGACCCCGGCGCAGAAGAGCGCGCTGAAGAAGCTGTCGCCGGAGGCAGTGCGCGCATCCACCCTCGCCGGCGAGCCGATCACGGCGAAACTGACGAAGGCGCCCGGCAACGGAGCGGAGATCGGCGGCCTCAAGGTCGTAGCGGAGAGCGGCTGGTTTGCCGCTCGCCCCTCCGGCACTGAGGACGTGTACAAGATCTACGCGGAGAGCTTTCGGGACGAAGCGCATCTGCAACGGATCGTCGACGAAGCGAAGGCGATCGTCGCGAAATCATTGCAAACCCCCGCCTGATGCCTCCCTGAGCCCCCGACTCTGCTCTGGTCGATACTGCCGCGGGGGATGCACCTCCATCGCAGCAGTTTCGAACGTGGCTCGCGGGGCGGGTCAGCGCTGGGGCGTTACAGGGGCGATGGTTGCGGCCGCAGGCGCGGAAGGCGCGCTGCAGCGTCGCTCCAGCGTCTCGAGGCGGTCGCGAAAGTCCTGCTCCTTCGGGTCGTCGGGCGGAACCATTGCGACCGCCCTCCGCTGCAGGATGAGCGCTTCCGAGCACTTGCCCAATTCGGCGGCAACAGTAGCCAATGTGTCGGTCATGTGCGGATCCCAGGGAGCGAGATCCAGCGCCCGGTTCGCGATTCGCAGTGCTTCCTTCGCGCGACCATGCGCCGCCAGATACCAGGCGAGGTCGTTGTGCGCGATCGCGCTGTCCGCGTTGAGTTGCACCGCCTTGCGCAGGGCCGCTTCCTTCTCGTCCTTCGCGGCCTCGGTCAGCGTGGCTCCGAGGAGCCACCAGCCCCGCCAATCCGCCGGGCGGGCCGCAACGGCCTTGCGCAGGCCCGGTAGCGACGATGAAGCGTCGAGCTGCGATCGCATCGCGATGGCCGAGGGCTGCGCCGGGTCTTCCTGCAGCGCCTCATCCAACTCGGCACGAAGCTGCGGAGTGGCAGCCTTCGGCCAGCTCAGTCGCGCGTCGATCAGGAGCAAGTGGACGTCCGCGGAGGGGATCGGCGCGTCGGTGAAGCTGGCGTCACCTTCGGCTTTCACTCGGTAGAACGCGTACCGCGCCGCCTTCCGGTAATCAGCGAGATGCTGGTCGAGCTTCGCCAGTGCGTCAGGTTTCGCTGGATCGAACTCGGAAAAAGCAGCGCGCCACGCACCCACGGGATCGTCGCCATTGCTGAGCCGCTGCTGGAAATCGGTGAGTGCCTTCGATCGGTTGTTCCATAACCAGTGGTAGAGCAACCAACTTGATAAGTGATGACTGCCAGAGGAGTCGTGCCCGCCATTCCACGCGAGCAGCTTCTCCACCGCGATTTGGTCGGTGTTGCCGAGCCAGAACGACCTGCTCCGCGGCAGGATCCCGACCGAGCCCGGCCAGGTATGCGCGCCGCGAACCATGTGGCTGCCGGTCGCAGGCTCATTGTCTTGCGGCAAGCTGGCGACGGTCTGTACGAATTGGGCCAGACCTTCCGCGAACCACGTCGGTTGCCGAGGGAAGAGATAGCGGGAGATGTAATGTGCCAGCTCGTGCGCTATCGTCTCCGGATCCGCCTCGAAACCTGCCACCGGCAGCACGATGAGCGGCTCGGCCAGGCTGGAGACCTTGAAATAGCCCGCTACGTTGCGAATGGCCAGCATCTCGTCGAACTGCGATGGGCTGCTGAACGCGACGACGCGCAAGCGCCCGGGGATCTCCAGCTGTTCCCCTACCAGTGCTTGCAACTCGAGCGCGTGCATCTTCTCGAGCGACCGGATCAGCACCTCGGCTGGCTGGCGCCTGAGATCCGTGTCCAGCAGAAAATGCTTGGTGCGGTACTCCCGCCATTCGGGGCCGCCCTTTGCGGAGCACCGAAAGCCGGCGTGGGCAGATTGCGGAGCATAGAGCAGGATGATTGCGATCGTGGCGCCCAGACGCGAAAGAAGCATACGGTTCACGATAGCTGGTTCATCTCGGTGCCGTCACCGACGGAGAAGACGGATGTTTCCTCCTCAATTGTTTGAAGTGGTGGATGGAACTCTATCAGAGCATTGGCGCGTCGACCGCGATGGCCGCCGAAGATCAATTCATCTGCTTCGCGGAGCCGTTCTTCAGGGAGGCCTCGATCAGCTCCTCGACCTTCCGCTGGACCTCGCCCGCGAGCCGCTGTTGTTCCCGGCCCATCTTCGACTCTCCCGGCCGATCTTCTCCTGTTCGCGCCCCAGTTTCTCCTGCATGTGCGACAGGTACTGCTGCAACTTCTCCAAATCGCGCTGGTCGCCCTCGTCCGTCGCTGCCTTCTTTCCGTCGAGTCGCCCCTGCGCCTCCTCCATCGCACGGCGGGCTTGTCGCTGCCCCAGCTCCGACTGCTTCTGGCCGAGCTCCGACTGCTGCCGGCCGAGGTCGGACTGCCGACGGCCGAGTCGCGACTGCTCGTTACCCAGCTCCTCCTGTGGGCGCGTCGCCTCATCGATCTGGTCGATGACCTTCCCATCGCGCACGTCGTACTCCGCGTGAGCCAGTTTCGCGCGCAGATTCGCGCGCTGCGTTAAGATCCACGCATGCCCTTCGATCCGAACGCCTCCTTCGGCAAGTCCCTGTTTTTCGGCGAGATCCTCGAGGATCAGCTCTTTCCCTATCCCGAAATGCCGCGGGACCAGATCGAGTTGGTCGCGCCGATCTGCGAGACGATCGACCGGTACATGTCCGGCATCGACTCGCGGAAGCTGGATCGAGAGGGCGAGTTTCCGCCGGAGGTGCTGCAGTCGCTGCGGGAGATCGGCCTCTTCGGTCTGATCGTGCCGGAGGAGCACGGCGGGCTCGGGCTCTCGAACAGCGGTTACGCGCGGGTGATGCAGCAGGTATCGGGATATGACGTCTCGATCGCGGTCACGCTCGGCGCCCACTCCAGCATCGGGTTCAAGGGGCTGCTGCTCTTCGGCAACGAAGCGCAAAAGCGGCGCTACCTGCCGAAGCTTGCCACCGGCGAGACCATCGCGGCGTTCTGCCTGACCGAGCCCGGCAGCGGCTCGGACGCGTTCTCGATCAAGACCAGCGCGCGCCGCGACGGCGACTTCTACGTCCTCAACGGCCAGAAGCTCTGGATCACGAACGGCGGCATCGCCGACTTCTACACGGTATTCGCCAAGACGACTCCGGACACGCCGCAGCAGAAGGGGAAGATCACCGCGTTCATCGTCACGCGCGACCTCGGCGGCATCACGCACGGCCCGCACGAGGACAAGATGGGCATCCGCGCCTCGAACACGACCGCGGTGTACTTCGACAACGTGCGCGTGCCGGCTGCCAACGTCCTGGGGGAGGAGGGCAAGGGCTTCAAAGTGGCGATGAGCATCCTCAACCACGGCCGCACCGGGCTGGGCGCTGGCGCCGTGGGAGGCCAGCGGAGGCTGCTCCAGCTCGCCATCGCGCACGCCAGGGAGCGCAAGCAGTTCGGCCGGCCACTCACCAGCTTCACCAAGATCAAGGAGAAGCTCGGCCGGATGGCGACGAACCTCTACGTGAGCGAGTCGCTCTGCTACGTCGTCTCGTCGACCATCGATCGCGGCGGAGTGGACTATTCCGTGGAGGGCGCCGCCACAAAGGTCTTCAACTCGGAAGCAGTGTGGAACGCGAGCGACGAGGCGCTGCAGATCGCCGGCGGCATGGGGTACATGCGCGAGCAGCCCTATGAACAGGCAGTGCGGGACGCGCGCATCAACCGGATCTTCGAGGGCACCAACGAGATCCTCCGGCAGTACATCGGCCTCACCGGGCTGCAGAAGCCCGGCGAGTACCTGAAAGGGTTCGGCAAGGAGCTGGCGAGCTCGCTCACGGATCCGATCAAGGGATTCGGCCTGCTGCGCGATTACGCCGTGCGCAAGGCCAGGCAGTCCGTCCCGATGCAGACGGTTCCGTACGGGCGCACCCCGCAGATCACCAAGGCGCACCCGGCATTGCAGGAGCAGGTCGTCTACGTCGAGGACGCGGTGCAGTCGCTCGCGGCCGTCGCTGAGAGCGCCCTGCGCAAGCACGGCCGCAACATCGTCGAGCAGCAGCTGCTGGTGGGGCGGATCGCGGACATCGCCATCGATCTGCTGGCGCTCTGCGCCACGCTGGCCCGCACCACGAAGATCATCGAGAAGCGCGGGCTCGAGAAGGCGAAGAACGAGCTGTCGATGACGTACACGTTCTATTCGGACGCGCGCACGCGCATCCGCAGCAACCTGCGCGGGAGCACCGGCCGCAACAACGACGACGCCATCCAGCACGTGGCCGACGCCGCCGTTGCGGCCGGTGGATACCAGAACGACTTCCTGAAATAAGACGCTTAGAGGGACAGGACCCCGGTGCGGATCAGGTAGGCGAGCTGCGCCCGCTGCCCTGAGTCGAGCACCGCGTGGATCCGGCCCAGCGCTTTGATCACCGCGTCGCGGAGCCGCTCGGCGCTCTTGACGCGCAGGTCGCCGCCCTCGCGCGCCCGCGCCTCGTCGAACGCGTCGAGCCCGATCGCGTCGGCGAACGCGGCCACCGTGCGCCGGTCGTCCACGGCTGCCTGGGCGCGCTCGGTCTTCAGCTCGTCGAGGATCTTCGCGAGCTGCGAGACCTGCTCCTCGCTCAGGTTCAGCTTGTAGGCGAGGAACCGGAGCGGCCGGCGAACGCCGAACGAGCCGCCGCCGAAGTCGTCTCCGGGACCACCGCGCCAGGGACCTGCCTGCCAACCGCCTTCGCCGGCGTACGCGCCTTCGCGGCCGAAGCCCTGCCGGCGCGCGTTCTTCCACCACCACATCATGCCTGGGTGCATCGCTTCCTCCAACTCGCCGGGGCATTTCGCTCCCGGCGGGGACTCCAGGCGTGGGCACCATGCCTCACGCCGCCCCCTGACCCTAACGTTCCCCCGGCCCCAGTCAAGACCACAGCGTTTACTGAACCAGCCGGCGAGGATCGGTTACAGTCCCTCCCACGCGATGATCACCACCCACGAGATTCTGGAGAAGTCTCGCGCGGCGGGCCAGCGACTGCCGTACAACGAGGCGGCGGTCCTCTTCGCCGGCGCCGTGCGGCTGGCGGCGGCCAGCGACTCCACGCTGCGCGGACGGCTCGTCCGGATCGACGATGCGGGCGGACTTCACGTCGAGGGATTCGATGAACAGGCGCCAGAGGCCGAGCCGGCCTACCTCGCGCCAGAGCTCCTCTCCGCGGACGCTCCCGACAAGAACGACCCGAAGGTGCAGGTCTACGCCGTGGGCGTGCTCGGGTACGAGCTGCTGACCGGCAGGCTCGCGCCGCCCCCGGGTCAAGCACCGGGACCCGAGCTCACGGGTCCACTGGGCGACGTCGTCCGCCGCGCACTCGCTGTCGATCGCCGCGAGCGCATCGAGGATCTACGCGAGCTCCATGAGGCAGTCGAGGAGATCCAACCACGTCCGCCCGCGGAGGGGGAGCGGAACATCCTCTCGGCGCTGCGAAACCGCTTCTCGCGGCCGCCGCCGGAGAAGGAGGCCCTGGCGAAGCTGATCGACAAGCTGCACCAGCTCGAGGCGCAGGTGGCGCAGCTCGGCAAGGCGCAGGCGCGTCTCCAAGCATCGCAGCGGGAGTCCTCGGAGACGATCGAGCGATTCGAGGTCGGGCAGACGCGCGTGGATCAGGCCGGCCGGCGCCGCCAGTCCGTCGTTGCTCCGGCGATGGCGGTCGCGGCGTTCACCTCGGCGGCGATTCTCACGGCGGCCTGGGCGTTCGGGCTGCTCGCGATTCCGGCGCGGTTCGGTTCTTCGTCTGCCGCGAGTGCCCCGGCGCCGCCGGCGCCGGAGCCGGTCGAAGTGGCCCCCCCGGTCAGGGACGCCGCCGTCGTGGAAGCGAAGCCTGCGCCGGCCGGAAGCAAGCGGGCGGCGGCCGAACCCACGCCCGTTCCGGCAGAACCGAAGCCTGCGCCGGTCGAGGCAACGCCTCCTCCGTCCGAAGCGGGATCTGTCGCGCCGGTCACCGCGGAGGCTGGTGCGGATGCAGGAAGCGAGGCCGCCGCCGCCCCTGACAATGCAAACGCCGATGCAGGTCTTGCCGTTGGCACCGATGCCGGGACGGCACAGCCGGCTGCGGCGCCGACACCGGCATCAGCTCCGCCGCCACCAAGACGTCAGGCGAGCTCGCGCGCAGCCATGCTGCATGCCCTCGCCCTCTCGCAAGTACGCCGCGGCGAAGACGCCCTCGAGCAAGGAAACGCCGACGAAGCGCTGGCGAGCTTCAGGGCAGCGCTCGAGAACGAGCCGACCAATGCGGTCGCGTTCCGCGGCCTCGGCATGGCGTACGCGATGCAGGGGCACGACTCCGAAGCGCTGCAGGCCTACGACAAGTACCTGCGGCTCATGCCGAAGGCGCTGGACGCGCCCGGGATCCGGCGATCGATGCTCGAGCTGAAGGCGCGCGCGAACGCGGGGGCGAAGAAGTAACGCCGGCCTGCGCGGAAGCGCTCGCTCGCCTGAAATCGCCGCAACCTCGGCTCCTTGTCCACCGACGCACCGCTTCCTAACTTGAGCCTGGGGGCGGCGGATGCGCGCCAGGGGGCGAGCGGCATGGGCGGCGCTGTGCGCCGCGATCTCGGTGACTTGCGGGCGAAGTTCGAACCAGGGCGGACCGCAAGGGACGGCGGCCTCGGGCGTCGAAGTGTCGATCGAGCCTGCCGCGGTGGCCATCATGGGAGGCGGCACCATCCGATTCACCGCAGCGGTGGCGGGCACGGCGGACACGGCGGTGATCTGGTCCACCGACGCGGGCACCATCGATCAGGACGGCATCTACACCGCACCGGCCGCACCCGGAACATTCAGCGTCACCGCCAGGAGCCACGCTGATCCGGGCCGCTCCGCGACCGCTTCCGTTTCCGTGAGCACGATCTCGGTGACGGTGTCGCCGCAGACAGTCACGCTTGCGCCCGGCGGAATGCAGCAGTTCACCGTGTCGGTGACCGGGTCGACGGACCCGCGCGTGTCGTGGACGGTAACGGAAGGTCCGCAAGGCGGCTCGATCGATGGAACTGGTAACTACACGGCTCCTTCTGGCACCGGCACCTTCCATCTGGTAGCGGCGAGCATCGCCGATCCCAGCCGAACCGCGACAGCCGTGGTGAGCGTAGTGCGTCCCGCCGGCGTCTGGGTCTCCATCACGCCCGGGACTGCGGATCTTCCGCCGGGCGGGACGACGTTGCTCGCCGCGACGGTGACCGGGACCGCGGACACTCGCGTGATCTGGACTTCCGACGGAGGAAGGATTCGTCAGGATGGCTTCTACACGGCCCCACAGACAGATGGCACCTGGTACGTGACCGCGCAAAGCCTCTCCGATCCAACCCGGGTCGCGGTGGCGACCCTGCACGTGGCGCGGCTTTCGCAGACTTCGGCGGTGGAGCCGGAGACCGTGACGGTGGAGACAGGCGGCCTCGTCGACTTCCGCGCCCACCTCTCCGGCACCACGGATGCCGAGGTGTCCTGGTCCGTCCATGAGGGAGACGCAGGCGGGAAGATCGACGCCCTCGGGCAGTACGTCGCGCCCGGCGACCACGAGGGCATCTATCACGTCGTGGCGACGAGCCGCACCGATCCGAGCAAGACCGGCGTCGCGACGGTCAAGGTGCAGCGGCTCGACCTCATCGATCACGGCGGAACGCTGGCGGCTGCGACCCGCACCTTCGCCCTCTGGTGGGGCGACGAGAAGGCCTTCCCTCCAGACGCGCGCCCGCTCCTCGAGTCGCTGCTGCAGGGCCTCGACGGGTCAGCGTGGCTTCGTGTCACGGACGAGTACATGCGCGGGGCCCACGCGACGACTTCCTTTGCGGGAAGCCTGTTCGATTCGAGCGCGCCGCCAGCCGAGGATCCCGCCGAGTCCGAGATCTCCGACCAGGCCTGCCGGTCCCTGGACCGGAGCGCGATAGCGCCGGCTGCCGGTGACGTGGTCTTCGTGGTCTCGTCCGTCTTTCCGGCGGGGAACGCTCCCTTCTGCGCCTGGCACTACTGGGGACTCTGCCACGGGCAGAGTCTGCTGGTCGTCTATCTGCCGAATCCCAAGGGGACGGCGTGCCTGCGCAGCGTGGCCGGCTGCAACGCTTTCTCAGTAGAAGCGACCGCCCTCGGCATCTTCGCCGCGCACGAGTTCATCGAGACCGTCACCGATCCGTTCATCACGGCCTGGCGAGACCCGCTCGGCCAGGAGATCGGCGACAAGTGCTTTGGCACTGCCGCCTGCTTCCAACTCTCCACCGGCATCCTGCAGTTGCAGCCGCTGTACTCGAACGCCGCCCACGCCTGCGTTCAACCGTGAGCAGATGAGCGAAAGGGGCCCAGGCCGTTCGGGGGGCTTGCGGGCAGCCGCGCCTATCTCAACCTTCCGCCTGGTCGCTTGAAGTGGGGGGCGGGGATGAGCTCGAGAGGAACCGCGTGCGCGGCGCTTTGCGTCGCGTCGCTTGCGGCATGTGGCCAGGGTGCGTCGACCGGTGAACACCCGCCGGGAATCGACGTCTCGAAGATCTCGCTGACGTACGTCTGCGAGAACCGTTTCAGTGCGCAGAATTCGTCCCCCGCGGCCGTGACCGTGAGCTGGAAAGTGGAGAACTCCGGCGACCAGGGGACGGTCGATCTGCCTCCACCGCCCAGCAATCAGGCATTCAGCGAGACCTTCTTCTCCACCCGCGCCATCGGCACCGTCGTCCTGTCCGCCGGCACGACCCGCATCGCGTCGGTCGCGAACCAGCAGAATCCGTGTACGTCGCAAAACTTCCCTCTCGTCGAGGTGACCGTGACGCCCGCGGCCGCGAGCGTGGCGCCTGGCGGCACGATCCAACTTTCCGCGCAGGTGACGGGCGACGCCGACACCGCCGTCTTCTGGTCGGTGCGGGAACGCGCCAACGGCGGATCCGTCGATGCGACCGGGGTCTATACGGCACCCCCGACCACCGGAACCTTCCACGTGATCGCGACGAGCCATGCCGATCCCTCGCGCTCCGCGACGGTGACGGTGACGGTGCGGCCTGGCGCGGTGCAAGTGGTCGTGCGGCCCGCGGCGGTGACGATGGCCGTGAACCGCACGCGGCGCCTCTCTGCGCAGGTGAGCGGTAATCCGGACACCGCGGTGCTCTGGTCGGTGAGCGAGGGAAGCTCCGGCGGCACGGTGGATCCCACCGGCCTTTACACGGCGCCGGCGACGGTCGGGACGTTCCACGTGGTTGCGACCAGCCATGCCGACCCGACTCGCTCCGCCACCGCGACGGTGACCGTGCAAATGACGCCTCCGCCCCTGCTCGGGCAGTGGGACCCGGTCGAGACCTGGCCAGTCGTTCCCATCCACGCCGTGCTGATGCAGGACGGCAGGGTCCTCAACTGGAGCCGGTTGGGCGAGGCCACTGTCTGGGACCCCGCGTCCAATACGTTCACCACGGTGAAGGCTCCATCCTGGGAGTTCTGCTCCGGGAACGCGATCCTGCCGAACGGCCAGGTGATCGTGCCTGGCGGGCACATCAAGGACGAGTACGGCCTTCCGGACGTCAATGTCTTCGATCCGGTCACGTCCACGTGGAGCACCGCCCCGCCGATGGCCGCCGGACGTTGGTATCCGACCGTGATGACCATGGCCGATGGAAGCATCCTGGTCGTATCCG
>Ga0209474_10002313_pt1 | contig 17719 bp, 9 predicted proteins | sample GraSoiAngelo_145_FD_185902 | JGI IMG/M metagenome (GOLD analysis project Ga0209474, IMG submission 185902) | Grasslands soil microbial communities from the Angelo Coastal Reserve, California, USA - 14_1009_05_20cm (SPAdes) (version 2) | ecosystem: Environmental > Terrestrial > Soil > Grasslands ... | reverse complement strand
CGAAGCGGCCGTCCGACGCGCCGAACACGGTGACGCTCGCGCCTGCGCAGCGCGCGAGCGTCGTCAGCAGCGCGGTCGCGCACGGCGACGTGCCTGTGCGCGCGTCGGTGCCGGGGCGCATCGAGTTCAACGCGAACACGGTGACGGCGCTCTTCGCGCAGTTCTCCGGCCGCGTCGTCCGGCTCGACGTCGAGGTCGGCACCCCCGTGCGCGACGGGCAGACGATCGCGATGCTCGACTCGCCGGACGTCGTCGGCATGCAGGCGGACTATCAGGAGGCGCTCGCGGCGACGCGGGCGGCGCGAACGTCGCACGAGCATGCGGGCCGCACGCGCGAGCGCGCGTCGCGGCTCGCGACCGTGGAAGCGATCCCGCTGCGTGAGCTGCAGGAAGCGCAGCTCGCGGAAGCGCGGGCCGGCGAGGATCTGCAGCAGGCGGAGGCGCGGCTCGCGGCCGCGCGCGGCCGACTGCAGATTGCGGGATTCGCCGACGATCGCATCGATCGCCTCGAGACCGGCGGGTCGTCGTCGATCACGCGGCTCGTCGCGCTGAAGGCGCCCGTGGGCGGCACGATCGTCGAGCGGCACGTCGGCCTTGGCCAGGTGATCCAGGCCGGCGGCGACGCGCTCCTGAAGATCGCCGATCTGTCGACGGTGTGGGTGACGGCGGACGTCTACGAGGATCAGGTCGCGGCGATCCGTCCCGGCGCGGACGTGACGATTCGGACGCCGGCGTACCCGAATGAAACGTTCAGCGCGCGGGTCGATCGGATCGCCGCGACGCTCGATCCCGAGAAGCGGACGCTCGCGGTGCGCTGCATGATGCGCAACGCCGACCGACGCCTGAAGCCCGGGATGTTCGCGACCGTCGCGCTCCAGTCGGGGACGATCGAATCGGCGCTCCTCGTGCCGGCGTCCGCCATCGTCGCCAACGGCAGCCGCCGCGACGTGTTCGTCGAGCGCCAGCCCGAGGGCTACCAGCAGCGCGCCGTGGAGACCGGCGACGAGGTGGCGGGCTGGGTCGTCGTGCGATCGGGACTGCGCGAGGGCGAGCGCGTCGTGACGCAGGGCAGCCTGCTGCTCGCGCGGCAGGTGGCCGAGGCGGCGAACCGATGATCGCGCGGCTGATCGATCTGTCGATCCGCGAGCGCGCCCTCGTCGCCGCGCTCGCGGCGGCGCTGCTCATTGGCGGCTTCGTCGCCTTCCGCGCGCTCAACGTCGAGGTCTATCCCGATCCGTCGCCGCCGACGATCGAGATCATCGCGCAGAACGCGGGGTGGTCGGCGGAGGAGATGGAGCGGCAGATCACGATCCCGCTCGAGACCGAGCTGAACGGGATGCTCGGCCTCGAGACGATTCGCACCATCTCGCTCTTCGGCCTCACCGACGTGAAGTGCTACTTCCGCGAGGGCACCGATTACTCCGCGGCGCGGCAGGAAGTGCTGAACCGCCTGCCGGCGGCATCGCTGCCGGCGGGCGTGCAGCCGGAAATCTCGCCGTGGTCGGCGCTCGGCGAGATCTATCGCTACCAGCTGGTCGGCGAGAACGCGACGCCGCGCGAGCTGAAGGAAGCGCAGGACTGGATCCTGGCGCGGCAATTCAAGCAGATCCCCGGCATCCTCGACGTCGTCGGCTTCGGCGGCCCGACGAAGGAGTTTCACGTCGATCTCGATCCGAACAGATTGATCGCGTTCGGGGTGTCGGTTCCGGACGTCATGAGCGCGCTCGCGCGCAGCAACTCGAACGTCGGCGCGAACTATCTCGACGCGGGCGAGCAGAGCTACAACATCCGCGGCATCGGGCTGCTCGCCGGCGCCGAGGACATCGGCAACGTGATGGTGGCGTCGCGCAGCGGCACGCCGCTGTACGTGCGCCAGCTGGGCGAGGTGACCATCGGCGACAAGGTGCGCCTCGGGACGGTCGGCATGGACGATCAATCCGACGTCGTCACGGGCATCGTCTACATGCGGCGCGGCGAGCAGACGCGGCCGACGCTGGAGCGCGTGCGCGCCAAAGTCGCGGAGATCAACGCGTCCGGCCTCCTGCCGCGCGGGATGCGGATCGTCCCGTACTACGACCGCACGGATCTCATCGGCGTCACGACGCGGACCGTCGAGCACACGCTGGTCGAGGGCATGCTGCTCGTGGCGTTCATCATGATCGCGTTTCTCGGCGATCTGCGCGCCGCGCTCGTCGTCACGCTCTCGATTCCGCTCTCGCTGCTGCTCACCTTCATCGTGATGGTGCTGCGCGGCGACTCCGCGAACCTGATCTCGATGGGCGCCATCGACTTCGGAATCATCGTCGACGCGTCGGTGATCATGGTCGAGAACATCCACCGACGGCTCGGCCACGACCTTGGGGGCGGCGCGCACGCGCGCCGCGGCATCGTGGACGCCGGCCGCGAGGTGGCGGCGCCGATCCTCTTCTCGACCGCCGTGATCATCGTCGCGTTCCTGCCGCTCTTCACGATGCGCGGCGTCGAAGGCCGGATGTTCACGCCCATGGCGATCACCTACGGGCTCGCGCTGAGCGCGGCGCTGCTGCTTGCGCTCACCTGCTCGCCGGCGCTCTCGTCGCTCGTGCTCGAGCCGCATCCGCCGGAGCACGTCACGCCGATCGTGCGCTGGCTGAACCGCGCGTACACGCCGCTGCTGGGCGCCTCCATGGCGCGTCCGGCGCTGACGCTCGCGCTCGCCGGCGCGGCGGTCGCCGCGACGATGGCGGCGACGCCGCTCCTCGGCGGCGAGTTCATGCCGAAGCTCGAGGAAGGCAATCTCTGGATCCGCGCGACGATGCCGAACGAGATTTCGTTCGCCTACAGCAATCAGCTCTCGGATCGGATGCGTGCCGTCATCAGGAAATATCCTGAGGTGCTCAACGTGGTCAGCCAACTCGGGCGGCCCGACGACGGCACCGATCCCGTCGGCTGGTTCAACTGCGATTTCTTCGTCAACCTGCGGCCGCGCGCCGAATGGCCGAAGGGGACGACGAAGGACGATCTCGTGCGCCGGATGGAAGCCGATCTGGAGCAGATTCCCGGCGTCGCGTACAACTTCTCGCAGAACATCCAGGACAACGTGAACGAGGCGATGTCCGGCGTGAAGGGCGAGAACTCGATCAAGCTGTTCGGCAACGATCTCGATCAGCTCCAGTCGAGCGCCAACGAGATCAAAGAGGTGATGAAGAGCGTTCCCGGCGTCACCGACCTCGGCGTCTACGCGATGCTCGGCCAGCCGAATCTCCTGATTCGCATCGATCGCCAGCGCGCCGCGCGGTACGGCGTCGTCGCCGACGACGTGAACGGGATCGTGCAGGCGGCGATCGGCGGCCAGGCGGTCACGCAGGTGCTCGACGGCGAGCGCCGCTTCGACGTCGTCGTCCGCTTCCTGCCGCGGTTCCGCAGCGCCGCCGACGACGTCGCGAGCATTCCGGTGAAGACGCCGACGGGCCACGTCCCGCTGCGCGAGGTCGCCGACATCGTGAAGCAGAACGGCGCCTCGTTCATCTACCGCGAGGGGAACGCGCGGTACCTGCCGATCAAGTTCAGCGTGCGCGGGCGCGATCTCGAGGGGACCATCGGCGACGCGACGGCGCGCATCGAGCAGGCCGTCCACCTGCCGCCGGGCTACCGCGTGGAGTGGGCGGGGGAATTCCAGCAGCTGCGCGCGGCGATCGCGCGGCTCCTCGTCATCGTGCCGATCACGCTCGCGCTGATTGTCGCGCTGCTCTGGTGCTACTTCCGCAGCGTCCGCGACACCCTGATCGTCTTCGGCGCCGTGCCGATGGCGCTTGTCGGCGGCGTCGTGTCGCTGCTCGTCACCGGCACGAGCTTCAGCATCTCGGCCGCGGTCGGCTTCATCTCGCTCTTCGGCGTCTCGATGCTGAACGGCGTGGTCCTGATCGCGTCGATCAACGGCCTGCGCGCGGCCGGCGCGTCGCTCTACGACGCGGTGCTCCTCGGATCGCAGCAGCGGCTGCGGCCGGTGATGATGGCCTCGCTCGCGGCGGGGATCGGGCTGCTGCCCGCGGCGCTCGCGACGGGGATCGGATCCGAGACGCAGCAGCCGCTCGCGCGCGTTGTCGTGGGCGGCATGATCACGGCGCCGGCGCTCACGCTCGTCGTGCTCCCGGCGGTGTACTTGTTCGTGCATCGGCTCGCCGACGCGCGTGCGTCGAGACGAGTCGTTGACGGCGTGCCGAACGGCGCGCTCGTCAATGAAGAATTTGGAATTCGATAATTCTTCATTACAATTTGCGCCCATGCCGCCGTTTCCCATCGCGCGCACGTCGTCGCGCGAGGACGTCCTGTTTGTTCCCGCCATGGCCAACCGCCATGGATTGATCACCGGCGCCACCGGCACGGGCAAGACGGTGACGCTGCAGATGCTGACCGATCGCTTGTCGGCGCTGGGCGTGCCGGTGTTTCTCGCCGACGTGAAGGGCGATCTCGCGGGGCTGGCCGTGAGCGGCCAGGCGGCGCCGAAGCTGCAGGAGCGGCTCGCGCGGACCGGGATCGCCGCGCCGCAGTGGTCGGCGAACCCCGTCGTCTTCTGGGATCTCTTCGCGCGGCGCGGTCTGCCGCTGCGCGCGACGGTCTCCGACATGGGGCCGCTGCTGCTCGGGCGGCTGTTCGACCTGAACCCGACGCAGCAGGGCGTGCTCGCGCTCGTGTTCAAGATCGCCGACGATCGCGGATACCTCCTGCTCGATCTGAAAGACCTCCGCGCGATGCTGCAGTACGTGGGCAACAGCGCGAAAGAGTTCCGCACGGCGTACGGCAACGTGTCGACGGCCTCGATCGGCACCGTTCAGCGCGCGCTGCTCGAGCTCGAGCAGCAGGGCGGCGACGCCTTCTTCGGCGAGCCGATGTTGAACGTCGACGATCTGCTGGTGACCGACACGCGCGGCCGCGGCCGGGTCCACGTCCTCTCGGCCGAGGAGCTGATTCGCGCGCCGAAGGTCTACGCGACGTTTCTGCTGTGGCTGCTGTCCGAGCTGTTCGAGCAGCTGCCGGAGGTGGGCGATCCCGACAAGCCGACGCTCGTCTTCTTCTTCGACGAGGCGCATCTGCTGTTCGAGGAGGCGCCGCCGGCGCTCGTCGAGAAGATCGAGCAGGTCGTGCGCCTCATTCGATCGAAAGGCGTCGGCGTCTATTTCGTCACGCAGAATCCGGCCGACGTGCCGGAGATCGTGCTCGGGCAGCTCGGCAATCGCGTGCAGCACGCGCTGCGCGCCTTTACGCCGAGGGATCAGAAGGCGGTGCGCGTCGCCGCCGAGACGCTCCGGCCCAATCCGATGCTCGACACGGCGAAGGCGATCAGCGAGCTCGCAGTCGGCGAAGCGCTCGTCTCAGTGCTCGACGAGCACGGCACGCCGACGATCGCGCAGCGCGCGTGGATCTACCCGCCCGCCTCACGCATCGGCCCGATCACGGCCGCCGAGCGCGAGGCGGTCCGCCAGGCGAACCGTGAGTTCTACGGAGCGTACGAGCAGACGATCGATCGTGAATCGGCGTACGAAAAGCTGACGGGGCGCACCGTCGCGCGCGCCGGCGCGGCGGTGGACGACGCGGCGCCGACGCCGACGCCGCCGCAAAAGACGAAAGCGGAGCCGCGCATCGGTGGCGAGGCGCCTTCGCCGCCGCCGCCCGCGGAGAGGTGGCCGCAACCGCTCGCGGGCGACGCCGGCGCCGCGGGATCGACGCTCGGCGGCGCGTTTTCGGATTTCCTGTTCGGCCGCACCGGTCCGCGCGGCGGGCATTACCAGGGCGCACTCGAGGCGGCGGGCAAGAGCGCGGCGCGATCGGTCGGCTCAGGCATCGGCCGCGCGATCCTGCGCGGAGCGCTGGGATCGATCCTTCGTAGTCGGTGACGCGCAACCGTGTAGGGCGAGGCGTTCAGCCTCGCCGCGACGGCGACCCTGAAAGGGTCGCCCTACGGTAGGGCAAACGTGTAGGGCGAGGCGTTCAGCCTCGCCGCGACGGCGACCCTGAAAGGGTCGCCCTACGGTAGGGCAAACGTGTAGGGCGAGGCGTTCAGCCTCGCCGCGACGGCGACCTGAAAGGGTCGCCCTACGGTAGGGCAAACGTGTAGGACGAGACGTTCAGCCTCGCCGCGACGGCGACCCTGAAAGGGTCGCCCTACGGTAGGGCAAACGTGTAGGGCGAGGCTTTCAGCCTTGCCGCGGCGGCGACCCTGAATCGGGTCGCCCTACGGGGTCAGACCCGCGTATTCCGTGCGACGAAGTCGACGATCTGGTTCTCCGCCCAGTAGCCATCGTCCTCGCCCGCGCGTGCGGCGACGAAGCCGCAGTGGCCGCCGTGCGCGCTCAGGCGGAGCTCGATGTGCGGATTGCCGGCCACCCGCGGATCGCGGAACGGCTCCGGCGGCACGAACGGATCGTCTTCCGCGCTGATGACGAGCGTCGGCACCGAGATCCGATCGACGACGCGCATCGCGCTCGCGCGGTGGTAGTAGTCCTCGGCGCTTCGGAAGCCGAAGTACGGCGCCGTATACGCGTCGTCGAAGGCGCGCACGGTCTTGATCGCGCGCAGCCGCGCGAGGTCGAACGCGCCGCGGCGCAATGCGTCCTTCCGCCGGATGCGGCGCTTCAAGTCGCGGACGAAGTTCCACTGATACAGCCAGTTCTCCGGCCGCTCGAGCGCGCGCGTGCACTCGCCGATCTCGATGATCGGCGAGACGGCGGCGACCGCCGTCAGCGCGCGCGGCGGATTCGGCCCGTACTCGCCGGCGAGCTTCAGCGCGAGGTTGCCGCCGAGCGAATAGCCGGCGGCCGCGATCGCCGGCAGCCCGTCGACGCGCGTCAGCTCGTCGATCACGAGCGCGGCGTCGGCCGTCAGCCCCGAGTGGAACAGCCCTTCGGCCAGGTGCTCGGTGTCGCCGCAGTTGCGCTGGTTCAGCCGCACGACGTTCATCCCGCGCGCGAACGCCTTGGCGGCGAGCCCGCGCATGTAGTGCGCGTCGCTCGACCCGTTCAGGCCGTGCAGCGCGACGAGCGTCGTGCGCTGCCACCGGTCCGCCTGCCAGTGGCAATCGGCGGCGACGCGCGCGCCGGGCGCGACGTCGAAGTAGCGCCGCACCGGCGGCGGCAGCCGCGGAAAATAGCGCGGGTTCCCCCAGCTGTAAAGCGTCATGCGGTGGCCGCTCAGCAGCGACCGGCGCGGCTCGAAACCATCCACCGTTCGATGATAGCGAAGGGGATGGGGATTGGGGATTGGGGATTGGGGATTGGGGTGAACGGGGATTGGTGTGAACGGGGATTGGTGTCGGCGCGCGAATGTTGCGGATAGAATGTGCCGATTACGAAACCAATCCCTAATCCCCAATCCCCGATCCCCTGCCGAGGGAGGCCCTCATGCGTTCGTTCCGATTCGTGGTGATCGCGTGCCTTGCCGCCGTCACGGTGTCGCTCGCGGCCGCGCCGCGGCAGCAGCCGGCGCAGCAGGCGCAGCCGGCGGCCGCGCCGGCGCCGCCGCCGAACCCGCAGCTCGAACAGTACAAACGCGACGTTGGCCTCGAGGTCGACGCGATGCAGGAGAACATCCAGAAATGGAACGACTCGGTCTTCAGCTTCGCTGAGCCGGGCTTCCAGGAGTTCGAGACGTCGAAGTACCTGACGACCATCCTGCGGCAGAACGGCTTCACGGTTCAGGAAGGCGTCGCCGGCATTCCGACGGCGTTCATGGCGACGTGGGGCAGCGGCAAGCCGGTGATCGCGCTCGGCTCCGACATCGACGACATCCCGCAGGCGTCGCAGAAGCCGGGCGTCGCGTGGCACGAGCCGATCATCGAGGGCGCGCCGGGCCACGGCGAAGGCCACAACTCGGGGATGCCGCTCCAGATCACCGCCGCGATCGCGGTGAAGAAGATCATGGAGCAGCAGCACCTGCGGGGAACGCTGAAGATCTGGCCGGGCGTCGCCGAGGAACTGCTGGGCACGAAGGCGTACTATGTCCGCGCGGGCCTCTTCAAGGACGTGGACGTCTGCATCTTCGCGCACGTCGGATCGAACATGCAGGTGAGCTGGGGCGACAGCGCGGGCAATGGCATGGTGTCGGTGGAGTACGGCTTCAAGGGCGAGAGCGCGCACGCCGCCGGCGCGCCGTGGCGCGGCCGCTCGGCGCTCGACGCGGTGGAGCTGATGGACATCGGCTGGAACTTCCGCCGCGAGCACCTGCGCATCTCGCAGCGCTCGCACTACGTGATCCCGAACGGCGGCGATCAGCCGAACGTCGTCCCGCCCAACGCGAGCGTCTGGTACTACTTCCGCGAGACGAGCTACGAGGAAATCAAGAAGCTCTGGGACATCGGCACGACGATGGCCAAGGCGGCGGCGATGATGACCGACACCGAGGTCTCCTCGATGCGCGTGCTCGGATCGGCGTGGCCCGGCCACTTCAACAAGACCGTCGCTGAGACGATGTACGCGAACATCGAGAAGGTCGGCCTGCCGCAGTGGAGCGACGCCGACGTCGCGCTCGCGAAGGCGACGCAGCGCGACATGAAGGTGCCGGAGGTCGGCCTCGCCACCAAGATCAACCCGCTGCGCGGCCGCGAGTCGATTCCCGACGAGGAGAAGCGCGGCGGCGGCTCGGACGACATCGGCGACATCTCGTGGAACGTGCCGACGGTGACGCTGAACTATCCGTCGAACTTCCAGGCCGGCCCCGGCCACAACTGGGCGAACGCGATCTCGATGGCGACGCCGATCGCGCACAAGGGCATCCAGTACGGCGCGAAGGTCGTCGCGCTGACGGTCCTCGATCTCCTCACGCGCCCCGAGCTCGTCACGCAGGCGTGGGACTACTTCAACAACGTCCAGATGAAGGACAAAAAGTACATCCCGCTCATCCGCCCGGAGGATCAGCCGGCGATCTGGTTGAACAAGGAGCGGATGGAGAAGTACCGGCCCGAGATGCGCAAGTACTACTACGACCCGACGAAGTACAAGAACTATCTCGAGCAGCTCGGCATCAAGTACCCGACGACGGAGAAGCCGGCGACGAAATCGCAGCAGCAGTGACAAGACCCGAACTTGGGAGCACACCAATGACTCGAGGGATTGCTCTCGCGATCGTGGCAATCGCGTTGACGGTGTCGCTCGGCGCGCAGCGGCGTCAGCCGCCGGCCGAGTCGACGCCGACGGGTTCCGCCGCAACCGGCGCGACGACGCCCGAGGCGCTTCAGTACAAGCAGAACGTCGGCCTCGAGGTCGACGCGATGCAGGAGAACATCCAGAAGTGGAACGACTCGGTCTTCAGCTTCGGCGAGCTCGGCTTTCAGGAGTTCGAGACGACGAAGTTCCTCACCGCGATCCTGCGGCAGAACGGCTTCACGGTGCAGGAAGGCGTCGCCGGCATCCCGACCGCATGGACCGCGCGGTGGGGATCGGGCAAGCCGGTGATTGCGCTCGGCTCCGACGTCGACTGCATTCCGCAGGCGTCGCAGAAGCCCGGCGTCGCATGGCACGATCCGATCATCGAAGGCGCGCCCGGGCACGGTGAAGGGCACAACTCGGGGATGCCGCTCCAGATCGCGGCGGCGCTCGCCGCCAAGAAGGTCATGGAGCAGCAGCATCTGCAGGGGACGCTGATGCTGTGGCCCGGGATCGCGGAGGAGCTCGTCGGCACGAAGGCGTACTACGTGAGGGCGGGGCTGTTCAAGGACGTCGACATCTCGATCTTCGCGCACGTCGGCGACAACCTCGGCGTCTCGTGGGGCGACGGCACGCAGAACGGCCTCGTCTCAGTCGAGTACAGCTTCAAAGGCGAGAGCGCGCACGCGGCGAGCGCGCCGTGGCGCGGCCGTTCGGCGCTCGACGCCGTGGAGCTGATGGACGTCGCCTGGAATTTCCGCCGCGAGCACCTCCGCATCCAGCAGCGGTCGCACTACGTCATCACCAACGGCGGCGATCAGCCCAACGTCGTCCCGCCGAACGCCTCCGTCTGGTACTACTTCCGCGAGACCGACTACGCGCACATCAAGGAGATGAACGAGATCGGCGACCGCATGGCGAAGGCGGCCGCGATGATGACCGACACGACGGTGTCGATGCGCATCCTCGGATCGGCGTGGCCGGGCCATTTCAACAAGACGATTGCCGAGGTGATGCACGCGAACATCGAGAAGGTCGGGCTGCCGCAGTGGTCCGAGGCGGATCAGACGCTGGCCAGGGCGCTGCAGCGCGAGCTGAAAGTGCCGGAAGTCGGCATGGCGACGAAGCTGCAGCCGCTCGGCGGCCGCGAGGCGATTCCCGACGAGGAGAAGCGCGGCGGCGGCTCGGACGACATCGGCGACATCTCGTGGAACGTGCCGACGGTGACGCTGCGCTATCCATCGAACATGGCGGCCGGCCCGGGCCACAACTGGGCGAACGCGATCTCGATGGCGACGCCGATCGCGCACAAGGGCATCCAGGCGGGCGCCAAGGTCGTGGCGCTGACGGTGATTGATTTCCTGATGAAGCCCGAGCTCGTTGCGCAGGCGTGGGATTACTTCCGGAACGTGCAGACGAAGACGACGAAATACGTCCCGCTGATGCGCCCCGAGGACAAGCCGGCCATCTGGCTGAACGAGCAGACGATGGCGAAATATCGGCCGGAGATGAAGAAGTATTACTACGACCCGACGAAGTACAAGAATTACCTGGACCAGCTCGGGATCAAGTACCCCACGGTTCGGTAGGCCGCGCCTCCGGTAGCGCAGGCCTTCAGGCCTGCCCACGGCCGCACGGCGTTTCACGACTTAACCGGCTCAGCGGCAGGATAGAATGGTCACCATGAAAACAGCTGTTCTCGCCGCGATCGCAGCGATGGCCGCGCTCGCGCTGCCCGCCGCGGCATCGGCCGCCGACGGCAAGGCGGCGCCGACTTTCGCGAAGGACGTCGCGCCGATTTTCTACAAGAGCTGCGTCGAGTGCCATCGTCCGACGATGTTCGCGCCGATGTCGCTCGTCACCTACGACGAGGCGCGGCCGTGGGCGCGCTCGATCAAGCAGCGCGTCGTCGCGCGCGCGATGCCGCCGTGGGGCGCCGACGCGCCGCGGGGCCTCTTCAAGAACGATCCGTCGCTCACCGACGAGGAGATCGACACGATCGCGCGCTGGGTGGACGGCGGCGCGCCGCGTGGCGACGACACGGATCTGCCGGCCACGCCGCAGTTCGCCGAGGGCTGGACGATCGGCAAGCCGGACGTCGTCTTCACGATGGAAGAGGAGTTCCAGATTCCGGCCGAGGGCGCGATCCCGTATCAGTACCTGCGCGTGCCGACGCACCTCACCGACGACAAGTGGATCCAGGCGCTCGAGATTCGTCCCGGCGCCTCGGCGCAGGTGCACCACGTGATCGCGTTCACGCAGCCGGCGGGCTCGCCGATCAACGGCAACGGCGTCCTCGGGCCGACCAACATCGGCGGCACGACGCCGAACAAGCCGGGCATCCGCTATCCGGAGGGCGTCGGGCGGCTGCTGCGCGGCAACTCCGACATCATCCTGCAGATACACTACACGACCAACGGCAAGGCGACGACCGACCGCACGCGCGTCGGGATCATCTACGCGGCGCAGCCGCCGGCGAAGCTCGCGGCCGGCGGCATGGTGCTGCAGCCGCGCTTCGTCATCCCGGCCTACGACGGCAACGCGGAGGTGAAGGGGACGACGAAGCTGCAGCGCGACACCCTCGTGACGACGCTCACGCCGCACATGCACGTGCGCGGGAAGGACATGACCTACATCGCGCACTACGCGGACGGGACATCCGAGACGTTGCTGGCGGTGCCGAAGTACGACTTCAACTGGCAAATCACCTACGAGCTCGCGAAGCCGAAGGTGCTGCCGAAAGGCACCGAGGTCGAGGTGATCGCGCACTACGACAACTCGCCGACCAACAAGTTCAATCCGGATCCGTCGAAGGACGTGCGCTGGGGCGATCAGACGTGGGAAGAAATGATGATCGGCTTCTTCGGCGTCGTCGTCGATCGGCCCGTCGTCGCGACGCAGCCGCAGCCGTAATGGTCTTGGGCACTAGGGACTCAAGGTCTACGTTTAACCCTGAGTTCCTCAGTCCCTAGTCCCCGGTCCCCAGTCCCAAGTCCCGACGCCGTGAGTCCGCGTGTTAGCATCCGCGGATGCGACACACCGCGGTCCTCATCATTTCGCTCTCTGCTGCGGCGGCGGCGATCGGCGCCGCGCCCGCCGCTCCAACCGCGCGGCCGCTCGCCGTTGACGGCCTGCGCGAGCCGGTCGACATGCTCCGCGATCGCTGGGGCATCAATCACATTTACGCCAACAACGAGGACGACCTGTTCTTCGCGCAGGGCTACGCCGCGGCGCGCGATCGGCTGTTCCAGTTCGAGATCTGGCGTCGCCAGGCGACCGGCACCGTCGCGGAGATTCTCGGACGCAAGGAGCTGAAGCGCGACATCGGCACGCGGCTGCACCGCTTCCGCGGCGATCTGAAGGCGGAGTTGAACTGGTACCACCCGCACGGCGAGGCGATCGTCACGAGCTACGTGCGCGGCGTGAACGCCTACATCGCCGAGGCGCTGAAAAAGCCGGAGGCGCTGCCGGTGGAGTTCTCGGTCCTCGGCATCAAGCCGGCGCCGTGGACGCCCGACGTCGTCATCTCCCGCCACAACGGGCTGCTCGCGAACATCGGCGAAGAGGTGAACCTCGCGCAGGCGGTGCGCCTGCTCGGCGCGGACGCCGTGAAGGATCTCGAGTACTTCCACGGCGATCCGAACATCACGCCCGACCCGGCGATCGATCTGTCGCTCGTCAACGCGTCGATCCTCGAGCTGTACAACGCGTTCCGCCGGCCGATCGCGTTCGGCGGCGCCGCGCCCGAGCCGCCGTCCGCGCTCGAGCTGAGCGAGCGGCGGGAGGACATCGGCAGCAACAACTGGGTCGTGAGTGGGCGGCTGACGCAGAGCGGCTACCCGATGATGATGAACGACCCGCACCGCACGCAGAGCGCGCCGTCGCTGCGCTACTGGGTGCACCTGGTCGCGCCCGGCTGGAACGTGATCGGCGGCGGCGAGCCGGTGCTGCCGGGCGTCTCGATCGGCCACAACGAGTACGGCGCGTGGGGGCTGACGATCTTCGGATCGGACAGCGAGGATCTCTACGTCTACGACACGAATCCGGCGAACCCGAATCAGTACCGCTATCGCGGCGCGTGGGAGGACATGCGCGTCGTGAAGGACACGATTCCGGTGAAAGGCGAGTCGCCGGCGGCCGTCGAGTTGAAATTCACGCGGCACGGCCCGGTGCTGTCGGAGGATCCGGCGCATCACAAGGCATACGCGCTGCGCGCCGCGTGGATGGAGCCGGGCGCCGCGCCGTATCTGGCGAGCCTGCGGATGGACCAGGCGAAGACGTGGGAGGAGTTCGTCCAGGCGTGCACCTACAGCCGCATTCCGTCGGAGAACATGGTGTGGGCGGATCGCGCCGGCCACATCGGCTACCAGGCGGTTGCCATCACGCCGCTGCGGCCGAACTGGTCCGGCCTCGTGCCGGTGCCCGGCGACGGCCGCTACGAGTGGAACGGCTACCTGCCGATCAACGCGCTGCCGCACGTGTCGGATCCGCCGAAGGGATATGTCGCGACGGCGAACAACTATTTGTTCCCGCCCGATTTCCCGTACAGGGAAGCGCTGCACTACACGGGCACCGATCCGTACCGCGCGTCGCGCATCAGCGAGGTGCTCGGCTCGGGCCGCCTCCATACGGTCGCCGACATGGTGCGGCTGCAGAACGACAACGTGTCGCTGCCGGCGCGGAGCCTCGTACCGCTGCTGCGGGGCGCGGCCGTGAGCGGCGACGCGCTGAAGGCGCGCGACCTGCTCCTCGCGTGGGACGTCAGCGTCGACGCCGACTCGATCGCCGCCGGGATCTACGAGATGTGGCAGCGGCGGCTGACGGCGAACGTCAGGAATCTGCTCGTGCCGAAGGAGGCGCAGGCCTTCATCGGCCAGCCGAGCATGAAGCGCGTGATCGACTGGCTGCACGCGCCAGACGGCCGCTTCGGCGCCGATCCGGCGAAAGGCCGCGACGAGCTCCTCGCGCGCAGCCTCACCGAAGCGGTGGCGGAGCTCGCGAAGAAGCTCGGGCCCGAGATCGCGGCCTGGACGTGGGGACAGGACAACTATCACCACGCGCTCATCCGCCATCCGCTGGCTGACGCCGCGCCGGCCGACGTGCGCGCGCGATTGAACGTCGGCCCCGTCCCGCGCGGCGGCGACAGCTACACGGTGAGCGCGACGGGCAACGCCGACAACCAGACTTCCGGCGGCTCGCTGAAGATCATCGCGGACACGGAGAACTGGGACAATTCGCTCGGCCTCAACAATCCCGGGCAGTCCGGCGATCCGGCGAACCCGCACTACCGCGACCTGTTCGAGATCTGGTCGCGCGGGCGGTACTTCCCGATCTTCTACACGCGCGCGAAGATCGAATCGGTCACCGAAGAGCGCACGGCGATGACGCCCGCGCCGCATCCCGCGACGGCGGCGCGGTAGGCTGGGCAGGCCGGGCAGGCCGGGCGGGCCTGGTGGGTCGGGTGGTTCAGGTGGGTCGGGTGGGTTCGTGTAGGGCGACCCTTTCAGGGTCGCCGCGGCGAGGCTGAAAACGTCGCCCTACACGTGGCAAGTGGCGCTTCCGCATCGCGCCGACGCCTATCCGCCCTCGTCGGCCGACGGCCCGTAGATCGCCGGCACGGGGACGTCGTTGAGCCGCAGGTAGAGGCTCAACTGGCCGCGGTGGTGAATCACGTGGTGCAGCACGAAGCTGCGAAACGCGGCGGCGCGCGGGACCGAGAACACCTGGTGGCCGCCGCGCAGCAGCGTCCAGGGCGATTGGTACTCGCCGTCGGTCTTGTCCATCGCGGCGCGCGTCTCGCGGCACACCGCGTCGAACGTGCTCAGGATGTCGGCGCGCGAGGCCTTCTCCGCCGCCGGCGGCGGCGCGCCGACCAGATCGAAGGACGCGTCGTTCAGGATGCGTCCGCCCCACGACGGGATCGTGCTCAGATGCGTGGCGAGGCCGCCGAGCGTCATCGATCGCGGATGCGGCCTCCATCCGAGCCGGTCGTCCGGCAGCCGCTCGAGCAGCCGCCGCGTCGTCCCCATCTCGTGATCGAAGTCGGCGAGGAGCCCGTCTTTGATCGTCATCCGAATAGTCTAGAACGAGGAGAACGCAAAGCCGGCAAAGGCCGCGAAGCCGGCCAAGGCGCCTCTGCGCTTCGCGATCTTTGCCTTCTTGGCGTTCTTGTATGTGTCTCGCTGAGCGCGTGTCGTCGCGCGGAGGCGCCGCCGCCGCCGCTTGCCGCGCAGACGTCGGGGACGCTGCAGATCTTCGGGCTGTCGGCGCCGGTACGCGTCGTGCGCGACCGCGCCGGCATCCCGCACATCTACGCACAGAGCCGCGACGATCTGTTCTTCGCGCAGGGGTTCGTGCAGGCGCAGGACCGTCTGTTCCAGATGGATCTGTGGCGGCGCTCGGCGCAGGGGCGCCTGACGGAAGTGCTGGGTCCGAACTTCGCCGAGCGCGACGCGATGACGCGGCGGCTGCAGGCGCGCGTCGATCCCGCCGACGACCGGGCGCGCGCCGATCCCGACGCGCGCGCGATTGCGCAAGCCTTCGTGCGCGGGATCAACACGTGGGTCGCCCGCGCACGGGCGGCGCCGCCGGAGGCGTTCGCGCTCGCCGGCTGGAAACCGGACCTGTGGTCGCCCGACGATCTGCTGAACCGCACCGATGCGTTCGTCGCGAGCCGCGACGGGGTGGAGGAGATCTTCCGCGGGCGACTTGTCGATGCGGTCGGCCTCCGCGCCGCGCGATCGCTCGCGCCCGACGATCGCGTCGGCGACGTGCCGCCCGGTCTCGATCCGGCGACGCTCAGCCCTGTCGTCGCCGATGCCATCCGCAGCGTCGGCGCGCCGCCGTTCTTCCTCGGGCTCGCGAAGCCGGTGCGCGATGCGCCTGCCGGTCCGCTCAATCGCGATGTGCCGCTCGATGCGCGAGACGCGGCGATACCGTCGCGCCGATATCTCGTGCACCTCTCGGCGCCGGGGCTGAACGCGATTGGCGCAACGGCGCCGTGGCTGCCCGGCGTGGCCGCCGGGCACAACGCGCGCGTCGCGTGGGACGTGGAGCCGGCAACGGCCGACACCGAGGACGTCTACGTCGAGAAGCTGAACCCCGCGAACGCGCACCAGGTGGACGACAACGGCCGCTGGTCCGACACGACGATCGTGAAGGACGCGCTCATCATCCGCGGACGTGCGGCGCCGTTTCCCTTCGATCGCGAGTACACGCGCCACGGCGTCGTCGTCGCCGTGGATCGCGAGCGGCAGCTCGCGTTCGTCGTCCGGTGGAGCGGGGCGGAAGCGGGCGCCGCCGCCGGCCTGCATGGGCTGGCGCTTCTCCGCGCGGCCTCGTCGGGCGACGTCCGCGCCGCGATCGAGAACTGGCGCACGCCGCCCGAGCGTGTGTCCTACGCGGACGTCGCCGGCGATCGCGGCGTCGAGGTCGCGGGCCTCGTGCCGGTCCGGCGCGGCTCCAGCGGATCGCTTCCGGCGCCGGCGTGGAACGGCGCCAACGACTGGATCGAGTGGGAGCGGCCATCTGCCGCGGGTGAGGAGGGCAGGCTGGCCCGGCTCGCGCGCAATCATCCCGATCGCGCCGATGCGCTGATTGCCGAACTCCGGCGCGTCCCCGCCGCGCCTGCCGCTGATCGAATCGCGAACGAGCGCGCGCTCGTCGATCGCGCGCTCGCCGATGCGGCGCGCATGGATGGCACGGCAGCCTCGCCCGTCGTGTTCAGACACCCGCTCGCGATCACCGCGGCCGCGCGGCGGCGCTTCGATATCGGTCCGCTGACGCCCTCGTCGCCGCGCGCGGCGGCGTTTGCGATCGCATTCGATCCCTCCGATTGGGATCGCTCCACGGCGATCGCGGCGCCGGGGCAATCCGAGTCGCCCGACAGCGCGCACTACGCGGACCTCGCGCGGCTGTGGGCGTCGGGCGGATCGATTCCGCTGCCGTTCACCGATGCGGCCGTGCAGCGCGCGGCGGAGTCGACCCTCGTCCTCGTGCCGCCCCGCTGATCGCCAACGACGCGACGGATTCTTCGTGTCTTCGTGTGTGCTTCGTGTCTTCGTGAAAGGACGTCACTCTAGCGATCGAGCAGCCGTGCGCTCAGGAAGCCGCGGCGCCCGTCGTTCTGCGCCGGCTGCAGGCGCAGGACGTCGCAGAGGAAGTCGTAGATCTCGACGTTCTCGAACGCCGGCACGACGACGCCTCGGCGTATCCGCGGTCCGGCTGCGACGAAGAGTGCGCCCATCAGGCGGTCGCGCGGCTCGAAGCCGTGCGTCGCTCCCTGCAGCGGCCGCTCCGCGAGCCGCGCGCGCGTCGTCACCGCCCATCCCTGCTTCGGAATGCCGATGATCGGCGCGATGCGCGCGTTGCCCCGGTAGTGCAGACGCGCGGGCACCTCTTCACGCCGATAGACGGCGAGCGCGGGATGCCTGTCGTGAAGCCTGCGGTAGAGCGCGGCGACGTCGCCGTCTCTCGGGGCCGCCGCGAGCAGACCGCCGGTTTCGGTGAGGTCGATCGCGGCGGGATCGACGTAGTCGTCGAGGTACACGACGCGATCGGGAGACAGCGGCGCCATCCCGTGATCGGAGACGACGACGATCGTC
>Ga0209474_10002311_pt1 | contig 17728 bp, 15 predicted proteins | sample GraSoiAngelo_145_FD_185902 | JGI IMG/M metagenome (GOLD analysis project Ga0209474, IMG submission 185902) | Grasslands soil microbial communities from the Angelo Coastal Reserve, California, USA - 14_1009_05_20cm (SPAdes) (version 2) | ecosystem: Environmental > Terrestrial > Soil > Grasslands... | reverse complement strand
GGTCGGAATGGGCGAATTTTTCGGAATCGAGGTGAATTGATGCCAGAAGTCATTGTTCGAAAAGGCGAACCAGTGGATCGCGCGCTCAAGCGGCTGAAAAGCAAGCTGGACGCGGAAGGCATCCTCGATGAAGTGCGACGCTTGCGCGCGTTTGAAACACCGAATCAAAAGAGCAGGCGTAAAGCCAAAGCCAATGCCAAACGCGGCCGCACCAAGTTTCGGTTTAATCCAAACGGCTAGCGGAGGGGCGGGAATACAGGGCTAGAGCACTGTGTGACGCACAGGCCTGAGGCCCCGTGTTCCCAATTCGAGAACGCGGCGGTAAGCCGCGTTTTTCGTTTATTGCAGAGAGCCTTAGGATTCGCACTCGCAGACGATTCGGAAACCAAGATCGTTGCAGGAGAAATTCGGGACGTTGGCGCTGCGCGTGGTTGTGCGTAAACTGGCGAAGCGCGATTTCCAACTGCCGCCGCGATAAGCGCGTTTGGCCCCACTCGGGGGACCGTGCGGATCGGCTTTGGAAGCTGCTTTGTATTGCTCAAAGAAATCGCTACACCATTCCCAGACATTTCCCGCCATATCTTCGATCCCGAACGGGCTGGCTCCGCGTGGAAATGAACCCACCGGTGCACTCTCCGCATAACCATCGTCGATCTGGCGATCGCTCCAGGCGAAGGAAGTGTTTTTGTCGGCGAAGTTGGCCAGATCGCCGCGCTTATCGAAGTTGCCCCAGGGATATCTCCGCCCGTCGCTCCCTTTGGCCGCGTATTCCCATTCCGCTTCGGTCGGCAGCCGATATTTTCTGCGCTCACGGGCGCTGAGCCATTGGCAAAACTTCATCGCATCCAGACTGCTGACATACACAACGGGATGACGATCTCCGGTTGTAGGCGCGCGCTTACTTTTGTGAAGGGGATCGAAGGCTTCGTAATGTGCGTTCGTGATCGGAAAACGCGACATGTAAAAGCGACTGAGAGTAACACGGAAATGCGGAGTTTCGTTTGGAGGCGCTTTCGGAAACGGATTGCCCATGATGAATTCCCCCGATGGAATGAGAAGCATTTGGCCGCCAAGTGAATTGCTAAAGTTGGGGTACCGCTTCCGTTCCTGTTCAAGCGAAAGCACCGGACGCGCGGGGGTGGCGGGAACCGGCTCGTCCACCACCTTGACCCTGGATGCAGCCTTGACCGTACTCGTTCCGTTCAGACCAACCGCTGTAGGTTTCGCCCTGCTCTTCGTGATCTCGGCGATCTGTTTTCGGTCGATCTCTTCAAGATACTCGTCCACCATGTCCTCGGCGTCTCCCGGATCGAGCCCGGAGTTTTCCGCGATGTTGATCAAGGCGTCGCGTTGATCGTCAGTCATCGACTCGCTGTCCAACCCGCTAAGCTGCAGCACACGTAGGAATTCGGATTTGGCGTCGCCCGGTGCGACTGCCACCACGGTTTCGTTCTCCACTTCCGGCTCGGGAACCACGCGAGTTGTTCCCGTTTCCTTTAATTTCGCTTCAATAAATTGGAGGACTTTTTCTTCCGACAGACCGTGATCCGCGCCAAAACGCTGGAGAGCTTTCTCTTCCTCCGGGCGGAGGCCGCCGTCTGCGATGGAGAAGGCTAGAACCTTATTAAATTCCGCGATCGCCTGTTGCTCCGCTTCGGCGGCCAAAACGGCATCAACTTTTTTCCGGCGCTCGGGATCGAGCAGTTCCATGCGCGCTTCCGTCAGATAGCGCGAAGATTCGTCTAGGCCGGCGCGCAAAAGCTGGGCAACCGGATTGCTCGGTTGATTTTTCAGCGGCAGTTTTTTCTGCCACCACCGCAAAAGCTCGCGGCAATGCTCTTCGATCAGCTCGTTAGTCGGATTCTGTTGGACGTCGAGACAAAGACGCTCGTAAGGATTGGTCGATTTATACTTACTCCAACCATCCCACTTTTGGGGATCGTCGGGAAGGGGGGTTGGGAAAACGGCTTCGCATTTCACGCCATCATGCTACCCGCAGAGATCCCAGATTCGCTGCCGCCTGCGCCACTTCGTTCGGCGCCAGACCGGTGTTTCGTTCAATGGAAACCTTGGCGCGGTTACCGCTAGCCTCGACCGAAACTTCCAGAACTTGGTTAGCGTTATATTCGTAGGTTAGCTCAACCGGCGAACCCTTCGGCAAGAATGCCGGAAGTTCCACGTCACAAATCCCGAGCGGCGTACATTCGCCCGGCAGGGTGCTTTCGCCTTCCACCACGCGGACAACGGCGCGCTGCATATTGGACATCGCAGTGCCGAATGAATTGCGCGCCCGTGCCGGAATCGCCGTCATCTTGCGGATCATTGGGAAAACGTACTCCTCGAGGTGCACTTCATCCCACAGCACAACGCCGAGAGTGTGGGAGGTGATGTTGGTGACCTGAATCAGACCGCCTTCGCGTCCGACAAATTGATCGCGTGTGTCAGTCGGCAGCACCTGTTCGCCCGAAACTTTCTCTTCTTCGAGCAAGGAAAGAATCGCCTGGATCGAGGCGCCCTTCGCCACGGCCTCGTCTGGATTCACATCGTCAATCACCGGCGCTTTGGTCAATTGCGAAACCAGGGTGCGGACCATCGGCATGCGGGTCATGCCACCGACGAGCAAAATCTTGTCGATGTCGTCCCAAGTCATGTTCGCTTCCTGCATCACCATTTCGCAGATGGTCTTACATTTCTCCACCAGATGCTGGCTGCGGCGCTCGAATTCATTGCGTGTGATCTCGAGCTTGACGCTTTTGCCATTGTGATGATGAACGACCGCGGTTTGCATGCGGCTGGAAAGCTGAATCTTGGCTGATAAGGCTCGGGTGTGCAGGTCCTGGTAGCTTTGTAGATCGAGCAGCGGATTTTCTCCATGCTGGCGATCAAATTCCTCCGCCATGTGATTGACGATGGTATCGTCCCAATCCTTGCCGCCGAGCCGGTGATCGCCATTGGTCGCGATCATATTGATGTGCTGGCCCTGGATGCGCATGATCGTGACGTCGAACGTTCCGCCGCCGAGGTCGAATACGAACACGGTCTGATCCTCGTTCAGTTTATCGAGACCATAAGCGAGCGCGGCGGCAGTAGGCTCGTTGATGATTTGCAAGACATTGAAGCCGGCGAGCTGGCCGGCGGTGATGGTGGCGGTTCGTTCCGCGTCGTTGAAATACGCCGGAACCGTGATAACCGCGTCGGTAATCGTTTGCTTGAGATATTTCTCTGTGTCGAGCTTGATCTTCTTTAAAATCAGTGCGCTCAATTCTTCAGCCGAATAAACCTTGCCGCCAAATTCGCGATGAAATTGCTCCTTCGGTTTGCCCATCTCGCGCTTGACGAAGTCCACAATTTTTTCCGGCTCGGCCACGGCATTATTCTTTGCCGTCGTCCCAACGATCACGTTTGAGCCATCAAACAAGAGCACCGAAGGGGTGATCCGCTCGCTTTCGGCGTTTGGAATAATTTGCGGCTTACCGTAAGCATCGATTTGGGCTACGGCAGAGAAAGTTGTGCCTAGATCAATACCGACTGCTTTGCGTTGGTTCATTTTTGGAGAAGTCAATGGGGCCGATTCACCCGCGTCGCTTTGGTGCAACTTTCGTGCCGTGTCCGCGCCGGATTTGTCAGGGAAACTGCCGGGCGCCAGCGGAGCCAGAGAAATAGAAACCCGATCCGCACTCATTGACAACGCAGGGCGATTACCTCTTCCGGTCGCAGGACGTTGCCGCGCCAAATAAAGCCGCGCTTGACTCGCGTGACGATGCGGCCGTCGTCTTCGGTCCGGCTCGTCGCTTCGTAGGCAGCGACCCGATGTATCTTGAGGTCGACAAATTCCTTCGATTCCACCTCGGTCACTTCCAGACGGTGAAACACCTCCAGCAAAGCATGGATCGCATTTCCCAAATTATCCTGCCAGCGCATTAACCGTTCCGATTTCCGCCCCTCCGACGCGGTCTTAAGCTGAGCCGCCAGAGTTGTGAGATCGTCGTATACCACGATCAGGTCGCGAACGAACGGCTTTTGCAAGGATTCATAGAGGAAATTGTCGCGATATTTCAGCAGCTCCTCGTGCAAGGAATCGAACAAGCGATGGTTCACCGATTCGCTCGCGCGGATAGCCTCGAGACTTTCTTCGATTTTTTGAAACTGGGCCGCGGCTTCGGTGGCGTGTGCCGGCAAGATGATTGAGGCGATCTGCTCAATTCGGCGGGTTAGAGCTGATTCCAAGCTTTGCACGTTCTCAGTGACGGTGCGGAATTCGCGCAGGAGCGAAGCGAAATCATTGCTTTGCCCTTCTTCACGCGCCAGCGTTGCCGCCGCGCTTAGCTCCTGCATTGTGCTGGCGAAATCGTCAGGCATAATCAGGCGCCGTAAAATTTCCGAATTGCCGCGATTAAACCCGCGACATCGTGCCGCTTCGCCTCGACGTCCACGCTCAATCCGCGCTCGCGAAGCGTCGCTGACGTGATTGGGCCGATACTGGCGACTTTCATCCCAGCTGGCCAGGGCAGTTTCAAATCGAGAAAATTTTCCACTGTCGATGAGCTGGTGAAGGTGATCAGATCGGCCCCTTCGGTAGAAAAACGGCGGCGCGCCCCGGTCACGTCACGCGTTTCCGGAACGGTTTGATAAGCAAACGCTTCGTCCACAATCGCACCCATGCCGCTCAGCTTTCTAGGGAGCAAGTCTCGCGCCCTCTCTGCCCGAGCGATCAGAATCCTCAGGTTCTCGACCCCGCCTCCTTTCTCAAATTCCTTTACCACCGCTTCAGCCACGAACTCTTCCGGTTGCAGATCGACATGAAGATGGAAATCCTTCACTCGTTGCGTCGTTGCCGGCCCGATGGCCGCGATTTTTGCCGGGCCGATCTCTCGGGCGTCATCGTAAAGTTTGAAAAAAATCTCAAAAAAGGCATCGACTCCGTTCGGGCTGGTGAAAACGATCCAGTCATAAGAATGCGCGTCCTGTACCAACTCGGCGAATTCGCGAAGATCACTGGGCGGCTCAATCCGGATGGTTGGAATTTGGATGACATCCGCTCCTAGAGCGCGCAATTGTGAGCTCAACCCGCTTGCCTGTTTGCGCGTGCGCGTGACTACGATTCGCTTACCGAAAAGCGGACGTTTTTCGAACCAGTTCAAATCTTTTCGCAAGGAAACGACATCACCGAAAATTGCGACGGCTGGCGCTTCGAAGCCTGCTGCACTCGCTCGCTCTGCGATATTTTCGAGAGTACCAACAATGGTTTTTTGGTGTCCCAGCGTGCCGAGACGGACAAGGGCCACCGGCAGGTTCTTTCGGCTGCCGTGCTCCAGCATTTCGCGTGTGATCGCCGCCAACCGGTCCACCCCCATTAACATCACTTGCGTCCCCCCCAATTTCGCCAGTGCATCGAAATCAATTGCACTTTCACTCTTCGCCGGATCCTCATGGCCGGTGAAAAAAGTGACGTGCGAATTCTGATCGCGATAAGTGACCGGAATTCCGGCATATGCGGGCACGGCGATGGCGGATGTGATTCCCGGGACAATTTCGAAATCAATTCCAGCCGCAGCCAGCGCTTCAGCTTCTTCGCCGCCGCGTCCGAAAACAAACGGATCACCTCCCTTCAATCGAACTACGTTCTTTCCGATACCCGATTTTTCGATTAGCAGCGCGTTGATTTCATCCTGCGAAAGCGTTTTCTCACCGGCGCGCTTTCCGGCGAAAATGATTTCGGCGTCAACCGGAGCCCAGCTCAGCATTTCCGGATTGGCGAGCGCGTCGTAAACAATAACGTCGGCGCGCTCCAGCAACTCTTTCGCCCGCAGCGTCACCAGTCCGAGATCGCCCGGCCCCGCTCCGACCAGAAAACATTTTCCCTCGTCACTCTTGCTCCTGCTCATGTTCGAGCTTTCTAAAAACCTCTCCCGCCAATTCCTTCGGATCGTTTCCTCGTCCGGTCGCCATTTTCGGCGCAGGTGCATCGCCAAAAACCTGTGCCTGCAATTCCATTACGCCGTTCATAAATCGAGCGTGCACGCCCACAGGCAAATCGCAATCTCCTTGCAATAGCCGCAAAAATTCGCGCTCGGCTCGTAAACAAAGATGCGTTTCCTCGTCATCAATAGACGACACAATTTCCTGCGCGACCAAATCGGCTGCGCGTGTTTGCAAAGCGATGACGCCCTGACCGCCAGCTGACACAAAATTTTCCAGCGGCAGTATTTCGGCAAAAAGCTTCTGGCCTTGAAATTCAAATTCCGGCGGCGTGAATCCAAGCCGCTCGAGACCGGCGCGCGCCAGAATAATCGCGTCCCAATCGCTTTCGATAAATTTGCGCAAAAGAGTTGGCACATTTCCGCGCAGTCCTACGACGCGCGCCGCAGGGTTACTCCAGCGCGCTTGCCTTTGGCGCCGCACACTTCCCGTCGCAATTGTTGCGAGCGAGGTGGGCGCGGCGTTTTTCCTCAGCAATAAATCTTCCACCGCGCCACGCGGCAAGACCGCTGTAATCGTAAGTGCGCCTTCTATTTCGCTGGGCAAATCCTTCGCGCTGTGCACCGCAACATCAATGCGCTTTTCCATCAGCGCCCGCTCCAGCTCGGCCGTAAAAATTCCTTTGCGCCCGGCAGTGGGCTTTTGGTCACCTGTGGTACGAATGACTTCGATTGCAATCTTGAGGGAAGGCCGAGTCCGAGCCAGCGCTTCCTTGACTATCCGGGTTTGCGCCAATGCCAATTCACTCCCGCGAGTGCCGAGAATTATTTCCTGTGGCGGCGTTTCATGAAGACCGCTCTTCGATGTTTCTTCGACGCTCACGAAGCGTCGCTACAGTTCGGATGTCCGCAATTCTCCGCTGGCGCGGGCCGGGCATTCCTTTGTTGGTCGCATTCTGGACTTAGACAACCCCAAATGTTTTTGAAAATCCGTGACGTGCTCGTCGATGATCGCTTCGGCGGCGGCCAGTTGCTGCCGGCGAAGCTCGCGTGATTCGCTGGCAATCTCTTGCAAGGAATCAATGTCGTAGAGATAAACGCCGTCGAATTCGTTCACTTCCGGGGCGACGTCTCGCGGTACAGCAATATCGATGATAAAAAGCGGACGATCGGCTCGGTCGCGCAAAATCGGAACAAGCAACGGTGGAGTCAGGAGGTGCATCTCCGCCGCAGTCGAAGAAATCAGAATATCGATTTCGCGACACTGCTCGAGCCAGGTCGCGAACGGCACCGGAATTCCTTCCAACTCGCTTGCCAACTCTTCCGCGCGTGCCGGTGTCCGATTGCTTACCCGTAGATCTGAGACCCCGCGAGAAGCGAGCGCACGCAAAGTTTTCGCGCTCGTTTCCCCAGCTCCCAACACCAAAACTTTTCGCCCTCGCAAATCACCAAAAATCTTCTCCGCCAAATCCACCGCCACCGAACCCACCGAAACCGGCCCGCGCGTAATCTGCGTCTTTGAGCGCACTTGCTTTGCCGCCCGAAAAGCACGCTGACACAATCGATGCAGTACCGGCCCGGCGTTTCCGCTTGCACGCGCGCCTGCATAAGCGCGCTTGGCCTGGCCGAGTATTTCAGTTTCGCCTACCACCATTGAATCCAATCCCGCCGCGACGCGAAAAAGATGCCGCGCGCATTCCGCGTTTTCCTTGCGATAGAATGCTTCCAAATCGTCTTTCGAGCTCGATCCGTCATCGATGCGCAGGGATTGCGCGATTTCTTCGTTCGCAATATTTGCATCTGCTACGCCGTAAATTTCCACCCGGTTACAAGTGGTGAGCAACAGCACTTCGCTGCAGCCGAGATCACGCAACAATGCGGGCGATTGGGGGTGACCAGCGAAGCGTTCACGTGCTTCAATTGCCGCGGTGCGATGGTTAAGACCAAAGCAAAAGAAGTTCATGCGTGATGACCGACAAATTCGATGCTCCACAAAAGCGAGAGCGCGACGGCGAATGCGACCACACAGAGCGTGGCAATCCGCCGCGGCGCCATCCACCCCAAATACCGGCCCTGCAAAATTGCGCCGTACAAAATCCAGATCGCAATCGCCAAAGCGATCTTGGTCCACGGCAGTGGTTCGTTCACAAAAAATCCGCTGATCAGTCCCGCGCTATAGAGAATAAAGCCGAACCAAAGTAGCCGTGTCATCGCCGAAAAGAGATTAGGCAACGGAGGCAAATGATAAAAGATTGAGTGCAACTGGTGGGTCTTGAGCTGCCGTTCCTGCACCAGATACATGGCGCCGGCCACGCAAGCGAGCGCAAACGCCCCGTAGGCGATAATCGAAATCGAGGCGTGGAACTCCAACCACGGATTTGGAGCTATCGGGGAAGCGCGTGGGGTATCGATCGGCGCGAACAAGGCAGTGACTTGCAGCAAGAAAACGAGCGGCGCGGTAAACGCGCCCATAAGCGAGAGGCGGTAGGCCGGTCCAATTAAAAGGTAAATCAGCGCGATTGACCACGCCAGAAAAACGAGCACTTCAAATAAATTCGTAATCGGACAGCTCCGCAGAGCGTGTCCGCGAACGTAGAGAAATGCAGTCTGCAAAACGAAACCAAGCGCGATCATTAGAAAAACAAATCGGTTCCGTCGAAAGATGCGCGCACGAAATGAAATAATCGTTCTGATTACCGCCGCCAGATAACAAATCGTCGCGAAAATCAGGAGCTGCCGATCCATCGTGCATCAGAGTAAAAGTGCAGGCCCAGCTTCGCAACCAAGGCGGCGTTTGACCTTTCCTTGTCAGACGCTAGCATCGGCCGGCAATGGCTGAGAAGACGCTTTCAAAATTACGCGCAGCCGTACGGGATGTGTCCGATTTTCCCAAAGCCGGAATTATTTTTAAGGACATCACTCCGATTCTGAAAGACGGCGCGCTATTCCGCTCCTCGGTCGATATTTTTCTGCATCAATTACGCACTAAGAGAATCGATAAAATCGTCGGAATCGACGCACGCGGGTTTCTTTTTGGTTCTGCCGTTGCCTACGAGCTTGGAATCGGCTTCGTGCCGTTGCGCAAAAAGGGACGGCTCCCCTATCGCACTGAAAGTGCGAGATATTCACTCGAGTACGGCGAAGCCGAAATGGAGTTGCACATCGATGCGATCGAGCACGGCGAAAAAATTGTATTGATTGACGATTTGCTCGCCACTGGTGGCACCAGCGCCTCCGCCGCCACCCTGATCAAGAAGGTTGGCGGCGATTTAATCGAGGCAATCTTCTTAATCGAGCTCGAGTTTCTGCACGGGCGCGAAAAGCTCAAGCCAACGCCGGTAACATCCTTCTTGAAGTACTAGGCCGAACCGGTTCCGCATTTGTCGATGAGGAAAGTCTTAATGGTACTTGTCCTTCTCGCGGTTGCTCATATGGCCGGTGCGGCGAACGTCACATTTGCTGAGTTGTTTAAGAATTCTGCGCGCTATCAGATGTTCCGTTTGCCAGAACACGAACAATACCGCCGCGGTTGTTCGATCCATACTACGATCGCCCGCGTAAAGCTTACTACTTCCGCGTCACCGAGTTAAGCATCGAGGAAGTATTGCCGAAAGATGCGAAAAACTGGGTCCTGGGCTACACGGGCGGACGAGATTGACAAGTGCAGTGGGCGCCGCACTCGCTCTCCCGCACGATCACTTCCACGTTGATCGCCTGCAACTCGAGCTGATCGTGGATCGCTTGCAACAACCCCAGCGCCTCTTCATTCGGCACGTGTTGGCAACGCAATTCGATCCGCGCTTTGCGACCGACAAGTTCGGGATGCGCTTCCGTCATTTCGCCATCCAGAATAAATGACGCGTAAGCATTGAATTTTTCCTGCATTTCGTGCAGCTGCTCATGACTGCCATCCCATGGCCGGGACTCGTTCATCACCAGCAATATTTCGCCGGTTTTTTGATCGACACCGAACAGGTCAATAACTGCGGGATGGGCAATGCCGGTCTGCGTTTCTGTCATGCAATGGCCGATTCTATTAGATAACAGCCGCACCGCAACGTCGTGTGCCGGAAGGAACACAGACCTCCAAGTCTGTGCGCCCAGCGGAGTTTAACTCCGCTGTAACTTCGTTGAACGGAAAGAACAGCGGGGAGAATCCCCGCTGAGCGCACAGGTCACAGGCCCGTGTTCCCTCCTCCTCCTTGGGGAGGTTTGAACACCACTGATTTCGCACGATAATCGCGCGTGGCAAAAAAGGCGAAATCAGCACGCTTAACCCTGCTCGGGCGGAGCGAGGCGCGTGTTCCGGCTTCGCCCGCTGAAGCGAGACTGGAAACTTTTCCAAATCCAGCCCGACGCAACTACCGGATTCATTTTGAAACGTCGGATTTCACTTCGCTTTGTCCGATAACCGGACAGGCAGATTTCGCCAAAATCGAGATCGATTACATTCCAAACAAGCTTTGCGTGGAAAGCAAATCGCTAAAGTTCTATCTGGCCTCCTTTCGCAATGAGCGTGGGTTCAACGAAGCGATCACAAACCGGATTCTCGATGATTTCATTCGCGCCTGCGAACCACGTGAAGCAAACATCACCGCCTCCTTTTCCGCGCGCGGTGGAATCGCGCTGATGGTGCGGGCAAGTTTTCCCGATCACCCGAAAGGGCGAGGCTCTGTCGAGCCGGCGAAGAGCGACGGCTCCGCAGGGCGTCGCCCTACCGCTAGGAGATGAAACGTGCCGTTGTTTTGCTGAGCGGCGGTCTCGACTCAGCAACGACGCTGGCGATCGCGAATGACGAAGGCTATGAAGTTTTTGCGCTCTCCTTTCGTTACGGGCAGCGCCATGAAATTGAAATCGTCGCTGCTCAACAAGTCGCGAAATCACTTGGTGTTAGCAGGCATCGTGTACTCGAAATCGATTTGCGGGCTTTTGGCGGTTCAGCCTTGACCGACACGATCGACGTCCCGAAAAATCGCGGCGAAGACGACATGGCGAGCGGAATTCCGGTTACTTATGTGCCCGCCCGCAACACCATCTTCCTCAGCTACGCCCTCGCCTGGGCGGAAGTAATCGGGGCGCACGATATTTTCATCGGCGTTAACGCGCTGGATTACAGCGGATATCCTGATTGCCGGCCGGAATTCATCGCTCAATTTGAAAAACTGGCGCAGCTCGCAACCAAAGCCGGAGTAGAAGGAACGCATTACCGGATTCACGCGCCTTTGATTGAAATGACAAAAGCGCAGATCATTCGCAAAGGGGCAAAGCTCGGCGTCCAATTCTCGTTAACTATCAGTTGTTATGACCCGACGCCAGACGGCGGCGCCTGTGGCGAGTGCGATTCGTGTTTGTTGCGCAGAAAAGGATTCCGCGAAGCGGGCATCGGAGATCCGACTCACTACGCGCCGTCATCCCGAACGCAGTCGAGGGATCCCGATGCGAAACCTTTAAGGTAATTTCCACCGGATCCCTCGACTGCGCTCGGGATGACCGAGAGGTAGCGCGTTCTACAATCCCGGAATGTGCGCGTAACCAACGAATCGCGGATGCACCTTGCCATCCTCGACCTCACCCTTCTCCGCGCGCGGCATCTTGAAATCGAATACGCTCACTCCGAATCGTTGCTGACTCTGATAAGTCCGGCCGTCGCTCGCGCCCACCATGACGCGGGCACCGGTTTTCTTCTCGCGGCCAAGATAGATCATGGCGTGGGTGATCGGTGGATCGCGCTGAATCGCATAAGTCCCGGTCCAGAAGAGCAAGTCGCCTGGTTTTAGATTATCGAATTCGAAGGAATCATCCTTTTGGCTCACTACCGGCTCGAATTTCCCGGCTCGACGCAGCCATATGTATTGCTCGCTGGAATCGCGCGGCACGCCATCGACGCCGTTTTGTTTGAGCACGAAATAGACGAAGCCGGAGCAATCCATCCCGCCGTTACCTGGGTCGGCTGAGCCGTATTTGTAATCCAGATTGCGGGTCGTGAGTTCGAGCGCCGAATTAAGAAGTTGCTGCACTTTCGGCGAATAATTCTCGAAACCACTGATCGCTTCCGGTGACAAAGTCGCGTTCGGCAGACCGCGCTTTGCTTTTTCGGGAGTTGCGGTTGCGGTTGGTGAAAGAGAAGGCGTCGGTGTTGGCGGCGGCGTTTCGCTCGGCTCCGGTGTGGGCGAAGATTTCTTTTTTGCCTTCGCCGTTGGAGACGCAGTCGGCGATGGGGAGACGGATTTCTTTTTTCTCGGAGTCGGCGAAGGCGACGCCGATTCTTTTTTTGTCGCCGCCGATTTTTTCTTTTTGTGCGGAGTTGGCGTCGGACTAGAAAAGATCTTTTTGATTTTTTCGCCGACCGATTCTTCCGCGGCTAGCGGCGGTGAAATCGCGGCCGAGAGGATTAGAAGCGTAGCAACAAACTTCGAGAGCTGAAAAATAGCGCGGCGCGACCCCTCGACTCCGCTGCGCTCCGTTCGGGATGACATTCAAGCGGCGATTTCCTGCAGTACTGCTTTGTTGATCCGAATTCCGGCATCGAGATTTTCCAAGGGAAAATTCTCGTTCGGCGAATGCGCGCGGCAGTCGGGCAGAGCAAGCCCGAGCAGCAGCGTTTCGGCACCAAGAATGTCGCGGAAATCCGACACGATCGGAATGCTGCCGCCCTCGCGAATCAACACCGGATCTCGTTCGAATGCCTTCTTGAGCGCACGCTGAGCGGCCTCGCCATATTTTGAATGTGGATCGGTCAAATACCAGGGACCGGCATGTCCAGCAGCCATGTCGAGTTTCACTCCGGGCGGGCAATTTTTTTGCAAATGTTTTTGCGCCTGCGCTATGATCTTGTCGCCGTTTTGGTTCGGCACAAGACGGAACGTGAGCTTCGCCATCGCCTCACTTCCAATCACCGTCTTGGTCCCCTGCCCCTGATAACCGCCGCCAAATCCGTTGATCTCTGCCGTCGGTCGAGCCCAAATCCGCTCCAACGTCGAAAAACCTTTCTCGCCAAATAATTCCGGGACGCCGGTCTCTTTAAGGATTTCTTCGTCGACGTTCACCGGAATTTTGCGCCACATTTCACGCTCCCAATTTTCCAGTGGCAACACATCGTCATAAAAACCGGGGATGGCGATATGCCCGTTCACGTCATGCAAAGTGGCGAGCAAGCGGGCCATGACGGTGAGCGGATTCGCGACTGCACCGCCGTAAATTCCGGAGTGCAAATCCATTTTGGGGCCGGTGATTTTCAATTCCAGCGCTGCCACACCGCGCAGCCCGTAGCTCATCGTCGGAACACCGCGCGAAATCATTCCGGTATCGGAAACGACAACGATCTCGGGTTTCAACGCGTCTCGATTTTGCGAAAGAAAGTTGCCGAGATTAGCGCTGCCAATCTCCTCTTCGCCTTCGATGACGAAATGCAGATTCACCGGGATATCGCCGGCAGCCTCGATTTGCTCCTGCACTCCCAGAATGTGTGAGAGGATCTGGCCTTTGTTATCGGTCGCGCCGCGCGCGAAGACGTAACCGTTTTTCAAAACCGGCTCAAATGGCGGGGAATCCCAGAGGCGGACTGGATCGGGTGGCTGGACGTCGTAATGACCATAGATCAAAACGGTGTGGCGTCCCCGTTGTTGTTTGTTGTGCGCCCAAACCACGGGATGGCCAGGCGTGGGACAAAGTTTGGCGGACAAACCGATCTCGGTCAGCTTTTCCACCAGCCAATGCCCACACTCGGTTACTTTTTCCGTGTAATGATCGTCGGTCGAGACGCTGGGGAAGCGGAGGAATTGGTAAAAATCCTGGAGATGACTTGCACGCATGGGGGACGGTAGCGACGCAAAGGCGTTTGTCATCCCGAGCGAAAGTCGCCTGCCTCGCCGTAGCTTTATGCGAAAGTGGGAGGGATCCCGTGGCAAACCTTTAAGGTAACGGGGCGTCATCCCGAGCCGCAAAAACGGCGGGGGACCTCACAGTTGGTCGCACTTTATCCGAACTTGTGGGTGAATGACCATCGAGAGGTCCCTCGCATTCGCTCGGGATGACGACAGTGCTAGCATAAACACGTGGTCGTATCGCTCCGTTTCGCTGTCGTTTGTCTCCTCGTGGTTGCATTCTTTGGGATTTCGCTCGCCCAGATCGATCGCATCACCGGAAAGCCTTTCGCCACGCGATCAGAAGTCCTGGCACGGCACGGAATGATTTGCACGAGTGTGCCGGCGGCCACACAAGTTGGACTCGATATTTTGAAGCGCGGCGGTAGTGCGGTCGATGCCGCGATCGCGGCCAACGCCACTCTTGGCTTGATGGAACCGGTCTCGAACGGAATCGGCGGCGACCTTTTTGCCATCGTTTACAGCGCGAAAGAAAACAAGCTTTACGGGGTCAACGGCAGTGGCCGCTCTCCGCTGGGCCTGAGCTACGAAGAAATGAAAGCGGAGCTCGACAAATTGGGCCGCAAAACGATTCCACCACGCGGCATGCTCCCAATCAGCGTGCCTGGAACGGTGGCTGCATGGAGCGAATTGCATAAGAAATTCGGCAAACTCAAGCTCAGTGACGACCTCGCGCCGGCTGCGAAATACGCCGACGAAGGTTTTCCGGTGACCGAGCTAATTGCCTTTTACTGGCATTTTGGGCCGGAACTTTACAAAGATCTACCCGGCGCGTTTCTCCAAACTTATACGCTCGATGGTAAAGGCCGGACGCCTGCAAAAGGAGACATTTTCAAAAATCCCGCGCTGGCGAAGACTTTGCGATTGATCGGAGAAAAAGGTCGGGATGCTTTTTACAAGGGCGAAATTGCAGACAAGATCGATAAGTTCATGCAGGAGAACGGCGGCTTTCTGCGCAAAGCCGATTTCGAGAAGCACACTTCGACGTGGATTGATCCAGTCTCGACTAACTACCGCGGCTACGAGGTCTTCGAGTTGCCGCCGAACGGACAGGGCATCGCCACGCTCCAGATCTTAAACATTCTCGAAGATTTCGATCTCAAATCGATGGGGCGCAATTCAGCCGAAACACTCCACCTCATGATCGAAGCGAAGAAGGTTGCGTGGGCGGATCGCGCCAAATTTTACGCCGATCCGGAGTTCGTGAAAATTCCGCTCGCCGGTTTGCTTTCGAAGGAATACGCGGCGGAACGACGGAAGTTGATCGATCCGAATCGCGCGGCGAAGACTGTAGAGGCAGGCGTGCCGCCTGCAAACGCTACAATATCGCAGCCGACACGGCTGCCACTGCAGGAGCCCGTCGCAACGCCAAAGCGTCCCCCGCCGGACGACGGCGACACCATCTACATGTGCACGGCGGACGATGAGGGCAACATGGTCTCGCTCATTCAGAGCAATTACCGCGGGATGGGCAGCGGGATTGTTGTGCCGGGACTCGGCTTCATGTTTCAAGATCGCGGTGAGCTTTTCTCGATGGAACCCGGCCACGCCAATGCTTATGCCCCAGGTAAACGTCCTTTCCACACCATCATTCCGGGTTTTGTGATGAGAGATGGAAAACCGTGGGAAGCCTTCGGCGTGATGGGCGGTGGAATGCAACCACAAGGGCACGTCCAGGTCCTGACTAACCAGATCGATTTTGGTTTAAACGTGCAGGAAGCGGGTGACGCGTCGCGCTGGCAGCATGAGGGCGATAACGAACCAACTGGTGAGAAAATGGCGAGCGGCGGCTACGTTGAAGTCGAGAGCGGGATCCCATACGAAACCGTCCGCGATCTGAAAAAACGGGGTCACGATGTGCGTTTTGACGTTGGTGGCTACGGTGGCTACCAAGCCATAAAAGTAGAGATGCGCGACGGCCAGCGCATTTACGTTGGCGCGAGCGAATCGCGCAAGGATGGTCAGGCCGCGGGTTACTGATTTGGGAGGGGAATTGCTGCTAAAACGATGAAAAGCTTCGCGGTGTGGCATATCTCCTGCGCGCAGACGATTCGATGTCTCCCGGGCGCATCACGGAACAGTCTCATAGCGGCCCCGCGCCCCCCGACCGGTTTTCCACCATCCGACGGCTTGGCGGCATCGCGGCCACCGCGGCGATCTATTTCGTAGCAGGCAAGTTAGCGCTTCTCCTGGCCATACCCCCCGGTTATGTGACTGCGGTGTGGCCAGCGGCGGGCCTCGCCCTTGGCTGCATCCTTCTATTAGGCAATCGCGCCTGGCCCGGCGTTATCATCGGATCGTTTCTCGTCCATTTTTGGACGTCACTCGATACGGCCACCTTTGGCGCAATCGTAAAATCGATTGCGGTCCCGGCCTTCATCGCCGGGGCCGCCGCCTTGCAGGCGGTAGCAGGAGCGTTCCTGGTGCGCCGTTTCGTCGGGATACGAACAGCGCTGGCCACTGAGAAGGAGGTTGCCCGTTTTTCTCTGGTTGCGTCGGCGAGCTGCGTAATCACCCCCACCTGCGCCATAACAACCCTTTGGTTGGGCCGCGTTGTTTCCTCCACTGATTTCTTAACAAACTGGGTTACCTGGTACGTGGCCGATTCAATCGGCACCCTGATCTTCGCCCCGCTCGTCCTGATCTGGACCTTCCGCACCGCGGATTGGCGCCGTAAGCTTTCCGTTACGCTACCGATGGCCCTAACCTTTGCCGTGGTAGTGGCTCTATTTTTCCAGACCAACCGATGGGAACAAGGGCGGATCAAGATGGAGTTCGAGCAGCGAACCCAGAATCTCAGCCAAAAACTCCAGAGCGATTTTGAAGGTTATCTCGACGTCCTGCGCTCGATCCAGAACTTTTTTGCAAGCTCCCCCGCAGTAAGCCAGGGCAGTTTTCGTTCGTTTGTGGCGAGAGACATCGCCGATCATCCCGGAATCCAATCGCTATCGTGGGATGCACGCGTCCCCCGAACCAAAGTATCGGCTTTTATCGAGGCGGCCCGCCGTGACGGGCTCGGAACTTTTCAGCTGACCGAGCGTGATGCGCAGCAAAAACTGATTTCGGCGGGTCAGCGTGACGAGTACGTTGTCATCCGCTACATCGAGCCCCTGTTCGGGAATGAGAAAGCGCTGGGATTTGATATCGCCTGCGATCCGGTTCGGCGCGAAGCATTCGAGTGGGCAAGAGATAAGGGAGAAGCCCGCGCTACCAAACAAACCGAACTCATTCAGGAGAAGAGCACAGCCCCTAGTTTCGTAGTCTACTTGCCAATCTACACCAATGGCCTTTCTCACGATACCGTTGAAGAGCGGCAGCACCGATTGGAAGGCTACGTCGCCGCAGTTTTTCGAATCGGGGACGTGATAGCTCAATCGCTTAAGGGAGTCGATCAAAACGGCCTCCAATTGCGATTCCTCGATCAGAACCCACCCTCGACGAAGCAGATTATTTTCCGGAATTCAACCGAGCGCGTGAAGCCGGCAGTTTTGCAGATGCAAACAAGCATTGAAATGGCTGGCCGGAAGTGGTCATTGGAATCCGCCCTCTCGCCTGAGTATTTGCTTGCCCACCGCGCCTGGCAGTCGTGGAGCGTGCCTGTTGTCGCTTTGCTCTTTACCGGACTACTTGGCGCATTCCTTCTTGTTGTGACCGGACATCGCCAACGCGACGAAGTTTTGGTCGCGGAACGGACGCACGAGCTGGTCGCGGCCAACGCGATGCTACATCGCGAGATTGCCGAACGCTCAGTTGCAGAGAATGGACTGCGCGTTTCGGAAGCGAAACTTCGCTCCGTCACCCACTCCATCGGCGACGCGATTGTCTCGGCGGATGACAGTGGAAACATCGTTTTTTGGAATCCCGGAGCCGAAGCAATTTTTGGCTATAATGAAAAGGAGGCAATCGGGAAACCACTCAACACCATTA
>Ga0209474_10002306_pt1 | contig 17750 bp, 18 predicted proteins | sample GraSoiAngelo_145_FD_185902 | JGI IMG/M metagenome (GOLD analysis project Ga0209474, IMG submission 185902) | Grasslands soil microbial communities from the Angelo Coastal Reserve, California, USA - 14_1009_05_20cm (SPAdes) (version 2) | ecosystem: Environmental > Terrestrial > Soil > Grasslands... | reverse complement strand
GCGACGAGAGCGCCCTGTAGGCGAGGAGGACACCTTTGAGACGGCTGACACTCGCACTGGCAACGATGCTCGTGCTCTCCACGCTCGGCGTTGCCGTCGCCCAGACCCCCGCCCCGACCGCCACCGTGCCGGCCCCCGCCGCGTCCGCACCGGCCGCCACGCCGGCGGCGCCGTCCAAGATCGACAAGGGCGACACCGCGTGGATGCTGACCTCCTCGGCGCTCGTGCTGATGATGACCGCGCCCGGCCTGGCGCTCTTCTACGGCGGCATGGTGCGCCAGAAGAACGCGCTCGGGACGCTCATGCAGAGCTTCATCATCATGGCGCTGATCTCCGTGCAGTGGGTGCTGGTGGGCTACAGCCTGGCCTTCGGGCCGGACAAGGGTGGCATCATCGGCGGCCTGGAATGGATCGGCCTGCGCGGCGTCGGGGCGGAGCCGTTCGACGCCTACTCCAAGACGATCCCGCACCAGGCCTTCATGCTCTTCCAGATGATGTTCGCCATCATCACCCCGGCGCTGATCACCGGCGCGTTCGCCGAGCGCAAGAAATTCTCGGCGTTCCTGGTGTTCACGCTGCTGTGGGCCACGATCGTCTATGATCCGCTCGCCCACTGGGTATGGGGCGACGGCGGCTGGCTGAAGAACCTGGGCGCCCTCGATTTCGCCGGCGGCACCGTCGTGCACATCTCCTCGGGCGTCTCGGCGCTGGTGTGCGCGGTCGTGCTCGGCAAGCGCAAGGGGTACGGCCACCAGCCGATGCAGCCGCACAACCTGCCGATGACGGTGATGGGCGCCGCCTTGTTGTGGTTCGGCTGGTTCGGCTTCAACGCCGGCAGCGCGCTGGAGGCCAACGGGCTCGCCGCCAGCGCCTTCCTGGCGACGAACACCGCGGCGGCGTCCGCCGCGCTGGGCTGGATGTTCACCGAGTGGGCGACCCGCGGCAAGCCGACCGTGCTGGGCGCGGCCTCCGGCGCGGTGGCGGGGCTGGTCGCCATCACCCCGGCCTCCGGCTACGTGGGGCCGATGTCCGCGCTGATCATCGGCGCCGTCGCCGGCGCGCTCTGCTACAGCGCTTGCAATCTGAAGTCGAGGCTCGGTTACGACGACTCGCTCGACGTGGTCGGGGTGCACGGCGTGGGCGGCACCTGGGGGGCGCTGGCCACCGGGCTCTTCGCCTCCAAGGCGATCAACGAGGCCGGCGCCGACGGGCTGTTCTTCGGCAACCCCGGCCAGCTGCGCACGCAGCTCATCGCGGTCCTGGCCACCTACGCCCTGGCCGTGGTCCTGACCTGGGTCATCCTCAAGATCGTCGCCGCCACGGTCGGGCTCCGGGTGGCCGACGAGGACGAGGTGGCCGGGCTGGACCTGTCGCAGCACTCCGAGACGGCCTATGTGTTCGGCGGCGGCTCCTACAGCGAGTTCACCAGCGGGAGCGGCGCGTTCGCCGAGGCGATGCGGGCGACGGAGGCCAAGGCGCGCGCGGCCCACTGACGGCGAGACCCTTGATTTCGTGAGGTCGCTTCACTAAGGTATTCGGGCCGGCCGCCCGGGCAGGGCTAAGCTGGCCGCAGCCTTCACATTCAACGACGAAGAAGGAGTTCCGCATGACCCCCAAGGACGTCCTCAAGCTGGCCAAGGAGAAAGGCGCCAAGATCGTCGATCTCCGCTTCATCGACCTGCCGGGCCTCTGGCAGCACTTCTCGATTCCCGTCTCCGAGCTCAACGAAGGTATCTTCGAGGACGGCCTCGGGTTCGACGGCTCGTCGATCCGCGGGTTCCAGACCATCGACGAGTCGGACATGCTGCTCATCCCGGATCCCGGATCGGCGCAAATGGATCCGTTCACGGCGGTGCCGACAATGGTCTTGATCTGCAACGTGAAGGACCCGGTCACCGGCAAGTGGTACACGCGCGACCCGCGCTACATCGCCCAGAAGGCCGAAGCGTACGTGAAGAAGAGCGGCGTGGCCGACACGATCTACATCGGGCCCGAGCTGGAGTTCTTCTTCTTCGACTCGATCCGCTTCGACCAGAACTACCATTCCGGCTACTACTTCATCGACTCCGAGGCCGGCGCCTGGAACAGCGGCAAGGAAGGGACGGCGGAGCAGCCGAACCTCGGCTACAAGCCGCGCTACAAGCAGGGCTACTTCCCGGTGCCGCCGATGGACAAGTTCCAGGACATCCGCTCGGATATGGTCCTGGCGCTGGAGTCGGTCGGCGTGCGCGTCGAGGTCTACCACCACGAAGTCGCCACGGGTGGACAGACGGAAATCGACATGCGCTACGACACCCTGACGAAGATGGCCGATAAGGTGCTCTGGTACAAGTACTGCGCGAAGAACACCGCGCGGAAATGGGGCAAGACCGCGACGTTCATGCCCAAGCCCCTGTTCCAGGACAACGGCTCCGGCATGCACACCCACCAGTCGCTGTGGAAGGGCGGCAAGAACCTCTTCTACGAGCGGGGGGGCTATGCCGACATCAGCAAGACCTGTCTCTACTACATCGGCGGCATCCTCAAGCACGCGCCGGCCCTGCTGGCGCTGATCGCGCCGTCGACCAACTCCTACAAGCGGCTGGTGCCTGGGTACGAAGCGCCGATCAACCTCGTGTACAGCCAGCGCAACCGTTCGGCCGCGATTCGCATCCCGATGTACTCCAAGTCCGAGGGCGCCAAGCGCATCGAGTTCCGGACGCCCGACCCGACCTGCAACCCGTACCTCTCGTTCGCGGCGTGCGTCATGGCCGGCCTCGACGGCGTCGCCAACAAGATCGATCCGGGCAAGCCGGTCGACAAGGACCTCTACGAGCTGCCGCCCGCCGAGCAGAAGAAGATCAAGCAGCTGCCGGGCGATCTCGCGATCGTGCTCGACAACCTCGAGAAGAGCCACGACTGGCTGCTCAAGGGCGACGTCTTCACGCCCGACGTCATCGAGACGTGGATCGAGTACAAGCGCAAGAACGAGGTCGACGCCGTGCGGCTGCGGCCACACCCCTGGGAGTTCGCGCTCTACTTCGATATTTAACCAAGTGGGGGGCCACGAAATGGCCCCCCACACCCCCAAGCGTTCGGGCCGCCCCGGCGAAGCCGGGGCGGCCCTCTGTTTTTTAGACCCGGGGCTTGCCGCGCAAACGAGCAGCGGGCTCGGCAGCTCGGCGAACCGCTCGAGCCACCACGCGCGCTCGGAGTCGCGCTGCGCGCGCCCTGCCGCAGAGGTCTCCCAGTGCACGTAGTCGGCGAACGTCGGCGCGGGCAGCGGGCGTGGCCGGTCGGCCTCGTAAGAGCTTGATTTCACGTTCCTGGGGCTGGCATCGCCCTTGCCACCATTCCTGCGGCATGACATCGATGAAGTCTGGTCCGCGTTGGCGGGTCGCGGTCGTGGACGATCACGCTCCCTCGCGCGCCGCGCTGCGCGCCGCGGTGGCGGAGGCGGGCGGTGAGGTGGTCGGCGAGGCGCAACGCTCGGCCGAGGCGCTGGCGATGGTGACCCGGGCGCGGCCCGACGTGGCGATCTTCGCCGTGGGGTTGCCCGACGGCGACGGCGTGGCGGCGGCGGCCGGCGTCACCACGGCCACCAACTGCCCGGTCGTGCTCTTCACCAGCCACACGCAGGACGAGCTCGTGGCGCGCGCGCAGGCGGCCGGCGTGATGGCCTATCTCGTGAAGCCGCTGCGCCCGGCCGAGCTGGCGCCGGCGCTCGACCTCGCCGTCGCGCGCTTCCGCGAGACGCGGCAGCTGAAGCAGACGCTCGAGGAGCGCAAGATCATCGAGCGCGCCAAGGGCCGGCTGATGGAGCGCCTGCGCCTCAGCGAGGACGAGGCGTTCCGGCGGCTGCGGCGGGCGGCCATGAACAGCCGGCGGCCGATGGTGGAGATCGCCCGCGCGGTGCTCGTCTCCGAGTCAGTCACCGAGGACCTGCCGTCGATTTAGGCAGCGGTCTTGGCCGATCCGGGTCTATCCCCGTGAATTCGCTCACGTCGAATCCGGTACAGCCCTTGCTGTTTCGGCTGCCCGAGCGGAACAACGAGGTCCCGCGTCGCGGCACTGGCGCTGCGGAGCAGTGAACATCGGCAAGCCTCGCGGACTCTCCGCCCGGACGTCGGGCGCCGGAGCCCTGCGAGAGCGCCCCGACGGCAAAGACAAAGGAGACGTCATGGCCGGGTACTCACGCAGGGACTTCCTCAAGGGCACGGTCGCCGCGGGCGCCGGGCTGGCCGCGCTCGGCGGCGTGCCGCGCATCATCACGGCGCAGGGCAAGGAGCCGATCAAGATCGGGGTGCTCCACTCGCTCTCCGGCACGATGGCGATCAGCGAAGTCTCGCTGCGCGACGTCGTCCTGATGGCGGCGGACGAGATCAACGCCAAGGGCGGAGTGATGGGGCGCAAGCTCCAGCCGGTCGTCGTCGATCCGGCGTCGAACTGGGACCTCTTCGCGGAGAAGGCCAAGCAGCTCCTGCTCCAGGACAAGGTGGCGGTGGTGTTCGGCTGCTGGACGTCGGTCAGCCGCAAGTCGGTGCTGCCGGTGTTCGAGAACAACAACGGCCTGCTCTTCTACCCGGTGCAGTACGAGGGCGAGGAGTGCAGCAAGAACGTGTTCTACACCGGCGCGACGCCCAACCAGCAGCTGATTCCGGCGGCCGAGTACATGATGTCCAAGGAGGGCGGCGGCTACAAGAAGTTCTACCTGCTCGGCACCGACTACGTGTTCCCGCGCACGGCCAACAAGATCCTGCGCGCCTACCTGCTGGCCAAGGGCATTCCCAAGGATTCCATCGAGGAGGAGTACACGCCGTTCAACCATCAGGACTATCAGACGATCGTCGGCAAGATCAAGCGCTTCGCCTCCGGCGGCAGCGCGGCCGTGCTCTCGACGATCAACGGCGACAGCAACGTGCCCTTCTACAAGGAGTTCGGCAACCAGGGCCTGCGGAGCGAGAACGCGCCGATCATGGCGTTCAGCGTGGCCGAGGACGAGCTGCGGGGCATGGACACCTCGGCGCTGGTCGGCCACCTGGCCGCCTGGAACTACTACCAGTCGGTGGACACGCCGCAGAACAAGAAGTTCGTGAACGCGTTCAAGGAGTATGCGGTCAGGAGCAACCTGCCCGGCGGCGCCAAGCGCGTGACCGACGATCCGATGGAGGCTGCCTACTTCGGCGTCTACGTGTGGAAGCAGGCCGTCGAGAAGGCGAAGTCGACCGACGTCGATGCCGTGCGCAAGGCCGTCTACGGGCAGGAGTTCCTGGCGCCCGGCGGCAAGATCAAGATGGACGAGGCCAACCACCACACCTACAAGCCGGTCCTGATCGGCGAGATCCTCAAGGACGGCCAGTTCAAGGTCGTGTCGCGCTCCAAGGGCCTCGTGAAGGCGGAGCCCTGGAGCCAGTACACCAGCCCCGACAAGGGCTGTGACTGGGTCAAGGAGAAGGGGACCTACCAGAAGAAGGCATGATTCGAGCGCTCGCCCTCGTGCTGTTCGTGGCGTGGCTCGCGGCCCCGGCCGTGAGCCACGCCGCCGCGCCCGCCGCCGATGTCGAGCGCGCGCTGGCCGACCTGACCGGCGCGGACGCCGACCGGCGAGATGCGGCCGTCACCGTGCTGGGCGGCACCGGCGATCCGAAGTGGCTCGCCTTCTTGAGCGCGCTGCGCGACGGCAACGTCTACGCGCGCAAGGTCGGTGGCAAGGTCGAGATCCTCGTGGGCGGCGCCAAGTCGACCAAGGGCGATCAGGACCTGATCGAGATCAAGGCTCCCTACGACGGCGCCGCCCGGGGCGTCGTGCCCGTCGCCGGGCTCGGCGAGGTCGCCGCCGATCGCCGGCTGCGGATCGCCATCAAGCCGTTCCTGGAAGCCGACGAGACGCGCGTGCAGCTCAAGAACCCCGACCCGAACGTGCGCCGCGGTGCCGCCATCCGGCTGGGCAACCAGGCCGATCCGGCGAAGCTGGCGGTGATCGAGGAGGCGCTCGCCGGCGAGCGGGATCGCTGGGTGCGCCACGCGCTCGGCGAGGCGCGGGCGCTCACGCAGCTCGCCTCCACCGACGCCGGTGTCCGGACCGCCGCCGCCCACGCCCTCGGCGCCCTGCATTCGCTGAGCGCCACAGCCCCGCTCGCACGCCTGGCCGGGGATGCCTCGGCCTCGGCCGGCGAGCGCACGGCCGCCGCCGCCGCCATCAAGAAGATCGAGCGCTGGACGATCCTCACCACGGCCGTGGAGACGGCGTTCCAGGGCGCCTCCCTGGCCTCGATCCTCCTGCTGATGGCGCTGGGGCTGGCGATCGTCTTCGGCATCATGGGTGTCATCAACATGGCCCACGGCGAGCTGATGGCGCTCGGCGCCTATGCGACGTTCGTCGTGCAGAACGTCTTCCGCGAGCGCTGGCCGCAGTACTTCGACGCCTACTTTCTGGTCGCGCTGCCGGTGTCGTTCCTGGTGGCGGCGCTGGTCGGGGTGGTGCTCGAGCGCGGCGTCATCCGCCGGCTCTACGGCCGTCCGCTGGAGACGCTGCTGCTGACGTGGGGCGCCTCGCTCATCATCCAGCAGGGCCTGCGCCTGTGGTTCGGCGCGGCCAACGTCGACGTGGCCTCGCCCTCGTGGCTCTCGGGCGGCGTGGCCGTGATGGCCGGGCTCACGCTGCCGTGGAACCGCGTCTTCATCATGGCGCTGGCGGCCGTGTCGGTCGCCGCGATGTACTGGCTGCTCTTCCGCACCGGCGCCGGCCTGCGCATCCGGGCGGTGACCCAGAACCGGCCGATGAGCGCCTGCCTCGGCGTGCGCGCGGGCCGCGTGGATGCCTTCACCTTCGCGCTCGGCGCCGGCCTCGCCGGGCTGGCCGGGTGCGCGCTGACCCAGATCGGCAACGTCGGCCCGTCGCTCGGCCAGAACTACATCGTGGACTCGTTCATGGTGGTCGTCACCGGCGGCGTCGGCAAGCTGGCCGGGACCATCTTGGCCGCCGCCGGCATCGGCGGCCTCAACAAGGGCATCGAGCCGGCCCTCGGCGCCGTGTTCGCCAAGGTCGCGATCCTGATCGCGGTGATGCTCTTCCTACAAAGGCGGCCGGCCGGTCTGTTCGCCGCCCGGGGACGCAATGCCGAAGCGTGAGTGGCTGGCGGCGCTGGCGGCGGTGATCGCGCTGGCCGTCGTGCTCCCCGCCTGCAACACGCTGCCGGCGGGCTCGCCGCTGCACGTGTCGAATTTCACGCTGAATCTCTTCGGCAAGTTCCTGACCTACGCGATCCTCGCCCTCGGTCTCGACCTGCTGTGGGGCTACGCCGGCGTGCTCAGCCTCGGCCACGGCGTGTTCTTCGGCCTCGGCGCCTACGCGATGGGCATGCACCTCATGCTCGAGATCGGCACCAAGAGCGTCTACCAGACCGCGCTGCCGGACTTCATGGTCTGGAACCGCGTGACGGCGCTGCCGCTCTTCTGGCGGCCGTTCTACAGCGCGTGGTTCACGCTGCTCGCGATCGTGGTCGTCCCGGCGGTGGCGGCCCTCGTGTTCGGCTTCCTGGCGTTTCGCAGCCGGATCCGCGGCGTCTACTTCTCGATCATCACCCAGGCCCTCGCGCTCTCCGCCTGGCTCGTGTTCAACCGCAACGAGATGAACCTGGGCGGCACCAACGGGCTGGCCGACTTCAAGACGATCCTCGGTTTCTCGCTGAGCGCGCCCGCCACCCAGCGCGGTCTCTACGTGGTCACCGCGCTCGCGCTGGCCGGCGCCTACGTGCTGTGCCGGTGGATCACCCGATCGCGGGCCGGCAAGGTCCTGGTCGCCATCCGCGACAGCGAGACGCGCGTGCTCTTCTCCGGCTACTCGCCCACGCATTACAAGCTCTTCGTGTTCGTCGTCTCGGCCGTGCTGGCCGGCGTGGCGGGCGCGCTCTATGCCCCCCAGGTCGGCATCATCACCCCGGCCAAGATCGGCGTGCTGCCGTCGATCGAGATGGTGGTGTGGGTGGCGGCCGGCGGCCGCGGGACCCTGGTCGGCGCCCTGCTCGGCGCCTTCGGCGTGAACTGGATCCAGTCGTGGCTGACGACGAGCTATCCGGACCTGTGGCTGCTCTTCCTCGGCGCGCTGTTCATGGGGGTGGTGCTGTTCATTCCCGACGGCGTGGTGGGCGTGGCGGGCCGCCTGGCCCAGCGGCTGCCGCGGTGGCTGGCGGCCCTGCGGCAGGGCGGGCTGCCTGGCTCCGAGGCCGCGACGCGGACGCCCACGCCATGACCGGCGGCGCCATCATCTACCTGGAGGACGTCACCGTCGACTACGACGGCTTCAAGGCGCTGAGCCACCTGAACTTCTTCATGGACCGGCGCGAGCTGCGCGTGGTCATCGGTCCCAACGGCGCCGGCAAGACCACGCTGCTCGACGTGATCTCCGGCCGGGTCCGGCCGGCCTCCGGCCGCGTGATCTTCGGCCACGCGACCGACGTCACCCGCCTGCGCGAGAACGACATCGCCGCCCTCGGCATCGGACGGAAGTTCCAGACGCCGTCGGTCTTCGTCAACCTCTCGGTATGGGACAACGTCGAGCTGTCGCTCAAGCGCCACAGCAAGGGCGTGTTCGCCGGGCTGTGGGAGAGCGCGGACGCTGCCGACGAGCGCCGGCGCATCGGCGAGACGCTCGAGCGCGTGGGACTCGCCGCCAAGGCGGGCCGCCAGGCCGGGGTGCTCTCGCACGGCGAGAAGCAGTGGCTGGAGATCGGGATGATGCTGGCGCAGGATCCGGAGCTGTTGCTGGTCGACGAGCCGGTGGCCGGCATGACGGACGAGGAGACGGCCCGCACCGGCGACCTGCTCGTCGACGTCGCCCGCGACCGGTCGGTGCTGGTGATCGAGCACGACATGGAGTTCGTGCGCCAGATTGCCCGCACGGTGACGGTGCTGCACCAGGGCACGGTCCTCTGCGAGGGCCCGGTGGCGCAGATCCAGAACGATCCGCGCGTGCTCGAGGTCTACCTCGGCCAGCGCAAGGAGACCCATGCTGTCCGTTGAGCGGCTGGACGTCGCCTACGGCGGCTCCCAGGTCCTGTGGGGCGTCGACCTGCGCGTGCCGGCGGGCGAGGTGGTCTGCCTGATGGGCCGCAACGGCGTGGGCAAGACGACCGTGCTCCGCGCCGTGATGGGCCTGCTGCCGGTCCGGGCCGGGCGGATCGTCTTCGACGGCCAGGACATCACCCGCTGGCCCTCCGACCGCCGCGCGCGGGCCGGGATCGGCTACGTGCCGCAGGGCCGCGAGGTCTTCCCGCACCTCAGCGTCGAGGAGAACCTCCGCATGGCGCTCCTCGGCTGCGAGCGGGCGAAGTCGATCGACGATGCGCTCGACCTGTTCCCGGCCCTCAAGCGCTTCCTCGCCCGCAAGGGCGGCGTGCTGTCTGGCGGCGAGCAGCAGATGCTGGCGATCGGCCGCGCGCTGCTCACCCGGCCCAAGCTGCTGATCCTCGACGAGCCGACCGAGGGCATCCAGCCCTCGATCATCCTGGAGATCGAAGAGGCGATCCGGCGGATCAAGAGCGCGCTGGGGGTCACCGTGCTCCTCGTCGAGCAGTACCTGGACTTCGCCGAGCGACTGGCCGACACCTACGTGATCATGGCCAAGGGCAGCGTGGTCGCCGCCGGCGCCACGCGGGACCTCAAGGTGGAGATGGTGAAGCACCACCTCGCCGTGTAAGACTCCCGGTCTATGCACCTGACCCCGCGCGAGCAGGAGAAGCTGCTCATCTTCACCGCCGCCGAGCTGGCCCGTCGCCGGCGCGCGCGCGGCCTCAAGCTGAACCATCCCGAGGCGCTGGCGATCATCACCGCCGAGATCCTGGAGGGCATCCGCGACGGCCGCACGGTGTCCGAGCTGATGGCGGCCGGCCTCGGCATCCTGCGCCGCGACGACGTGATGGAAGGCGTGCCGGAGATGATCGACGAGGTGCAGGTCGAGGGCACCTTCCCCGACGGCACCAAGCTCGTCACCATCCACCGGCCCATTCGCTGAGCCATGGCCCTGCGAGCCGCCGGCATGGACGTCGTCATCGAGTCGTTGACGCCGTCGACGGCGCGGGCGGCCGAGCCGGCGCTGGTCGAGATCCTGCGCGACGCCGTGGACTCCGGCGCCTCGGTCGGCTTCCTGCCGCCGCTGGCCACCGCCGCCGCGTCGGCGTACTGGCGCACGGTCTTCGCCGCCCTCGACGCGGACGCGCGCGTGCTGCTGGTCGCGCGCCGGCCCGCCGACGGCGCCATCGTGGGCACCGCACAGCTGGACCCGGCCGGGAAAGAGAATGCCCGTCACCGCGCCGAGGTGGCCAAGGTGCTGGTGCTGCAGTCGGCGCGCCGCCAGGGCGTCGGCCGCGCGCTCATGGAGGCGCTCGAGGAGCAGGCCCGGCGGCGGGGGCGCCTGACGCTCGTGCTCGACACGCGCGAGGGCGATCCCTCGGAGGCGCTCTACGCCTCGCTGGGCTGGCAGCGCATCGGCGTCATCCCGCGCTACTGCGAGAGCGCCGGCGGCGCCCTCGACGGCTCGGCCTTCTACTACAAGCTGCTGGACTCCGAGGGGAGGCGCGCGTGATACCCGGCGAATACTTCCTGGCCGAGGGCGACGTCGTCGCCAACGCCGGCCGGCAGACGGTCGAGCTGACGGTGGCCAACACGGGCGACCGGCCCATCCAGGTCGGCTCGCACTTCCACTTCTTCGAGGTCAACCGTGCGCTGCGGTTCGATCGGGCTCAGGCCTTCGGCATGCGCCTGAACGTCCCGGCCGGTACCGCGGTGCGCTTCGAGCCCGGCGACGAGAAGCGCGTGACGCTGGTCGAAGTCGCCGGCGCCCGCCGCGTGTTCGGCCTCAACGCGCTCACCCAGGGCGGCGCGAAGGACGCCGCGCTCACGCGACTGGGCGAGTGGGAGCGGACGCGGTGAGCCTGCGAATTCCGCGCCGGCAGTACGCCGACCTCTACGGGCCGACGGCGGGCGATCGCGTTCGCCTGGCCGACACGGATCTGCTGATCCGGATCGAGCGCGACCTCACGGTGGCCGGCGAGGAGGCGAAGTTCGGCGGCGGCAAGGTGATTCGCGACGGCATGGGCCAGTCCACGCGCGCCACCCGCGCCGATCACGTGCTCGACTGCGTGATCACCAACGCCGTCGTCATCGATCACTGGGGCATCGTCAAGGCCGACATCGGCATTCGCGACGGGCGCATCGCGGGCATCGGCAAGGCCGGCAACCCGGACCTCATGGCCGGCGTGACGGCGGGGATGGTCATCGGCGCCGGCACCGAAGTCATCGCCGGCGAGGGCAGGATCGTCACCGCCGGCGGTCTCGACAGCCACATCCACCTCATCTGTCCGCAGATCGTGAACGAAGCCATCAGCGCGGGGCTGACGACGCTGGTCGGCGGCGGCACCGGCCCCGCCACCGGCACCGCGGCCACGACGTGCACGCCCGGCGAGTGGAACATCCACCGCATGCTGGAGGCGGCCGAGGCGTTCCCGATCAATCTCGGGTTTCTCGGCAAGGGCAACGCGTCCACGCCCGAGCCGCTGCGGGAGCAGATCGCCGCCGGCGTGATCGGGCTCAAGCTGCACGAGGACTGGGGCACGACGCCGGCCGCCATCGACTGCGCACTGGGCGTGGCCGACGAGTACGACATCCAGGTGGCCATCCACACCGACACCCTCAACGAGGCCGGCTTCGTGGAGGACTCGATCCGCGCCTTCAAGGGGCGGACGATTCACACCTATCACACGGAGGGCGCCGGCGGCGGTCACGCGCCCGACATCATCCGGGTGTGCGGCGAGCCGAACTGCCTGCCCTCGTCGACGAACCCGACGATGCCGTTCACCGTGAACACGATGGACGAGCACCTCGACATGCTGATGGTCTGCCACCACCTGAACGCCGCCATCCCCGAGGACCTCGCGTTCGCGGAGTCGCGGATCCGCGCGGAGACGATCGCCGCCGAGGACGTGCTGCATGACCTCGGCGCCATCAGCATGATGTCGTCGGACTCGCAGGCGATGGGGCGCATCGGCGAGGTGATCATCCGCACCTGGCAGACCGCCGACAAGATGAAGAAGCAGCGTGGCGCCCTGCCGGGGGAGACGGCCGGCGACGACAATCGTCGCGTGAAGCGCTACGTCGCGAAGTACACGATCAACCCGGCCATCGCGCACGGCCTCGCCGACCACGTGGGCTCCGTGGAGGTCGGCAAGCTGGCGGACCTGGTCGTGTGGAAGCCGGCGTTCTTCGGCGTCAAGCCCGAGCTGGTGGTGAAGGGCGGCTTCATCGCCTGGGCGGCGATGGGCGATCCCAACGCGTCGATCCCGACGCCGCAGCCGCTGCTGTACCGGCCGATGTTCGGCGCGCTGGGCCGCACACGCGCCTCGACCTGTGTCACGTTCGTCTCCGCGGCGGCGCTGGCGGCCGGCGTGCCGGCCCGGCTGGGGCTGACGAAGCGCGCGGTGGCCGTCGGCCGCTGCCGAGGCCTCGGCAAGCGCGACATGGTCCACAACGACGCGCTGCCGCGGATCGAGGTGGATCCGGAGACGTACGAGGTGAGGGCGGATGGGGAGGTGTTGACGTGTGAGCCGGCGCGGGTCCTTCCCATGGCGCAGCGGTACTTCTTATTCTGAGCGGGCGATGAAAATGGGGCATCTGCGTCGTTGCCTCCTCGCTCCTCCCTGCGACGTGGCCGGGCCACGTCTCAGTCATCGCTCGTCGGCGCCTAGCATCTGCACCATTTTGATCGCCCTGATTGATTCAACATTCTTAGAACGGTTAGGAGGATGGGAGTGAAGACGGTGGCGGCTCCTCCCTCGGGATGTAGGGAGGTCGAGGGATGGCGGTGAACGACGCGGTGGCGGTGATCACTGAGACGCATGGGCATGTGCATGCGGGGGATTTCGGGGGGCGGAAGAGGGATGCGCTGGTGCTGACGGCGGAGGAGCGGCGGTGGGGGCGGCGGCGAGTGGTCACGCGCGGGGGGCGGACGCTGGCGCTGGCGCTGCCGACCGGCAGCGTGCTGGAGCCGGGGGAGGTGATTCACGTCGCCGCCGACTGGTACGTCGTCGTCGAGGCGGCGCCGGAGGCGGTGCTGGCGGTGACCCCGCGCACGCCGGAGGAGGGGCTGCGCGTGGCGTTCGAGGTGGGCAACCGGCATTTCACGCTGGCGCTCGAGGGAGGGCGGCTGCTGGTGCCCGACGATCCGGCGATGGACCAGGTCTTGACGCGGCTCGGCGTCCCGTTCGAGCGCGCGCGCGCGGTGTTCGTGCCGCTCGGTCACGGCCACCGCCATGACTGAGGCGTGGCTGGCGCTCCTGCAGTTCGCCGATGGGCTGTTCCCGGCCGGGGGCTTCGCGCACTCCTTCGGACTGGAGACGTACGTGCAGGAGGGTGTCGTGCGGGACCGCGCGGGCCTCGAGGCGTTCGTCAGCGCGCACCTCGAAGGCTCGGCGGGACCGGCCGACGCCGTGGCGGCGGCGTGCGCCGTGCGCCAGGCTGCCGCCGCCGACGTCGCCGGCTGGGTAACGCTGGATGAGCGGCTGGAGGCGATGAAGGCCGTGCCCGAGCTGCGCGCGGCGAGTCGTCAGATGGGCCGGCAGACGCTACGCGTCGCAGCCGCGCTCGGCGGCGATGCCTTCCTGGCCGACCTGGCGCGTGCCGTCGACGACGGCCTGACGGCCGGCCATCATGCCGCCGTGTTCGGCGCCGCGCTCGGCCGCGCCGGCGTGGAGCCGGCGGACGCGGCTGGCGCCTATCTCTACTCGACGGCGGCGCTCCTCGTCGGCGCCGGGCTGCGCCTGGTCGCGCTGGGCCAGGTCGACGGCCAGCGGGTGCTGGCGGCGATGCGGCCGCGTATCGCGCGCCTGGCCGCGGCGGCGGCGGTGGTGCGCGCCGACGACATGTGGTCCTTCACGCCGGGGCTCGAGCTGGCGAGCCTTCGCCACGCCACGCTCGACGCGAGGCTGTTTCGCTCATGAGCATTCCGCGCCCGCTCAAGGTCGGCATCGGCGGCCCGGTCGGCTCCGGCAAGACCGCGCTTGCCGAGGCGCTCTGCCGGCGGCTGCGCGATAGCGTCGACATGGCCGTGATCACCAACGACATCTACACGAAGGAGGACGCCGAGTTCCTCGTCCGGCGCGGCGCGCTGCCGGCCGCCCGCGTGGTCGGCGTCGAGACCGGCGGCTGCCCCCACACCGCGATCCGCGAGGACGCGTCGGTCAATCTCGAAGCGGTCCACGCGCTCACCCGCATGTTTCCCGGCCTCGACCTGCTGCTGATCGAGAGCGGCGGCGACAACCTGGCGGCGACCTTCAGCCCCGAGCTGGTCGACGCGACGATCTACGTGATCGACGTGGCGGAGGGCGAGAAGATCCCGCGCAAGGGCGGGCCCGGCATCACGCGCTCGGACCTGCTGGTCATCAACAAGATCGACCTGGCACCGCACGTCGGCGCCGACCTCGGCGTCATGGAGCGCGACGCGCGGCGCATGCGGGGGGAACGGCCGTTCGTGTTCACCAACCTCAAGAGCGGCGAGGGCGTGGACGTGGTGTTGCGCTGGCTTCGCCACGATCTGCTCCTGGCGCCCGCGTGATCGCCCGACCCCCGGCGGTCGCGCCGCCGGCCGCGATCCCGTCCGACGGCACCGCGCGCACCGGCCGCGACGGGGCGCTGCGGCTGGCCTTCGAGCGGCGCGGCGACGCCACCGTGCTGGCCGCCTGTCGCTCGACGCTGCCGCTGCAGGTGCTGGCGCCGGTCGCGCTGGAGGGCCCGGCCGCCGTCGTCTCGCTCCTCAATCCGACCGGCGGCGTGCTCGGCGGCGACCGCCTCGCCGTCGACGTCGCGCTCGGCGCCGGCGCCCACGCCTGCCTGACCACGCCATCGGCGACGCGGATCTATCGCACGCTGGCCGCCCCCGCCGTGATGTCGGTGCGTCTGGCGCTCGCCCGCGACGCGACTGCCGAGTGGGTCCCCGCGCACACGATTCCCTCGGCCGATGCGGCCGTGCGCCAGACGCTGGACGTCGAGGTCGGCGCGGGGGCCACGCTGTTCGCGGTCGATGCCTGGGCCGCCGGCCGCGTCGCCCGCGGAGAGGCGTGGCGCTTCCGGCGGCTCGACAGCGCGCTCACCGTGCGCGATAAAGCCGGCCTCCTGCTCCACGACCGCTTCGTGCTCGACGGTGGCGCCCCCTGGACGGCTCTCGGCTTCGCGGAGGGTCACCCGTACTTTGCGACGATCGTCGTCGTCGCGGACGCCGGGCTCGACGCCTTCCTCGCCGAGCTGGCGGCCGCGACGCCGATCGCGGGCACGCGCCTGGGGGCGGCGCGCCTGCCCCGCCGCGCCGCGCTGGTGCGCTGTCTGGCCGACAGCGCGCCGGCGCTCACGAGCGCGCTGACCGCGCTGTGGGCCCTCGGGCGCCGCTGCCTGCTCGGGTTGCCGCCGCTCGACCTGCGCACGGGCTGACGGCGACCCCGGAGCCGCCGTGTCCACTGGTGGCGCCCGGGTGACCTTTCCGTTACACTCGCGCTGACATGTTCAACCTGATCCCCCGAGAAGTGCGATTCTTCGACCTCTTCGATCAGCAGTCGCAGCACATCATCAAGGCGGCCGGGCTGCTGCACGCGATGGTCCACGATTTCGGCGACGCCCGCGCGAAGGCCAACGCCATCAAGGAGGTCGAGCACCAGGGCGATCAGGTCACCCACGAGATCGTCCGCCGGCTCAACACCACGTTCATCACGCCGATCGACCGCGAGGACATCCACGACCTGGCCACCCACCTGGACGACGTCCTCGACTACATCGAGGCGGTGGCCGAGCGCCTGGTCGTCTACCGCATCAAGGAGCCGACCTCGTCCTCGCGGGCGCTGGTCGACGTGATCGTGCAGACCGTCGAGGCGATGGACCGGGCCATCCGGTGCCTGCGCGCGATGGATCCGGGCTTCCACGAGCACGCGGTGGAGGTCAATCGCCTCGAGAACAGCGCCGACCGGCTGCTGCGCGAGAGCCTGGCCGCGCTGTTCGACGAGCAGAGCGACCCCATCGAGGTCATCAAGTGGAAGGAGATCTACGAGACGATGGAGACCGTGACCGATCGCTGTGAGGACGTGGCGAACGTGATCGAGGGGATCATCCTCAAGATGGCCTGAGCGGGCCCGCCGTGCTGTCCACCGTCGTCTTCATCGTCTTCGTCGCGCTCGTCTTCGACTTCATCAACGGCTTCCATGACGCGGCCAACTCGATCGCCACCGTCGTGTCGACGCGCGTGCTGACGCCGCTGCAGGCGGTGGTGTGGGCGGCCTTCTTCAACTTCGTGGCGGCGTTCGGCTTCGGCGTGCACGTGGCCACCACCGTCGGCAAGGGCGTCGTCCACGCCGAGATCGTCGACCAGTGGGTCATCCTGGCCGGGCTGATCGGCGCCATCGTGTGGGACTTGATCACCTGGCACTGGGGGCTGCCGACCTCGTCCTCGCACGCGCTGATCGGCGGCTTCGCCGGCGCCGGCGTGGCGAAGGCGGGCTTCGGCGGGCTGGTCGCCAGCGGCCTCATCAAGATCGGCATCTTCATGGTCCTGGCGCCGCTGATCGGTCTCACGGTCGGCTTCCTCATGATGCTGACGACCATCTGGATCTTTCACCGCGAGACCCCCGGCCGCATCGACCGGATCTTCCGGCGCGGCCAACTCGTGTCGGCGGCCGCCTACAGCCTCGGCCACGGCACCAACGACGCCCAGAAGACGATGGGCATCATCGCGGTGCTGCTGTTCACGACCGGCCACCTCGGCAAGGAGTTCTTCGTGCCGACCTGGGTCGTGCTGTCGGCCCACGCCGCCATCGCGCTGGGGACGATGGCCGGCGGCTGGCGCATCGTGAAGACGATGGGCATGCGCATCACCAAGCTGCGGCCCATCGGCGGCTTCTCGGCGGAGACGGCCGGCGCGGTGACGCTGATCGGCACCGCGCTGGGCGGCATCCCGGTGTCGACGACGCACACGATCAGCGGCGCCATCATGGGCGTCGGCGCGATCCAGCGGTTCTCCGCCGTCCGCTGGGGCGTGGCCGGCCGCATCGTCTGGGCGTGGATCTTCACGATCCCCGCCGCCGCGCTGGTCGCCGCCGCCTGCTGGCTGCTCCTGCGCCTGGGCGGCGTCTGAGGCCACGCGGTGGCGGCCGACGTCCTGGTCGTCGAGGACGAGCCCGACATCCGGACCCTGATCGTCCACCATCTCACCCGCGACGGCTTTCGCTGCGACACCGCCGGCAACGGCACCGAGGCGCTGACCCGCCTGCGCAAGGCGCTGCCCGATCTGGTCGTGCTCGACCTGATGCTGCCCGGCATGGACGGCCTCGAGGTCTGCCGGCGGGTACGCGCCGATCCGGCGACCGCGACGCTGCCGATCATCATGCTGACCGCCAAGGCCGACGAGGTCGATCGCGTGGTCGGCCTGGAAATGGGCGCCGACGACTATCTCGCCAAGCCGTTCTCGCCCAAGGAGCTGGTGGCGCGCGTGCGCGCCGTGCTGCGGCGGGCGCGCCCGACCGAGACGGCGCGGCCGCTGGCCGTCGGCCCGGTGAGCCTCGACCCCGCCCGCCACGCCGTCAGCGTGAGCGGCCGCGCCCTCGAGCTGACGCCGAAGGAGTTCGACCTGCTCCACGCGCTGCTGGCGGCGGCCGGCCGCGTGCTCTCGCGCGAGCACCTGCTGAACCGTGTGTGGGGCTACGCCCACGCCGACATGATCGAGTCCCGCACGGTCGACGTCC
>Ga0209474_10002304_pt1 | contig 17760 bp, 20 predicted proteins | sample GraSoiAngelo_145_FD_185902 | JGI IMG/M metagenome (GOLD analysis project Ga0209474, IMG submission 185902) | Grasslands soil microbial communities from the Angelo Coastal Reserve, California, USA - 14_1009_05_20cm (SPAdes) (version 2) | ecosystem: Environmental > Terrestrial > Soil > Grasslands... | reverse complement strand
GGCGAGACGTAGAACGCGAACAGCCAGAGCGCCGGCAAAAACCAGATCAATTGTTCGAGCGTGTTCTGCTGGATCCGCAAGGCGCGCTCGAATTGCGGCGCGCCGGTAACGGCCGGCGCCTCGATGCCGTAGCGCGCGCGGGCGCGGCCGGCGGTGACGAACACGCCGACATAGAGCAGCAGCGCCAAGACGGTAACCAATGCGGGGAAGCCGGCCGGCATCGAGCCGCTCCTATCAATGCGCCATTCTCGACTGAGGTCGGCCTAGCAGCGGCATGATTAAGACTCCGATAACAAAAGCGACGCCCAGCAGCAGCGCGACGACGGAACCAGAGCCGAACGCCCGGGAGCCCTGTTAATGCGCCATCATCGAGCGCGGCCGGCCAACCAGCGGCAGCAACAGCAGGGCGCCGACAAAAAACAACCCGATGAGGATCAGCAGGTCATTATAGGTCAGCACCAGCGCCTCGCGCTGCACCGCCTGCGCCAGCAGCTTCATGGCTGCCCGGGTACTGTCCGGCACCATCGCATCGAGCCGGTTCGCCCGCATTTCGAGAAAATGCTGTACGGCCGGACGCGCCGGGTTGATGTTTTCGACCAGGCGGTTCCAGTGGAAGTGCAGCCGCGCGTTCATGATCGTAACGATCGCGGCCAGCCCGATCGCACCGCCGAGATCGCGGGTCAAATTGTAGAGCCCGGCGGCGTTTCTCATCCTGTCGGCCGGCAAACTGCCCATTGCGATCATGTTGGCCGGCAGGTAGCAGCAGATCAGCCCCATCCCGCGTACTACCTGCGGCAGGAACAATTCCCAGAACCCGGTCTGGTTGGTCAGCGTGGCCGTCAGATACATCGAATAGGCGAACAGGCCGAAGCCGATCGCCAGCATGACCCGCAGATCCAGCAGGCGCGCCATGCGGGTACTGAGCGGCGACAGCACCATGGTGACGAGGCCGATGACAATAACCGTGCAGCCGATCTGCCAGGCATTGTAGCCGCGCACCTGCGCCAGAAAGAGCGGCACCAGATAAGTCGTGCCGTACATCCCGATGCCCATCGTGAAGGTAAAGAACGTTCCGAATGCGAAATTGCGGTTCCGAAACGTGCTCAGATCCACGATCGGCTGGTGATAGGTGAAGACGCGCCAGAAGAACAGGCTGCCGGCAATGATTGAAATCAGCACGGTGGCCCGAATCGTATCGTCGTCAAACCAATCCCAGCGCGGACCTTCCTGGAGCGCGTACTCGAGGCAGGCGAGAAAGCTCGCCATCAACACCAGTCCGATCAGGTCGAAATGACGCAACAGCGAGAGATCCGGCTTGTCGATGTCGATTGTCACCCAAACGACCGCGGCGACCAGCAACCCTGGCACGATGTTCACCAGAAAGAGCCAATGCCAGGAGAAGGTTTCGGTGAGAAAACCGCCAAGTGTCGGACCCAGGGTCGACGACAAACTCAGGATTACCGAGATGAACGCAATAACTGTCGCGAGCTGCCGCCCCCGAAATCTGCCGTAGACGACGGGCCACACGGTCGGGGTGATCGCGCCGCCGCAGAATCCCTGCATCGCACGGTAGAGGATCATCTCACCCAGACTGGTTGCCGTGGCGCATAACACGCTGGCGCCGGTAAAGCCCAGCGCGGCGACCACGAACAGGATGCGCGTCGATAACAGACGGCTCATCATCCCGGATAGCGGCACCATCACGACGTCGGCGATCAGGTAGGCGGTTTGTACCCAGGCGATCTCGTCGACGCTTGCCGACAGCCCGCCCTGGATCTGCGTCAGCGAGCTGGTGACGATCTGGACGTCCATGATCGCCATGAACAGGCCGGTGCCCATCGCCAGCACGCCGATCCAGTCGCGCAGCCGCGGCTGCGCTCCCGCGGCGGACGGCGCCGGCGGGGCCGGGGAGGCGGGCCGTGCCGGCTCGGCGCTTGCCGGCTGCGGTGTCGCAACCGCGGCACGGGCGAGCCGGGCTCGCCGCAATGGCAGGGTCAGCGTCCAGGTCACGGAGAAGGGCGCCGACCCGGCGATGCCGGCTCGGCATGCGCCGCGCCGAGGATACCGTCACTCGCTTCGGCCGCACCCTCGCGGCGTGTGTCGACCGTGACTGTCACCGACAATCCCGGCCGCAACAATCTCGCTAGCGGCCCATCGGCCGGCACCGAGATGCGCACTGGCACGCGCTGTACGATCTTCGTGAAATTGCCGGTGGCGTTGTCCGGCGGCAGCAGGCTGAACTGGGCGCCGCTTCCCGGCGCGAAGCTTTCGACCCGGCCCTGCAATGGCTGGTCGGGATAGGCATCGACCGAGATTTCGGCCGGCTGGCCCGGCCGCATGCGGGTCAGCTGGGTTTCCTTGAAGTTGGCGGTCACGAAAACCCGCGGCAGCGGCACCAGAGACAACAGCTGGCTGCCCGGCTTGACGTATTGACCGATCTGGCCGGCCCGATTGCCGGCGATGCCCGCAACGGGAGCCCGAATAACCGTGTTGTCGAGGTCGTTTTTGGCCAGCTGCAGGCTGGCGCGGGCCTGCGCCAGCTTCGCCTCCTCTTCGCGTTTTTGCGATTCGAGGACGGCAAGCTGGCTTTGCTCGGCAACAAGAGCGGCCCGTGCCTTGCCGAGCGCCGCATCGGCCTTGCGGGAATCGGCATCGGCCGATTCATAGCGTTGCCGGCTGGCGTAATCGCTGGTCGCCAGCGCCGCGTATCGCTTGAAGTCGAGCTGCGCACGATTGAGATCCGCCTCGGCGGACCGCAGGCTCGCCGCCGCCTGATCGATCATCGCCTGCTGCAGCTTGAGCCGAGTGGCGTAGGTCGCGACGCTGGCTACCGCGGTGGCGAGAGCGGCCTCGGCCTGGGCGAGCTTGGCGGCGAAATCGCGGTCGTCGACGACGAACAGAACCTGGCCGGCCGCCACCGGTTCGTTGTCGCGGACCCGGACTTCCTTGATGTACCCCTCGATCTTTGGGCTGATCAGCGACACGTCGCTTTGGACGTAGGCGTCGTCGGTCGATTGCAGGAAGCGCCAGTCGGTCCACCAATACCAACCGCCGCCGACGCCGAAGACGAGCAGGGCCGCGATCGTGATAATCAGCAAGGGTTTACGCATGGGTGCGTGACTAGACTGAACGGTTTAGTTTAGCGTAAACCTCAGGATGAAAGGGCGGGCCCGGGCTGTCAACCAGCTTGCCCAAAAAGGAAGCTCTCGATGAGCATGCCGGATATGCGCGACGAAACCCTCGGCAAGGCCGCGATCGTTCTGCGGGCCGCGCGCCGGGCCTTTCTCGCCGGCGGCTTCGGCGCGGTGTCGATGGATGCGATCGCGCGCGAGGCCGGGGTATCGAAGGCCACCGTCTATGCGCATTTCGGCAGCAAGGAGGAGCTGTTCGGGGCGGTTGTCGCCGATGTCGCCGAACAGCGTTTCGGGGCGTTCTCGGCCTTCGAGCTCGATCCGCAGGACATCGAGGCCTCGCTGAACACGATCGCCCGACGCTTTCTCGACCTGGTGCTGTCGCCCGAAGCGGTCGCGGTCAATCGCATTATCATCGGCGAGGTGACCCGCTTCCCGGCGCTGGGCGAAGTGTTCTGGCAGGCCGGCCCCGAGCGCAACCGCGCCCAGATCGAGGAGTTTCTACAGCGCGCCGCGGAGGCGGGTTCGCTTGCCGTCGCCGACCCACGGCTTGCCGCCGAACAGTTCGCCTCGTTGGTGCGAGGCGAAATCCATCTACAGCGCTTGTTTGGGTTTGAGAGCCAAGACGATCCTGTCGTCCGCGCGCAGGTCGCCGGCAGCGCGGTCGCGACGTTTCTACGCGCCTTCGGGCGAGCCTAGGGATCATAAGATTGCGTCGTTTCGCTCGCAATGACAGAAAGACCGAGGACCGAGCGAGGAGCGTCCATGGGACCGCTTGAGGGGATACGGATTGTCGAGCTGGCCGGCATCGGGCCGGGACCGTTCTGCGCGATGCTGCTGTCGGACATGGGCGCCGAAATCATTCGCGTCGACCGCGCCGCGATGGTCGGCCATGACACCGACCGCGACGGCAATGACAGCCGCTTCAACCTGCTGGCACGCGGCCGCCGCAACATCGCGGTCGATCTGAAGAACCCGGCCGCGGTAAACGCCACTCTGCGGCTGATCGATCAGGCCGATGCTCTCCTCGAAGGCTTCCGCCCCGGGGTCATGGAAAGGCTCGGTCTCGGCCCGGATCTCTGCCTCGCCCGCAATCCGAAGCTCGTTTACGGGCGGATGACCGGCTGGGGGCAGGACGGCCCGATCGCGCATATCGCCGGGCACGACATCAATTACATCGCGCTGTCCGGGGTGTTGCATTCGATCGGCGAAGCCGGCGGACCGCCGGTGCCGCCGTTGAACCTGGTCGGCGATTTCGGCGGCGGGGCGCTGTATCTGGCGATGGGCATGCTGGCTGGCATCATCAGCGCCCGCTCGACCGGCAAGGGACAGGTCATCGACTGCTCGATGGTCGAAGGCTCGGCCTCGCTGATGATGATGATGTACGGCTCGCTGGCTTCCGGCGCCTGGAAGGAAGAGCGCGGCCAGAACCGCACCGATGGCGGCGCGCATTACTACCAGGTGTACCAGACAAAGGACGGCGAATATGTCTCGGTCGGCGCGATCGAGCCGCAATTCTATGCGCTCTTGCTGAAGCACACCGGCCTCGAAGGCGAAGACCTGCCGCCGCAGACCGACCGCACGCATTGGCCGGAGATGCAGGAGCGGCTCAAGCGCATCTTCAAGAGCAAGACCCGCGCCGAATGGACCGAGATCTTGCAGCAGACCGACATCTGCTTCGCACCGGTTCTGCGGATGTCGGAAGCCATCGACCACCCGCACAACCGTCACCGCAACAGCTTTGTCGAGATTGACGGCATTCCTCAGCCGGGGCCGGCGCCGCGTTTTCTCGGCACCCCGACCCGGGTGCAACGGCCGCCAGCGCGGGTCGGCGAACACACCGACGCAGTGTTGCGCGACTGGGGCTTCTCGGCCGCGGAAATCGCGGCATTACACGAGAGCAGCGCGGTGGCCTCGGCCAACTAAAAACAGATCAGGCGCGCAGATCGGCCAAGAGCGGCAATACCTCGGCGGCGAAGCGGTCGATATGCGCCGGCCGCTCCTCGTAGGGTCCGAGCAGGTCGATCGACAGATGCCGCACGCCGGCGGCGTGGAAAGCGCGGATGCGCTCGACGACCTGCTCGGCGCGGCCGAGTGCGCCGTAGCGCTCGGCCGCCCGCCGCATATCGGTGCCGTAGCGGTTGCTTAGGGTTGTCGCTGCCGCTTCGAGCGCCTGCTCGTAGCTGTCGTCGAGCCGGGTGAACAGCAAATGTCCGGTGCCGAAATGCTCGATCTTGCGGCCGGCCCCCTCCGCCGCCGCGGCGATCTTGCCGAGCCCGGCTCGGAAGGTCTCGGGGGTCACGACGTAGGAGATCCAGCCGTCGGCGAGCCGTCCGGTGCGGGCGAGCGCCGCATTGGCGCGGCCGCCGACCCAGATCGGCGGGCCGCCGGGCTGGCGCGCAGGCGGCTGCAAGGCGAGGCCCGCGAAATTTCCATAATGCCGGCCCTGATGGTCCACCGTCTCGCCGCGCAACAGAGAGCGCAGCAGCGGGATGCCTTCGGATAGCCGGGCGCCGCGTTCCTTTACCGGCACGCCACAGGCTTCGTACTCCTTCGGGAACTCGCCGCCGATGCCGACGCCGAAGATCAGCCGGCCTTCGCACAAATGATCCAGGGTCGCGACCTGTTTGGCGACCGGCACGGGATGACGCAAGGGCAGCAGATAAACGCCGATACCAAGCAGCAAGCGTCGGCTGACCACTGCCGCTTGTGCCAGCATTAACAGCGGGTCGAGGATCGCCGCCGGATACCAGATGTGATCGGCGACCCAGATCGAATCGAAGCCACAGCGGTCGATCTGGCTGACCAGCGCCTGCAGCTCGTCGATTTTCGGCAGCCACGGCCCGACGGCCGGCTCGGTGCGCCGGTGGATCGTCTGAATGCCAATCTTCAGATGGGTATCGAGCGGCAGGTCCATGGCTCACTCCTTGCGGGCGATATGGCCCAGTCCTATCTTCGCCAGCCTATGTTCGCCGGCCTATCTTCGCCGGCAGCTTGAGAAGCCCAGCGCCGCGCGTCAATGCGCCCGAGAAGGGGAGGTCGAGATGGACACGATCGAAGCGACGGCCCGCACCACCGGACAAAGCCTGCCCAACCTGCCATTGCGGCTGCATCACCATGCCTATGTCGTCAAGGATCACGAGGCCAACCGGCGTTTCCTCGAGGATCTGCTCGGTATTCCGCTGGTCGCGACCTGGTGCGAGAAATCGATCAGCCGCGATACCGGTGAGGAGATGGAATTCTGCCACACGTTTTTCGGACTCGCCGACGGCAGCGCGCTCGCCTTCTTCCAGTTCGCCGACCCCAAGATGTACGAGCGCACCCAGGCAAAGGTGCCGGCCGAGATTGGGCATTACGACCATATCGCGTTGAAGGTCGACGATCCGACCTACGAGGCGCTGAAGGCGCGGCTCAATGCCGCCGGCGAGACATTCCGCGAGACCAATCACGGCTACTGTAAGTCGATTTATACGAACTCGCCCGACGGACTGATCGTCGAATTCACCTGCGATCCGCCCGATGTCACCGAGATCGATGCACTGCGCCGCGCCGACGCGCACAGCGAGCTCAAGCGCTGGCTCGGCGGCGACCGGCGCGTCAACAACGAGCTGCGCCACCGCGACTTTTAGAACCTGCTCCATCGGGCTGAAGCAGCCTCTTCGTCTTGGCCGGGCTTGGCCCGGCCATCCACGAGACATTGGCACCGCTTTTCCGCTTCTCGTGGATCCCCGGGCCAAGCCCGGGGATGAACGATTTTAGAGAGGCGATTCGAGCAGTTCGAATACTGTTTTCGGAGCGGTTTCTAGCGCGGCGCCATGCGCAGGGCGCCGTCGAGGCGGATTACTGAGCCGTTGATCATCACGTTGCGGCAGAGGTCGAGGACTGTCTGCGCGTACTCCTCGGGCCGGCCGAGCCGCGGCGGGAACGGCACGCTGGCCGCGAGGCTGTCCTGCACATTCTGCGGCAGGCCGGCGAGCATCGGCGTCGCGAAAATGCCGGGCGCGATCGCCGCCACCCGGACGCCGTAACGCGCCAGCTCGCGCGCCGCCGGCAGGGTCAGCCCGACGATGCCGCCCTTCGAGGCGCTGTACGCCGCCTGGCCGATCTGCCCCTCGAATGCCGCGACCGATGCGGTCAGCACGATCAGGCCGCGCTCGCCATCGCCGAGCGGGTCGAGGCCGGTCATATCGGCGGTGGCGAGGCGCAACAGGTTGAAGCTGCCGATCAAATTGACCTCGACGGTGCGGCGGAATTCGTCGAGCGGCAATGGCCCGTCGCGCCCGACGATGCGGCCGGCCGTGCCGATGCCGGCGCAGGCGACGGCAAGGCGGGCCGGTCCGTGCCGCTCGCGCGCCGCGGCGACCGCCGCTTCGGTATCGGCGGCGTTCGTTACGTCGCAGGCAGCCGCAAAGCCGCCGGTCTCCTTGGCGACCGCGACCGCGGCGGCCTCGTTGATGTCGAGCACCGCGACGCGCGCGCCGGCTTGCGCCAACGCCAACGCGGTCGCGCGGCCGAGCCCCGAGCCGCCGCCGCTGATCAATGCCGCCTGGCCCGCGATATCCATTCCTTGCCTCCTCCAATCGCCTCAGCGCACCGCCGGCCGCGCCGCGGTAATGGTGCGGCCGAGGCGCGCCAGCTTGGCCTCGCGATGCGCGACATAAATCGCCGAACCGGCAATGATCGCCGCGCCGACCCAGGTCCAGCCGTCGCTGACCTCGCCAAATAACAAATAACCGATCAGCGCCGCATAAGGCAGACGGACGAATTCGTAGGGCGCACAGGCGCTGGCATCGGCCGCCAGATAGGCGCGCGCCACCGACAAATGCGCCAAGGTGCCGATCGCGCCGAGCCCAATCAGCGCGCCGAGGGTTCGCAGATCCGGCCACTCCCACACGAACAGAGCCGGGATCAGGGACAATGGCGTCAGATAGACCGAAAACAGCGCGACAATCGTGTTCGGGCGCTCGGTGCGCACGAGGTATTTGACCGTTATGTTGTTCATCGCCGAACTGGCGGCCGAGAGCAGGATCAGCAGGAGCATCAGATCCATCGACTCGCGGCTCGGCCGCATGATGACGAGAACACCGGCAAAGCCGATCACCACCGCCGCCCAGCGCCGCAGCCGCACATCCTCGTGCAGGATCAGCGCCGCCGCCATCGTCGCGAACAATGGCGCGGTGAAGTTGACCGCGGTCGCGGTCGCCAACGGCACGAAGGTGATGCCATAGAACCAGCTCAGCATCGAGATCAGCCCGACCACCGCGCGCAAGGTGTAAAAGCCGATCTTTGGTGTCGCCAAGAGGCTCGGGCCGGCCCGGATAATGAAGGGCAGCATCACGAGTAGGCTGAACAGGCAACGGAAGAACGTCACCTCGAACGGGTGCATGCGCTCGGCTGCGAGGCGGATCAGCACATTCATCATGACCGCGCAGAAGCCGCCGAGCAGCATCCACAGGGCCGCGCGCGTACTCGGCGCGAGACTCGACCAAAACCGGCTGAACGGGAGGCGGATGAGCAGCGAGCGCAGCGCTCAGGCGGCCTTGTGCAGGTCGAGGCTTTGCCAGACCTCGGCCAGGGCGGCGGTCAGCGCTTCGATATCGGCGTCGCTGTGCAGCGGTGTCGGAGTCAGACGCAGCCGCTCGGTGCCGCGCGGCACGGTCGGGTAATTGATCGGCTGGACGTAAATCTGGTGATCGCGCAGCAGGCGGTCGGACGCAGTGCGGCACAATGCAGCGTCGCCCACCATGACCGGCACGATGTGGCTGTCGTTCGCCATCACTGGAATCCCTGCGGCCGCGAGACGGCGTTTGACCTTCGCAACCCGTTCTTGATGCGCATCGCGCTCGCTGCGGCTCTCCTTCAGGTGATGGACCGCGGCGAGCGCCCCGGCTGCCAGCAATGGCGGCAACGCGCTGGTAAAGATGAACCCCGGCGCGTGACCGCGCAGGAAATCAATCAGCATTGCCGAGCCGGCGACGTAGCCGCCCATCACCCCGAACGCCTTTGCGAGGGTGCCCTGGATGACCGTTAGCCGGTGGGCGATGCCGTCACGCTCGGCGATGCCGCCGCCACGCGGGCCATACAGGCCGACCGCGTGCACCTCGTCGAGATAGGTCATCGCGCCGTAACGCTCGGCGACATCGCACAGCGCGGCGATCGGTGCGATATCGCCGTCCATCGAATAAACCGACTCGAAGCAGACGAGCTTTGGCCGCTCCGCCGGCAGGTCGGCGAGCAGGCGGGCGAGGTCGTCGGGATCGTTGTGGCGGAAGATCAGCCGCTCGGCCCGGCTGTTGCGGATGCCGGCGATCATCGAGGCGTGGTTCATTGCGTCCGACAGCACGACCATTCCGGGCATGCTGCCGGCCAGTGTCGACAGCGCCGCCTCGTTCGCCACATAGCCGGAGGTGAAGACCAGCGCCGCCGCGCTGCCGTGCAAATCTGCGAGCTCGCGTTCGAGCAGCACATGGGCGTGGCTGGTTCCCGAGATATTGCGGGTGCCGCCCGCGCCGGCGCCCGATCCGCGCAGTTCCTCCGCCATGGCCGCCAGCACGGCCGGGTGCTGCCCCATGCCGAGATAATCGTTCGAGCACCACACCGTGACCTCGGCGCCGATGCGGTGATCGAAAGCGCGCGGGAAGCGGCCGCAGCACCGCTCGAGATCGGCAAAGACCCGGTAGCGGCCCTCGGCGTGGAGCGCGTCGACGCGCGCCCGGAAAAAACTGTCGAAATCCATAATCGGTGCTACCGCTAGAGAACCTCTACGATAACATATCGTCGGTCTATCACCATTGGGCGGTGTGTCGCGCCGCCGCACCGACGATGTGTTCAGTGAGCGGCTGGGCGATCGCCTCTGAGCCCCGGCTCCGTTACCAGCCGATCGAGACGGTTGCAGGCCGCAATCCATCCGGTCCGATGCTGGTGGAGGATGGCGGCATCCGCGAATTTCTGATGCCGCAAGATCAACAGGGTCTCGGTTTCCGCACCGCGCAGCTCAAGCGTCACCAGCGTCTGAGGCAGATCCGCGAACGCGCCCTCCCAGCGCCAGGTATAGACCAGCCGCTCGGGCGGCCTTACCTCAAGAAACTGTCCGCACACCCCTACAAGCCGGCGATCGACGATGCGGCTCATCCGAATGCGATAGCAGCCGCCGACACGTAAATCGAGTTCGATCTCGTCGGCGATCCAACCCGGCGGACACCACCATTCCCGTAACGCGGAGGGCTGTGTCCAGGCGCGGAACACCCGCTCGGGCGACGCCCGGAAGCGGCGCTGCAATTCGATTTCTATGGTTGCCGGGTCGGCTCCCCTGACGGCCGGCATGGGCCTTCCTCCTTGTCCAGATAGTCGGAGAGTGCTTCGAGCTGGCGCTCCCAGAAGGTCCGGTGCTGCTCGATCCAGGCCCCCGCCTGGGCGAGCGGGTCGGCAACCAGGCGGCAGTAATGCACCCGTCCGGCCTTCCACCGTTCAATCAAGCCACAGCGTTCGAGCACCCCGAGGTGCTTGGAAATTGCCGGCGCGGACACCGCGAACGGCGCGCCGAGCCGGGTCACCGAGCACGGTCCTTGCCGCAACTGCCCAATGATTCCGCGCCGGATCGGATCCGACAGCGCGGCGAAAACCTCGTCGAGGGCTTCCTCGTCGCCCACGGTCGGGAGCGATCGCTTTGGCTCCTCATGGCGGCTTGTCGCGCTCAATCGCGTAATGCCGCCCTCCATCGTCGCCGGACCAAGCTCACCTCAATCGGCGGCGGCCCGGCGGGAAGGCCCTACCACGTCCCATTTCAAGCTCATTGCGGCTTCCAGGAAATCCGCCTTTTCCGGTTGTGCGACGCCGAGGGCATCAAGGGTCGCGGCGATGTGGGCAAGTGTGATGTCCCATTCCTCTTCCGTAATAGCCAGACCCTCATGAGAGGTCTTCATGTCGCGGCCCGGATAAAACACGGGGCCGCCAAAAGCCGAACCGAGGAAATCGACCAGCAGCTTGTCTTCGCGCCGCTGCCCATCGAGGGACTTGCCTTTCCAGTAGACGCCAATCTTCGCGTCGTGGCGCAGCCGCGGCATCAGCTCGCTGACGAAAGCAGCAAGCGCGTCATATCCGCCGAGGCGCTGATAGAGGGACTGCCGTGCATGAGCGGAATTGTCCGGATCGAGCATGGTGATGTCTCCCCTGTTTGATTGGCGCTAGAACACTTAACCAATCAGTTAAGTGTTCTAGCGCCGGCACAGCTTCGTGTCAAGCGCGCGGCAGTTCGCCACTACTTCTTTGCGGTGCAGACAAAGGTGGCGCGGGTCGGCACCAGCAGCGGGCAGGTCTCCATATACCAGTCGGTATCGATCCGCTCGGCCAGCGCGTCGCCGGCGCATTCGCGCTGCGCCTCTTCCCGTACGCGCTCCAGGGAGCTACGCAGCCCGTTGTAGCAAATGCCGACGCGCTGGCCGGTCGGCTGTCCCGGCTGTAGCGCCCGCGCCACCGTCGCGTAAGGCTCGACTGCGCCGCAACCGCCCAGGGCGGCGGCGAGAAGCACGATTGCGAGGCGGTTCATGCCGTCTCCGCGAGAGCATGTTCGAGGAACAGCCCGGCCTCCATCAGCCGTGCATCGGTGCCGACCCGGCCGACCAGCTGCACCCCGGCCGGCAAGCCGCTGTCGCCCCATAGCGCCGGCAAGGTCAGGCAGGGGACGCCGAGCAGGGTCCACATCCGGCTGAACACCGGGTCGCCGGTATAGCCGAGCCCGGGCGGCGCCTCGCCGGGCGCGGCCGGCACCAGCATCGCATCGCATGGCCCGAAAAACGCCTCGAGCCGAGCCCGCGCCGCCGCGGTCTCGGCGACCGCCGCATCGTAAGCCTCGGCGCCGACCGTCATGCCTTGATCGAGCAGCTGGGCGAGGCGCGGCGACAATTCGGCACTGCGATAAATCCGTTCGTAAGCCAGCCCGCGCACCAGCTCGAAGCCCATGATCGTATCGTGCGCCGCCGTCAGATTCTGGTGCTCGGGCGGGACGACGATCTCGGCGATCCAAGCGGCGGCTTTTTCCAGCGCGGCGCGGGCGCGGTCGAGCGCGGCGATCGTGCTCGGCTCGGCCTCACCCCACATCGGCGTGCGGTAGAGCCCGAAACGCGGGGCAGCCCCCGGCATCGCGATGTCGCGAAGGGCCGGACGTCCGGCAATGATCCCGGTGAAGAACGCGGCATCGTCGACCGTGCGGGCCATGACCCCGATCGTGTCGAGGCTGTCGGCCAAGGCCTTGACCCCGGCGCGCGCGATTGTCCCGAAGCTCGGCTTGTAGCCGACGCAGCCGCAATACGCGGCCGGGCGGATCGTCGAGCCGGCGGTCTGGCTGCCAAAACCCAGCCGCACCATGCCGTCGGCGACCGCCGCCGCCGAGCCGCTCGAAGAGCCGCCGGGAGTATGCGCCGGGTTGTGCGGGTTGGCGGTCTTGCCGGCGGTGAAGCAAGCAAATTCGGTTGTCACGGTCTTGCCGAGCACGACCGCGCCGGCGGCGCGCGCCAGTGCGACACAGGCGGCGTCGGCGGCCGGGCGGTGGCCCTCGTAAATCGGCGAGCCGTAGCCGGTCGGCATGTCGGCGGTGTCGATCAGATCCTTGACCGCGAGCGGTATGCCGTGCAGCGGGCCGCGCGGCGGCTCGGCATCGCGCTGCCGCGCCGCAGCGAGCGCCGCCTCGGGATCGAGATAATGCCAGGCGCCGACGAGGCCTTCGCGTGCGGCGATCCGATCGAGGCAGGCGCGCGTCAGTGCCTCGGCGCTGCGACGGCCGGCGGCAATCTCCTGCGCGGCGGCGCGAACCGAAAGGGAGAGAGGGTCAGGCATGGGGTCGGCCTCGGGCGAGTAGCGGGGGAGCTGTTGCGTGCGCCAGTAACTTAACCGTATTCCGGCGGAGCTTTCAGCTTCTCCGTTTCCACCGCAACTGATGGTTGCTTAGGGCAAAAACCCCTCTGGCTGCATTTGCAGCGGATTTGCAGCCAGCTTTCGCGCCGGGGTTGGGTCGACATATTTGGTGAACATGCTCCGATCCGCCCTCTTTTACCCCAAGCCCCTTCAGCATTTTCTAACCGGGCTGTGTTCATGTTATGTTCGCAGCGGCGCTTTCAAGGGGCGGACCACACAATGCCCGTCCGTGAGGCGCTTGCTGCCGCAGCGCCGGCTCGGCAGTGTGCGCAAATGGCGGACCCGCACGACGATGATCGTGAGCCCGACAGCCGCAGGCCGGCATTGATCGGGCTTGCCCTCGTGCTGTTGCTGGTCGTCGGCGCCTATTTCCTGGTTACCGCGTTGCGCAAAAACGCCGAGCTCGAAGACTGCCTGATGGCCGGCCGCCGCAACTGCGCGCCGATCGAGGCGCCGGCAAGCGGCCGCTAGGCTTGTTGTCATTGTGAGTGAAGCGAAGCAATCTCCCGCCAATGAGGCTCCATGCCAGGGGATTGCTTCGTCGCGATGATCCTCGCAATGACGGCCCAATACGGGAGGCGAGCATGATCGAAATTCCGGCACGCCAGGGCAAGGCATTGCGCCTTCGCGGCGGGCAGAAGGCGCGGGTCGTCAACACTAGGGGTCAGCAGGTCGTCGACACCTGGGCATTCAACGAGGCCGACCTCACCGAATTCATGTCGATGGAGCACAGCCGGGTCGCGATCGGCCGGATCATTCCCGGGGTCGGCGACACGCTGGTCACCAACAAGCGGCGGCCGATCCTGACCCTGATCGAGGATACCTCGGGAGGCATCCATGACACGCTGTTCGCCGCCTGCGACCGCTGGCGGTACGAGCTGCTCGGGGCGCAGGGCTACCACGACAATTGCACCGACAATCTCGCCGCCGGGATGAAGGCGCTCGGGCTCACGCCGCCCGAGACCCCGGCGCCGCTGAACCTGTTCATGAACATCCCGGTCCTCGACGGCAACCGGGTCGAGGCGCGGCCGCCGGTCAGCACGCCGGGCAGCTATGTGACGTTGCGCGCCGAGATGGATTGCGTGATCGCCTTCTCGGCCTGCCCGCAGGACATGATCCCGATCAACGGCCTGGCGATGCGCCCGACCGAGGCGCATGTCGAGGTGCTGGATTAAGGACCGCCGCGATCCATCAACTGACGACCCCTTGGCCGGGCTTGTCCCGGCCATCCACGTCTTCAGGCACTCCGAATGGCGAAAAAAAGAAGACGTGGATGCCCGGCACAAGGCCGGGCACGGGGGAGTAGGTCGAGAATCGATTATTCCGGGCGGAAGCGCTTGCCGGTGCCGATCAGGCGCTGCTGCGGCAGGTAGACAGATTTCGTGCGGTCGGCGATCGCGTAGCCGATGACCCGGGCGTCCCGTTGATGGCGCTTAAGAATCGCCAGTGCGGCATCGGCGTCGTTCTCCGCGACGATCACGCAGAAGCCGACACCCATATTGTAGACCTCGTACATCTCGGCGCGCTCGATCCCCGCATGCTCCTCGATCAAGTCGAAAATCGGCGGCGCCGGCGGCAGGTCGTCGATAATGAAACCGATTTCGGCCGCCACCCGTGGCAGGTTCAGAAGCCCGTCGCCGGTAATATGAATCAATGCCTTGACCGAACGGATCTGATCCAGGATCTCCAGTATCTCCGGCACGTAGATATAGGTTGGCCGCAACAACTCCTCGCCGAGCGGGCAGCCGAGCTCGGCAAACACATGATCGACCGAGACGCCGGCGCGCTCGAAGAACGCCCGGCGCGCCAGCGTGAAGCCGTTGCTGTGGACGCCGTTGCTGGCGATCCCGATGACGCGATCGCCGGGCTGGATATCCCGGCCTATCAGGATGCGATCGAGCGGCACGGTGCCGATGGCGGTGCCGACCAGGTCGAAGCCGCGCACCATGTCGGGCAATTGCGAGATCTCGCCGCCGGAGATCGACACCCCGGATTGCCGCGCACCCTCGGCAAGCCCGATCGCGATGCCGTCGAGGACCGCCGCGTCGGCCCGATCGATCGCGATGTAATCGACCATCGAAACCGGGCGAGCGCCGACGCAGAGGAGATCGTTGACGTTCATCGCGACGCAGTCGATGCCGATCGTGTCGTATTTGCCCATCATCTGCGCGACGATTGCCTTGGAGCCGACTCCATCGGTGCATAGCGCGAGGCCAAAGCCGCCGATATCGACGACATTGGCGAAATAGCCGATCGGCAACTGGACGGCGCCGAGACCCGATTGCGGCCAAGTCGCGGTGATGCGCGCGATGATGTTGCGCAATCCGGCATCGGCCTCGCCGACATCGACGCCGGAAGACTTGTACCCGTCAGGGACCCTGTTGGATCGCGTCACGCCCGCCTGCTCGGTAGAAAAGAGGCGGCGGCACTATCGGCGTCCGCGCGGCGGGGCTCAAGCCCGCTCGACGCGGCACAGGAAACAGCCCGGCCGCGCGGTGTGGATATTGACAAAGTCGGTGCGCGAGTCGCCCAGACACCGCTGGATCAGCGCATCGACCTCCCGCCCGTCGCTGACATCGCCGAGATCGTAGAGACAGAAATCGCGGGCATCGTAGGCGCGGACCGAGACCAGCCGGTTGCGCACGATCTCGGGAACTCGATCGAGGTGCTCGAACCGGCCGCAGCCTTCGGCATGAACCCAGATTGGGCTCGGGGTCCAATAGATCCCGTTTGGGCGGCCGAAATGGTAGGAGCCGAGCAGCACGGCCTCACCGCGAACCGCTTCGGCCAGGCAATGCCGGCAGGGCGATGGGTGATCGGCGACCTGGCGATGCAGATGGTTGCCGCCGTCGTCAATACCGGTCTCGCGAAAGCGGCGGGCGGCGGCGCTACCCATCGGCACGCAGCGGAACGGTACCATGACGACCTCGCCAAAAGGATCAACAAGGCTCAAGAATGGCATGGTGCAGCGGGAACCGTCTTCCCGCCGGTTGCGGTTTCATTCGGTACCCGCGTGCAGCCCCGGCGATCGGAGAATCAGATGAACGAAGACCGCTTCAACATGGACATCCGCAAATACCTGAAGACCGTCGGCGTCACCTCGCAGCGCGAGATCGAGCTGGCGGTGCGCGACGCCCTCGAAAAGGGCAAGCTGTCGGAGCGGACGCTGCTCAAGCCGAAGATGATTCTGCGCATCCCCGAGATCGGGCTCGAGCACGTCATCGACGGCGAGATCGGCCTGAGCTGATCACGCTGACGTCGGCGCGGCGCAGGACCGCGCCGGCAGCCGGCCCTTATTTCGCGAGCGCCACCGTGTAATGGCACGCCCCGCGCTCCATGTTTCCGGTTAGCTGGCCGACGACGATCTGGCCGTTCAGGATGGACGAGCTGCCGTCGCTGTTCTTGTGGTAGGCCGTCACGGCGCCATTGGCGTCGACCCTGCCCTTGTAGTGCAATTTGTGCCGCTTCCAGTTGGCGTATTCGAGATTGATCAGGCCGTTGCGAACCAGCGCCCGAGCAGGCCGTCCCGAGACGCAGCCCGAACGGTTGGCAAGATCAGTGGAGGATCCCGCCGACATCAGCGTCAGTGAACCGGCATAGACCCCATCGTACGACGCCGGCATTGCTGCCATCGGAGGGGACGGAGGGCTCGCCATCGCGACGGGTGGCGGAGGAGGTGCGGTGGCAACCGGCGGCGCCGGCTGGGGGGCGCAGGCCGCGAGCGTCAGGAGCGCACCGAGCACGTAAAGCTTTTTCATCGTGAAGTCTCCCCTATGGTGACAGAACACGCCTTCGGTTTATTCCGATATGCGGCGGGTTTTTATTTTTTGCGATGGACGAAATCACCAGACCCCGATGTGCTCCCCGACGGGAGACACGCGTCAAGCCGGTGCCGGGTGCGCGGGCTCGCGCCCGCGCCCCGAAGTGACACGAATGATTATTACAGGTGCTTTTTCAGGAAGTCGTACACCGGCTGGTGACTGATTTCGGTGTTGCGCTTCTCGTTGTCGAAATAGGTGATCTCGATGTCGCCGCCGGCCTTCCTATAGTTGCTGACGAAGCGCTCGGGTTCGTTGCCGGCGAAACCGCCATCGGGGTCGTGATAGTCATGCACCTCGTCGGGCCGGCCCTGGATCCAGATCGCCGGCGGCATGACGACCTTCTCGCCGCGTTCGAGGATCAGCATCGGGTTGCCCTCGATCATGTTGGCTTCGGTCTTCCAATACGTGTCGTGCTTCTCCTTCATGCCGTTCGCGAAGGCCGGCGGGTTCGGCTCGGCCGAGCGGCGGATCGCATTGCGGTAGCGTGAGATCGGGTTGATGACCGGCCACAGCATGATGACGCCCTTGACGCTGGCATCGACGCCGGACGGCCCGGGGATCGCCGCGTAACGCGGATCATTGGGCCGCATCGCCACGAGCATCGCGAGATGGCCGCCGCTCGACGCGCCGCCGACCGCGACCTGGTCGGGATTGACCTTGAGCTCCTTCGCATTCGCCTTGGTCCAGCGGATGCCGTAATTGATGTCCTGCAGCGTCGTCGGATAGCCGTCGGCGGCGTGCCGGAAATTCAGCGTGACCATAACGACGCCGCGCTGCGCCAGGTACTCGCCGAGGCCGGTGCGATCATTAAGATCGCCATTGTTCCAGGCGCCGCCATGCAAATCGACATAGGCCGGGAACGGGCCCGGGCCCTCCGGCTTGAATACGCGCGCCATGAT
>Ga0209474_10002302_pt1 | contig 17763 bp, 16 predicted proteins | sample GraSoiAngelo_145_FD_185902 | JGI IMG/M metagenome (GOLD analysis project Ga0209474, IMG submission 185902) | Grasslands soil microbial communities from the Angelo Coastal Reserve, California, USA - 14_1009_05_20cm (SPAdes) (version 2) | ecosystem: Environmental > Terrestrial > Soil > Grasslands... | reverse complement strand
CGACATTACGCTTAGAGAATCGCGCCGATCGGTTCGGCCGGACTCGGCGATGTTTCCTTTTTCGGGACAAGCGAGAGTCGCGGCGAAAGCGGAAGAAAGCGTTGCGCGTTCACGAAAAAATAAAACAGCCACATGCGCCACTTGATGGCGAGACTCTTTCCTTCGTTGCCAGCGAGCACGGCGTTGACGGCGGCAGCGATTTGCATCGTGTCGGTCGGATTGAGAAAGACTTCGACGAATTCTTTACCACGGCGATACCACGCGTTCACGAACGTAAGATAGATGTCCATGATGTAATTAACAGTGTGCGCGTACTGTTTGAAAAGGCGACGCTTGCGCGATTCGTCGCGCAAAACCTCGTCCAGTGTGTCGGCGGCCTTTTCGGCGGATATGATCGCCAAAAAAACGCCGCTGCTGAAGACCGGGTCGATAAATCCAGCGGCGTCACCAGCGAGCAGCCAGCGATCGCCGAATAGTTTCGTGTTCCGATACGAGTAATCGCCGGCGGAATAAACTGGCGAGACGCGCTCAGCTTTTTTCATCCGCTCGAGCACCATCGGCTGTTCGTCGATGCATTTTTCAAGTGCCGCTTCCGGCGAAAGTTTCATCGCGCGAAATGTGGCTGTGTCCATCACAACGCCGATGCTCATGCGCGTGGTCGTTAGGGGGATCATCCAAAACCAGCGGTCGAGGCTGCGCACCATGCGGATAAGCGTGCCGTCGATTCCTTCTGGACGATCGACATTTTCGTAATGGGCGAAGACGGAAAATTTGTCCAGATGATCGTACATTTTTTTGAATTTGAAAAAGCTGCCGAGCATCGCTTGCCGGCCGCTGCAGTCGAGCAGATAGCGAGCTTCGATTGTCGATCTTGCGCCGGCGGACGTCTCGATGTCGATCTTCGCGCGATCGTTCTCGAAAGCGATGTTCTTCACGTCTGTTTCTTCGCGAACTTCAGCGCCGTTTTCGCGCGAATGATCGAGTAGGAGCTTATCGAACTCGGAGCGAGTAACTTGATAGGCGCGGTCGCGACGTGAGCGGAAACCGTCTTTGAAATAAAACTTCACGCCTTTGGTCCCGCAAGCGGCGACGATTTCGCCGCCGAATTTCGGCAGAAATGTGCGGTCAAGTTTTTCGCGCACGCCTAGGCGATCGAACGTTTGCGTGCTAAACGGCAAGAGCGATTCGCCGATATGAAAACGTGGAAACTTGTCACGCTCGAGCACGAGGACGCGCCGCCCAGCGCATGCAAGCAGCGTGGCCGCAGTGCTGCCAGCCGGCCCTCCACCGATGATAGCGACGTCGTAGATGTCGACCTCCATTGCGGCCTCAAGTTATCGGGAAATTCGCTCCTTTGCCAGCTGGAGATTCAGAGCGGAAACGAGCTTCGGAGCGGAAAGTGGAATTTCACCCAAACAAATATAATCTCGGCGCTCGCAGAGACGGAGTTAATCAAGTTTCGAGAATCGCAGAAGCCGCCGTGGCCATGGCTTTATGCCGGCCTTCACAGAATTCCTCGATCATTTTTTTATTGAAAGCTGGAATATCATCCGGTTTGCGACTGGTAACGAGCCCATTATCCACCACGACATCCTCGTTGATCCATTTTCCACCGGCATTTTTCACATCCGTTTTAATTGCCGGCCACGAAGTCAGCGTTCTGCCGCGCACAACGCCGGCATCGATCAGCACCCACGGTCCGTGACACATGGCCGCCACCGGTTTGCCTTCGCGAAAGAACTGACGCGTAAATTCGAGCGCATCGTCATTCAAACGCAGCGCATCCGGATTGATCAAGCCACCCGGGATCATGAGCGCATCAAATTCCTCAGGGCGTGCCTCGTCCAGCGTTAGATCGACATCGAATTTGTCGCCTTTGTCGGCGTGATGCATCCCTTGGATTTTGCCCGGCTTCAGCGAAACGATTTTGCTGTCTGCGCCGGCTTCGTCGAGCGCCTCGCGTGGTTTTGTCAGTTCAACTTGCTCGAAACCATCCGTCACAAGGATGGCCACTTTTTTCCCATCGAGTTTTCGTGCCATAAGGTTTTCCTCCTGCTGATGTTGATTTGCTCATCAAAAGTCGACTCCAATAAAATTACGAAGCCCAGCGGCGCGTTGGATGCACTTGCGCGAAGTCCTAGGCGATCTGATTGATCCTCCGTTTCGAAAATTTATTGTTTCACTTCGCGAAGGAACCCGCTGCGCCTTCTGAACTTTGCGAAAAGCAAATATGCATCCCAAAGTCGTGCGATGACAGCCATCGTCTCCCAATTGAAAAAGGATTTACGGCCAAAAACCGGATGGGGCGTGCCGGTGGCATGGCTGACGCTTTGTATCGTCTGGAGCTCGACCTGGCTGGTCATCAAGGTGGGGCTGCGCGATCTGCCGCCGATTTCCTACGCCGCGATACGTTTTGTGATCGCGGTCCTCGTTCTTCTGGCAGTGTCGGCTGGACGCGTTCGACTATTACCGCAACGCGTCACCGATTACGTGCTGCTCGCATTTACAGGCGTGGTGATGTTTGCCGTTAACTACGGGCTGCTTTTTTGGGGCGAGCTCTATGTTTCGTCCGGTCTGGCCGCGGTGTTGCAGGCGACAATTCCGATCTTTGGCATGGTATTCGCCCACCTAATGCTTCCCGACGAACCGATGCGGCTGCAGAAAGTCACAGGCTCACTACTCGCGCTCGGCGGGGTGGCGATGATTTGCGCGCGACTTCTTGGTTTCAACGGACCAATGGCATTCTGGGCTGGGCTGGGCATTGTGTTCGGAGCCGCGGGCGCCGCGTTCTCGAACGTGTTGCTCAAAGCGCGCGTACTGCAGGTGGCGCCAGGAATGATTGCGGCTTGGCAGATGATTTTCGGAGCAGTGCCGTTGCTCGTGACTGGACTTGTCGTGGAAGGAAATCCGCTGCGCTTCCATTGGAGCGCGTTATCGATCTTTTGTTTACTTTATCTCGCAGTAATCGGTTCTGCGCTTACTTTTCTACTTCTGTACTGGCTTCTGCCGCGAATGTCGGTGGCCAAACTGCAAACTGTCTCGTTGATCACGCCACCTGGCGCCGTCCTATTGGGCTGGGCTGTCGGCGGAGAAAGGTTTTCTCTGTTGTCGCTTTTGGGCGCCTGCTTCGTGCTTGCCGGTGTGTGGATGATTTTCCGCAAAGCCGAAGTGACGAAGCGAACAACTCAACAGTCTGACGAAAGCGCGGCTCTACCGCGAGGATGATCTAAGCGGCCGAAAACGTGGCAGTGCGCGGAACTCCGTTTGGAATCTTGAATCCTTCGATCTGCTCTTTGATTTCGTGGACGAAACTGGCTGCGCCGGCGCCGTTAACGACCCGGTGATCAAATGTGAGCGAAAGTGTGATTACTTCCGCGGTTTCGTTTTTGTTTTTTCCGTTCGAAATCATTTCGTAATGGGCACTGCCAACAAAGAGCGTGCCAACTGATGGCGGCACGACAATTGGCGCGCCGGCTTTCACGCCAAACGCGCCGAGACTGGTGATGACCAGTGGCGCGTTCATGGCATCGACACGGCCACCGCGCGTCGCATCCACCGTCTCATTATAAATTTTCACGAACTCAGGCCAGCTTTTCTTGTTAGCTTGCGAGATCACTGCGGTCGCGAGACGATCGCCTTCCAGCGCGACGGCAATGCCCAGATCGAAATCGTCATCCTCGATGATGCGATCGTCCTCAAGAATCAAACGACGGAACGGTGCGTGCTTCTCCATCGCACGCACAACTTCCCAGGCGATCATCACGGAGGGAGAGGGGGCATTTTTTCCATTTTTCTTTTTCGCTACATCGCGCGCCTTTCGAATCGCGTCCCAGCGTGCGTCGATCTGCAGATTGGCAGGGATAACGCGGCTGAGTTTACGGGTGATCGTGGGCGAAAGCGCCGGTTCGATTCTGTAGTGGCGGGCCTGCCGGCCGCGATCATCTATTTCTGCGGCCGGCACGGCTGCTTCTACAGCTTTTTTCTTCCCATCGGGTGAGGTTTTTGCCCCAGGTGCCAGTTGATCGGCGGACGAGGGCTGGCCGGTCAGAATCGTGCCAAGTTCCTGGCCGATATCGACAGTATCGCCAACTTTCGTTTTCCATTCCCCCATCACTCCCGCGAAAGATGACTCGATTGGATAGACCGCTTTGTCCGTTTCAACTTCGCAAAGTGGATCGTCGAGCGCGATGAGGTCGCCGGGATTTTTCAAAAGCGAAACAATTTTCGCGTTGCGAATTCCTTCGCCCATAATCGGGACGGTGATGCTTTGAGCAGGCTGTTTAGACAGGTCGATCTTTTCTCTGTAGTGGCGTCTGTCCTCAGTTGCGGGCTCTGTTTCTTTGCCGCCATGGACAGCAGCCTCCACCGCCCCAGCGCGTTCTTGTTTCGTCGCGAGTGAGCGCTTGATTGCAGCGGCAATGCGTTCCACGTCTGGCAACGCCGCATATTCGTAGATCGGGTTGTAACCGATCATGACGTTGGCTTTGCTAATCAGAATCGGTGGACTAATCATCGTGCTCCAGAGTTCTGCCTCGCTCGTGAGATGCGAGATAATCATCTGACCGACGCTGCAATTTTCCGTGTCCTCTTGCACAACAACGAGGCGCCTCGTTTTTCGCAGCGATTCTTCGATTGCCGCCTTGTCCCACGGAACAATCGAGCGCAAATCGATCAACTCTACGCTCGTGGTGTTGTCGATCTTGGCGATCGCCTCAAGAGATTTTTCGACGGTGTTGCCCCATGCCACGAGCGTCACATCAGAGCCGAAGCTGCGCTTGCGAGCCTGACCAAACGGCACGGCACGGACAGGCTGTCGCGATTCACGTTCTGCCCAAAGCAGATGTTTGGGAATTAAGAAGATGACTGGGTCTTCACTCTGCATCGCCGTCCAAAGCAATCCGGCAGCGTCCTCTGGTGTGCTTGGAATTACGACACTTAGCCCGGGATAATGCGCGAGCGCCGATTCGTTTGCCTGGCTGTGCCACAAACTTCCGCCGGGAAGATAAGCTCCATAAGGCGCGTAAATGACCAACGGGCATTTCCAATTCCCGGACGATCGCCAGCGTAAAGTCGAGATGTTGGTGACAAGCTGGTTGAAGCCTGGATAAATGAAATCGATAAATTGCAACTCGAACACGGGGCGTTTGCCATAGGCCGCGAGGCCGCAACCCACCCCGAGAATGGTCGATTCAGCCAGCGGCGAATTGAAAACCTGTTTGGGAAACTCGGTTGAAAGCTTTTGCGTAAGGCGAAACACCCCGCCTTTTGGATCTTCGATGTCCTCGCCGAAGATGATACGGCGAGGATCTTCTTCGAGACCAGCGCGCAGTGTTTTATTCACAGTGTCGCCAATTCGATATTTCCCGGGCGGCAGGATCTCTTTGTCGGTCCGCGGCGGCGATTTCGCCACATTAGAGAGAAGCTGGTTAGGCGATGGATCTTCCGCTTTCTCCGCGTCACCGTATTCCCGGCGAATGCGTTCCTTGATCTCATTGTCGATCTTGGCGAATTCCGCGGTGCTGATCACACCTTCTTCAATCAATTGATCTTTCCAGCATTTCAGTGGATCACATTTCTCGAGCTCCTGTAATTCTTCCGCGCTACGATAAAGTTTTTGATCATCGGAACTGGTGTGACTGGAAAGCCGCTCCATCTTCACCCAGAAAAACGCTGGTCCGTTGCCGGCGCGAATTTTCTCCATTGCTACGCTGGCAGCGTCATAAATTTTCTGAACATCTTGGCCGTCGATTTGTTGCCAATCGCTGGCCTCAAGAACGCCGAGCACCAGTGGATTGGTCTCCCGTGTCGGCATACTGATGCCGTAGGCGTTGTCTTCAACGATGAAAAGTACGGGCAGTTTCTTTTCTTTCGCGAAAGAAATCGCTTCGAAGAAATCGCCCTGGCGAGTCGCGGCGTCACCGACCGTCGTGACGACAAGATTGTTTTTGCCATCAAGCTTAATGCCCCAGGCAATTCCGCATGCGGGGAGAAGTTGCGAACCGGTCGGCGTCGGCACGCTCCAGATGTGCAAATTCGCGTTGCTGTAATGCGACGGCATCTGCCGCCCGCCGCTTCCGGTATTGCGTTTCGCGAAATATTCGAGACCAAGTTCGCGCGTCGTCATGCCGCGCCCGAGAATGAGGCCACGGTCCCGATAGTAAGGTACGATGTAATCGTCCGGCTCCATGAGGAATGAAATCGCCGCCAGCGCCTCGTGGCCCATCCCGGAAACGTGGAAATGACCTTTGCCCTGGCGATTCAAATTCTGCTCGCGCAAATCGGCGTGGCGGCTCTCCAGAATCGTGGCCAAGAGCCGCAGTTTATCTTGTTTGCTGAGCGCATGCATACGGACTTGATCTTACAACTGCACTTGCGGATCGACAATCGTGCGGATTTGTTTCGAATAAAAGAATGTCGATGCACGCGACAAACACAGAGTTGGGGGAGGGCAGGGGAGTGATCGAACATTACCGCGAATATCTTGCGGTTTCTGATTCGACCCCGGCCATTTCGCTGGGCGAGGGCGATACGCCGCTCGTTCATTGCCCGCAATTAAGTAAACGAGTTGGCCATGGCTGCGATGTTTTCGTAAAGAATGAAGGGGTCAACCCGACCGGTTCATTCAAGGACCGCGGCATGACTGTGGCCGTTTCCAACGCGCTGGGACGCGGAGCAAGCGCGCTGGTTTGTGCTTCAACCGGAAATACATCCGCGTCGGCGGCAGCGTATGCGGCGCGGGCAGGAATTTCCTGCGCAGTGATTTTGCCTGCGGGAAAAATTGCGAGCAGCAAGTTGCTGCAAGCTTTTGTCTACGGAGCAAAAATCGTGGCTGTTAAAGGGAACTTCGATGACGCACTTCGGATCGTGCGCGAACTTGGAGAGCGCGATGCTTTTGCCATTGTAAATTCGATTAACCCGGATCGAATTGCCGGGCAAAAGACCGCTGCATTTGAGATTGTCGATAGAATAGGGAACGCACCCGATTTTCATTTGCTCCCCGTCGGTAATGCCGGCAACATGACCGCGTATTGGGCCGGGTACCGCGAATATCATGCGCGCCAAAAATCGACAAAGTTGCCGGCAATGATCGGTTTCCAAGCCGCTGGGGCCGCGCCGATTTTTTACAACCGGGTGATCGAAAGGCCGGAAACCATTGCCTCTGCTATCCGGATCGGGAATCCCGCGAGCTGGAAACAGGCGCGTGCCGCAATCGATGAATCGCATGGGGCAATCGATATTGTTTCGGACGAAGAGCTCGGCGCGGCACAAACGTGGCTGGCGCGGCACGAAGGAATTTTTGTTGAACCGGCGAGCGCGGCGAGCATTGCCGGGCTTTTCAAGTGCTGTGATTCAAAGGAAGCGACGTGTTCATTCCAGAAAATTCCAGAGGGAAGTCGGATAGTCTGCACTGTCACGGGACATGGATTGAAAGATCCCAATATGATTCAAGAGCAGATGGAGGAGCTAAGGCCCGTTGCGCCGATCGTGAGCGATGTCCGGCGCGTCTTGGGACTTTAGGACATCTCAAATTGACAGTCCGCGTGTTCAGCGAAGACCATCCCGTTCAGTGCTTCGCTTCGCGTGTTTCAATAGTAATTTACTCCTGACATGCGCCTGATCGTTCAAAAATATGGTGGCACTTCGGTCGGGACCTCAGAGCGAATCCGTAATGTGGCGCGTCGGCTTGTTGAAACGCAGCGCGAAGGTTGCCGAGTGGTGGCGGTGATCTCCGCCATGGCGGGAGTGACCGATGAGCTAATCAAATTAGCTCATGAAATGTCGGAGCATCCGGCCGAGCGGGAATTGGATATTTTACTCGCAACTGGCGAACACGCCGCCACCGCTCTGGTCGCCATGGCAGTTAACGCCCTTGGCGGAAGAGCCATCTCTGTGACAGGCGCGCAGGCGGGAATTTTAACCGATCGTAAACATACAAAGGCCCGGATCGCAAATATTAGTCCAAAACAAATTCACGAGCTGTTATCGGACGATTACATCGTGATCGTTGCTGGTTTCCAGGGTCAGACACCAGAAGGAGAAACGACAACCCTTGGCCGTGGCGGATCAGACCTGACGGCGATCGCCCTGGCCGGGGCGTTGAACGCTGATGTGTGCCAGATTTTTACCGATGTCGATGGTGTCTTTACATGTGATCCGCGGGCCGTTCTCGCTGCAAAAAAACTCGACGAGATCGCCTATGACGAGCTGCTCGAGATGGCCGGCGCTGGATCAAAGGTCGTGCAGTCGCGCGCGGTGGAATTTGCGAAAAAGTTCGGCGTCCAATTCGAAGTCCGCTCAAGCTTTAACCGCAACGTTGGAACAATCGCGAAGGCGGAGACCGCCAGCATGGAGGACGTGGTGATTCGCGGAATCAGCCTCGACCGCCATCAGGCAAAACTTACCATCGCAGGGGTGCCTGACGAACCGGGAATCGCCGGTCGCATTTTTTCGAATATTGCCGCAGCGCACATCATCGTCGATATGATTGTGCAAAATGCGTCGATCGGCGGAACGACCGATATTTCATTCACGATTCACGAGGATGAACTTGAGAACGCCCGCAAAATCTTGATGCCGGTAGTCGGCGAGATTGGCGCGAAGCGCCTGAACACGGCGAGCGGCATGGCCAAGTTGAGCGTGGTCGGAATCGGTATGCGATCGCATTCGGGCGTAGCGGCGCGTCTGTTCGAATGCCTGGGACGAAGTGGCATCAACATCCACCTGGTGTCCACCTCCGAGATCAAGATCGCGGTCATCATCGACGAAAAGGATGCGGAGCGCGCGGCCCAGCTAATACACGCTGAGTTCGGCTTGGCGAGATTGGTGCCTGCGGCCAGAGGCACGGCCGCGCTTGCCTGATCAGTGGGTGGGCGCCGGGTTGACATAAAATTCCGGCACACCCTGAATTCGCATCTTGTAACCAAAACCCGTATGAACAACTTCCGCCCCGGGATGATCGATGGGACTGGGGCCATAGTGATCGTCACTGTTGGCTTGTTTCCAAACCGTTCCGTCTTCCAACTTAATCAGGGTCCGGCCCTTTAGACCGCCAAACGAACCATCGACGCGGCTCAACATCGGTTCCCCAAATTTGAAGAATGATCGCTTGACCTTCTTCTCAGTCGTTTTCTCAGTCGTTTCTCGATAACCTTGCAACCAGGCATCGAGCTTTTGCCGCTCTTCTGGTGAAAGCTTGTTTAGACCGGCCGCCCTGAACTCTTCCGGTGACATCATCTGCTGGACGCCGCCACCGGTTTCCTCTTGTGCTATAGACGCTGGTCCTCCAAAGCGCAGAATTAGAAGAACGCCAAGCGTTAGATAAGATATGAAGCCGTTGCGAGAAGTATTCATGGTATTTAGGGTTATGTCGTCGTGCTTGCCGCCGACGCTAACATCGGTCGCGGCGGCGTCAAGGCTCGGAAAGAGTAGGCCTGCGGTCGACTCCACGATTTCCGAGCGAGGTGGACATTCCAAATTCGCCCTTGATCCAGAACCAAAACCAATCAGCTGGGAAAGCGGGCAAAAGGCCCGTGAATTTTGATATTTGACCGGAGTTATTGGTGTGCACTGCATTATATGTTACCCACGGAATAATATCACTATGATTCTGTTTCTTAAGAGGTTATGACAGGTTTCACGATACGACCACGGCCGCACTCACCATGACGACCCTTCGTGTCCATCTGATAGTCTTGTACGTGGTAACAATTTCACCCTTCTTTGCGAGCATTTAAGACGATCCGGTCGCTCCCGAGGCCAAGCCGTTGTTTTCAGGCCTGTCGAGGCCCCTCCAAGCCATGGGCGCGGCGGATGTAGCGTATTTGAGCCGCCCTCCGGGAATGCAGATGAATTCGACCTACTCCTATCGCAGCACCCGACGCATCACGAAGCATAAAATGGGAACTTTCGCCATCCGAGCCTTCAAGAAATTAGCTACGCAACAACGCCGCGTCGGGCGACGGCGAAATCCGGCAGCGCAGACCAAAGTAATTCATCCAAATCCCTCAGTCGGGTGTTGCGCGACACAGAAATCCTTAGATTCCAAGACAATTCGGTTAGCGTGAGCCACTTAGGGAATTAGCGAGGGCAGAGATTTCGATAATCGAGACCCATATTATACGCACTAGTCGCTATAACATCAGACAATATATGTCATATAAAATCGGTTGGTGTTGGTGCCGATTGCCCAGTGTTCCCTTGGGCTCCGCTGTCAGTATGGAATCACCGCTCCAGCCGCCTCGACCGCGGTAGGACAAATCTAAGCGGTATCCTTACAACTTTGACTCCGCGCACTTTTAATCGCCACTGCCGAAAGACAATCCTGGCCTGATCCAGTATTTGATGGCTGGCGCTTTTTAGTACGTTTACTAAACACACTACGCCATCGGGGCGAAGATTAGATGCGAAAATCCCGGCTCCGGTCCACCCGAGTCGCCGAGCTGCCGGAGGGTACTCCGGAGCAGGCGCGTAAATTGCCGCGCCTGTCGCGCCGCTAGCAAGCGGCTGCGATTTCATTCCTTTCCTGCTCATCGCGAAAGGCCCGTAGATGAAGCGATTCTGGTGGCGCGCCACATGAGCCATGCGCCATGACACGAGGAGCCACGGTGATAGCTAACGAAAGCAAGGCCGCTTCTCTTGCTTCGCCGTCGTCTAGAATGCTTCGGCTTGCTTCCGCACCTTTTCTTTTACCTCGGAATACGAGGGGTCTGAAATTTTATCGAGGAAAGACAATGCTTCAGCTTTCTTGTGCTGCTTCAGGCTGACCCGCGCGAGCTGCAAGTAGGCGAAGTTCCGGTTCGTGGAGAGTTCGAGGTAATGCTGCCAGGCGACTTGCGCCTCTTTCCAATCGGGGTTCGGTATTCCATAAAACGTTTCCGCGTAAGCTCGGGCATATTCTAGGTCGGTCGGAGCGAGGCGGCTGGCTTCACGGAATTCGAACAGGGCGCGTTGCAACAATTCTGCAGAATCGATCTTCCAAGCCGCCGTCAGATCACGGCGAAAGAGGAATTCGACGTTCCCGAGGTCCAAATGATAATCGGGATTGTCACTTTCGGAGCGAACCGCCAAAAGAAACTGGTCCGCCGCTTCGCGGACGCGGCCCATCCTGAGGTAGGCGCCGCCCAACGAGTTGGCCGCTTCCGCATTGTCCGGTTGGAGCCGTTGCGCTGTCCGCCAATGTTCGATGGCTGCTTCCGCCTTCCCGTTTTTCGAAAGAAATCCGGCAAGGGCGTTTTGCGCCGGAACAGACTGCGGATTGTCCCGGACGAGTTGGTAGTAGATTTGCTCCACACGCAAACGCTCTTTTGCCGTTACGTTGGGATTCGCGAGCGCCTCCGCTGCCTTATGGGCCGCTTTGATTTCTATCCACGTTTTTGCCCGCGCACCGATGGATTCCGCACGCGCAATCACAGGCGTAAAGAGCAGAATGAAGAGCGTGGCGGCAGCCCTCTTGCATTTACTCCAGTTGGTCCGCCCGCGGTCGCAGATTATCATAGCTCTCGCTCTTCCAGGAGAGATTCAGCTTTGCAAAAAATAGGATTCGCTGAAGCCCTCTACTCAATTGTCGCCACCGACAACCGTTATTCATGGGAGGCTTACGTCTTTCTTTGGGACGCGCTTGATTATACCACAAAACGGCAAAAGAAAACCCCTTCTTGGTTGAAGATAGGTTATGTCGTGGTCAAGCTTTCGCGCTGAATCTGTTGGAGCTCGTCGACGAGTCCCGTGATGTTCAACTGCCACAAACTCTGCATTCGCCAATCTTATTATACATTCAACCTTTTATCGACACACCACGAGGCTAGGATTGGCGTGGTGGTGCGCCCCGGCGCTCGGCGCCGTGGCGCTTTCCAAACCCACTTACCTCAGACGGCACGCAACCGCCGCGTAACACCGATATTCTTCACGACAACGAGAATCGCCTGCTCACCCAGAAATCGCCAACGAAATTCACACTAGTTTAACTAGTCTCGCCAGTCTCTCTCGCGTGGGCAATCTAGAATCTCGAACAACGAGCTTCCGAGCTACAACGGCAGGAAGCTCTCTCAAACGGGATTTTCCGTTCCCCTGCCCGCCTGGATCACGGCTGCGGCGCAGTCATTATCTTAACTGCGCACTTGCCGCTGACATAGGCCCAAACCCTCCTCGCACCTTCTCCTTCTTTCACTCTGATAATTGATCCGCCGTCACCGCCGCCACTGAAATGCAAAACCACGTAATCGCCCGTCCGCTCCGCGTGAGTGAGATGATCGAGATTTACAATGCGGCTATCGGGCAGGCTTACAAGGTTCATGGACCACACTGACTATCAGGTCTCGAACAAACGGACAAAGAAAAACAGTTTGTTTTTATATCTTCTAAAATTCTAACAGGAAAGCGCCCTTGCGTCGGGAGCCTTTACACGTTGCTCCCACTCCATTTCAGTTTCTGCCGGACAACGTTAAAGAAAGAAACGTCTGGCAACGCGGCCAGCGGCAGAGTCTTTTTTGCCTTGCGAATGTTGATCGTCGACCCTCTCTTCACCCGGATTGGCTGGCGGCCGTCCAAGGTCAGAAAAACCGGATAATCTGGGTCGCTCACTTCAATCTCGATGATCGATGTTTCTGCCACGATAATCGAGCGGTTCGTGAGGACGTGCGGACAAATCGGCGTAATAACGAGGACCCCCGATTCAGGATCGAGAATCGGTCCGCCGGCTGAAAGCGAATATGCAGTCGAGCCAGTCGGTGTTGCGACAATTAAACCGTCCGCATTGAATTCGGTAAGCGCTTCGCCGTTAACCCGCGTTCGCAGTAATACCAGGCGGGAAAGTTCGCCTCGGCTCAAAACTGCATCGTTTAAAGCAGTCATCTTGTTGGTTCGTTTCCCGCCCACCTCTACCCTCGCTTCAAGAAGCGTCCTCTGGCTAAAATTGATTCGATCTTTCGCGATGCATTCCACCGCGTCGTGATAAGCGGAAGAATTCGCACAGGTCAAAAAGCCAAGCGAGCCCACGTTAATGCCGAAGATTGGCTTTATGATCTCGTCGAGCTGCCCAACGACATGCAGAATTGTTCCGTCGCCGCCGACCACTACTAAAAGATCCGCCGCGGCTCCCAACTGGGCGATCGAGTGGTCCGATTTCTTTCCGGCGATCGCAGCAGTCTCTTTTTCGATCAAGATCGAGATCGAAAAACGATCGAATTCTTGAGCTATGGCATTGACCAGATCGGCCACGGCCGGCTTGCCCGTATGCGCGATTAAGCCAATCGTTTTCGGACGCATACAAAAAATTCCTGATTACCGTCCGCACCTTTAATAGCAGATGGGACGATTCCGCTTACGATATGACCGAGACGAATCACAAACTCAACGATCTTGTCTTGCGCCTTTTGATGCAACTCTGGATCGCAAACGATTCCACCGCGCCCGACATCTCCTCGTTCCAATTCGAACTGAGGTTTGATAAGCGCAAGGGTCACACCGTTTGGAGTTATCAAGCCGAAGGCCTTCGGCAAGATCAAAGTCAGCGAAATGAATGAGACGTCGATCATACAAAGATCGACAAGTTCTGGAATGTGCTCGCGAGAGAGAAAACGCGCATTCAATTTTTCTAGGACGATTACCCGCGGATCGGTTCGAAGTTTCCAATCCAATTGCCCATGTCCGACGTCCACGGCGTAAACTTTCGCGGCGCCCCGCTGAAGGAGGCAATCGGTAAAACCGCCGGTCGAGGCCCCGATATCGAGTGCGACTTTTCCGTGTATGTCGATCTTGAAATAATTCAGAGCGCTTTCCAATTTCAAAGCGCCGCGTCCGACATATTTTCGGGTGGGCTTCACCGCGATGGCGACATCCGGCCCGAGAAGTTGAGAAGGCTTTGCGGCAATTCGAGTCCCGACTTTGACCTCCCCGGCCATAACTGCTCGTTGTGCCTGCTCGCGGCTAGGGAACAAGCCTTTGGCAACTAGAACCTGGTCAAGACGCAATTTTTTCGACATCTACCCGCTCATTCTCTAAATGACCTGAGGCCGCAAACTTCTATGATTGACGTACGAACCGCTTCGACCGCCTGTGTCACCTGGTCAGTGGTGATGCACAATGGTGGCATCAGCACAATGACGTTCCGAATCGGCCTCGTGAGAAGTCCGTGCCTCCGGGCTGCGATACAAATCTCGGCAGCTTGATCTGCCAAGGGAGCTTCTGGCAATTCTGCTACCTCTATCCCAGCAATAAATCCACACTGCCGCACTTCAGTCACGCCAGGAATATCCGCCAGTCCGGCGAGCTCGGAAGTCAGGTGTCGCATTTTTGGCTGCAACGCTTCCAAGACGCCTTCTTTTTCAAAAATGTCCAGACTCGCCTTGGCTGCGACGCAACCGAGTGGGTTGCCGGTGTAGCTATGTCCATAGGCCAGACCCTTTCCATCGACAATTGACCCGTCGAAAATCGAGAATAGTTTTTCCGATACTAAAGTAATAGCAAGTGGAAGATAGCCTCCACTCAAGCCTTTGCCCAGAACCATCATATCCGGAATCACTGATTCATGTTCGACCCCGAACATCCTTCCGGTCCTTCCGAACCCGGTCATGACTTCGTCGGCAATCAGCAGGGTATCGGTACGATCACACCATTCACGCACGGCCCGCAAGGTCCCGGAGGACCAAAGCTGCATCCCAGCAGCTCCCTGAATAAGCGGCTCGATCACTACCGCAGCAATCTTCGCCAGCTCTGCGGGCGAAAGTCTCTCCAAGGCTCTCACGTTAGGAACTTGAATCGAGGGAAAATTCCAGTGGCCGGGTCCGATATGGAACATCGCAGCCGCGCCGAGGCTCGCCGCGCCGGCCGTATCCCCGTGGTAAGCACTCTTGAACGCAATGAACTGATGTTTTCGCGAATTGCGCAGTCGCCAATATTGATCGGCGATCCTCAAGGCGACCTCGATTCCAGTGGAACCGTCGTCTGAAAAAAACACTCTACTTAAGGAGTCTGTTGGGAAAAGATCGACAATTGCACGCGCGAGCTCGATCGCTGCCGGATTAGTAAAGCCAAGAAAAGAAGTGTGCGCTACACGATCGAGCTGGCGGCGAATCGCCGCATTGATGTAGGGATGATTGTGGCCGTGGATGTTCGTCCAGATTGATGAATTGCCGTCGATGTATTCGCGGCCGCGACTGTCGCGAAGAAGGGCACCACGACCCTCGACCAAGACCAGCGGCTCATGCTCGGGAGCGCACCATTCGCGCATATTGGTGAATGGGTGCCAAATGAATCGCTTGTCGGTATCGATCAGTTCTTCGGTGTTCCACTCACTCATTACTGCCTTGCTCCTCGAGTAGTTTTTCGATCGAAATAACGTCTTCAATGGACGCGCGGCGTCGTTGATATTTGCGGGCGACAATCTCCTTCAACCTCAGAAGATCCTGGAGAAGGGGAAAATCGTAATAAGTCCATTCAGTTTCGCCGGCCGCTTTCGACTGGAAACGCCACGCGCCGCCGAATTTGGTCGCGCGCACCTCGCGCTTTTCTCCGTGTTGATCTTTCTCCGTCCATATATGTTGACTCGGCATCGCGGGGAAACCTTACATTAGCAGCATTGAAAGACGCAGCTAGACTGGCGGCCTATTTCGCCGCGACAATTCTTTTCGGCGCTTTGATCGCGCCGCTCCTTTTTTGGGCAGGGCAATGGATGATAGCCCACGGTTTCTCCCCTTTCCTCGCGAAGGTCGACTTCGAAACTTTCTTTCATCGCGCAATCCTAATTGCTGCGGCGGCATTACTTTGGCCGCTCCTTCGCCTCACCGACACGAGAGGCATGGCCGACTTACAGCTGGCGCCCAACTCGCGTTGGGTGCGTGACCTCTTCACGGGAATTCTTCTTTCGGCGATTCCCCTGCTCTGCTGCGGTGTCTTGTTCATCGCTTTCCATATCTATTCGTTACGCCACAGCTTCGCGTGGATCGCGTTCGGAAAAACCGTGGCCGCCTCAATCGCGGTTCCAGTGATTGAAGAAACATTCTTTCGCGGACTAGTTTTGGGCGTGCTGTTGAGAACTGGCCGGCAGTACATGTCGATCTTTGCGACGTCCGCCATCTTTTCACTCATTCATTTTCTAAAGGCGCCCGAGCGAACATCGACATTCGTAACATGGACGTCTGGGTTAAATTCCATCGCCCATTCATTCGCACGATTTGGAGATCCGATGTCGGTAGCCGCCATGTTCACGACATTATTTCTCATCGGCTGGATTTTGGCCGATGGGCGCTTGCGCACTCGCTCGCTCTGGTTGCCAATAGGTCTGCACGCTGGCTGGATTTTTGCCGCCGGCGCATTCAATCGCGTCGCGCACCGAGGGATACTTGAGTTGCCGTGGCTGGGAAAAAATCTGTTCGTGGGAATTGTGCCGCTGGGCATTGCCGGCTTGACGTGGGTGATAATGCGCAGCTGGTTGAGATATGTCTACGGTGGCAAAGTTTAGTGGTCTGCGCGCGATTGCGTCGCTCCTCTACCCGCCGGTCTGCACGATCTGCGCGGCAATAGTCGGATCGGACGACTACCTGTGCGAAGAATGTGAGGCTAAGACCACGCGCATCATCCCGCCTTTCTGCGGGAAATGTTCCGAACCGTTCGAAGGCGCAATTACCGGCACCTTTATTTGCGCGAACTGCGCTCATCGCACGATTCATTTTGACGCTGCTGTCGCGGCGTATCGCAGTCGCGGAATCGTTCGCCAGATCATCCATGACTTTAAGTACGGGCGCCAGATCCATCTTCGTCATCTGGTAACACGCTGGCTCGCCGCCGGACTCGACGATCCTCGGCTACGCGGCCGCCGATTCGACGTTATTATTCCGGTGCCCTTGCATCCGACCCGCAAACGAGAACGAGGTTTTAATCAGGCGAGCTTGCTCGCGGAATTATTGAGCGCACAAATATCGATCCGAGCCCAACCGTTGCTTGAGCGCATTCGTTACACGACTACACAGACGGCGCTTGATCGCACTGAACGCATGGAAAATTTACATAACGCGTTTCGTTTACGAAAAAACACGAACGTGCGAGATTTGCGCGTGCTTTTAATCGATGATGTCCTGACAACCGGCTCGACCCTGAACGAGTGCGCGCGCATTTTGAAAGGCGCCGGCGCGATCTCCGCTCATGCGGCCACGGCCGCGCGCGCGTAATTCCCATGGCAATTTTCAAAAAACCAGCAATCAAGGCGGAAGCTCCGAAGAAACGCGATATCCCGCACGGTCTTTTCCAGAAATGCCCCGGCTGTTCCGAAGTTGTGCCGGAAATCGAGCTCGCGCAGAATCAGCGCGTCTGTCCGCGTTGCGATTATCATTTCGCGCAATCGGCCAAGGAACGGATCGACAATCTTCTCGATCCGGAAAGTTTCGTGGAGATGGATGCTGGCCTTAAATCCGTCGACACTTTGCGCTTTCAAGGGATGGCGACTTACAAGGATCGCCTCAAGAATTACCAGGAGCGCACCGGCTTAACCGACGCCGTGATCAGCGGCTACGGAATACTCGACGGTTATAAGGTTGCAATCGCCGTCATGGATTTCGGGTTTCTGGCTGCCACGATGGGCTCAGTTGTCGGCGAAAGAATCACCCGCACGATTGAATATGGAACCGCCGAACGCTCCGCGGTCGTCATCATTGCCGCCTCCGGTGGCGCTCGCTTGTACGAAGGAATGTTGAGCTTGATGCAAATGGCTAAAACGAGCGGCGCTCTCGCGCGTCATGCTGAACAACGGCTTCCTTACATTTCTGTTCTGAC
>Ga0209474_10002301_pt1 | contig 17763 bp, 19 predicted proteins | sample GraSoiAngelo_145_FD_185902 | JGI IMG/M metagenome (GOLD analysis project Ga0209474, IMG submission 185902) | Grasslands soil microbial communities from the Angelo Coastal Reserve, California, USA - 14_1009_05_20cm (SPAdes) (version 2) | ecosystem: Environmental > Terrestrial > Soil > Grasslands... | reverse complement strand
TACTTTCCTTGATCATCGCGATGACTTCCTGATCTTCCTGGGCGCGAACGCCATGGCCAAGCCGCACGGCGCCCATCGAGATCGCCTGGCGGACACTCTCCGCTCCCGCGGCTTCGCCGGCGTGGATGGTGATATTCAAGCCCAGCGATCGGGCGATCCGAAATGCATCTTCATGGAGGATCGGGGGATGGCCGGCCTCATCGCCGGCCAGGTCGAAGCCGATAACGCCTTCGTCGACGAACCGCCCCGCGACCTGGGCCAACGCCATATTCTGCGCCGGCGGCATATCGCGGAGCGCCGTCACGATGATCCCTCCCTCGAGGCCGAAGTCTCTCTTCCCCCTCCCCCACCCGCTCAACACCGCGCGGATGACATCTGTTAGCGACAATCCATGCTGCACGTGTAGCCATGGGCCATAACGAATCTCGGCGTAGCGAACGTTGTCTTTCGCCAGGTCCTCGCAGAGCTCATATGTCACCCGCTCGAGGGCGGGGACGGTTTGCATGATGGCAATCGGCAGCTCGAAGAACGTGATGTACTCGACGAGCGATGCCGTCCGGTCCGTCGCTTCGAGAAAGTCCGTGAGGCTGGCAGCGTCCTGGACTGGTAGCGGCACGCCGGTCTGTTTCGCAACCTCGAAAACGGTCCGGGGACGAACGGAGCCGTCGAGGTGTAAATGCAACTCCGCTTTAGGAATTCCTCGAAAATACGCCGTCTCGTCCATCAACCGCGCGAATGCTATCAGTCGCTATCGGAATAAAAGTTCCGCGCGCGATCAAGATGCACTTATGCGGATCGCGAGTGTGGCCTTGGCTTTGTGAGCGCCCCTCGCCCATTCGCCAGGCTGTGCAAGCCCCAGCCTTCCTCGTGCACCATTCGGTGGTGCGGCCGGCACAGCAGGACCAAATTGCTCATGGTCGTGGGCCCGCCGTGCGCCCAGTGCTTGAGATGGTGCGCATCGGTCCACGCCGGTGGCCGGTGGCACTGCTCGGCGACGCACCCGTGATCGCGCTCGGCCAGCGCTCGCCGGGTCGTCGGCGGAATCGTCCGGCTGGCCCGGCTGATTTCACCTTCCAGTTCGCCCTTGCCGGTGATCCGGGTCAGCGCCGCGTCGCACGCGATCCGAAGCACGTTCTCGGCCGGTACCGTGCCGCCGCCGTCCAACTCGCCGGCGGGTGCATTGGCGGCGCCTAGCAGTGTCCCCACCGTTGCGCGAATGATCAAGTGGGCCCGAGGTCCCGACCCATCGCTCGAGCCGGCACCCGGGCGTCGGCACACCTCGACCAGGGCATCGGCTCGGCGCTGCTCCGGCGTGCGATCGTCGCCCTTGCCCGGGAGCATGCAGAAGCGTTATCGACGCGCTAATTGAAGCGGCGGGTGCGGGTTGCTCGCGCGGCCTGCGCCGCTTCGACCGCCATCCGGACCTCGCGCAGGCGGACGCAAGTCTCGGCATCGAGCAGCCCGTCCAGTTTCACCATGCCATCGCCGCGCTCGACCAGGTGCAGGAAACGCCGCCGGTGCGCTCGATTGGCTTCGTCCAGCACGGCCTGCGCGTCGACCTGATGCTCGAAGTTCCTGACGACTCCGGTGAACTGCCCGGGATCCATCCGCTCGGCCATCGTCAGTAACGTGGCCTCGGCGCGCTGCATCGCCGCCGGGCCGACGTGCTGGGCGGCCCTCGCCAGGACCGCCACGTGCGCGTAGCCAAGCTCCCCACTGGCGAACGCCTGCTGCGTCTTCGGCAGGCTGTCGAGTTGACGCGCCATTCCGAGGCGCTCGGCGGCCTCGCCACCGGATACCTTGCATTTCGACCGCAGCCAGCCGATCGGGTCCAGCGCGCCGTCGGCCTTGTACTCGCCGGACCGGTCGAACCGGCCCAGCCCCTCGAGGAAAATCGCTTCCAGCTGGTCTTTCATCGCTCGCGTCTGGATCAGGGCGTCCCCGAGCGCGGGCCCTTCAGCGCGGCGCATGATCGCGGCATAGTCTTTGATCGCCGAAACGGCGGTGGCTCGAGCCGATTCGAGTCGTTCGCCGATTGCGGCCATGCTTCCATCATGAGCCACGCTTTTGACAGCTGCCTGTCAATAACTCATTGTTCAGCTCGCTTCGCTGTCCGTGGCCGGCCGGAAATAGCCTGCCTCAGGTGGATGACGGAACGCCGGCAAACAACCGGCGCAGCGTCAATCCCACAATGACCGCGCCCAGCACGCCGACAATCGCATAGCCAATCACCGCCAGCCCGGTGATCGGTGCGTAGCACTCGCCCCGAGCGCTACGCCCGACGTCGCACGACGGCATTCGGGCGATGATTCCGACGAGCAACACCAGCGGAATGATGCTTACGCCAACCAGATAGGCGCCAACTCGCTCGGGGAAACGCCGAACCCGAAACATCACGAGTATCAGGATGACCACCGCTTCGATCAATCCCAGCGGGCCCAGCGCCAATGACGCGAACCCCATGAGCAGGCCCAGGGCGAGGAACAGCCCGGCGATCAGGAGGCGATTACGCCGCGCGCTTGTGCCCGTTTCCGTTCGGTGGTGTTAGCACGAGCGAAAGCATTTCCGACGGCCGAGTCGCCCAGAGCCGATGACGCCGGAAGGCGGCTCGGAACTCCGGCGACAGGCCCCACGCAGCTAGCACGGTCCGCACGCGGGCTGCTCGCCCCGTCTTCAGGTCAACCATGCTATCGCCGACGTACACTGCGGCACTCCGCGACAGGCCAAGCCGGGCGATCGCCGCCAGCAACGGATCGGGCGCCGGCTTCGGCGGCGTGACGTCTTCGAAGCCGATGACGACATCAAAGTATGACCGCAGTCCCGCCGCCTCCAGCTCCGCCTCGACGAGGGCGCGACGTTTGCAAGAGACGACCCCCATCGGCGCCCCTGCCTGGCGAAGTCGACGTACCAGCGTCGGAATGCCGCGGAAGACCCGGGCATGACCCAACTGGTTGTCGACCGATCGATAGGTTTCCACCAGCTCCTCCCACATCTGCGGGGCGATGAGCTTCATTTGCTCTGGCAGGGGCAACCCACGGCTCTGGCGGAACAGCAGGCGCGCCACCTCGTCCAGCCGGTGGGTGCGCATCACATGCGCGAAGGCCTCCTCGATCAGCGGGTAGCTGTCGACGAGCGTCCCGTCGAAGTCAAAAATCAGACCGCGGCTATGCCCGTTGTGTCCCGGCGTCGTATGTCCATTCGGACGGTTCGACAGACGTGAGGGCCGAAGTAGAGACTCTGAGTCGGTTGCCAACTGTAATCAATCCCGGGTAGGCTGGGCGCGCCCTGCGGAGCTGCGCTGTCGAGGAATCGACCCTTCCCAATCAAATAATGACAGTCATATAACGCCGCCGTCCACCTTTCCTCTCGCAAACCGGCGACGCGATCCCCGCTGGCCCCAAACAAGCGTTCGGCCAACGAATGCTTGACCACTCTCAGGCGGCCGCATACACTCGACGTTGAGATGGCCAGCGTCAGCTACGAGCACGTCTACAAGCGCTACCCGGGAAACACCGTGATCAGCGACATGAGCGCGGAGATCAAGGACAAGGAGTTTGTCGTTCTCGTCGGCCCGTCGGGCTCCGGCAAGTCGACGGCGCTGCGGATGCTCGCCGGCCTGGAAGACATCAGTGACGGCACCGTGAAGATCGGCGACCGGGTCGTCAACGACGTCGCGCCGAAGGACCGCGACATCGCCATGGTCTTTCAGTCCTACGCCCTCTACCCGCATATGACCGTCTACGACAACCTGTCATTCGGCCTCAAGCTCCGGAAAACCCCGAAGAGCGAGATCGACAAGCGTGTCCGTGAGGCCGCCCGCATCCTCGGCCTTGACCAGCTGCTCGGGCGCAAGCCCAAGGCGCTTTCCGGCGGCCAGCGGCAGCGCGTCGCTCTCGGCCGGGCGATCGTTCGCCAGCCCAAGGTCTTCCTGATGGATGAGCCGCTTTCCAACCTTGATGCCAAGTTGCGGGTGGCGACACGGGTGGAGATCCTCAAGCTTCACCAGCGAGTCCAGACCACCTTTATTTACGTCACCCACGATCAGGTCGAGGCGATGACCATGGGAGACCGCATCGTCGTCCTGAACAACGGCATCGTGCAGCAGTTTGATGGGCCGACGACGCTCTACGAGCACCCCATCAACCTCTTCGTCGCCGGCTTCATCGGCAGCCCGGCGATGAACTTCCTCAACGTCAAGATCGGTGGTGACGGGACGAGCGCGCTGAATGGCGAGGGGTTTCAGATCCCCGTTCCCGAGCGGTTGCTCTCCGAATCCGGAGGGCAGCGTGGGCAGGACGTCGTCATGGGCGTTCGTCCCGAGGATCTGAAGGACGCGAGGTTCCCCGGCCGAGATGAGCTTCCGAAAGTTCGGGTCAAAGTCGATGTGGTCGAGAACATGGGCAGCGAGAACTTCGTCTACTTCACCTTTGGCGGCAAGATCTTTACCTCGCGCATGGATCCGCGAAGCAACGACATCCAGCCTGGCCAGCAGATCGACGTCGCCGTCGACACCGGGCACATTCATCTGTTCGACCCAAAGACGGAAAAGACGATGGTGAGTCGTGGCACGCCTGCCGCCGCCGTGCCCGCCGTCGCCCGGGCCACACAAGCGCCCTAGGCGTTGGACCTCGGTCTCAAGGGCCGAGTCGCGGCAATCACCGGCGGAAGCCGTGGGATCGGTTTTGCCATCGCGCAAGCGCTCCTCGCCGAAGATTGCCAGGTTGCCATCTGCGCTCGCGACCAGGCTGGTCTCGATCGAGCGGTCCAATTGCTTGGCTCCGGCGTATTTGGCCACCGGGCCGACGTCACCCGGCCAGGTGAGGTCGAGGCCTTTATCGAGGCGACGGCCGCCCGCTACACGCGCCTCGACATCCTCGTGCATAACGCCGGAGGAGGCGGCGGCGGTGCAATGGTCGCCTCCGAAAGCGATTTCTCGCACGCGGTGGAGATCAACGTCTTCGCCGGGCTTCGCGCCGTGCGTGCCGCCGTGCCGTATATGCGCGGCACCGGACGCGGGCGCATTGTCTTCATCGCCTCGGTTTATGGCCGGGAGAGCGGCGGTCGCGCCGGTTACAACCTGGCGAAAGCCGCCGAGATCAGCCTCGCGAAGAGCCTCTCGCGTGAGCTTGCCGGCGACAGCATCCTGGTGAACAGCGTCGCCCCGGGGTCAATCCTGTTCCCCGGCGGCAACTGGGACCGTCGCCGGCAGGCCGATCCGGAAGGCATCGCCGCCTTCGTCAAATCGGACATGCCGCTCGGCCGATTCGGCAAGCCCGAGGAAGTGGCCGCCGTCGTCGCGTTCCTCGCCTCCGACCAGGCCAGCCTGGTCAGCGGCGCCTGTTGGACGGTCGACGGCGGCCAATCACGTTCGCTCGTCTAAGTCGGCGACCTAGGCCTGGCGCGGTCTGATCACCCAGAGCAGACCCGCGACGAACGCCAGGATCAGCAAGAAGGTCGGCGTCCCGATGGGCGCCGTCGGCAGGCCGGAGGCCGTCTGGGTCCCCGCCACGCCGTCCACGATCGCCATCGGCGTGGTGCCGAAGGGCGCGACCTTGACGACGCCCAGCGGCGTGACGCTCATGTCGTAGCTGACCTGCTCGTCCGGCGCGTTCAGGCTCAGATAGGTGAGCCAGCTGTCCCGGCGAACCCAGCCCATGTTCTTGTCCGTCGATAGATCGTGATAGAGGCTGTCCGTCATCTTTTCCTGCGACACAAGCGTGAACCCCGGAGCGCCGGCGACCTGCGTGCCGACACCGGACTGCCCGACCAGCGCGCGCCAATCACTCGTGTTCACCGGCATATCGGACAAGAGATAGAGATCGGCCTGAACCTGCTGCCCGTTTGCCAGCACTTCGAACGGGACCCAGGGGTGGGGGATCTTCATCGTGATGAGGACCGGCGCGCCGTCGCCAAATAGCAAGCGCTGCTTCTGGGCGCGGCCGGCGTTGTATTTCGCCGCCATGAAGATGGGGCTGCCTTTCGCGTACTGGAGGACGTGGTCGTGCGTCTCGGCGTCAATGGCGAAGCCGTTCTGCTTGGCCCAGTCCAGCACCGCCTGGCCGCTCCCACGGAGCACCGTGATGTCCAACGCCTGGACCTGGACCTGCTGCAACACTTCGACCGGTCCGCTTGCTTTGGCGGCGAACGCGAAGTCTTCAATGAATGGCTGCGGATGGGTCTCTCGGAACAGACGCTGAAGCGTCCAGTCGCCGCCTTCCTCCACCTTGACGGGCACCGCCGGAAGCGGCACGATCCAGCCAAAGGTCGACGCTTGTCCCTGGTAGCTAAAGCTGGTCAGATAATGCTCGACGCCGCCGTGCCATTCGACCAGGGTGGTCGCGCGTGCCAACCGGATGGCGCCGTTGGGCGCAATCAGCCCACCGCACGCCGCCGCCGTTACGGTCTGCGTAAGGAACAGCACAAGAGTCGCCGCCGCCGCGGGAACGAGTTTGTTGACCATGGGAACCTCCTGTCCGTGATGGACGTCATCAACTCAGACGCCCGTGCAGCCAGAAAGTTCCCTCGGCCGGTCTAGTGGGCTTTCGCCTCCGTCATCTCGAAGGCGTTGACCGGCTTCATGATCTGCACCTTTACCGGTGCCGCCTCTTTCGCGAACTTTTCGCCATCGGACTGGACACCGACAACGAATCCGTAATGGTTCGGGACCGCCAGCTGCGGACGGATCTTCTTGACCAGTCCGGCCGCCTCGGAAGCATTCATCACGTAGGGGTCGCCACCGATGCAGACCAGGGCGACGTCGGTCTTGACCTGCTCGATGTCCGGGTTGGGGTCCGTGTCGCCGGAGAACCAGTAGCGTTGGCCGTCCAGATTCAGAATGTATCCAACCCAGTTGTTGCTCTTTGGATGAGCCTGCAGCCGGTGGGGCGCCGTGTTGTAAGCGGGCACCGCCTGGTATTTGATCCCGGCGGCGTCGCCCGAGTCGCCCGGCTTGATCGCCTTGACATTGCCCTTCAGCTTCTCGGCGACGTCTTTGGGGGCGACGAACTGGGTCGAGCTCTTGCGCACCTTCTCGATGTCTTCCGGCTCGAAATGGTCCGCGTGCGCATGCGTGATGAAGATGATGTCGGCCGGTTCCTCGTTTGCCTTGAGTCCCCAGGGATCGATGTACATCGTGACACCATCGCCCTTCCACTTGTACGCCGATTGCTTGTACCAGGTGAACTTTTCGAGCATACGGAGCCTCCTTAGTGCGGAACCAAAAACAGGGCGCTGGTCCTAAGAATAAATCCCTCCCCTCTGGGGGAGGGCAGGGCGGGGGAACCAGCCGTCAGGCCCCGAAGACCTGGACGACGACGGAACGATTCCGGCCACGATCCAGTTCGAGCACGAAGACACGCTGCCAGCGACCCAGCTCGAGGCGGCCTCCCGCAATCGGAATGTTCTCGCTGCTTCCCAGTAGGAGATGCTGGCAATGTGCATGGCCGTTGGCACATTCCTCGGGCTCCATCGGACCCGTGCGGCGACTCATGTCGTTGTGCTCATAGTCGCCGCCGGTCGAAGAAAGCCGTTCGAGGAGGGCATTCATGTCCTCGAGCAGCAGCGGCTCATTCTCCTGGATGATGACGGCCGCGGTGGTGTGCTTCGAGAACACGGAAACCCATCCCTGCGAGACCCCGGATCGCAGAATAATCGCCTCGACCCGGGCGGTGACGTCGATGAACTGGCGCGCGGACTGGGTCTGGATCTCAAGGGTTTCCGCCCAGAAGGTCAGGCCACCGGTACGGCGAACTCTTGCCTCCGGAACTCGGTCTGGGCCGTCGAGGACGCGGAAAACCGGGTTGATCGCGCCGATTCCAGCTCAGCTCCTTCGGGCAGGGCGCACGTACGTCAATTCGACGTGCGAACGCGCACTGCCGTGAGTCAATGCTGCGCCGGAAACCTTACGACTTCCATTCCGACTTTCCCTCCCCCTCTGGGGGAGGGCCAGGGGGGCTGTTTACCTCCGGGTGGTGCGCACCTTGTCGAAGCAGTCGCTGCAATAGACGGGCCGGCCCATGCTGGGCGTAAATGGTACCTGGGCGGGCTTGCCGCACTCGGCGCAGATCACTTCATGAAGGTCTCGTGGCCGGCTCGTTCCTCGAACATTGCGGTTGATCGAACGGCAATCGGGACAGCGCGAGGGCTCGTGTTGGAATCCCTTGGCGGCATAAAACTGCTGCTCACCCAGGGTGAAAACGAAGTTCAAACCACAGTCACGGCACGTCAAGGTCTTGTCGCTCAAGGTCACGGCGAGTCTCCTTTTCTTTGTCTTTGGATCTCAGAGTCCTCGCCGGAACGCGCCGCTCAGCCTTCGACCCAACTTTCCCGCGCGCGATTATAGCAACGGCAAGTGGTGTTTGGCGATAGCTAAAGGTTCACTCGGATAACCGAGCGGCTAATCTGCAAGCGTGGCGGGGCCCCTGTTCCTGGTCGAGGACGATCTGATGTTTGGCCAGCGGGCCCGCGCGGCGGCGGCGCGACTGGGCGTTGCCGTCGAAAGCCTGACCGGGCAGGAGGCCGAGGTTCGCAACTGGCATGAGGACGATGTCGTCCTCTTGCAAGCGACCCTACGGCCAGAACGCCAGGAGGCGCTCATCGACCGGCTTCTGCAGTTACGCCCGGCGCCCCACGTTGTCGCCGTGACCGGCCATCTCGAAACCGCATTACGGCAACGCCTGCGGGCTCGCGGCGCCCGTGTCGCCGCCCATTCCGCCATGGATCGGGCGTTGGCTCGCGCCTTAGGGCTCAGGGCTGATGGCCCTGGTGCTCATGCGTCGGACCCGCCGGTGTAGCCGGCATCTCCATCATGCGGAGCATCTCGAGCCCGCCCGTCTTAAGGAACCGCCAGCCCAGTATCACCATAACCAGAAAGAACAGGACGTTGAGGACCGAGGTGTAATTCAGGGCCGGCCCGGTCAGCAACGCTGAGACCGCATGACGGGCGGGGATTACCCCCAGCAGCCTGAACAGCAAGCTGATCAGGAGCCCCGCCGACGCCATCGCGATGTAGGAAATAACCGCGAGATAGATCGCCACTCGCAGGCCGTAGTACTTTCGGTAGATGTCGAGGATCGGCAGGATCAGCAGATCCGCGAAGATAAAGGCGATCGCGCCGCCGAAGCTGATCCCGCCGTTCCAGAGTACCGCCGCCAGCGGCACATTGCCAACCGAGCAAACGAAGCTCAGCATGGCGATCACCGGTCCGATCAGCGGCCCCCAGATTTCCGAGATGACCGGATGCGACGTCAGGAAGAATCCCTGCCAGAAACCGGACGGGACCCAGGCCGCGACCGCCCCGGCGATCAGGAAGCCCAGCCCGATGTCGGTCCAGACAGCGGTGACGTCCATCCAGAAGTAGTGGCTGATCGCGGTGAGGCCACGCCTGGAGAAGAGCCGGCTGAGAAACGGCCCTTCGGTCACCGACATGTCCATCTCGCCATGGCCTTCCATCCGGCCAACCCGTCCGAGCGACGCCTCCTTGTGTGCCTCCTCCACCAGCCGTGGGCGAAGCGTCCAGCGAAAGAGCAAGGCAAGGATGCCGATCATCAAGATGCCGCCGGCAAACTCGGCGCCGAGGAATGGCCAGCCCAGCAGGATCAGCAGGATCAGGCCTAACTCAAAGACCAGGTTCGTCGAAGCGAACTCGAAAACGATCGCCCCCGGAAGGCTCGCGCCTTTACGAAACAGCGAGCGGGCGATCGCAACCGCCGCATATGAGCAGGAGGACGACGCCGCCCCAAGCAGCGTGGCGTTGAAAAGGCTGCGGGGCGAATCCGAGCCAAGCGTTCGGGCGACCGCCTCCCGCGAAACCAGCGTCTGCACGACGGCGGACAGGATGAATCCGAGCGCAAGCGGCCACAGGACCTCCCAGAACATGTTGAACGCCTCCACGATGGCGCGGAGGATCGCGTCGAGGATCATGACCCGAGCCTACCCCGGCTGGATCATTCGAGCGGCTCGACGTCGCTCGGGCGGTCGAAGATCGAAACGAAAACGCAGGATTGGTTATCGGCAGGGGCGTGAAACATGGGCTGGCCCGGCGGGAAGTGACAATATCCGCCGGGTCCGATCACCCGATCGTCGACCGCGAGCCGGCCTTCAAGCACGACGATCGTCTGCGCCGCAGTATGGCGATGCCGCTTCGCCTTGAGACCCGCCGGATAGCGAATCAGGTAATGCTCGGCGCCGGACGTCGGATCTTCGTAGAGCAGGCGTATGCCGATCTTTCGGTCATAGATCACTGGCAGCGCGGGCCCGGCCTCCAGCGAACCCAGCCCGTCGATGATCACCGCCTGCCGCTGATTCATCCCTGACGCGCCGTGGCCAAGCTTCAGCTCGCTTCGGCAAGCGCGTCGGTAAACTGGCTGTTGTAGAGGGCATAGTAGAAGCCGTGCCGGGCGAGCAGCTCGGCGTGACTGCCCTGCTCGACGATCCGTCCTTGATCCATGACGACGATGCTGTCGGCGTTGCGGATGGTCGACAGTCGGTGGGCGATGACAAAACTCGTCCGCCCACGGCGAAGGCGCGCCATCGCCTCCTGGATCAGCACTTCCGTCCGGGTATCGACGCTGCTCGTCGCCTCATCGAGGATCAAGATCGCCGGGTCGGCGAGGAAGGCGCGAGCGATCGTCACCAACTGCTTCTGCCCGGCGGAGATGTTGGATGCCTCATCGGTCAGCAGCGTCTGGTATCCATCGGGCAACGTGCGCACGAACTGGTCGACATGGGCCGCCTGTGCCGCTTCGACGATCTCGGCATCGCTGGCGCCCGTCTTGCCATAGGCGATGTTATCCCGGATGGTGCCGGCGAAGAGCCACGTGTCCTGCAGGACCATCCCGAAGACATGGCGCACGTCTTCGCGTCGCAGATCTCGTCCAGGCAGAGGCGGCCGGCATCGATCTCGTAAAAGCGCATCAGCAGGTTGACGATGGTCGTCTTGCCGGCGCCGGTCGGCCCGACGATGGCGATCATTTGGCCTGGTTTCACTTCCAGGTCGAAATCGGTGATGAGCGGCTTTTCAGGCTCGTACTGGAAGAAGACATGCTCGAGCGTGACGGATCCGTCTTTCGGCTGCACGCTGGTGGCGGCGCGATCGGGTGCTTCCTCATCGGCCGCCAGGAACTCGAAAACACGCTCGGCTGAGGCAAGGCCCGACTGCAGCAGGTTCAGCTGGCCGGCCAGCTGCATGATCGGCATCGTGAATTGTCGTGAGTACTGGATGAAGGCCTGGACGTCGCCTAGCGTCATTGCGCCCGTCACGACTCGGTAGCCGCCGACCGCGGCGATGACGACGTAGTTGAGGTTGCCGAGGAACATCATCGCCGGCTGAATGATGCCGGATAGAAACTGCGCTCGAAAGCTCGCCTCGTATAACGACTGGTTCTGCCGGCCGAACTCGTCGATCGCCTGCTGCCGGCGGCCGAACACCTGGACCAGCGCATGGCCGGTGTGCATCTGCTCGACATGCCCGTTGAGGTCGCCGGTTCGCGCCCACTGCGCCGCGAACTGTTTCTGCGATTGGCGAGCAACCAGCAGCGTCACGACGATTGACAACGGGACGGTGACCAGCGCCACCAGCGCCAGGAGCCAGCTGATCCAGAGCATGATGCCCAAGACGCCGATGATCGTCAGGACGGAGGTCAGGATCTGGCTCATGCTTTGCTGCAGGGTCGTCGTGATGTTGTCGATGTCATTGGTTACCCGGCTCAGGAGGTCGCCATGCGGATGGCTGTCGAAGTACTTCAGCGGCAGGCGGGCCAGCTTGGCGTCGACGTCGCGCCGCATGCGGAAGACCGTCCGCTGGGCAACACCGGCCATGATGTAGGCCAGCATCCAGCCGAGCAACGCGCTCAACACGTAGACGAGCGCGGCGAGGGCCAGGATGTCACCGAGCTTGGTGAAGTCGATGCCGTGCCCGGGCAAGACGTTCGAGCCGGACACGAGGTCGGCGATCTGGTTTTGGCCGCGAGCCCGAAGCCCCGCGACCGCCTGCGCCTTTGTCACTCCGGCGGGCAGCAGTTTGCCGATGATCCCATCGAAGATGACGTTGGTCGCGTTGCCCACGATCTTTGGCCCGATCACGGTGAAGGCGACACTGCCGACCGCGAGAACCGCGCTGATCGTGATCCAGCCGCGCTCCGGGCGCAGCCTGGCGAGCAGCAGCCCCACGGTCCGGCGAACGTTCTTCGTCTTCTGTGGCGGCAGCATGCCGCCGATCCCGCCGGGGCCGCCGCCGAATCCTCGGGCCGGCGGCCGGCCAGCTCCCGGACCGCGGTTCATCATGCGGCCGCCTCTTCGCCCAGCTGCGAGAGCACGATCTCGCGATAGGCATCGCTGCTCTTCAGCAGTTGATCGTGCGTCCCCATTCCCACGACGCGCCCTTCATCGAGGACGATGATCCGGTCGGCATGCAGGATGGTGCTCACCCGCTGGGCGACGATCACCATGGTGGCGCCGGTCGCCTCCCGCTTGAGCGCCGCACGGAGCCGCGCATCCGTGCCCGCATCGAGCGCGGAAAAGCAATCATCGAAGAGGTAGATCGCCGGTCGCTTGACCAGCGCGCGGGCAATCGCCAGCCGTTGCTTCTGCCCACCGGAGAAGTTGGTACCGCCCTGGTCGACCGGCGCGTTCAGCTGCTCCGGCAGCGCGGCCACGAAGTCGCGAGCCTGCGCTATGTCGAGGGCGTGCCACAGGTCAGCCTCGCTCGCCTCAGCGCTGCCGAAACGCAGGTTGTCGGCGATCGTTCCGCGGAACAGGTAGGCCTGTTGAGGCACCAGCCCGATCGATGCCCAGACCGTCTCCAGGCGCTGGCGGCGGACGTCCACCCCGTTCAACAGGACCGCGCCATGGGTCGCGTCGAAAAACCTCGGAATCAGGTTGAGCAGGGTCGTCTTCCCCGATCCGGTGCCGCCGATGATCGCGGTCGTCAGCCCTGGCCGCACGTCGAAGGACAGATCGCAAAGAACCGGCTTCTCGCCGCCGGGGTAGCCGAAGCTCACCGCCTGGAAATCGATCGTGCCGCTGGTCGTTATCGGCTCGATCGGTTCAGCCGGGTCCCCAATCGACGGTTGCGTCGCGAGCACCTGCTCGAGCCGGCTGGCGCTGGCCGCCGCACGGGGAACGAAGATCACCATCATGACGGCGAGCATCATGGCCCAGAAGATCTGCATGATGTAGGAAAGAAAGGCGAACAGGTTGCCGACCGGCATCGACCCGCTGCCGATCAGATGGCCACCGAACCAAACGATGGCGACGCTCGACAGGTTCATGATCAGCAGCAGCACCGGAAGGCCGGCCGCGAAGATTCGGTTCACCCGAAGCCCGGTCGTCGTGAGATCCAGGTTGGCCACCTCAAAGCGCTCGCGTTCGTCAGGCGTCCGGTTGAAGGCGCGGATGACACGCACGCCGGTGATCTGCTCGCGCAGCACCTGGTTGATCTTGTCGATCTTCACCTGCATCACCTGAAACAGGGGCACCGCGAAGAACATGAGGGTGCCAATGACGGCAGCAACCAGGGGAACGATCACGACCAGGATCCAGGAAAGCGTCGCGTCTTCTTGCACGGCCAGGATCACCCCGCCGACCCCCATGATCGGCGCCGTGACGAGCATGGTCAGCGCGGTCTGCAGGAACATCTGCACCTGCTGGACGTCATTGGTGTTGCGGGTGATCAGCGAGGCAGTGCCGAAGCGGTTCATCTCCTGGGCTGAAAACTGCTGGACGCGCGCGAAGACCGCGCCGCGCACGTCACGGCCGAAGCTCATCGAGGTTCGCGAGGCAAAATACACGGCGACCACCGCCAGCACGACGACCCCCGCGGCCAGCGCCAGCATCAGGCCCCCGATCCGCCAGATGTATCCGATGTCCCCTTTGACGACGCCGTTATTGATGATGTCGGCGTTCAGGTTTGGCAAGTACAGGTTGGCGATCGACTGGATGAGCAGCAGCGTGACCACCAGCAGAACCTGGGGTTGGTACGGCGACAGGAAGGTCGGCAGCAGGCGAAACAGGCCGCGCATGTCCGTCTGATGATATCCGCGAGCGGATGAGGCGCTAGCGCATCAATTGTGAAGAAACGTGGCTACGCCCCGCTCACGTGGAGCAGCCGGCCAATCCCGTAGCCGGCAGCAGCGGAAACCATGCCGATGACCAGCATCTGGAGCCCGCTCATGCGCCAGTCACCCACCAGGGTGATCGCTTTGTAAGCGCCAACACCGAACAGCACCGCCGCGGACAACGGCAATGCCAGGATGGTCGCCATCGTCACGGACATGCCGAACAGCGGGACGAATAGGAACGGGATAAGGGGAATCACCGAGCCAATCAGCGTGGCGAAGCCGGTGACGAGTGCCCGCCCGGCGATCCCCTGGCTCGATACCGGCGCGAGATGGAGCTCATCACGCATCATGACATCGATCCAGATCCGCTTGTCGGATGTGATCTCCTCGACGACACGCTCGAGGACGTCGCCGTGCAATCCCTTGTTGCGGAAGATCTGGCGTACCTCTTCACGCTCGATGTCCGGCACCTCTTCGACTTCGCGGCGCTCCCGTTCGAGTTGTGCCAGGTAGTAATCCCGCTCAGCGAGGGCTGATGTGTACGCGACGCCGCCCATCGCAATCGATTCCGAGAAGGTTGCGGCCAGGGCGGCCGCAATGATGATGCGCAACTGCGCGGTTGCCGCCGCAACGCCCAGCACCAGGCCGAGCACATTGACCAGGCCATCCTGCCCTCCGAGGATGATGTCACGGAGCGAGCGGCCGATCCCCCGGGGCGCAAAGTCTGGCTCGTGTAGCGGCCCGAGCTCGCCTGAGCCCGTTGCCTCGGCCTGCGCCATGGCGCTATCTTCGCATGCGCGCCGGCACCGGCTCGCGCATCATCACGACACAAGCCCCGGCGAGCAAGTAGGTCACCGCCATGATGGTGAACACGGTGACAAAGCCAAGTCGCCCGAGCGCCGCCCCAACCGCCGCCGCCCATAGCGCCCCGATCCCGAACGCGACTGCAAAGTAGAGGCTGAAGATCGCATCGCGTTCGGCTGCCGGCGCTTCGTCCGCCAGAAAGGCCTGGAGCAAGGGACTCTCGAGATAGACCACCAGGCCCATTGCGGCCAACGCTATCGCCAACCAGGGACCGGGGGAGGGCGCCAGCAGCACTGCCAGCGTCGTCAGCGCACTGAGCGGATAAGCGATCAAGAGCGTCGTGCGTCGGCCGATCTGATCGCTCACTGGTCCGGCGATCAACGGCCCGATGACGCTGCCAACCAGGAGCACGAGGTACAGCTCGGCAACCGTGGCGTTCGAGAAATGCAGCTGCAGCTTCAGGTAGAGCGGAATGACCAGGATGACGACGCCAAGACCACGGCCTCCGGCCGCGACCAACGAGGCGACAAAGATCAGCAGAAGATTGCGAGACCGCCTGACCTTGCGAACACCTTCCCGCATATCGCCGAGCACGGTTCGGCTCCGCCGCGCACGCGCACGTTCGCCGATTGCTGTCAGCACGATCACGCCCGCGATGACTGCCGGGACCGTGAGCAGGAGGAGGGCCGATCGCCAGCCGAGCGTGCTCAACAGGACAGCAGCCACCGGGGTGAGCAGAACCGTCCCGACGTTGCCGCCGGCGACATGGGCGGCGATCGCGGTTCCGCGCCGCGCCCTCGCATAGAGATCCGAGAGCAGCGAGTTGCCGATCGGATGCTGCGGGCTGGTGGCGATCGACCGCAGCACGTTGCCGGCCGAGAATTGGAGGAAGTTGCCGGCGCCGGCGGTGACGACTGCGGCCACCGCCATCAGGAGCGCCCCCAGCCCGAGCAGGGTGTGCCGGCGAATGACACGGGTCACTAGGCCCGCGCCAAGCTGGAGAAAGCCGCCGGCAAGGTTGGCAACGGCGACCATGATGCCCAGGGCGAAGACAGAAAAGTGCAGCTCGGTAAGCGCGAGCGGGTAGATCAACGGCAACAGGGTTGAGTAAGCGTGGATCACAGCATGGGCGCTGCTGATACTGAGCAGGACCACCGTAGGGCCGCCAACCCTGGCCCAGACTTTTGGGGTCTGGCTTTCCTTTCCCTCCCCCTCTGGTGGGGGCGTTATCGCCGCGGTGTCGCCGCCGGCTGAACGTCCATCAACGTCGCGTCGCCGGCGGTCGCACTCTTGTCGTCCAGACTGAAGAAGATGATCCAGATCGCGACGAAGTAGATGATGTTGCCCAGTCCGAACATCACCAGCCCTGCCAGCAGTTGGTCATCGAGTGGAGATAACGGTGTCACGCGCGGCGCCGCCGCGTAGAACGGATAGAGCACCGACGGCGACAGGATGAAGGCCAGCCCGAGGATGGTGGGCGGAACGCCGGCGAAACCCAGGTACGCGATCTTGCCAATGACGCTCATCGCCTTCCTCGCCGCGGATGGCACGATGATCGGCCACCAGAACAACAACCCGGCGGCGAGGAAAGTCAGATGCTCGAGGACGTGGATCGGCTCATTGCGCAGGGTTGCCTCGTACAAAAAGGGGAGGTGCCAGATCGCCAGGACCAGGTTGAACACGATGCTGGCCGCCAACGGCGAAACGTGAACGCGGTCGGTCAGGCGCCAGGCATCCGGCATCCCAAGTAAGAGCAGCGGCGGAACCACCATGGCCAGCAGCAGATGCTGCAGCATGTGCAGGCTGAACAGATAATGATCGCCACCGACGTCGATCGGGGATTCGAGCGCCAGGAATAGCAGGAGCAAGCCGCCGGCAAAATAGGCGCGCGCCATCGGTGACCACTCCGTCACCACGCCTCGCCTGCCGATCAGCCAGAGGTAGGCGGCCGCGAGGGCGACGGTCCCGGCAAGCACGGTTGGATCCCATGACCACGTCCAGAGGCTGAGAGTCGCGTGCAGCGGCGCCAATCAGCCCTTGACGCCCTCCTGGACGATTGGCTGGGCCAGCAGCCACAGGCTCGACATCGTGTAACCGACCATGGCCGCAATCCACGGCCACTCGGCCCGCCGTCCCTGGACTTCGGTTCTCGCCGTCCGGCCAAGAAATCCGTGCGCCAGGACCACAGCGGCGACGTGGACGGCGATGATCAGGAGGATCTCGAAATACCAGACGACTCCGGTTGGGATCAAGTTGCGATTCGGCTCGTAGTCGACGGTGCCGAACAGATTGAGCGTGCCGCTGCCAAACGGATCCGACGCCTGGTGGATCAGCAGTTGCCCGTTGATCGCCAGGTAGTCGAAGTTGTGCGCCAGCAGGTAGCCAAAAGCGATTGGAACAAGCGAGGGAATCAACCCGGCGATCACCCGGATAAGTGGCTCATCCAGGTGGCCAACCGCCCGAACAGCCTCCGCAAAGCCTGTAAAGAGTCCCCAGATCAGCAGCACCATCGCCAGGAAGACGATGACGAGAAGCACGGGGTACCAGGGCGAACCTGCCTGTAAGGCCTTCGGAAGTGCGCCCGCCGCGTTCTTCCAAGCTGGCGTCGCCAGCAGCCCGTCGAAGCTGACGGACACCAGCAGCATCAGGACGAACGTCAGACGGCTGATGCTCGGCTCGAAAGGCCGGGTCAGCCCGCCGAAAAATCCGGGCCGGCCCGGGGCGCCGAAGCGAAAGAATCCGAGTCTCCCCCAGGTTGCGAACAGCACCGAAAACACTTCGCCTCGTCGAAGCCAGGTCTCGGCGCCGAACAGGGCTGCCATGACGGCGTTGAAGATTCCGTAGACCAGGATGACCTGGGCCGCACCCGCCGGCGTCGTCGTCACGCCATTGAAGATCAGCT
>Ga0209474_10002299_pt1 | contig 17781 bp, 15 predicted proteins | sample GraSoiAngelo_145_FD_185902 | JGI IMG/M metagenome (GOLD analysis project Ga0209474, IMG submission 185902) | Grasslands soil microbial communities from the Angelo Coastal Reserve, California, USA - 14_1009_05_20cm (SPAdes) (version 2) | ecosystem: Environmental > Terrestrial > Soil > Grasslands... | reverse complement strand
ATATATTGATGAATGGATTGAGCCAGGGCGAAATATGTTTCACATAAACATCCACCGGCTGAAGTTGGAGGCGCAGACGCAGCTTCGGGTCATAACTGAAGGGCGCACTAGCGTAGCGTCGAAGCCCGTGGGCCAGCGCCCAGTTCAGCAGATCGCGAAACGTGACGTAATAGAGATTCAGCTCGTACGCGACGGTGTAGTCCAGACCAATATCGTTATCGTAGAGCGTTCCATTCCAGATCGTGCAAAAACTAAAGGCGACTGCGCGACAACCTTGTCGCCAAATGAAATAGCGAAATTTTCCCGGGGCGCATCGCCCTGCTTCCAGAAAATATTCGCGGGTAAAAACCTCGAACCGAATCGCGCTGGTCTGAGCGACGGCGAGATAAAGCGGATAAATTTCATCAATGATCTGTCCCGCATCGGTCCAGACCTCGAGCGCAAGCGGAGGCGAGGCATCTTCAGTCGCGCGAAACTTCCGGCGTAAATTTTTTCGGGTCGCACGGCTCAGTTGCTTGGCCATGTATTCATCGAACGACGCGAAATTGAGCTCGAGAGTTACTGGCGGAAAGCCAGCGACACGAGCGTAACCCCAGCGGGTTAGACAGGAAAAGGCGCGGCGCATTTTCGTCGGAAAATCCTTGAATGCCACCAGGGAGATGCCCTGGCCCCGCGCATATTTTTCCAGCGCCTCGGCCACCAGCGGAATTGCGATCTCGACAGACTCAATCGCGCCGGTTTCCCCTTCACCCACCAGACAGCCGGCGAGGGCCATCCGGATTCGCCAAAGTCGCGGCCAGAGCGTGCGCAATTTGGCGACGAATCGCACCATGGCTTCGCTAGCGGAGACGGCCAGGTCCTGGGTGGTAAGGACAAGCGGTTGCAAGGCGACTGGTCGATTGGTCCGATCGAATACCGCGAGGTAACGGTATTCGAAGACCGAGCCCATCGTCTGCTCGATTAGCTCGTAGTATTGAAAATCTTTTGGTGTGTCCGAAAAACCGCGCGCCCAAAATTCCGTTGGGACATCGCGAGCATGCTCGAAGACAAGCGCGCGACCGTCCGAAAGCTCTATTTCCGCGACGCGCTCTTTTGCCTGCGCGTACGCAACCTGCAGAATCATTCGTAAAGGTCGGCCGCGTTGGAGAATTTCGGCAGGACCGGATCGTGTCGTGTTGGCTCGAGCAATCTGACCACACGTCGAAAAATCGGATTCAACAGGGGCTGGGTATGCTTCACGTAAAGATCGAGCGGCGCGAGATCGCAACCAAGATGCAGCTTCGGGTCATAATTAAGCGGGCTGCTACAATAAAAGGTCAACCGATTCTCGATGGCCCAGCGCAGAATGTCGCGCAGCGTGTAAAAATAAAGGTGGAGATCGAGCGCAACGGAATAGTCCAGGCCGAGATATTCGTCGTAAATCGTACCATTGTGCACCATGCAAATACTGAAGGCGATGATGCGGCGATCGAGTCGCCAGATGAAAAAACGCACCCGTTCTGGCATGAGCTGCCCGAGCTTTGAAAGATACTCTTTGGTTAACTTTTCGAACTTCATTGGCGAACGCTCATGCACCGCCAGGTAAAGAGGATAGACCTCGTCAAGATGCGGGGTGATATCGCTAACGATTTCGAGCTCGATTTTGGCGGCGCGCTCGGTTTTGCGAAACTTCCGCCGCAAACTCTTGCGCGTGCCATAACTCAAATGCGCGAGGTAATCGTCAAAGTCGCGAAAGTTCAGCGCCAGTCGTGTCATCGGCATGCTCGGAACGCGGATGAAACCGTTCCGGGAAAATCCGGCGAGAGTGTCGCGGTACTTCGAGGGAAAATCCTTCAAGACGATCAGTGACGCTTTGGCCGTGCGCGCGATTTGAGGCAGACACTCATGCAGTGCATCGGCGATCCAGATTGAATCGGCCGGGGAGAGGGCGCCGAGATGACCTTCACCAGCGGCGCAGCCGACCATCAGCAAGCGCATGGTGAGAAATCGCGGGAATTTTTTACGAATAGAATCAACCAGCCACCGTGGGCCGCTCGGAATTCCTTCCACCAGATTTTGCTGCACAAAAAAGAAAGGCTGGATGCCGCGCATCTTTCCCGTCAGATCGCGCAAGATCAGGTATTGATATTCGAAATCATTGGCCAGTGTCTTCTCAATGATTTCGTAGAAGCGATGGTCTTTGCAGCAGTCGTGAAAAGCGCTGGGCCAGTCTTCATATTGCTGAAGCCCGTCGGGCGAGACGACGGCAGCAGTGCCGTCCTTAAAAGAAAATGTCGTCATCTCTCACACGCCGTCCGTAAGCGCGCGCTCCGGCATTTTTTCCGACGCCGTCATTTCGACTCGCACAACCCCGTCGCGGAAATGGAGGTCGCGCTGCGGGCTTGGAATTTCGATGCCCACTTCGCGCAACTTTTGCGCAATGGCGAAATTCAAATCGCTCCGGAACCGGCGCGGCCGATAACTCATTTCCTTGCTCCACACCACCAACTCAACGTTGATCGAGCTTTCGCCGAACGTCTCCAAAAATACCGTGGGCTCCGGCTGGGGCAGCACGTGCGAATTTTCTCGCGCTACTTCCAGCAAGGCATTCCGTACTTTCTCCAGATCACTGCCATAAGCGACACCAATCGGAATGCGAAAACGGACGCGCGGATCGCCATAAGTCCAGTTCGTCACCGGCGAATCGATGAACTTCGTGTTCGGCACGATCATAGTGATGTTGTCGTTGGTCAGAATAACGGTGCTGCGCGCACGAATTTGCTGCACCTGACCGGCGACACCCGCTACCTCCACCCGATCACCGATCGTGATTGGGCGTTCGGCCAGAATGACCAGGCCGCTGATGAAATTGCTGGCAATGTTTTGCAATCCGAATCCAATGCCTACGCCGACCGCACCGGCAAAAACGGTGAGCGTCCCAAGATGAATGCCGGCATTGTCCAGGACGATCAAGACGCCGACAACCAGGACAATGTTACTGACGATTTGCGAAATAGCGTATTGCAGCGACCGATCCAGCCCGCTGTTTACCAGGAAGCGGTTAAACAGAAATGATTTGGTCCGCGCCGATATCCAGAAAACGCCCAGGAGCAAGGCAACGAGCAAGAAAACTTGAACGAGAGTAAGCGAAACGCCGGGCAGCGGCTGATTCCACGCCAATGGAACACCCGCGGCATTGACGGCGGTGACGATGAAAAAGATGAGCGTAGCGAGACTGAAAATCGTCGGGATAATCGACGCGAAATTTTTCCCGAGCTTAAGACGGGTGAGCAAACGTCGGAATTGTTCGCTTTGAAAAATCTTGGCCAGGGACAAGCCAACTCCGAAAAAGATAGCGAATGCAATCAGACCCTTGGCGGTGACATAATTTCCCCCGATCCGAAATAAGGGCTCGTCGAAGTACTGCACCCCCTACACTGTGATTTCAATTGCGCGGTGCAACCAAAAACGTGAGCGGTTGGAAGCGCCGGCTGCTGAGCCGCCGAGGTTTGCGCGCTGTTTAGCTGGACGACTTGGACGTCGCCTCACCAATCACCTATTCCTTCGGCTTCGCCCGCTCCTGGATGTATTTGATGACGTCGCCGACGGTCTGCAATTTCTCGGCGTCTTCGTCGGGCACTTCCACCGAAAATTCCTCCTCGAACGCCATCACCAGCTCCACGATATCGAGCGAGTCCGCCCCCAAATCCTCGATGAACGAAGCCTGTGGCGTTACCTGCTCCGGATTAACGCCCAGTTGTTCGACGATGATGTCCTTAACCTTCTCTTCGATTGATTTGTCGGCCATAAAATTCGGTTGTTCTGTCCGCCCGCGATAACGCGGGCTGAACAGGATGGCAAGTAAATCAATTCAAATTCTTGTCAATGATTTTCCAGCGGGCGAAACACTGAGTAGCCTGTGCGTTTTGTGTTGGCGATGCAGCGGGTTGCAAACCCGCTGGGCGGACAGGCCCAAAGCCTATGTTCCCACGCATCGTCACCCCGACCGCAAGCGAGGGACCTCACCAATGAAATTATTGTCACGCGAAAAATTTGTGTGACTCAATCTCCGCATGAGGGTGCTTCACTTCGTTCAGGATGACAACGGGTGGAGGTTAATAGGGGGTTGGGATCGCCATTGAAATATTCGAAGAAGGCTAGACGATCCATTTTGTCCCCTTCAACCGTTCATCGCTTCAACGACTGTTACCCCCTCCGGTTTTACTTCTCGACCCGATGCAGTACATGAGAAAGGTGCCATCATCCGGCGAGCCCCTCGATCTGATCGACCTGAAATTCCTTCCCGCGTGGGTGAAGGAAGATTGGTCCGCGGCGCGCCATGCCGGATTTGAAGCAGAAGAAGAACAGGCCCACTGGTCGCCCGAAGGTATGGAGAGACGCCCTCGTCCGCCGCGTCAGCGGCGTGACGGCGAGAAGAATCGCCGTCGGCGCGATCGAGGAGAACGAGACGAGCGCAAGCCACTCGATCGCAGGGACCGAAAACGTTCCCGCACTTTTCCGACGCGACGCGAAGCGCCAGTGCTCCCTGTGTTGCCGCAGCTCGATGTCCATTTTCTTCCGCAAACAGCCGCGTTTGAAAATGTCGCGGCCCAGATTAAAACCGGGACCGCGGCATATTCTGTTTATGCGCTGGCGCGTCTGTTTTTGCAGAAACCTGAGCGCTATCATGTCCGGATAAAAACGAGGAACGCGGGCCCGCTTTTTCGTTTGGGCGAATCGAACGCCATTGCGACTAATCGAAACGCTCTGGAAAACTCCGCCTTTCGCTTGCTCCGGGACAATTTTTACTCCGCAAACGTCACTTTGAATGATCCGATCAAGGGCGATTTCAGCAGCGTTGCACGGGAGCGGACGACCGGAACTTTGCTGGGACCAACCAATCATCACGGTTACCAGCCGCAGCTTCGCCGTCTGTATGAACAACGTTTCAGCCGGCGCATGAGCTTCACTGATTTTCAACGGCAAATCGAAATCGTGAGCGATCCCGCCCTGGTCGAGCAATGGAAAGAAGGAGCGCGCAAAGTAACGACGTTAACCACGCGGCAGGAGGAGCCGCCCCAAACTTTCAATGCCGAAACCGAAGCGGAACGGCATTTTCGCGAGAAATATCTTCCAACGCTGATTTCCGAAACGGGCGAGGCAGAGATCGACGGCGTTACCAGTCGCAAGTTGTCGGATCGGGGGATTGCGCGCGTGATTGAAAATGCCTGGTCAGCGGAGGTCCGCTCGCCCTCCAATATGATGCAGGAACTGGCCGGCCGTTTCCGCGGTGCGGGCCTGCAAATTTTCCGGCATCGCAAAGGAATGCTTTTCGTCTCGCCCATTCGGTTGAAAGCGATCGATGGAACCGCGGTATCCGATTCAGTTCGTCATATTTTGGAAACACTCAAAGCTTCGCCGCGAATTAATCGCAAGGAACTCGCGGAAAAATTCATTGGACCGGATACTGAGCTGGCCGAAGCCGAGAAAACGAAGCTGGCGCTCGCGTCCGATTTGCATTGGATGATTCGCGAGGGACATGTCATCGAATTCAATGACGGATCGCTTGATTTACCCAAGGCAAAGCCCCCGAAAAAGGAACCTAGCGAAGCCGGCACCGACCTCCCGTGGGGGACGGCGGCAGCTACAACAGAAGCGTTAGCAACTACGACGGGAGCGGCAACTGAGGAAAGCATTGCAGCTGCCGCCGTCCCCGACGGCAGTGCTTCTGGAACATCGAGCGCTTCGTCGCCCCACAGCGAGGCGAAGAGAGAAGTCGAAGAATCCAGCGACGAAACATCTTCTAAAGTTCTATCGCCCGTCATCCCGACTCGCGCAGATACGGCCCGTCCGGTCGGCACCGAAGACCTGTCGGAAACCTGATCGGCGGGGGAGAGGTGGGCGCCTAGGCCATTGCTGTAGTGGCGGTCTATGACCGCCGGTTTGCGAATTATTCCCCGACGACTTTGAGTGACGGCTCGATGCCTTCCTGCCGGACGACCTGATTTTTCTCATCGAGCACGAGAATACGCGGCTGGTGCCTGGCTACTTCCTCCGCCGAATAACTCCTGAAATTCATGATCGTAATGCGGTCGCCGATTTTCCCGAGATGCGCGGTCGCGCCGTTGAGTTCGATCAAACCTTTCTGCGGTTCGCCATAAATCACGTATTCGCGCAGATCAACCAGCTCAGCCAGATCGGACGAAACCGTGAGGCTGCCTTCGTAATGCAAACTCGCCCCCGTCACCGTGGCACGATGAATTTTCGATTTCAGAAGCGTCAATTGCATTGCGCCTAACCTCCCGCCGCTTTCCCGAAGCCCTAACCCGCGACGACGCCGGCCTTTTTTAACGCCCGATACGCGCCGTTCTTGTTGATCGTCTTGAGTCCTCGCGCCGTCACCCGGATGCGCACAAATTTTTTCAGCTCCGGCACCCAGATCCGGTGTTCGTGCAGGTTCGGATGAAATTCGCGCCGCACATTTTTGGTGACGTGACGACCAACGCCGCCTTTTTTCTTCGCCATACCACGGCGATGAATGGTGCTACCGCGCGTGACGCGGGACCCAGTGATGCTGCAAACTTTAGACATGGCGGAAAGTAGACGGCTGACGCAATCGCTTGGATTATAAAAACGGGAGCGTAAGGTGCGTTGTCGGTTTGTTTTGGTCAAGCGATTCTTAGTGTACAGGCTACCGGCTTCTGGGGTGCACGACCCATCTTACCCGGCGCAGCGAACGCACCAGCGCTGCGGAGGGACATGCTTCTGCATTCCTCGACGCACAGAAGTGGGTCCCTCCGCTATATCGGCCTTATATGACCGGCCGAGCTCTAATCTTTTCAACAGAGTGAAATACTTTCAGAGTTGAACAGTAGGGCCACACTGTGGTCAAAGATTCTTCTACCAAGCACATACAATGAGTCGAAACGGCAACCGCAAATTACGGATCGGAATCATCGGCGCGGGTGGGATTGTGAAGCGACGACATTTGCCCGCATTCAAATGCCGGTCCGACGTGGAAATCGTCGCGATTTCAAATTCCACTTATGAAAGCGCAGAAAAGTTCTGCCAGGAAAATGTTCCGACCGCTGTCCCGATCGCTAACTGGCCCGACCTCGTCGCCTTGCCAGACATCGATATCGTCTGGATTGGAACGCCGCCCTATATGCATTCCGCCGTCACCGTTTCCGCGCTCGAAGCGGGCAAACATGTCTTTTGTCAGGCTCGAATGACAAACGATCGCGCCGAAGCGGAAGAAATGTTGGCGGCTTCGCGCCGCTTTCCCAAGCAAGTGACCATGCTGTGCCCGCCGCCCTACGGTCTGCGCGGCGATCGCATGGTAAAAAAATTGCTCGCAGAAAATTTTCTCGGACAACTGCATACCATTCGGCTGCAAAGTTTTCATGGGAATTATTTGAACCCGAACGCGCCCGCCCACTGGCGGCAACGCATCGAGATCAGCGGCCTTAATGTCATGACGCTTGGGATTTACGTCGAAGTGCTACAGCGCTGGTTCGGGGATATCGACGGATTGTTCGCCCGCGGAAAAATTCTGTATCCCGATCGCGAGGGTTACAACGTTATCATCCCCGACGCGCTATCAGTGCTTTGCCGCTTCGCGAACGGCGCGGAAGGCGTGCTCGAATTTAGTGGTATCCACGCCCATGCCACCGGTGATCGCCTGGAAGTCTACGGCGCGGCCGGGACCTTGGTTTACGATTTCACTGCCGATGTAATCAAAGCCGGTCGAGGGAGCGATCGCGCCTTGCATGAAGTGGAAGTGCCAAAGGAGCTCGCCGGGGAATGGACGGTCGAGAATGATTTCCTCGATGCCGTAAAAGCAGGCGATGACAAGCGACCATATCCGACTTTTGAAGATGGGTTACGTTACATGCGAGTAGTGCAAGCAGTCGCCGATTCCCGTGCCCGTAACGAGTGGATCACGATCACGCCCTGAGTTATTTGGAGCGGGAGACATACGATCCAGGGCTGGCAGCCTCCAGATTTAAATAAACTGCGGTTACAAACCGCCACTCCTTTAAAAAGGAGCAGAACAGAATGAAAAAGATCATCGGCACGTTGCGGGCCGTGCTCGGCGGGCCTGCCGTCTTTCTTTTCTTACTTAGTGTGCGTATCGCACTAGCCGGTCTCGATAAGTATTCCGAGCTCGTTGTAGCCGATTCGCCCGAAGCAAAGCGAAGGCCGGAGGCGGTACGGGTGACTTATCTCGGCGTTAACGGTTACCAATTTGAAGCGAACGGACGCGCTTTGCTGGTGGATCCGTACTTCACTCGTGCCGGACTAACGGCAGTGGCGTTGCAACAGCGAATCGAGCCTAATGAGGCACGAATCGCTTTCGGCCTACAACATATCCGGCCGAGTGCGGACGCAGTACTCGTTACTCACGCGCATTTCGATCATTTGCTCGATGTCCCGGAAATCATGCGGCGGACAAATGCGAGGCTGGTTTCGGGAGCAACGGCAGTGAATCTCACCATGTCATGCGGCCTGCCTCGCACAGATTGTCTCATTGTTCAGCCCGGCTCGATTCGCGTGATCGGTCCGTGGCGAATTCGGGCGTTCCCCGCAGCGCACGATCGCATTCTTGGATGGGTGCCGTTTCGCGGAACGAAGACTCAGTCGGGAACGTGCCCGGAAAAGGCATCCGATTGGCGCCTCGGCGAACCAATGGCCTTCCTCATCGAAGCAAATGGCAAGCGCATTTACATCGATTCTGGAGGAACACTTGAGGTCCTGCCGCCGACCCAGATAGCGCCGGTCGATCTTGCCATCCTCGGCGTGGCTTTACCCGATAGCCGAAAACGATTTCGCGCTGCCATCGATCGACTTCGTCCAAAGTATGTCCTGCCCAGTCATCAGGATGATTTCTTCGCCCCGGTCGAGCGCGGATTTGTTTTCGGAAAATTGACGGATTTCCCGGCGGTCGCTCGTCGATTCAAACGGCATGAAATCAACTCGCATCTTATTTTGCTCGATTATTTTCAGCCGTGGACAATTCCGTGACAGACGAGCTTTCGCCGCGCGCGCGCCGTTATGGCCTTCTCGTCACTGCGCTCGCGCCCGTCATCCCGCAAGTGCTCGGAAGTGCGTTCAACATCTGGTACAACGCCATTGTCATCGAGCCTTTGCTGGTGACGGATGAATTGTGGCATCGCTTCGCTGCCACCGTGATTTTTTACAATGCCGCAGTTTATCCAGTGGCGGTCGCGATCTGGATTTATGTGATTTTTTCTCTGCGCCGAATTTTTCGCGAAATGATCAGGGGCGACCCAGTCGTGCCGGAAGAAGTCGATCGGGCTCAGCGGCGCGTAGTTCACTTGCCATGGATTGCTTTTGCGATTTCGAGCGTGGCCTGGCTCGGCTGCATTCCTGCTTTTATTTTGGCGCTGACCACGACGGGCACTCCGATTGGTTCCCAACTTCTCTGGCATCTCCCGATTTCATTTTTGGTCTCAGCTTTCATCGCGGTGACACAAACGTTTTTCCTAGTCGAACTGGCCAGTCAATGGGCGCTTTTTCTCGTTTTCTTTCGCGACACCCGGCCGGACCGGCTCCAGGGAATTCATCCGCCTTCATTGCGAACCCGCGGTTTGATGTGGGCCATCTCGGCGGGGCTTTGTCCGATTGGATCGCTCCTCCTGCTGATGTTTGCACCGCATTCGCCCGCCTCGAACCCGCAATGGTTCGCGGTCTTCGTCGGAACGGTCGGAATTGCTTTCGGGCTTTGTTCCGCTGTTCTCATTACCCGGCTGGTAGCAAAACCGGTGGACGAATTGCGCGTCGCTTTTCATGCCGTCGGTCAAGGCCAACTCAATGTGCAAATTCCGCTGCGGCGCGCCGATGAATTCGGCGCGTTGGTTGGCGATTTCAATCAAATGGTGATGGAGCTACGGGACAAGGAGCGATTGCGTCGCGTCTTCGGTTTACACGTCGGCGAAAAGGTCGCGCAACAAATTCTGGCCCGCGATCCGGGTCTCGGCGGCACCGATCAAATTGTCACCCTACTTTTTCTCGATCTTCGGGGATTCACTGCGCGTGCGGCTGGGACCGATCCGAAAACGATTGTCAATTTTCTCAATCGATTCCTCCAAGCCATGGTCGAAATCGTGGAGACGGAACATGGCGGCATGGTCAACAAATTTCTGGGCGACGGTTTCATGGCGATCTTCGGGGCCACTGCCGGTGCAGCTACGCATGCGGACGATGCCGTAGCGGCCGGGTCTTCGATGCTGCGCCGTCTCAAACTTTTTAATGCCGATCTCGTGCGCGCGAATGAAGCGCCGCTCGGGATCGGGATCGGCATTAATACGGGCCGCGCGATTGTCGGCAGTATTGGTTCGTCGGAAAGAATGGAGTTCACGGTGATTGGGAACACAGTGAACGTGGCATCGCGGATCGAAGGATTGAACAAAGCACTCGGCACTTCCTTGCTGCTGAGCAAAGCTACGAAGGATCATCTCTCGCGGCCGATTAGTTTGCGTGCGTTACCTCCGCAGCAGATCAAAGGGGTAGATGCGCCGGTGGAAGTTTTTATGATCGCCGATCCAATTCCTCCTTCTGCGAGTTAACATTTCGGCGTTTCGTTGCGACACTCGGACGTAAACTCGGATATTTGCGAGATTGTAATTTAATTGGGTGAGTGAATCAGCCGTCTTATCGCGAAAAAGGCAGAGATCAGCCAAACGGCGGCCGAGGCGATTGCCAGTGCGCTCCCGTAAATCAGCCAATCGGGCCGGTAATAAAGGGTGAGACGACCGCGCGTTCCCGGCGGAACGTTGATCAGCGGAATTAAATTGCGCTCAGAAAAAACAGCAAGGTTGCGCCGGTCGATTAGTGCGCGGTAGCCTGGGAAAAACGGGCGAGAGACTGCAATCAAGGCTGGCTGATCTCCATCGGGAGCGACAACTGATGCGCTTACCCAATTTCGCCTAGTCACGATATCGGTGATTTTTGCGATCGAGTTTTTTCCAGAGAAATTCACGGAACGAACCATTGGCATCGCCTGGCCGCGGCGATGAAAAACGCGGCCTTCATTGGTCTCGGTTAACAATTCCCATTCGGCTGCCGGTTGCGGAGTAAAATCGAACTCTCGCGCGACAATGATTCCATCGATGCCGATGCGTTCGAGAAGTCCGTTTTCAGCGGCCTGATGCTGTAAAAGCCATTGCGCCAGGTCGGGATCGACTTCGCCATGAATGGCGCTCGCGAATTCGCGCGCAACGCCGGCAGGGCGGATTGGGCTATAACCGTTGATGAAACGCAAGCCGGCCCACATTGAAGTGCTACCGAGACGGATAGTTTGTCCAACCGGTCCCGGTTTCGCCTCCACTCGATAAAAGTTTTCCGGTGGCGGATAAAGGCTGAGATAGAGACGATGCGGATCGTGCGGCTGTGGCTCTAACAAGGATTGGGCAAGATTGTATTTGGGGATGCCGGAGTTTGGCGGAATGCAGATATAAGTCGTGAGAAGCGCGGTGAAAACGACGGCCGCGGGAGCCGATTGGCGCACGAAATTAAGTTGGAGCGACTCGACCAGCAGCCAACCCAGAGCGAGGCCGAGGAAAATCCAGGCGAGGGGAAAGAGATGTTCGCCACCAGTTCGCAAAAATAAGGAGCCGATTATGAGCATGATTACGAGCAGGAGCATGAGGAACGCGGCGAAGCGCCTTTGTTTTTGGGAAAACAAAATGAGTGCTTCGGCGGCACAGAGTGCGAGGACGAGATGAAGTAGGGGGAGCCAGCGGAAACTCCAGCGGAAAACACCGGCGGTGGGGATCATTGCAAGAAAGAACAGGAGGATAAGCAGGGTCAACTCCCATCGAAATTTTTTGAGAAGGGCGCGGGGGCTGACAATAAAACCGCTGAGCAGAACGGCGGGCGGAACGAGACCGCAGGCGAGTTCTGTCGCGCCGTGTCGCGTGAACCGCGATGAAAAATCCAACCAGTTCACCGTCCATGATGGCAGGATCAAGCCAGGCCATGCATTCCATGGGACGAGCCATTGCCAATGAGCGGAAGGGTGAAGCGATTCCCTCGCGGAACCGTGGACGTAATCGAGCAGTGCCAGCCAGGCCGGGGCCGCCAGCCCGAAACCGAGCGTAACGCCAGCGAGCATCGGCCCAATTCTCGTTAGCTGCGCAAGCCCAGTCAGGTCAGTCCGAGCCGGACTAGCAGTGTCAACCGTCCTTGCCTCGAATACGGCGCGCAGTGCCAACCAGACGAGCACCAGCGCCAGCATTAAGACCGTGTAAGGAAAACCGCCGGCGATGAGCAGATAAACGAATGGTGCGGGCCAAAGAAAGCGCCAGCGCGATCTCTTCGGATCGAGGGCCCGTTCCGCTGCCCACCACGCCCAAGGCAGCCAGGTAAATGCGCCAAGCGCGCCGAACCAGTCGCTCGCTCCCCAGCAAATGATCCAGCCGTTCAGCGACGCGACCAATGCAACAAAGATGGATAACGAAACGGATAGTTTCCGGCCACGCGCTACCAAAAACGCACCGGAACTCAGGACCGCCAGATGTGCCGTGGAAATAGCAACTGCTTGTTGCGAAAACGTCAGCGGCAGTTTCCAAACGCAAACAATCAGCGCATTAATGAAAACCGAGAAAACACCGTATTGAAATTCGCCCGCGAGATTTCCGCAAGCCCAGGAGTAGGGGCTGACTAGCGGGAACTCATCGTGGTTCCACGCCCGTGCCATATCGGCGAAGACCGGCAGTATGGAAATTTGGTAGTCGTCGTTCCAAAAGATGAGGGGATCGTGGGCGAGCAGGAGGCTGCTAAAGGCGATAACAATTAGAGCGGCGATCGTCGCGCCGACTATCTCAATACACGCGAATCGCGGCCCGGACATTCCGCGACTTCACAGCCCAACGCTCAACATCCAACGTCCAACGTCCAACGAGGAGAAGCGCAAAGTGAAAAAGCCTAACACGGAATGCCGAACACGGAACGCCGAACACCGAACGCCGAATGGTAATTTCTGCGGCGTCATCACGGGTTGCGTTCCCGCTCAGTTGTTCGCACACTGGCGACGAAAATTCTGATCAGCCCTTCGGCTTCAGCCAGGCGTGCGACCAAACGCGAATCCCGCTTCATCTTCCTGAGGCCTGATACCAGCCTGAGCCACCGCCCGGTTTCACGCAGCTCCTTTAAGCAGACCTTAAATTCATGGATAAAATCCTTGCGGAACTCCACGGACTCAACTTCGCCATGATGGCCGTATGGCGATATGCCGCACCTGAGAAGTTGTCCTGCAATGTGGTTGCCTACTCTGGTGTTGGGCAAGTCGCGTTCGGTGTTCGGTGTTTTTCTTCTCATAACACAACTGGCTGACCTTCCGTCATAACCAGAACGTCGTGATCAATGCCGGCTTCGCGCGCACGTGCGAGCAGGCGGGTAAGCGGTTCGTCCAGCGGCTCATAACCGAGACGGAATGTGCCGTAATGCATCGGCACTAATTTTTTTGCGCGCAATTCCAGAAAGGCCTGCACTGCTTCCTCTGGATTCATGTGTACCTCACGTCCGCTCGGCGGGTCGTAAGCGCCAATCGGCAAAAGTGCGATCTCGACGTCATGGCGTTCGCCGATTTCCTTGAAGCCGGGGAAATAGGCGCTGTCGCCGCAGTGAAAAATCGAGCGACCATTCGCTTCGATAACGAAACCGCCGAAGCCACGATGCAGATCGGCCAGAAAACGGGCGCCCCAGTGATGACAAGGGGTCAGCGAAATTTTCAGCCCATCGAGCGGCACTGTCTGCCAGTAATCGAGCTCGTGCACGATATTAAAGCCGAGATCGTGAACGAGGCTGCCAACACCCACCGGCACGACGATCGGTTGATCGGAAGCGATTCGTCGCAGCGTTCGCCGGTCGAGGTGATCAAAATGCGCGTGTGTTACCAGCACCAAATCGATATCCGGCAAATGATGCAGTTCGATTCCTGGCTGCTTCAACCGCTTGATCACCTTCAACCATTTCGCCCAGTTCGGATCGATCAGGATATTGCGATCGTGCGTTTGAATGAGAAAGGAGGCGTGCCCGATCCAGGTGATGCAAATTTCACCCGACCGGATTTTGGGAAAACGCGGGGCTACGCGTTCGCCAGACCGTTTGGTAAAAAGGGATGGGATGAGGACCTCGGCCAAAAAATTCCGCCGATGCCAGGCCATGCCTGGCTTTAGGGTTACGCGCGTCGACCGTTTCTCCTCCGCACCATCCGCGGTCGCCTGTCGCACAACCCGCGTTTTTTTTGAAAAAGGAATCGGCACCTGCGGAGAAGCATATAAGCTCGCGAGCACAGTTCAAAAAATATTGGCGCGATGAACATCGATGAATCTAAACAGGAGCTCAGGGCAAAAATGCAGGAACAGTTGCAAGCCCTCGATGCGGACGACCGGCGCGGCCGATCATTAAAAATCTGCAACCGCGTGCTCGAGCTACCAGTTTGGAAACGGGCTCAGGTGGTTGTCGTCTTCGAACCGTTTAGTTACGAACCTGAGATCGCGCCATTGATCGCAGATTTGCGCCGGCGCGGCAGCGAAATCATCGCGATTTTGCCAACCGCACGCAGCCAGCACGATGTCGCGATCTTCGCGCCGATCGACCTTGTCCTTGTTCCCGGGATCGCTTTCACCCGTGCGGGGACACGAATCGGACGCGGCGCGGGTTTTTTCGATCGCTTTCTGGCTCATCGCGCCGCGCGCGCGATCAAGATCGGGATCGCTTTTAGTTTTCAGATCGTCGAATCGCTTCCGCTCGACCGGCACGACGTTGGACTTGATCTCGTGGTGAGCGATTGATTGACGCGGCTCGATGCGGCAGCCATTTGTCGGTCTCGTTTTGGCTGCAGTCATCGGCATCGTTGCCGCCGATTATTTTCCTGCGATCAACGGCCCGCTCCTGTTTATTGCGATTCTAGGTGCAGTTTCAGGGTTACGCTGGAGTTATGCGCCGCTCGTTTTTGCGCTGGTCGGCGCGACATTTTTCGCCCTTCATAGCGCACGAGTCACCAGCACGCCGGCCGATGCCCTTGCTGAAACCGCTGGCGGACTGGCGCGCCCCGCGAGTGTGACCGGCATTGTCACGACCGAGCCAAAAGTCGAAGCGACCGGCAACGCCAGTTTCCTTATGAGAATGCATCGGTCCAAAATTGCCGGCCAGAATTTTGAAACAAACGCCACGGTTTTCGTTCGCTGGCGCGGCCGGCCAAACGTGGGCGATGAACTGGCACTTTTTGGAACTTTCCAACCAATCGAGCCGCCGCGAAATCCCGGCGAATTCGATATGCGCGCCTACCTCGCGCGGCGCGATGTGAAAAATTTATTCATCGTTCGGTATCCGGAAAATGGTCGGATTCTTGCTCCGGGCAGCGGATTTTCTGTCCTTCGGGCAGCGGCTCGCTCCCGCGAATGGATGCAGCGCATCCTCAGCCGCGACCTCCAAGACTCGCCAGATGTCGTCGGACTCATTTGCGGTACTGCTCTCGGGCTTCGCCATCAGACGCGCGATGATATCGAAGAGCCCTTTCAACAAACGGGGACGTTGCATCTGTTTGCGGTCGCTGGGTTGCACGTTGGCATCGTCGCGCGATTACTCTGGAGTCTCGCGATGGTATTGCGCCTGCCGCGCAAGCCCGCCACCGCTCTGATCATTCCTCTCCTTTTCTTCTATGCTGCGATCACAGGCCTGCATACTGCGAGCGTCCGTGCCGCGGTCATGAGTGCGCTGCTGCTTGGTGGAATATTCTTCGATCGAAAGGTTCTTGCTCTCAACAGCCTGGCAGCGGCCGCATTTCTGATTTTACTGTTCGATTCAAACCAGCTTTTTACCAGCGGGTTTCAACTGTCGTTCGCGGTGGTGGGCGCCATCATCCTCCTGGCCGATCCAATGTTTGTTCGCTTTGAACGAATCGTTGCCCCGGATCCATTTTTGCCACCTCCGCTCTTGAATCGAATGCGGCGAATCTACGCGGCGATGGGGCGTGGTCTCGCTCGCGGCCTATCTGTTTCGCTGGCAGCCTGGATTGGATCGTTAGCGCTTATCTATTGGTATTTCTATCTCATAACGCCGGTATCGCTCCTAGCTAATCTCGTGGTAGTGCCGATCGCTTATTTTGTTCTCGCGCTCGCCATGTTGTCGCTCATCGCGGCGCCGATTTCCTCCGGGCTCTCAATTGTTTTTAATAATGCCAACTGGTTGACGTCGCGCGCGGTTCTCTACCTCGTTAATTTCTTTGCTTTGCTGCCGGGCGGACATGTTTACCTGCCCCGATTTACTGAACGGCCTGCCCCAATTATGATCACGGTTCTCGACGAAGGGACCGGCGCGGCCGCGCACGTTCGTGCGAATAATTACGATTGGTTAATCGATTGCGGCGGCCAACGAAATTATGAGCACACCCTGAAATCGTTCCTGCACAGTAAGGGCATCAATCGCATCGAAGGAATTCTGCTCACCCACGGAGATGCGCAACACATCGGGGGCGCTGCTGACATTGTCGCTGATTTCGCCCCACACGAAATTTATGATAACCCGCTCGATGTTCGCTCCGCGGTCCAACACCGATTATCTGAGGCGCTTCAGGTCGCGAGAATAAAACCCCGACACTTAGTTCGTGGCGATTCGCTTTTCTTTGGTGACGACGTGCACGCAGACATACTTTACCCGACGCCGGACCTTAAGATTACTGCGGCGGATGACGCGCCATTGATTGTGCAGCTCGTCATCGAAAACGTTCGTGTGCTTTTTGAGTCCGACGCAGGCGCCAACGCGGAGGCGGCCCTGCTCGAAGCGGGTGACAATTTGCACAGCGACATTTTGATCAAGGGCCAGCATCATTCCGGCGGCTCGGGCACCGCTCAATTTCTTGAGGCGGTAAAACCGAAAGTTATCATTGCCACGTCGCGTCCATCTCCCGTCGCGGAACAGATCACTGAGGAATGGACCAAGGAAATCGCGGAGCGCGGCATCAAACTCTTCCGCCAGGACCAGACCGGCGCGGTCGAAATTCAGTTCGGCGATGAAGAATGGCGAACACGAGCGTACCGGACTGGCGAAACTTTTCGTAGCAGCAGTCGATGAATGGAAAGTCCGCGAGCGACATATTTCTGTTCGAAGCTAGTGGGTGGAAAATGATATTGCTCGCGCGAGATGACAAATATATCGGCGGCAGCGATCACTCTCTCGATCTGGTGATAGTAATCCGCGTGATCAGTGGCAACGTGAAATAAGCCTCCGGCAATGAGGGCGCGATGAATGGAGGATACGAATTCGGGGGTGAAAACACGCCGCCCGTGATGTCGCCGTTTAGGCCACGGATCGGGGAATAGCAGGTGAAACGTCGTAACGGAACCGGACGGCAACAAGTGCGTTATTGCGTAGTCTGATTGCATTCGCAATATCCGCGCGTTTTTCAGATCCAGCCGCGCAACTTTGCGGCAAACGCTCCGCACTCTTCCCAGCAGCCGTTCAATCCCCAGAAAATTGTGCGCCGGATTTTCCTGCGCCAGAGCGGCAAGAAAGGCACCATCGCCGCAACCGAGATCCATCTCGAGCGGAGCAAGCCGCAAAAAAACTTTGTTGAGCTCCAATGCGCTGGTCAGAGATTTCGGCACATATTCGACGGCCGCCTCGTCTGTATGCAGTTTAGCTCGACACCGCATGTGATTAAGCGGAGAAGTTTGCATTCTGGCGGCCTGCGAATCGATCACAATCGCTCGCCTCTTCGCTTGATTTCCAGATCGTCATTGCGAGAAGACCACGTCCCGGATTAAATTGCCATTC
>Ga0209474_10002298_pt1 | contig 17781 bp, 17 predicted proteins | sample GraSoiAngelo_145_FD_185902 | JGI IMG/M metagenome (GOLD analysis project Ga0209474, IMG submission 185902) | Grasslands soil microbial communities from the Angelo Coastal Reserve, California, USA - 14_1009_05_20cm (SPAdes) (version 2) | ecosystem: Environmental > Terrestrial > Soil > Grasslands... | reverse complement strand
ATGAAGATCATGTCCGCCCCCTTCAGCGCCTCCTTCAGATCGTCGCGGCTCTCCTGCGCCGCCGCGAGACCCACGACCGGATCCGCGCCGGCGCCGAGTCCGCGGGTGGCGGCCGAGCCGATGTGGATCTTGACGTCGGCGTCGCAGACCATCAGCGCCTGGGCGTCGGTGTTGACCGCGATGAACTCGACGCCGGACAGACCGGCGTCGACCATGCGGTTGACGGCGTTCGTGCCTCCGCCGCCGACTCCGACGACCTTGATCACGGCGAGATAGTTGCCGGCTGCGTCCTTCGCGCTCATGCGTTCCGAACCTGAGCCTTCAGTAGAGGATTGGGGCAGTTTTCAGCAACAACGCGCCGAGGGTATGTGCACGCAGGCTCGTTGTCAACCGGAGGTCGAGGTCCTAAGCCTCAACCTCCACTAGAGCTTTTGGCTGTGCCTATCGCTGGAGAGCCCGTCCCGGACACCGGCCGACCGGGCACGCTGACGTCGAGGAAGGTCGAGCCCGACGGCACCGCCGCAAGCGTGCGTTCCGCCACCGCAACCTTGAGCCTGATGTCGCCGCCGCTGCCGAGCAGGACCTCGAGGCCGGAGCGCAAATGGAACACGAGCGCGCCGTCGGTGAACGACGCCGTCGCGACGCGGGCGCCGAACGGCCCGGCGAGGCCGACCGCCCTGGCCGCCACGGCGGCGCCGCCGCCGCTGAGCTCGGCACCCGTGCGGACGGGCGTGCGCGCCGAGACCCAGACCCGCGGCAACCCCGGCTCGGCGCCCGACCCGAGATGCTCGATCACGCGGCCGCGGAGCGAGACGAGCCAGCTGTCGGGACCTCGGCGCAGCACGGCCGCCGCCCGCTCCGGCAAGACCGTGAGGCGCAGCGTGTGCGGAAAGGCGCGGTCGTAGCTCGCGCGCACCACGGTCGGGAGCGCATCGACCTTCCGCAGGACCGCCGAGCCGTCGAGCCCGACAAGAGGCGTCCCTACCAGCGATGCGAGCGCGTGATCCACCTGGCGGTCTATCTCAGGCGAGCCTCCTTGGACCTCGATCCGGCTGATCGCGAACAGCGACGACTCGCGCGCGAGCATGTACCCGCCGAGCGCGAAGGCGAGCATGCCGAGGCCGACCGCGAGCGATCGCCGCGTTGGCGCGGCCCGCACGAGCCAGGCTCGCGGCTGCAGCCGCGGCCAGCTCACCCGCCACGGCAGCGTCACGGCCTCCGCGCGCGCCACGGACCGAGGGAAACGAGCCTTTGCGGCCACCGTTCGAAGTTCGTCGCCGGAGCGGCCCCTCCTACAGGTCGGGCAGCGCGAGCTCGCCGAGAAACTCGACCTCGTGCTCGAGCCGGACCTCGAACTGCTCGTGAGCGCGGCGCCGGGCCTCGGTCATCAGGGCCAGGGCGTCGGCCGTGGTCGCGCCGTCGGTGTTCTCGATGAAGTTCGCGTGCTTCGGCGAGATCTGGGCTCCGCCGATCCGGTGGCCCTTGAGCCCGCACGCCTCGAGCATCCGGCCGGCACTCAGCTCATGGTCGGGATTCTTGAAGACGCTGCCGAAGGTGCGCCGGTTCGTCGGCTGCGCCGCCTTCCGGCGCGTGTTCAGCTCCCGCACCTCGGCCTTGATCTCCTCAGGAGGCCGCGGCCGCAGCCGTAGCTCCGCCCGGAGCACAACCTGTCCGTGCCGGAGCTCCGAGTGCCGGTAGCTCAGCCCGAGCTCCGACGGGGTCAGCCAGCCGCTGCCACCCGGCGTCGCCACGAGCGCCCGCTCCAGCACACCGGCGAAGTCGCCACCGTAGGCGCCGCCGTTCATCCAGACGCCGCCGCCGATCGTTCCCGGGATCGCGCAGGCGAACTCGAAGCCCCCCAGCCCGGCGGCGCGTGCGCGATGCAGGGCGACGGCATTCGCAGCCCCACCCCCCACGCGCAGCACGTCGTCTTCGACCTCGACCGCCGCAAGCTCACCGCCGAGCTTGAGGACGAGCGCGTCGACGCCGTGGTCCGCGGCGAGCAGGTTCGAGCCGAGGCCGACGACGGCGACTTCGAGCGCCCGCTGCTGCGCCCAGCGAAGCAGCTCCTCCACCTCTAGCTCCGACTCCGGCCGCGCGAACGCGCGTGCCGGCCCGCCGGTTCCGAGCGTGGTGAAGCCGGAGAGCTCGACCCGCTCCTCGATCTTCACGCGAGCGCCTCGAGGATCAGCGGCGCCGCGCGGTCGACGTCGCCGGCGCCAAGCGTCAGGACGGTGTCCCCCGGCCGGGCCCAGCCGGCGACCAGGCGCGCGGCGTCCTCGAGCTCAGGCGCCCAGCCGATGCGCATGCCGGGCCGGAGGCGCGCGAGCTCGTCGACGATCAGCCGCCCGCTCACCCCGGGCACGGGCTCCTCCCGCGCGGGATATATCTCTGTCATACAAGCTGCATCCGCGGCCGCGAGCGCCTTCGCGAAGCCGTGCGCGAGGTTGAGCGTTCGGGAGTAGAGGTGCGGCTGGAAGAGCGCCACGAGCCGGCCGCCGTCGCGAAGTGCGGCGAGGTCGGCCGCGAGCTCGGCCGGGTGGTGCGCATAGCTGTCGAGGACGATCACACCGCGCGCCTCGCCCTTTGGCTCGAGCCGGCGGCCGGCGCCGCGGAATTCGACGATCGCAGCCTCGGCTTCCTCGCGCGGCACGCCCACGAGCTCGAGCGCCGCGAGCGCGGCCGCGGCGTTGCGCCTGTTGTGCTCGCCCGGCACGGCGAGGTCGAGCTCCACCGGCTCGAGCTCCTCGGCACGCACGACCTGCGGCACGCCGCGCAGCCAGTCCTCGAAGAACGACGCGACCTCAGCCCGCGAGCCGAAGGTCGTGTGGTGGTCGAGATCGACATTGAGGAGCACGGCGATCTCGGGTCGCAGGGCAGCGACCGAACGGTCCGACTCGTCCCCTTCGACGACGAGCCAGCCGGAGCCGGCGCGCGCGTTGCCGCCGAGCTGCGGCACGTCGCCGCCGATGAGAAACGCCGGGTCGAGGCCGAGCCGGTCGAGGCAGAAGGCGATCATCGCGCTCGTCGTCGTCTTCCCGTGCGCGCCGGCGACGACGATCGCCTGCCGCTCCGCGACGAGCTCGGCGAGGAGATCGGCCCGCGGACGGCCTTCCACGCGGCCGGCGAACGCCGTCGAGACGTACACCTCCCAACCGGGCGGTGGCGGCGGCGGCTCTGCGGAGATCTCGACGGCGACGCCGTCGAGGTGACGCAGGTACGGCGTCTCGACCCGGTCCCAGCCGGCGACCTCGGCTCCCCACGCGCGCGCGACGAGCGCGTACCCGCTCATCCCGGCGCCGCCGATTCCGGCGATCCAGATGCGCCTACCGGCGAGTGGCTGCGAGGGAGACGAGCTCATCCGCGATCACTTCCGCTGCGTCGGGTTTGGCGACCGCCCGCATCGCCGCGGCCATCGCTGCGACACGGTCGGCATCGTCGAGCAACTCCTCCACCACCTGCGGCGCGCGAGCCGTCTCCGCCTCGGGCACGACCACGGCACCGCCGGCGTCGGCAAACCAGCGCGCGTTCTTCTCCTGATGCTGTCCGGTCGCGAAGGCGCCGGGCACGAGCACCGCCGGCAGCCCGGCCGCCGCCAGCTCCCAGACCGAGCCGCCGGCTCGCGCGAGCGCAACGTCCGCAGCGCCGTAGGCCACGCCGATCTCGTCGATGAAAGGCCGGAGTAGATAGTCGGGACGCGAGACCCGCCCAAGCAACTCCGGATAGTCACGCTCGCCGCAGAGGTGGATCACGGCGGGCCCGTCCTCTGCCCAGGCTTCGAGCGCCACCTCGTTGAGGAGGCGCGCGCCGAGCGATCCCCCGAAGACGAGAACGACGTCCCCATCCACTGCCAGCCCGAGCCGGCCGCGAGCCTCGCTTCGCTCGACCGGCTGCGAAGCCGCCGGGATCGGCCGTCCGACCGCGCGGTACTTCTCCCCGTGCAGACCGAGGGGGAGCGCGAGGAAGACCCGTTCCGCGAGCGGCGCGGCGAGTCGGTTCGCGAGCCCGAGATGGGCGTCCGCCTCGGTGAGCGCGCACGGGATCCGGCTCAGCCGCGCGGCGAGCACCATCGGCCCCGCGACGAAGCCGCCGGCGCCGAGCACCGCGTCCGGCCTGCGGCGGCGGAGAATGCGGAGACAGGCGAGGGGCGCCACGAGCGCCTGACCTGCCGCACGCACGAGACCGGGGCCCGGCCGCCGCGGGAGCCCGGAGACGGCGAACGCGTCGAACTCGTAGCCGAGCTCAGGAACGAGCCGCGCCTCGACGCGATCCGGCGACCCTGCGAATGTCACCAGCCCGTCGCGGCGCCGCAGCGCCTCCGCGACGGCGAGTGCCGGCGCGACGTGTCCGACCGTCCCTCCGGCCGCGATCAGGAACCGCAGCTGCTGCTCGTCCGCCATTGCCACGGGCGATGTTAAGGAGGACGCCGACTCCGGCGAGCATGATGACGAGGCTCGAGCCGCCGTACGAGACGAATGGGAGCGGGATTCCGGTCAGCGGCGCGACGCCGATTGCAGCGGCCATGTTGATCGCCGCCTGGCCGCAGACGAGCGCCGTGATCCCCGCAGCGAGCCGCTTCGCAAACGGGTCGCGGGTGGCGATCGCGAGTCGCACCCCCGCGTACGCGAAGGCGCAGAAGGCTGCGACGAGGAGGCTCACCCCGACGAGCCCGAGCTCCTCGCCGACGACCGCGAACATCATGTCCGTGTGCGCCTCGGGCAGGTAATGGAGGCACTCGATGCACTGTCCGAGCCCGCGCCCGAAGACGCCGCCGGAGCCCATGCTGATCAGTGCCTGCACGTTCTGGAGGCCGGCGCCAGTCGGGTCCTTCCAGGGATCGAGGAACGTCAGGAGGCGGTCACGCCGGTAGGGCGACGACCACGCGGCGATCGCGGCCAGCCCGAACACGAGGCCGTAGGCGGACCCGAGCAGGGGCAGCCGCGTCCCCGAGACGAGCAGGATGGCGCCGACGACGAGGAGGAGCGTGAGCGCGGTGCCGAGGTCGGGCTCGACGAGCACGAGCACGGCGAAGAGAAGGACGAGGAACCCGATCGGCCGAGCGAGCTCCTTCAGCGTGCGCGGCGGCTTGTGGCGCGAGAGGTAGGCCGCCGTCCAGATCACGAGCGCGAGCTTTGCGAGCTCCGACGGCTGGAAGACGAACGGCCCGAAGGCGATCCAGCGGCGCGCCCCGTTGATCCGGGAACCGACCGCGAGCACGCCGAGACAGAGGATGAGCGCGGTCACGACCAGGCTCGGCGCGAGGGCGCGGAGCCGCTCGAGCTCGAGCCGCGAGACGACGACGAGCAGCGCAACGCCGACGATCGTGTAGACGAGCTGCCGCTCGACGTAGCCGAGCGGGTTGGCGTTGCCGAGCGCGGCGGATCCCGACGTCGCGCTGTACACCATCACGATCCCGAAGAGGACAAGGGCAGCCGTGACGAGCACGAGCAGGTTCCACTCGAACTGGAGCTGCTTCTGCCTCACGTCAGGTCCTGCACGAGCCGCCGGAACGTGTCCCCTCGCTCCTCGAAGTCCCTGAACTGGTCGAAGCTCGCGCAGGCCGGCGAGAGGAGGACGACGTCACCGGCCTCGGCGTCGGCCGCGGCGCTCGCCACAGCCGTCGGGAGATCGCCCGCCCGGGTATAGGTGCGTCCCGCGCCGTCGAGCGCAGCGGCGAGCTCGTCGCTCGCCGCGCCGACGAGGTAGATCGAGCGCACGTTCGGCGGTAGCTCGCGGGCGAACGGCCCGAAGTCCTCGCCTTTGAGCGAGCCGCCGAGGATGAGGCGGAGCGGGGCGTCGTAGGCGGCGACCCCGCGCGCGGCGGCCGCTGTGTTCGTCGCCTTCGAGTCGTTGACCCAGCGCACGCCGCGAAGCTCGCGCACGAGCTCGAGCCGGTGCGGCACGCCGGGGAAGGTGCGCAGGGCCTCCGCGATGGCGTCATCGCCGACGCCGGCGGCCCGGGCCGCGGCGGTTGCCGCGGCGGCGTTTTCCCGGTTGTGACGGCCGGGGATCAGCGGCTCCGCGGGAAGCGGGTCGTCGGCCGAGAACTCGATCCCGTCGATCCCTAAGCCACGCGGGACGACTTTCGCGCGTGCTCGTTCGAAGATGCGGAGCTTCGCTGCGCGGTATGCGTCGAAGCTCCCGTGCCGGTCGAGGTGGTCGGGCTCGAGGTTGAGGAGGACGGCGACGTCGCAGGCGAGCGTGTGGACGTCCTCGAGCTGGAAGCTCGAGAGCTCGCAGACGATCCACGAGTCGTCGGCCGCGGTTTCGGCCGCGTCGGTGAGTGCCCGGCCGACGTTCCCCGCGACCTCGACCGGCCTGTCGGCGGCGCGGAGGATCGCGCCGAGCAGCTCCGTCGTGGTCGTCTTCCCGTTCGTGCCGGTGACCCCGATCAGTCGCGCGCCCGCCGGCAGCAGCCGATAGCCGAGCTCGACCTCGCTCCAGCGCGCGACTCCACTCGCACGCGCCGCCATGACGAGCGGCGACTCCGCCGGCACGCCCGGGCTCTTGACGACGAGATCCACCCCTTCGAGCAACGCCTCCTCCTCCGGTCCGAGACGGAGTTCGACGCCGAGGTCGCCGAGCCTGCCGGTGTCGGCCTCGAGAGAGCGGTCGGCGGCAACGACGTCGACGCCGCGGCGCGCGAGCGCGGCCGCCGCTGCGCGACCCGACCGTGCGAGCCCGACGACGAGCGCCCGCCGCGGCAGCCACGTCTCGCCGGGAGATGGCCCGTCCGGACGTGTCCCACTCACGACGCACGCTCCCCCCCAATGGGGGGCGCGGGTCCCCTGGGGTCAGCGTACGTGCCCGGTGGTGACGGCACTGTGGAGGCTTTGTCGAATATGCGATACGGATTCGTCGTCCGGCTCCGACGTCCTCAGGGCAGGTGGCCGCTCACGACGGCCTCCCCACCGGCCTCCGCCACTTCGACCTCCTCGAACCCGGCGGCCGCGAGCGAGCGCGACAACTCGTCGCCCGCCGCCCGGTCCGGCTCCGCGAACGCGACTCGCCCTCCGGCCGACAGCACTCGCGCGAGCTCCTCCGCCACAGCGACGAGCGCTCCGTTGTCCGTCGCAATTCGCCCAAGCGCTGCGGCCACCGCACTGTCGGGAAGCGGCAGGACGGGCGCCGCGCCGACGAGATATGCCACCCCGCTCGCCCCCGCGGCGTGAGCCTCCCCCAGCAGCTCCTCGAGCTCGTCCACCTGTGATCGGACGACGTAGACCCAGCCGTCGCCCACCAGCTCGTGCGCGCCCAGCGCAAGCGACCCGCCTCCTAGCACGAGGACGTCCTGCTCCGGCTGCAACCGCGCGGCGTCGAGCAACGCCCGCTCCACGTCGCCGTCACTCATCTCTGGCCGAAGTAGTAGCGGTAGTAGAGCGCGAAGCCGATCGCGCACAGCAGCCCGGCCACGATCCAGAAGCGCACCGTGATCTTCGTCTCGGACCACGCCTTCATCTCGAAGTGGTAGTGGATCGGCGCCATGAGGAACACGCGCCGCCCGAAGCGCTTGAACGAGAAAACCTGGATCATCACCGACAGCGCCTCGATCACGAAGATGCCGCCGATCAGGAGCAGCAGCACCTCCACCTTCATCATGATCGCGAAGGCTGCGAGCGCTCCCCCGAACGCCATCGAGCCGGTATCACCCATGAAGACGTCGGCCGGGAAGGCGTTGAACCAGAGGAAGCCCACCGCCGCCCCGATCAGCGCCGCCCCGACGATCGCGAGATCGAGCTTCGTCAAGTTGCGGTGACCGGCCGGCCCCGAGCGGACGTAGGAGACGACGTTCATCGCCATGAAGGTGAAGAGCGCGATGATCCCGGTCCCGGCGAGGAGCCCGTCGACGCCGTCGGCGAGGTTCGTCCCATTCGCAGCGCCGCCGATCATGAGGAAGAGGAACGCGTACCAGCCGTACGAGAGCGGCACCGTGACGTCGATCACCGGGATGTAGACGTCGGTGCTCAGGTGCAGGTGACGCGCGACGATCGCGACGACGACCGTCACGGCGACGAGGAGCAGGAGCTTCCAGCGACCGGGCAGGCCGAGCGACCGCCGGTGCGTGAGCTTGATGAAGTCGTCGAGAAAGCCGATCGCCCCGCAGGCGAGCGCTGTGAAGAGCACGGTCAGCGACTGGAGCCGGAAGTGGCTGACCGGCAGGAAGGCAACAGTCGCCGCGAAGAGAATCAGCAACCCACCCATCGTGGGAGTCCCCTGCTTGACGAAGTGGCGTTCCGGCATCTCCTCCCGGATGTGCTGGCCGAACTCGTTGCGGCGAAGGAAGTCGATGAACCTCGGCCCGATCACGAGGGAGACAGCGAGCGCCACTCCGGCGGCGATGAGGACGCGGATCATGCGCCGGCTCCCAGCAAGGCCTCGGCCACGACCTCGAGGCCGACGGACCGCGAGCCCTTGACGAGAATCGCGTCGCCGGGACGAACGAGGCCGAGCGCGACTCCGACCGCCTCAGCCGCAGTGGGCGCCCACTCGTCGGGCGCGTAGTGACGGGCGAGCTCGCCGACGCCGAGCACGAGGTCGACCGGCTCCGCCTCTCGGCCGATCGCCTCGTGGTAGCGGGCAGCCTCCGGGCCGAGCTCCGCCATCTCGCCGAGGATTGCCACCGTCCGGCGGCCGTTCGCACGCTCGAGCAGGTGCGCGAGCGCAGCGCGCATCGCCACCGGGTTCGCGTTCCAGGCGTCGTTGATCAGGAGGCCGCCGCCCGGCAGCTCCAGCTCCTGCGAGCGCCAGAGCGAGAAGGCGACCTCCACCGGCTTGCTCGGCGGCTCGACCCCGAGGGCCTCGGCCGCGGTCAGCGCCGCCGCCGCGTTCACCGCCTGGTGGCGCGCAGCGAACCCGAAGACGACGTCACGGCCGTGCCAGCGCACGTGCGTCCGACCGTCGCGGACTTCCGCCTCCGGCGGGCCAAAGCGGCGCACGTCGAGATCCTCCGGGACGAAAGTCTCCAGCTCCGGCGCGTCCTCGGGCAGGACCGCCACTGCCCCGGCCGGAAGCTCCTCGAGGAGCTCCGCCTTCGCGCGGGCGATGTTCTCGAGGCTGCCGAGCTGCTCGAGGTGGACTGGCGCAATCGATGTGATGACGCCGAGGTGGGGCCGCGCGACACGGGCGAGGTCGCGAATCTGGCCGGGCCCGCGCATCGCCATCTCCGTGACTACTACCTCCGTCTCGGGCTCGATCCTGCAGAGCGTGAGCGGCAGCCCGATCTCGTTGTTGAAGCCGTCCGGCGCGGCGACCGTGCGAAAACGGGTGCGCAGGAGCGCAGCGAGGATGTCCTTCGTCGACGTCTTGCCGACGGAGCCGGTGATCGCCACGACGCGAGCATCGCTGCGGGCGCGGACGGCACCACCCAGCGCCGCGAGGGCGGCGTGCCCGCCGTCGGGCACGAGCGTCGCCGCAGCGCCCCGCTCGCGGGCCTCGTCGAGATACGCCTCGCCGCCCGAGACGGCGACAAAGAGGTCGCCCGGCCGGAGCCGGCGCGAGTCGACCTCGACGCCGGTAACCGACTCCGCGTCGCCCTCGACCTTGCCCAGCGAGAGCGCCCGCACTTCGGCGAGCGGCAGCGGGATCAGGCCGCCGCCTCCCGCAGTGCGTCCTTGGCCGCCTCCCGGTCGTCGAAAGGCACCGTCCGATCGGCGAACTCCTGCCCCTGCTCAGCGCCCTTGCCGGCGATGAGGACGACGTCGCCCGGCTGCGCGAGCTCGATCGCGCGCCCGATCGCCGCAGCCCGGTCGAGCTCGACTTCGACATCGCCGTCCGCTCCGGACACGATCTCAGCGGCGATCGCCTCGGGATCCTCGCTGCGCGGGTTGTCGGAGGTGACGATGACCAGATCGGCGAGCTCCGAGGCGAGCCGGCCCATGGCCGGCCGCTTGCCGCGGTCGCGGTCGCCGCCTGCGCCCACGACGCAGATCACGTGCTGTCCGGCGGCGAGCTCGCGCGCCGCGCGCAGCACGTTCTCGAGCGCGCCCGGCTTGTGGGCGTAGTCGACGATCACGTGGAACGGCTGGCCGGCGTCCACCGACTCGAAACGGCCGGGCACCCCGCGAACCGATTCGAGGCCCCGCCGGATCGCGTCCTCCTCGATGCCAAGCGCCCGCGCCGCGTGCAACGCTCCGAGCGCATTCTCGAGATTGAAGCGGCCGCGGAGCCTCAGCGCGACGCCGTCGAGCGCACTCGCGTCCCCCGCGCTGAACGTGATCGCCTCGGGGAGCTCCTCCGCCAAGCGCCGACCGTAGTCGCTGCCGACGTTGACGATCGCGAGCGGTCGCGGCTCGGCGAGGAAGAGCCGCCGCTTGGCCTCGAAATACGTCTCCATGTCGCCGTGAAAGTCCAGGTGGTCCTGGCTGAGGTTCGTGAAGACGAGCGCAGCGAACCTGACGCGGTCGAGGCGGTGGAGGACGGAGGCGTGCGACGACGCCTCCATCGCGCACGAGCGGTCGCCGGCGTCGAGCATTTCGCGGAACAGCCGCTGCAGGTCGATCGCCTCGGGCGTCGTCCGCACGACGCCTCGCCGCTCGCCGCCGACTCGCGCCTCGACCGTGCCGAGCAGCCCGGGCCGGCGGCCGGCCGCGGCGAGGATCGCGAAGAGAAGGAAGCTCGTCGTCGTCTTGCCGCTCGTCCCCGTGATCCCGACGACCTCGAGCTCGCTGGTCGGCTCGCCGAAGAAGACGTCTGCGGCCGGCGCCATCGCGGCCCGGGAGTCGCGGACGACGACCTGCGGCACCGGCAGGTCGAGCCCGTGCTCCACGACGAGAGCGACCGCACCTCGCTCCACCGCCTCGGGAGCGAAGTGGTGGCCGTCGGCGCGCCCGCCGCGGACGGCGAAGAAGAGGGCGCCGGTCGTGACCGCGCGGGCGTCGTAGGCGAGATCGCGCACCTCGACCGCAGGGCGTCCAAGCACCTCCACCGGCTCGAGCGCTGCCAAGAGGCGCTCCAGGTCCATCCGTCAGAATGTACTTGTGCGCGGTGACGGGCACGCCGGCTCGGTCACCGGCTTCGTGTTAGCGGTGTTCGCTTTCTTCGTGGCGATGGTCGGCACGACGCTGCCGACACCGCTCTACCCGCTGTTCGAGCAGCGCTACTGCTTCGGGTCGCTGCTCGTGACGGTCATCTTCGCGATCTACGCCTTCGGCGTCATCGCAGGACTGATCCTGTTCGGGAACCTCTCCGACCAGCTTGGCCGGAAGCCGCTGCTGCTGTTCGGTCTCGGGCTCTCGGGGGTGAGCGCGATGCTGTTCCTGGTCGCGGGCTCGCTCGTGCCGATCTACGCGGGACGCATCGTCTCCGGCCTGTCTGCCGGGATCTTCACCGGCACGGCAACAGCATTCGTGATCGACCTCGCCCCGGCCGGCCGCCGCCGGCTCGCGAGCTTCGTCGCCGTCTTCGCGAACCTCGGCGGGCTCGGGACGGGAACGCTCCTGTCCGGACTTCTCGGCCAGTGGGCACCGGACGCGCTACGAACGCCGTTCGCGGTCGACCTTGGGCTCGTCGTCGCCGCGACCGTGGGCCTGCTGCTGGCGTCGGAGACGGTCGCGCGATCCGATCACGGCTTCCGGCTGCAGCGGCTCGGCGTGCCGGCGGAGGTGGTGGCGGTCTTCGTCCGGGCCGCACTCGCAGGCTTCGCCGCGTTCGCCGTCTCGGGCGTCTTCAGCTCGGTCGCGCCGGAGTTCCTCGGGCTCGGTCTCCATCACCACAGCCCGGCGCTCGCGGGCCTGCTCGTCTTCGTCCTCTTCGTGATGTCGGTTGCCGGCCAAGCGCTCGTCGGCCGACTCCCGAACGCGCTCGCCGCCGGCTGCGGCCTGCTCGTCGTGGGCGTCGCACTGCTGGCCGTCTCGCTAGCGACCGACTCGCTGGCTGCGCTGTTCGCGAGTGCAGCCGTCGGCGGCCTCGGTCAAGGCGTCGTCATCAGCGCGGGCCTGGCCGCCATCACGGAGCGCGCCCCGGCCGAGCGCCTCGGCGAGACCGCCTCGAGCTTCTTCGTCATCCTCTATTTCGGCCTCTCGGTGCCGGTGATCGCCGCCGGCGTCGCGATTCACTACAGCTCGCTCCGCTCGGCCGGAATCGGCTTCTGCGCCGGCGTCGGCGTCCTAGCGCTCGGCGTCCTCGCGAGCCAGCTCGGCTCGCACGCCTGAGCTCACGAGACCTTCGGTCTCGCTCGCTGGGGGAACCGAACTCCGCCGCCGGGAGAGCGCGGTCTCCCGACCGCTCCGTACTGTTTGTTTTCGATGCTCTGGACGAGGTGGCTGCCCGGCGCGCTCGCGCGCGGCAGAGGCCGGTGCGAGCGCAGTCCGGCCTCCGGCTAAGCCCCGCTTGCGCGGATGTCTTAGCCTCCGGCCCTTCGCCTGGTTGTGATTCGAGTGGCTTCGGCTTCAAAGCTTGATCGCGGCAAGGGCGGCGGCGGCGTAACGCTGCGTTACGACGCCGCCGGAGTAGCGGGCGGGCACGCGAAGCCTGCCTGCCCGCGACCGAAGAGCGGCTCAAACACCGCGTTGGCCCCTAATTGCTTTCAGCACGGAGCCGGCCGGAGACCGCGCTCTCCGGTCGGCGGGGTTCGTTCGTCTCCGGGCGAAGAGCGCAGCTCTTCGCCCGGCTCGCGAGCTACCGGATCCGCAGGTCAGGAGGGACCTCCAGGTACTGGAGGTCGAAGGAGGCGATCTGCTCGAATGCCGGCGCCGCGACGAGGCCGCCGTAGATCTGCCCGTGCGGCTCGTCGACGCTCACGAGCACGACGAGGCGCGGATTCGACGCCGGCACCATCCCGACGAAGGTCGCCACATAGGCGCCCGGGATGTAGCCGTGCCCTCCGGGTTTCTGCGCCGTGCCTGTCTTGCCGGCGACCGTGTAGCCGGGGATCGCGGCGAGCTTGGCCGTTCCCTGATCGGAGACGACGCCTTTCAGCATCGTGCGCAGCTCCTGGTCGATGCCGGGTGGGAGGATCCGCCGCCGGTGCAACGCCGGTGGCTGCTCGCCGAGCACGTGGTCGACGAGGTGCGGCTGGATCCACTCGCCGCCGTTCGCGATCGCCGCGTAGACGGAGGCGAGCTGGATCGAGGTGACCGAGACGCCCTGCCCGATCGGGACGTTGCCGATCGTCGACCCGGACCAGTACGACGGCAGCAGGCCGGCGCTCTCGCCGGGGAAGTCGATCCCCGTCCGCCGGCCGAAGCCGAAGCGCGCCATCCACCGCTTGAGGCCGGCCTCCCCGAGATACCTCTCCGCGATCGTGATCGCGCCGACGTTCGACGAGCGCTGGAGGATCTGGGCGACCGTCATCCGCTCCGTAGGCCGGAGCTCGGCATCGTGGATCACCCGGTCGGCGACGTGAATCGAGTACGGCAGCGTGAACGCCGTCCGCGGCGTCACCTTGTGCTCCGAAAGGGCGCCGCCGATCGTCACGACCTTGAAGACCGAGCCCGGCTCAAAGACGTCGCCCACTGCGTGGTCGCCCGTCAGGTGATGCGCGAACGCCGAGGGGTAGTCGTTCGCCGCGTAGCCCGGCTCCTGCGCCATGGCGAGGATCGCGCCCGTGTGTGGGTCGAGCACGATCGCCGTCGCGTCCTTGGCATGCCATTGGCGCACCGTCTGGGCGAGCACCTGCTCGGCATTCGCCTGGATGTGGCTGTCGAGCGTGAGGAACACGTCACGGCCGTCGCGGGCGGGCCGCTCCTGCGTCGTGTTCACGGCCTGACCGAGCGCGTCGCGCACCACCGTGGCGCGCCCGGGCGTTCCCGACAGCTCCTTGTTCAGCTCTTGCTCGAGCCCGGCGAGGCCCGTATTGTCGGTGCCTGCGTACCCGAGCACCGGCGCCGCGACCGTGCCCTGCGGATATGCACGCCGCTCGTCGGACTGGAACGTGAAGCCGGTCAGCTCGAGCTTCGCCAGCGCAGTCGCGCGCTTCGGCGGCGCCTTCCGCTCGACGTAGACGAACCCGCGGCTCTGGTCCGCGAGCGCGCGGTACAGGGGCTGGACCGGAATCCCGAGCACCTTCGCCGCGACCTGCGCCTCGTGCCGCGGGTCGGAGATCTGCATCGGGTCTGCAATCACGTCGGTCGCCTGCTCGCCGATCGCGAGCGGCGCCCCCAGCCGGTCGTAGATCGTCCCGCGCCCGGCGGGAACCACGAGGTCGTGCTTCACCTGCGCCTGGGCCAGCGCGGCGAGCGACGAAGCGCGGACTGTCTGGATCCACGCGGCGCGCGCGCCGAGGGCGGCGAAGATGAGGAGGATGATCAGGAGCAGGAGGCGGAGCCGCGAGTTGACGACGCGCGCCGTCACGCTCAGGGCCGGCCGGGCGCTAGGTCGAGGTAGGACGTGTCAACGGCCGGCGCCTGCACCAGGCCCAGCCGGTGCGCCGCCTCCTCGATCCTCGGGGCGGAGCTCGCGGCGGAGAGCCGAGAGGCCAGTGCCTGGTTCTGCGCCTTGAGCTGCGCGCGCTGCCCGTCGAGCCGCGACACGGCGACGTGCGCCCGCAGGACGGCTACGTTGATCGCGACGACGCCGGAGAGGAGGAGCGCGAAGAGGATCATCCAGACGATGTTGCCGCGGACGCGGCGGCGAGCGAGCCTGCGCCGCGAGCGTACGGGCGCTGCCGGACGCCGCGCGGTGCGCGGTGGCCGCCGCCGCGGGACGGGTGCCGGCTCCGCCACCTCCGCCTGCGCGAACCAGTCGACCGCTGCCATCAAGCCTCCGCCGCGCCCGTCTTCACGGCGGCCCGCAGGCGTGCCGAGGCCGAGCGCGGATTCGCGGCAACTTCCGCCTGGCCCGGTCGGATGGGCCGCCGCTGCAGGGCGCGGAGCTCGGGCTCGTTGCCGCAGACGCAGACGGGGAAGTCGGGCGGGCAGGTGCAGCCGCGTTCCCGCTCGCGCAGGAACCGCTTCACGATCCGGTCCTCGAGCGAATGGAAGGAGATGACGGCGAGGCGGCCGCCTGGCCGCAGCATCTCGAGCGCGGCCGGCAGGGCGCCCTCGAGCGAGTCGAGCTCGTCGTTGACCGCGATCCGCAGTGCCTGGAAGACGCGCTTGGCGGGATGCCCTTCGCCGAACCGGGCGGGTGCCGGAATCGCGGCCTTGATCGTGTCCACGAGCTCGCCGGTGCGCTCGAACGGCTGTTCGCGGCGGCGGCGGGCGAGCGCCCGCGCGATCTGCTTTGCGTAGCGCTCCTCGCCGTAGCGGCGGAAGATCGTCGCGAGGTCGCGCTCGTTCCACGTGTTGACGACGTCGCACGCGCTCACGTCCTGGGTCGGGTCCATCCGCATGTCGAGCGGCGCGTCGGCGGCGTACGAGAAGCCGCGCTCAGGCCGGTCGAGCTGCATCGAGGACACCCCGAGGTCGAGGAGGATCGCGTCGGCGCGGACGCCGTTCTCCGCGAGCTGCCGCAGGACGACGCCGAAGTCGCCGCGCAGGAGCCGAGCGTTCACGGGTACGCGCTTCGCGAGCTGCTCGAAGTACGTGCGGGCCGTCGGGTCGCGGTCGATCGCGATCAACTTCCCCTTGCCGCGCAGGTCGGCGGCGAGGATGGCGGCATGCCCGCCGGCGCCGAAGGTGGCGTCGATGACCGTCTCGCCGGGCTGCACGGCAAGCGACGCCCGCACCTCCTCGGCGAGGACGGGGACGTGGTCAGCTTCCCTGGGCTGCAAGACGTTCGGCAACATCCTCAGCACTCCCTTCGACCTCGGCGAGCTCGCGCTTCCAGGCGGCGCGGTCCCAGATCTCGAGGCGGTCGTTGACCCCGGCGACGACGACGTCGCGGCCGAGCTTCGCGTGCGCGAGCAGCGCGGGCGGGATGCTCACCCGCCCTTGCCGGTCCGGCGTCGTCTCGCTGGCGCCGGAGAAGAAGTGGCGGTGCATCCGCCGGCCCTGCTGGCTCAGCGGATGGAGGGTGGCGAGGGTCGAGTCGCGGTAGTGGGCCCAAGCCTCCGGTGTCCACGCGTAGATGCAGCCGTCGAGGCCGCGCGTGACAACGATCCCGTCCTCGAACGCCCGGCGGAACTTGGCCGGCAGCGTGAGGCGGTTCTTGTCGTCGATCGTATGCTCGTACTCGCCAAGAAGCATGGGGCCGCTCTCTCCCTATCCCACCACTGCACCCCACTATAACCCACATTTTCCCACAAGTCCATAGTTGTTGGACCACGCGTAAGCGGGCGGTGACGTCTCCGCAAAGAGCCGTCAGACGGTCTTTTCGGCGGCGCGCAGGCGGGCCGCCAACGTGCGCAGGAGCGCCTGCGCGAGCGCCGGCTCGGCGCGGAGGAGCTTGGTGAAGCCGGCCCGGTCGATCGTCAGCGCGAGAACCTCTCCATCGGCGACGACGTCGGCCGACCGTGGAGCGCCGTCGAGCAGGGCCATCTCGCCGAAGTAGTCACCGGCTCCAAGACGGCGCGACCGTCCGCCGCCGGGGACGACCCTCGCGCTCCCGTCGAGCAGGATGTAGAACGACGTGCCGGAGTCGCCGGCGCGGACCAGCGTGGAACCGGCGGCGACGCGGCGAAGGTGCGCGAGCTTCGCGATCCGCCGCAGGTGGCGCTTCGACAGACCCTCGAAAAGCGGCACCTCCGCAAGCGTGCCCAGCCAGTCGTGTCCGATCCGGTTGGGATCGCGCGGAACCGACAGCACCACGCGCGCGGCGGGACCTGCAGCCAGCTGGCTCATGCGCGGACCCTACCGCGCTTTGGAGCCGGCTCCTAGTCCGCGGGCGAATCGCCGGACAGCTCCTCGCCGGTCAGCTGTCGCCCGTAGGCGCCACGGCCGGTGAGGACGGCAGCCCCGCACTGGGCACCGAGGGCAACCGCCTCGTCCACCGCCTTCCCGAGAGCGAGCCCATACGTGAGCCCGGCGGCGAAGCAGTCGCCGCAGCCGTACGCGTCGGACACCGGTCCGGGCAGCGGCGACGCGCGGAACGGCCCGCCGGGACGGATCCAACCGCCGAGACCGGCGGCCGTCGTGACCACGATCTGGGGCGCCGGCTCGAGCTCGCCGGACTCGAAGCGCTCGGCCGCGTCCTCGCCGCTGCCGACGAGGACGTCAACCTGCACAGCCGCGCGGCGCAGCGTCTCGAGCTCGCGCGCCGTGGCGACGAGGACGGCACAATGGCGCGCCGCACGCAGCGCGGCGGCGTCACCGCTCACGAAGTAGACGGCGGCGCACCGGCGGAGCTCCTCCCACGGGAGCGAGCCGTCCTCGCCCGAGGGACGCAGCTTGTCGCCGAGGACGGTGATCGTCCGCTCGCCGGCCTCGTCGACGTGCGTGAGGGCGCGGCGCTGTCTTCCCTGCGCCTGACCGGCGTGCACCGTGACGCCGTGCGCCTCGAGCTCCTCGCGGGAGCGGCGGCCGAGCTCGTCGTCGGCGAGGGTCGTGAAGAGGCGGCACGAGCCCGCGAGGTTGGCGAGTTGGACGGCCGCGACCGCCCCGCCGCCGGCCGGCTCCTCCCAGGTCTCGAGCGCGTGGACGATCTCGCCCGGCTCGGGCGTGTGGTCGACGCGCGCGAACTCCACCCACTCGACATGTCCGACGACGGCGAGGTCCATGACCTCACATCTTGAAGCGGGAGTACGTTTCAGTGCTCGATGGCCCGCGCCGGCGTCCCTCCCTTCGAGCGGTTCTACGAGTCCCACAAGGGTGAGGTGCTCGCCTTGCTGCGGCGGCGGGCGGGGCGCGACTGGGCCGACGACCTCTTCCAGGAGACGTTCCTGCGCGCGCTGCGCGCCTACGGCCGGCTCGAGCACGGCGAGCACCTGCGCGCCTGGGTGCTCACGATCGCAACGAACACCGTCGT
>Ga0209474_10002297_pt1 | contig 17782 bp, 18 predicted proteins | sample GraSoiAngelo_145_FD_185902 | JGI IMG/M metagenome (GOLD analysis project Ga0209474, IMG submission 185902) | Grasslands soil microbial communities from the Angelo Coastal Reserve, California, USA - 14_1009_05_20cm (SPAdes) (version 2) | ecosystem: Environmental > Terrestrial > Soil > Grasslands... | reverse complement strand
GGCGCAGATCACCGACGGGGCGCGCGACTTCTCGTTCAGCGGCATCAAGACGGCGGTCTCGCAGTACGTGAAGCGTCACGGGCCGCTCGGCGAGGCCGAGGTCGCCGACGTGGCGGCGTCGTTCCAGGCGGCGGTGGTCAAGATGCTGGTGCGCCGCACCGTGCGAGCGGCGCTGCACGTCGGCGTCAAGCGCGTGCTGCTCACCGGCGGCGTGGCGGCCAACGGCCCGCTGCGCGCGTCGCTGGCCGCCGCGACGGCCGAGCACGGCATCCACCTGCACGTGCCGCCGCCGCGGCTCTGCACCGACAACGCCGCGATGATCACCGCCGCCGGCACCGCCCGCCTGGCCGCCGGCGAGCGCGCGCCGCTGACCATGAACGCGGTGCCGGATCTCGCGCTGGCATGAACTTCCAGACGGTCCTGGCCGGCCTGCCCGACGCCGTCATCGCCGTCGACGAGGCGCTGCGCGTGGTGTTCTGGAACTCGGCCGCCGAGGAGTTGACCGAGCGCTCGGCGCGGCGCGCCGAGGGGCGCGTGCTCAAGGAGGTCTTCCCCGCCGACGCCTCGCTCGTCCGGCGCCTGTCGGAGACGCTCGCCACCGGCGAGAGTCGCTCCGAGCCGGAGGGCACCGTGGAGCGCCCCGATCACCGGCTGGTGCCGGTGAGCATCGTGACGGCGCCGCTCTTCGACCGTGCGGGCCGCGTGGAGGCGGCCGTCGCGGTGGTGCGCGACCTTTCGCGCATCCGCCAGCTCGAGGCCGAGGTCCGCCGCGGCGAGACGCTGGCGGCGGCCGGCCGCATGGCCGTCGGCCTCGCCCACGAGATCCGCAACCCGCTCGGCGCCATCCGCGGCGCCGTCCAGCTGCTGGGGCGCGAGCTGGGCGCCCAGTCGCCGCTGCAGGAGTACACGAGCGTGCTGCTGACCGAGGTCGATCGCGTCAACCGGATCATCGAGATGCTGCTCGATCTCGCGCGGCCGGTCGCGATCCGGCCGGCGCCCGTCAACCTGCACCAGCTCCTCGAGCGCGTGGCGGTCGTCACCGAGGCTGGCGCGCGCGAGCAGCGGGTGAGCATCGTGCGGCGCTACGATCCCAGCCTGCCGCCGATCCTCGGCGACGAGGACCGGCTGGTGCAGGTCTTCCACAACCTCGTGCGCAACGCGATCGAGGCGATGCCCCACGGCGGCCAGCTCACGCTGTCGACGCGGGTCAGCCTCAACCCGCTCTTCGGCAAGATGGACCTCGGCGCCGGACAGCGCAGCATGGTGGAAGCGCAGGTGATGGACGAGGGCACCGGCATCCCGGCCGCGGCCCGGGCCCGGATCTTCGATCCGTTCTTCACGACCAAGGAGCGCGGGCTGGGCCTCGGCCTGGCCATCTGCCACCAGGTGCTCGAGCAACACCGCGGCGCCATCCAGATCGACAGCGCCGAGGGCCGCGGGACGCAGGTCACCTGCTTCCTGCCGATCGCCAAATGAGCGCGCGCATCCTGGTCGCCGACGACGAGGACAGCCTGCGCTGGGTCCTCGAGAAGGGCCTGCACCAGGCCGGCTACGAGGTCACCGCGGTGAAGGACGGCGCCGCCGCCGTGCGGGCGGTGGAGGCCGAGCCCTTCGACCTCGTCCTCCTCGACGTGCGGATGCCGGGCATGGACGGCCTCACCGCGCTCGGCAAGATGCGCGAGCTGCGCCCCACCGCGTCGATCGTGGTGATGACCGCCCACGGCACGATGGAGACCGCGATCCAGGCCATGCAGCGCGGCGCCTACGACTACCTCACCAAGCCGTTCGACCTCGACGAGGTGCTGCTGCTGGCCCAGCGCGCGCTGGAGGCCGGCCGGCTGACGCAGGAGGTGGCCCGGCTCAAGAGCGGCATGCAGGAGGTGCGCGAGTTCAGCGCGCTGATCGGCCGCCACCCGCGCATGCAGGACGTCTACAAGACGATCGGCCGCATCGCCGGCAGCGACGTCACCGTGCTACTGCGCGGCGAGTCCGGCACCGGCAAGGAGCTGGTGGCGCGGGCGATCCATCACTACAGCCGGCGCGCCGGCCGTCCGTTCGTGGCCGTGTCGTGCGCGGCGATCCCCGGCACCTTGCTCGAGTCCGAGATGTTCGGCCACGAGCGCGGCGCCTTCACGGACGCCAAGGACCGCCGGCTCGGCAAGTTCGAGCTGGCGCACGGCGGCACGCTGTACCTGGACGAGATCGGCGACATGCCGCTCGAGCTGCAGACGAAGCTGCTGCGCGCGCTGCAGGAGCGCACCATCGAGCGGCTCGGTGGGCAGGAGCCGATTCGCATCGACGTCCGCGTGCTGGCCGCCACCAACCGCGACCTGGAGACGGCGATGCGCGAGGCGACGTTCCGCGAGGACCTCTACTACCGCCTCAACGTCGTCACGCTGAACCTGCCACCCCTGCGGGAGCGCCGCCGCGACGTCCCGTTGCTGGTCGAGCACTTCCTGGCCAAGCATGGCCCCGATCTGGGCGAGCGCGGCGTGGCCCCGGAAGCGCTCGACCGCCTCGTCGGCCATGACTGGCCCGGCAACGTGCGCGAGCTCGAGAACGTCGTGCAGCGCGCGATGGTGATGGCGACCAGCGGCGTGATCCTGCCCGAGCACCTGCCGATTGGCCCGGTCTCGGCGGCCGCCTCGGTGGCGGTGGACGCCTCACTGGAGGAGATCATCGAGCGCAAGCTGCTGGAGTGCGTCCGCGGCCTGCGCGAGCACTCGAGCGCCAACCTCTACGACCTGATGATCGGCCTCGTCGAGAAACCGCTGCTCCGCGCCGTGCTCCGCGAGACCAGCGGCAACCAGGTGCGGGCGGCGCAGATCCTCGGCATCAACCGCAACACGCTCCGCAAGAAGCTGACCGAGCACGGCATCGACCCCGACACGCTGGAGGGCTAGGCCCGGACGCGGCTCGCGCCTCTAGCGGGCCGCGCTCTTCGTCAGCTGGCGCAGGCGGTCGGCCCGCAGCGGCATGTCCAGGTGCTTGACGCCGAGCGACCGCAGCGCATCGACCACCGCGTTCACCACCGCCGGCGTCGAGCCGATCGTCGCCGCCTCGCCGATGCCCTTGGCGCCCAGCGGGTTGAACGGCGTCTTCGTGACCGTGGCGTCGGCGCGGAAGGACGGCAGGTCCTCCGCGCGCGGGACCGCGTAGTCCATCAGCGAGCCGGTCGTGAGCTGGCCATCGCTCTCGTAGACCAGCTCCTCCCACAGCGACTGCGCGATGCCCTGGGCGAGGCCGCCGTGCACCTGTCCGGCGACCAGCGTCGGCGAGACGCGAACGCCGCAGTCGTCGACCGACACGTAGTCGCGCAGGCGCACGCTGCCGGTCTCGCGGTCGACTTCCACGACGGCCACGTGGGCGCCGAACGGGTAGACGAGCTGCGGCGGGCGGAAGAAGTCGGTCGCCTCCAGGCCGTGCTCGAGCTCCTTGCTGAGGCCCTCGCCGTAGGCGACGGCGGCGATGTCGCCGAGGCCGAGGCGCTTGGTCGGCGCGCCCTTGACCTGGTAGCGGCCGTTCTCCAGCACGACGTCCTCGAACGCGGCCTCCAGCATGCCGGCCGCGATGCGCCTCGCCTTCTCCTGCACCTTGAGCGAGGCGTTGAGGATCGCGGTGCCGCCGACGGCGAGGCTCCGGCTGCCGCCGGTCCCGTTGCCCTGGGGCATGGTGGCGGTGTCGCCATGACGGACGACGACCTTGTCGAAGTCGACGCCGAGGTGATCGGCGATGATCTGGGCGAACGTCGTCTCGTGACCCTGGCCGTGGGCCGACGTCCCCGTGTACGCGGTCACCGTGCCGGAGGGCTCGACGCGCACCACCGCGCTCTCGTAGGGACCGAAGCCGCACATCTCGACGTAGACGGCCTGGCCGATGCCGAGCAGCGTCCGGTCGTTGGCCGCCAGCCGATCCTTCTGCTCGCGGCGCAGCTTGTCCACGCCGGCCATGCCGAGCGCCTTCGTCAGCGCACGGTCGTACTCGCCGGAGTCGTAGTTCTGGCCGGTCGGCGTCGCGTAGGGGAAATCGCCCGGTGGGATGAAGTTCTTCCGCCGGATCTCCTCCGGCGATTTCCCGAGCTCGGCGGCCACGATGTCGATCAGGCGCTCGAGATAGTACGCGGCCTCCGGCCGCCCGGCGCCACGGTAGGCGGCGACCGTCGTCGTGTTGGTGAAGACGCACGTGGAGTGCAGGTCGACGTTCTTGACCTTGTAGACGCCGACCCCCATGAAGAGCGTCAGGTCGGGGATGAACGTGAAGACCGGGTAGGCGCCGATGTTGGCGGTCACCTTCATCCGGAGCGCGGTGATGGTGCCGTCGTCCTCCACCGCCGCCTCGAGGTCGGCCACCTGGGCGCGGCCGTGCGTCGTCGCCTGCATGTGCTCGACGCGCGTCTCCACCCACTTGAGCGGCGTGCGCAGCTTGCGCGCCATGGCCGCCAGCACGACGTCCTCGGCATAGCAGCCGAACTTGTTGCCGAAGCCACCCCCCATGTCGGGGTTGATGACGCGGATCACGTTCTGGTCCATGCCGAGCAACCCGGCGAGGTCGCCGCGCAGGTTGTGGGGCGCCTGGTGCGTCGCCCAGATGACCAGGCCGCGCGTGGTCGGATCGGGCGCGGCCACGCACGCGCGCGGCTCCATGGCGATGCTGCAGAGCCGCTGGCTGACCATCCGCTGCTTGACGACGCGCCGGGCGCTCCGGAAGGCCGCGTCGGGGTCGCCGTTCTTGATCGTGTTCTCGTGCTCGATGTTCTTGGGCGCGTCGGCGTGCAGCTGCGGGGCACCGGGCTTCAGCGCCTCGAAGACGTCGGTGACCGCTGGCAAGGGCTCCCACTCGACCTGCACGGCGCCGACGCCGTCGTGGGCCGCGTAGTCGGACTCGGCGATCACCGCGGCGACGGCCTCGCCGACGTGGCGCACGCGCTCGGTCGACAGCGCGTAGTGCTGGCGCCCGGGGGCGCCGGTGCTCTCGCCGCCCTCGGCCGAGGCGCTGGCCGGCGGAATCGGCCGGGCCAGCGTCCGGATGTCGTCGCCGGTCACCACCATGCGCACGCCGGGGACCTTGAGGGCGGCCCTGGCGTCGATCTTCTTGATCTTCGCGTGGGCGTGGGGGCTGCGCACGAACGCGACCCACAGCATGCCGGGCAGCACGACGTCGGTGACGTACGTCGAGGTGCCGGTGATCATGCGCGGGTCTTCCTTGCGCTTGACCTCGGCGCCCATGAGCTTGGACGGAGTGAGGGTAGTCATGGCGCGCGCATTGTAGCGCGCGCGGGGCGGGTTATCGAGTGGTGCGGCGGACGATCGAGAAGCGATAGCCCTCGTACATCGCGATGGCGTAGAAGAGCAGCTCGATCGGACTGAAGGATACCTTCATCAGGCGGCCGAGGACCGCGGGATGCGTGAAGACCTGGAGCAGCGTCATGGTGCTCTTCTGCGTCAAGAACACGCTCATGGCCAGCAGGTTGCCCAGCGTGCAGCCACCGAGGGCGATCAGCGCTCCGAGCACGCCGAACCCGGTGGTCGAGCCCCGTCCCGCCCAGCGGACTGACCAGCCGACGACAAAGCCCACGGCCACCGCCACCAGACCCCATAGACGATGGGTCGCCACGGTCACCAGCGCCCACAGGCCCGCACCGACCGCGGCGGCGGCGACACCGGCCACGAACCCGCGCGCGAGGCTGGCCCCGCCGCGGGCCGACGCGGCAGGGGATCGGACCGGCCGCGGAGGCGTCGTGGGCGCGGCCGTGAAACGCTCAGCAGTCATCTGGCGCGGCGCGAACGAGCTGGGCGCCCCCGTGGGCCGGGGGATCGGTGGGCGACCGAACGGACTCGGCTTGACGTCATCGGCCATGGCGCGCTCCCTCCCCAGAGGCGACACCGCAGGCGATCTACCGCGATCATAGGCGGCCGGCGCCGCGCTCGGGAAGCAATCGCGCGACACCAACGGGCAGAGGTCGCGCCGCCGCCCCCCAGCAGCCGGCAGCGCCCCCGCGTTACAGCCGCGGGTCGAGGACGTCGCGCAGCCCGTCGCCGAGGAGGTTGGCGCCGAGCACGACGAGCGAGATGGCCATTCCCGGCACCGTGGCCAGCCACCACGCATTGGACAGATAGTCGCGTCCCTCGGCCAGCATCGCACCCCACGACGGCTGCGGCGGCTGGATGCCGAGGCCCAGGAACGACAGGCCCGACTCCAGCAGCACCATCGTGGCGAACTGGCTCGAGCCGATGACCAGGATCGGGGCCAGCGTGTTGGGCAGGATGTGGCGGAGGATCACGCGCAGCTCGCTGGCGCCGAGGGTGCGCGCCGCCTCGACGTACTCGAGCCGGCGGATCGTGAGCACGTTGGCGCGCACCGTCCGCGCGTAGAGGACCCAGCCCGAGAGCGCGAGCACCGAGACCAGCGCCGCCGGGCTGGTGCCGACCACCGCGACCATGGCGATGGCCAGCATGATCACCGGGAACGCGAGCTGCACGTCCGCCAGCCGCATGACGAGGTCGTCCAGCCGCCCGCCGACGACCCCGGCCGCCAGGCCCACGATCACGCCCGCCGTCGCCGCCAGCGCCACCGCGCTGGCCGCCAGCACCAGCGAGACGCGGCCACCGTAGAGCAGCCGGGCGAGGATGTCGCGGCCCAGGTTGTCGGTGCCGAGCGCGGAGGCCGAGGCGCCGCCGAGCAGGCGCGGCGGCTGCAGGCGCCGGCCGAAGCTCGGCCTGACGGGATCGGCCGGCGCCAGCAGCGGCGCGGCGACGCTCGCCACGACGACGAGGAGCAGGAGCACGCCGCCGGTGACCGCGGTCGGGCTCCGGAGCAGGCGCTTCATCCGTAGCGGATGCGCGGGTCGAGGATCGTGTAGAGCACGTCCACGAGGAGGTTGATGACGACGAAGGTCGTCGCCGACAGGATCAGGATCGTCTGCACGACCGGGAAATCGCGGAAGAAGATCGCGTCGACGACCAGCTTGCCCATCCCCGGCCACGCGAAGATCGATTCCGTGATGACGGCGCCGCCCAGCAGCGTGCCGATCTGCAGCCCGATCACCGTGAGCAGCGGGATCGTGGCGTTCTTGAGCGCGTGGCGGAGGACGACCACCGGCTCGGCGAGGCCCTTGGCGCGGCCGGTGCGGATGTATTCCTGTCCGAGGATCTCGAGCAGGCTCGAGCGCGTGAGCCGCGCCACCAGCGCCGTGGGAAACGCGGCCAGCGTGACGCTGGGCAGGACGAGGTATGTCCAGCCCTGGAAGCCGGAGGTCGGCAGCCAGCGCAGGGTGACGCCGAACAGCAGGATCAGCATGATGCCGAGCCAGAAGTTCGGCAGCGATTGGCCGAGCACGGCCAGCACGGTGCCGGCGTAGTCGTACGCCGTGCCCTGGCGCACCGCCGCCACGACGCCGATCGACACCCCGCACAGCACCGTGAGCAGCATCGCCGTCGCGGCCAGCTGGATCGTGGCCGGCAGTCGCTCGACGACCACGCGCAGGGCGGGGGAGCGGTACTGGAAGGACTGCCCGAAGTCGCCCCGGGCGACCGAGCGCAGGAAGATCCCGTACTGGATCCACAGCGGCTCGCGCAGCCCGAGGTGGCGATTGAGCTCGTCGACGGCCGACTGGGGCGCGCCCTCGGGCAGCAGCATCTTGGCCGGATCGCCGGGCACGACGCGCAGGACGACGAAGACCAGGAGCGAGACACCGACCAGCGTGACGGCCGACTGCCAGAGCCGCCGCAGCAGGTACGACGTCAGGCGATGCCGACCTCGTGCAGCAGCACGTAGTAGTCGCGGCGCGCCTCGAAGTTGCGGAGCTTGTCGCTGATCGCGTAGATGGCGACGGTGTAGTAGGGCCAGATCTCCGGCTCCTCCTCCCACAGCAGCCGGTCGATCTCCTCGTACTTCTGCTGGCGCACCTTGGGGTCGGGCACGCGCCCGTCGGCGATGAGCTGCTCGACCCGCGGGTCGGAGAAGCGCGTGAGCTTCTCGGCCCCGGCCTTCGTGAACCACTGGCCGAAGTACCAGTCGGGGTCGTGTGGCATCTGGGCCCAACCGGAGAAGAACAGGTCGTAGTTGCCCGCCGTGCGCTGCTCGCGGGCGGTGGCGATCTCCAGATTTCGGATGTTCACCTTGACGCCGACCTCGCCCAGCATCGCCGCCACCGCCTGGGCGATCTCGAGCTGCTTGGGATAGAGGTCCTTCATGAGCACGAAGTCGAGGCTGAGGTTCGACGCGCCCGCCTGCTTGAGGAGCTGCCGCGCCTTCTCGGGGTCGTAGGGCTTCTGGCCCAGGTTCGTGTGGCCGAGCAGCCCCGGCGGGACGGGACACACGACCGGCCGCGCGTAGCCCAGCAGCAGGTCCTTGATGATCACGTTGCGATCGATGGCCAGCGAGACCGCCTTGCGCACGCGCGGATCCTTGACCGGGTCGCGCGCGAGCTGGAAGTGCCAGCGCTGCGCCTCCAGCGCCGGCGTGTCGAGCACCTTGACGCCCGCCGTCCCCTTGAGCGTCTGGACCATGTCCGGCCACACGCGGTCGATGACGTGGATCTCGCCGGCCCGCAGCGCCGACACCCGGGTCGACAGCTCGGGGATGAAGCGGAAGGTCAGCTTCTCCACCCGGGGCGTCCCGGGCTTCCAGTACTTCGGGCTGGCGACGAGGTCGATGTGGTCGCCGTGCGTCCACGACCCGAACCGGAACGGGCCGGTGCCGATCGGCTTCTGGAAGAACGCCTCCTCGTTCGCGCCCGCGCCGGGGGGCAGCATGCCGAGCATGGTCAGATGCGCGGGCAGCGAGCCGAACGGCCGCTTCGTCGTCACGGTGACCGCGTGGTCGCCGTCCTTCTGCACGTCCTCGATGTCCTGGTAGACGAACGACTTGATGAGCTTGGTGTTGTCGCGTACGCGCTTGAGCGTGAAGACCACGCTGTCGGCGGTGAACGGCGTGCCGTCGTGGAAGCTCACGCCCCGGCGCAGCGTGAAGCGCCAGGTCGTGTTGTTCACCGGCCGCCAGGTCTCGGCCAGCGCCGGCACGAAGCGATCGTCGTTGGTCACGTCGACCAGCGGGTCGTAGACGTGCCGCAGCACGGAGGTGGACGAGATCGAGTAGTGATTGGCCGGATCGAGCGTGAGCATCCGCTCGGACAGGCCCGCGATGATCTCGCCGCGCCGGCCTTGGGCGGCGGCCGGCCGGGGCCGGGCGGAAGCGGCGGCGAGCGCGGCGCCGCTGCCGGCGAGGAACCGGCGACGACTGAGCGGTGGCGTCCCCATCGGACTCCTCAGGCCGGCCGGTAGATCTCGCCGCCCGTCTTCCTGAACTCCGCCGCCTTCTCGCGCAAGCCCTGGGCGAGCGCGACCGTCTCGGCCGCCACCCCCTGCTGGGCGGCGTACTCGCGAACCTCCTGCGTGATCTTCATCGAGCAGAACTTCGGTCCGCACATCGAGCAGAAGTGGGCGATCTTCGCGCCCTCGGCCGGCAGCGTCTCGTCGTGGAACTCGCGCGCCGTCTCCGGGTCGAGGGAGAGGTTGAACTGGTCCTCCCACCGGAACTCGAAGCGCGCCTTGCTGAGGGCGTCGTCCCAGGCGCGCGCGCCGGGGTGGCCCTTGGCCAGATCAGCGGCGTGGGCGGCGATCTTGTAGGCGATGACGCCGTCCTTCACGTCCTGCCGGTTCGGAAGTCCGAGATGCTCCTTCGGCGTGACGTAACAGAGCATGGCCGTTCCGAACCAGCCGATCATCGCGGCGCCGATCGCCGAGGTGATGTGGTCGTAGCCGGGCGCGACGTCGGTCGTCAGCGGGCCGAGCGTGTAGAACGGCGCCTCGTGGCACACCTCGAGCTGCCGGTCCATGTTCTCCTTGATCTGGTGCATCGGCACGTGGCCGGGGCCCTCGATCATGACCTGCACGTCGTGCTCCCAGGCGATCCGGGTGAGGTCGCCCAGCGTGTCGAGCTCGGCGAACTGCGCCTCGTCGTTGGCGTCGGCGGTGCAGCCGGGACGGAGGCCGTCGCCGAGCGAGAACGCGATGTCGTAGGCCGCCATGATCTCGCAGATCTCGCGGAAGTGGGTGTAGAGGAAGCTCTCCTGGTGATGGGCCAGGCACCACTTGGCCATGATGGAGCCGCCGCGCGAGACGATGCCGGTCACGCGCTTGGCGGTGAGCGGCACGTAGCGCAGCAGCACGCCGGCGTGGATGGTGAAGTAGTCGACGCCCTGCTCGGCCTGTTCGATCAGCGTGTCGCGGTAGAGGTCCCAGGTCAGGTCCTCGGCCTGGCCGGCGACCTTCTCGAGCGCCTGGTAGATCGGCACCGTGCCGATCGGCACCGGCGCGTTGCGCAGGATCCACTCGCGTGTCTCGTGGATGTTCTTGCCGGTGGAGAGGTCCATCACGGTGTCGGCGCCCCAGCGGGTCGCCCACCGCATCTTCTCGACCTCCTCCTCGATGGACGAGGCCACCGCCGAGTTGCCGATGTTGGCGTTGATCTTCACCAGGAACTTCCGGCCGATGATCATCGGCTCGCTCTCCGGGTGATTGACGTTCGACGGGATGATGGCCCGGCCGCGCGCGACTTCGTCGCGCACGAACGCCGCGTCCATGCCCTCGCGCAGCGCGATGAACTCCATCTCGGGCGTGACCTCGCCGCGGCGGGCGTAGTGCATCTGGGTCACGCAGCGCCCGGGCCGGGCGCGCCGCGGTCGCCGCACGGAGGCGAAGCGGACGCCGCCCAGGGCCGGGTCGTCGTCCCGCTGGCGTCGATAGGCGGAGGTCGGCCCCGGCAGCTCCTCGACGTCGGCGCGCCCGACGATCCACGGCAGCCGCAGCGGCGCCAGCCCCATCTTGATGTCGGGGTGCGCGTCGGGATCGGTCCACGGCCCGCCGGTGTCGTAGAGACGCACGGGCGGCTCGCCGCCGTGCAGACAGACCTCGCGCATGGGGACCCGCAGGTCGGGGCGCGAGCCGGTCAGATAGATCTTGCGCGATGCAGGATGAGAGACGGACATGACTGGCCTCCCTTCGCTGGTATTAACCAGGTCAGGTTCTTGCGGTCGGCGGCGCTCAGCCGCCCTCTCAGCCCGGTCACCCGAGCTCCCGCGGTTGGCTGCATGGACAGGCGGTAGGCTACGCCCGAACCCGCGCCCGATCAAGCGACCGGGCCGGACGCTACCGCCGATCCCAGGCCAGTCGCCCGCCGAGGCCGATCAGCAGCGAGCCGGTGACGCCCTCGAGGGCGCGGCGCACGCGCGGGCGGCGCAGGGCCGCGCTCAGCCGCCCGAGGAAGTACGTGTACGCGACGAGCCAGGCCAGGCCGATCAGGACGTGCACACCCGCGAGCAGGAGCGAGCGCGCCAGCACGTCGTCGGCCGGGCGGACGAACTGCGGCAGCAGGGTGAGATAGAACAGTGCGACCTTCGGGTTCAGCAGGTTCGACAGGAGCCCCTGCGCGAAGGCGCGGCGCGCGTCCCGGGCCGTCCGGCCCGGCGGGGACGGCGGGGCGGGGCTCGGCCCCAGCGCGCGCCGGAGCGACCGCACGCCGAGCGCCACGAGGTAGAGCGCGCCCGCCAGCTTCACGGTCGAGAACAGCGCGGCGGAGGTCATCAGGATCGCGGAAAGGCCGAGGGCCGAGGCGACCGCGTGGACCCAGAGGCCCGTGCAGATGCCGAGGCTCGTCACGTATCCGGCCCGCCGGCCGCGCGCCAGCACGCTGCGGGCCACGAGCGCCATGTCGGCGCCGGGGATGATCGTGACGATCCCCGCGACGACGGCGAACGCGACGAGCTGCGGATCGGCCAGCGTCATCTCCTCGTGAGCGGCGCGTATAGTATCATCACGATTCACGGAGGCCGCCGGTGATCCGTTTCTGCCACCATCCACGCTGGGCGCCGCGCTGGGGCTTCGTCCGATGACGCTCGTGGCCGGCACCGCGATCGTCACCGGCGGCGGCTCCGGCATCGGCCGCGCCATCGCCCTGGCGCTGGCCGCGGCCGGCGCGCCGGTGGCCGTCGTCGATCTCCTGCCCGAGGGCGGCAAGGCCGTCGCCGACGAGATCGGCAGGGGTGCACGATTCATCGCCGCCGACGTCAGCCGCTGGGACGACGTCGACCGCGCCATCGGCGAGGCGGTCCGCGCGCTGGGCCCGCTCGGCATCATGGTCAACGCTGCCGGCATCCTCGACGGCTATGCGCCGGTGCACGAGATGTCGCCGGCGCTCTGGTCGAAGGTCATCGCCATCAATCTCGGCGGGACCTTCTTCGGCTGCAAGCGCGCGCTGGCCGAGATGCTGCCGGCCGGCCGCGGCCGCGTCATCAACCTGGCCTCGGTGGCCGGCCTCATCGGCGACGGCGGCGGCCCGGCCTACGTGGCGTCCAAGCACGGCGTGGTCGGCCTCACGCGCCAGCTCGCCGTGGGCGCCGCCCCGCACGGCGTCACCGTGAACGCCATCTGCCCGGGCCCGATCCAGACGGGGCTGCGGGCGAACTCGACGACGATCCTCGGCACCGACGCGCCGGTGATGCGCGGCGTCGGCGGCGACGAGGCCGCCATCAAGGCGGTGACGCCGGCCGGCCGCCGCGGTACCGTGGAGGAGATCGCGGCGACGGCGCGGTTCCTGGCCAGCGACGAGGCGGGCTACATCACCGGACACACGCTCGTGATCGACGGAGGTTGGACGGCGCGATGATCAAGCGATTCCACGCCCTGTACGTCGGCCAGATCGAGCTGGAGAACATCGGCCTCGGCGGCACGCCGGCCAACGAGCGCCGTTACGACAAGGACCGGCTCGCCGAGCCGTTCTGGTCGGCCCGCGACGTGGCCCAGCTGATGGACGACCTCGGCTACTACGCGCTGTGGACCGCCGAGCACCACTTCCAGCGCGAGGGCTACGAGTGCTTTCCGAACCTGATCCAGCTCTCGCTATGGCTGGCCACCCAGACGCGGCGGCTCAAGCTCGGCTGCGCGTTCAACGTCCTGCCCATGTGGCATCCGATCCGCCTGGCGGAGGACTACGCGATGGCCGACATCGTCACCAACGGCCGGGTGATCATGGGCGTCGGCCGCGGGTACCACTCGCGCGAGGTGGAGACCTTCGGCGCGCCCGTCATCGACCAGGCGGCGAACCGCGAGCTATTCGAGGAGCAGGTCGACCTGCTGCTCAAGTGCTTCAACGACGACGCATTCGGTCATCACGGCAAGGCCTACGACTGCCCGCCGCCGGTCGAGTATCGCGGCTACCAGCTGAGCGAGATCACCTGCGTGCCGCGGCCCAAGCACCTGCCGGTCGAGATCTGGATGCCGATCGCGAGCAGCAAGTCGATCGACTACATGGCCAGCAAGAACTTCAAGGCCATGGTGACGCTGAACGGCGAGAAGATCCTCGACGACGTCGTCAAGGCCTATCGCGACGCGTGCGCCAAGCACGGACGCCGCAAGCAGCTCGGCGAGGACATGATCTGGGGCGCCGGGCTGTACATCGCCGACACGCCGGAGGAAGCCCGGCGCCGCATCGAGCCCTCGCACGACGAGCGCTACAAGTGGTTCGCGCCCTTCGGCTTCGTGCGCTACGCCGACGAGCAAGGGCGCACGTGGGGCACGCCCGGCGCGCCCGCGCGCATCCCCACGCTGGCCGATGGCATCCAGCAGAACGCGTGGTTCTGCGGCCCGCCGTCGCACGTGATCGACGGCATCAAGTCCATCGAGGCGAGGTATCCGGGGCTCGAGGACTTCATGATCCACTGGGCCGAGGGGCTCTCGCCGAAGGAGTTCAAGGAGCAGCTGCGCTGGTTCGCCCGCGACGTCATGCCGGCCTTCGCCGGCTGAGCGCCCGCCGCCTCGATACCGGTAGGGGGTATTTCGCCCCTCGGCGGCGGCCCCCTAGCGGTGGGGTTTTTTGTTTCCTCCCCCTCGTACATATGGTATTGATACCCTGGCTCGCGGGGCGGGCCGCGGCCGCACCACACCCACTCGGGAGGAGGAGACATGGCGAAGGGCAAGAAGGCGTTCGGGGGCTACTCGATCAGCTTCAAGGGCGCGAAGGAGACGATGGAGTCCGTGTTCGGCGGCTCGCCGATCGGACCGTCGGACATGACCAAGAAGCTCTGGGCCTACGTGAAGCGGAAGAAGCTCGCCGGCAAGCGATAAGCGCGTCGGAGGGGGGCTCCCGCCCCCCTTCCAGCCAATCGTTCAGCTCGGGAGCTCGTCGAGACGCGCGATGACGAGGTCGGGAAGCACGCCGAGCTCCTCCGCGGGCGCGCCGGTGCGGTTGCACCAGGCGACCTGGTACCCGAAGGCCTTGGCACCGGCGACGTCCCAGGCGTTCGAGGAGACGAACAGCAGCTGGCCCGCGTCGACGCCGAGCGCGCGGGGGCCGAGCGCGTACACGGCCGGGGCAGGCTTGTACGTCTTCACGGTGTCGACCGAGAGGACGTGCTGCAGATGGTGTCCGAGCCCGCTCGACGCGACCGCCGCCGCCAGCATCCGCGGCGAGCCGTTGGAGAGGATGGCGCACGGCCGGCCCTGCAGGCGCGCCAGCGCCGCCGGGACCTCCGGGAAGCACGCCAGCGAGAGATAGGCGTCCATCAGCCGCCGAATGTCGTCCTCGCCCGCCCGCAGCCCCAGCCGGCGCACGCTGTGGCGCAGGGCGGCCTCGGTGACCGTCCAGAAGTCCTCGTAGCGCCCCATCAGCGCGCGCAGCCACGTGTACTCGAGCTGCTTCTGTCGCCAGGCCGCCGACAGCGTCGCGGGATCGGTGGTGATCGCGCGGCCGGCGTCGATGACCGAATGCACGTCGAACAGCGTCCCGTAGGCGTCGAAGACGTAGCCGCGGATCGCCGGCACGGCCGCCGGGCTACTGGAGCGAGGCCGGCGACGCCGAGGCCGCGGCCGAGCGGCGCCCCGGCAGGCGCCGCGTGGGGCGCGGCTTCGGCTCCGGGGGCGAGTCGAGGCCGCTCTCGAGGAACCCGTAGCGCAGGAGGCGCTTGGCGTCGAGGAACGACAGCGCGCGCGTGCGCGCGCCCAGCACGATCATGAGGAACTGCTGCCCGTTGCGCCAGGCCGAGACCGCCAGGTTGTAGCCGGCTTCGTTGGTGAAGCCGGTCTTCAGCGCCTGCACGCCGCCCGGGTCGCTGAAGAGCGGGATGTGGCGCGCGTAGACGCGCCCGTTGTAGATGAACGTCTGGCCGCCGAGCAGCGGCCGCGACATCGGGTGATCGGTCAGCAGCCGCGCGGTGAGGTGGGCGAGGTCGAGGGCCGTCGAGTGCTGCGCGGGATCGGGCAGGCCGTGCGGATTCGCGAAGTGGGTGCCGGCGAGACCGAGCTCGTGCGCCTTGTCGTTCATCCAGGCCACGAACGTCACCTCGTCGCCGGCCAGGTGCTCGGCCAGCGCGGAGGCGGCGTCGTTGGCGGAGGCGATCGCCACGCCCTCCAGCAGGACCATGAGCGGCACCTGCTCGCCGGCGCGTAGGCCCATGCGATAGCGCGCCGTGCTGGCCGCGTGCACGCTGACGGTCGCCATCTCGTCGACGTCGGCGCGGTTGGCCTCGATCGCCTCGCAGGCCAGGTAGAGCGTCATCAGCTTCACCAGGCTGGCCGGCGGGCGCTCGGCCTCGGCGTTCTTGGCGTAGAGCGGTCGCCCCTCGGGATCGAGCAACAGCACCGCCTCGGCGCTCAGCGCTGGCGGCCGCGGACGCGGCTGGGCGAGCACGGGGGACGCGCACGCGACGAGGAGCATCAGCGCGAGGAACAGCGGACGCGTCGCGTACACTGCCGGCCATTCTAGCCAGCCGCCGCAGCGACCGGCAAGGGAAAGCCTCAGCGAACCGCCCGTTTGAGCTCCTCGGAGGGCTTGAAGCGTGGGATCCGACCGCCGACGGTGGCCGGCTGGCCGGTGCGCGGGTTGCGGATCGTGCGCGGGCGGCGCCGCGCGACCGAGAACGTCCCGAAGCCGACGAGCGTCACCGTGTCGCCGCGCTTGAGCGCCGTCCGCACCGCGCCGAGCATCGCCCGCAGCGCGCGGTCGCTGACCGTCCGCGGCCAGCCGGCGGACTCGGCCATGCGGGTGACGAGCTGGGCCCGCGTCACCCTACATTCCGAAGACGGCGCGCGCCTCGTCCATCACGGCCTCGGTGATCGTCGCGTGGCCCTTGTCCTCCGCGAAGCGCTCGATCGAGCGGCGGGCCATGGGACGGATGAACGAGGGAATCCGATCGAGCCGCGCCTCGGCCTCCGGATCCCACCGAATCCCCGTCGGCGCGACGGTCGCCGGCTCGCCGAGCGCGGCGGCAAAGGGACACCCCGGCCCGGTCGCCTCGCCGGTGCCGCCGCCCCCCTCGAAGGCGTCCGGCCGCGCGCCGGCCATCGTCGTCCGGAGGTTCTCGAACGGCTCCGGCGGCCCGGTGCGGCCCCCGACCTTCACGCCGAGGCTCTTCACCATCTGCGTCTCGAACGGATTCGTCAGCATCGCGACACGAACGCCGCACTCGGGGCAGCGGAACGTCACGGTCAGCGAGCCCTCGTCGGGCCCCTCGGTCGAGTGGAGCTTCATCGGCTCGTCGCAGTCGAGACAGAGGAACTTCATGACCGCCGCATTCTAGCACCGCCGCGCACGGCGCCGGGCCGCAGGCGTGGCCAGGCCGCCAGCGCGGCCGGCGTCTGCAGCGCCAGCACCGCCACTACCGCGAAGGCGAGCGTCGGCCACGCCGCCGTCAGCGCGCCACGGATCGCCATAGCGGAGAAGAAGACGTAAGCGGCGAAGCGCGCCCGCGGCAGGCGCCGCCAGAGAAACCAGGCGAGCAGCGCGCCGGCCGCCGCCGACACCCACGAGTGGCGCCACGCCAGCGCCGTCGCGGCGTACGCCACGCAGGCGACCGGCAAGAGCACGACCACGGGGCGGGAGCCCATCGGCCGGATGGTACAATGGCGCTCGCGCGTCGTCCCTCCCATGGACCGCCAGGGTAGCTCAGAGGCAGAGCAGCTGATTTGTGAAACGTGTTTCAGATTGCGATGCCACGGAGGTTACCGTACCCTCTCCGCCCGGAACTTCTATGTCCGCGACGCCACGACCCGACCTCCACGGTCTCCATATCCTGGTGGTGGACGACAACCAGGACTCCCGCGCGATCCTGGGTGCGTACCTCGAACACCTCGGAGCCACCGTGACCTTGGCGCGCAACGCCGGGGAGGCCCTGGCCGCGCTAACAGAGCTTCACGCGCATGTCATCGTCAGCGACATATCGATGCCTGCGATTGACGGGACAGAGCTTCTCCGACGCGCCCGTACCCTCGACGCAGCACGACGAACGAGGACGCCCGCGATTGCGTTCAGCGGATTCACCGGGAAGGATCACCAAGAAGCTGCGCGGGAAGCCGGGTTTGATGTGTTCGTTGGGAAGCCCGCAGACCCCCTCGACATCGCGCTCCACATCCAGAGCCTCACGCAGGACGTTTAGCCCTCGCCTGCAGGCGATCCGGCGGCGCCGCCTCGCGCGCTCCGGGACTCAGAACATCGTTCGTGATTCCACACCTCTCGTAACGGCCCTCCGCAGTTGAGCCAGCTTCCCGGCGACCACAAGGGGCCTGTGGCCCACCGGCAGCATTCGCACCGCGTTCGAGAACACTGTCACCGAGGCCACGCCACCCTGGCGATGACGATGCGGTACTCGCACCTGAGCCCGAAGCACCTCCGCGACGAGGTGGAGAAGACCGAGGCGCAGTCCGGCGCGAGCCCGGCGCGGGGGCAAGTTCGGGCGCATGGGACGAAGGAGCCAGTGCTGGTGTAAAGTAAGTCCGCGTTACACTTGCGACAC
>Ga0209474_10002295_pt1 | contig 17787 bp, 15 predicted proteins | sample GraSoiAngelo_145_FD_185902 | JGI IMG/M metagenome (GOLD analysis project Ga0209474, IMG submission 185902) | Grasslands soil microbial communities from the Angelo Coastal Reserve, California, USA - 14_1009_05_20cm (SPAdes) (version 2) | ecosystem: Environmental > Terrestrial > Soil > Grasslands... | reverse complement strand
ACGCCAAAAGCGCAGACTTTGTTTCTGAAACTTTTGCGGAATCGGGAGGACCGATGGCGCGCGGTCGTCGAAACCAGGGCATGGGCGCGTGGGTCTCGAGCCTGGGAGAGCAGATCGGGTCCCAGCTCGGACAGATCATCGCCGAGAGCGTGCAGCGCTCGCTCGAGAGCACCATCAACGTGAACGACATCGCGCGACAGCTCGGTGCCGGGGGCCGCGGACGCGGCAGGCGCGGCGGACAGCGCGCCGTGTGCAGCGTGGCCGGCTGCGGACGTCCCGTCCTCGCGAAGGGCCTCTGCCGTTCGCACTATTATCGCGCCCGCTATCGCGCCCAAAAGGCGGGCACGCTACAGCCGCGCCGCCGTGGACGCCGCGGGCGTGGCCGCAAGAAGTCCGCAGGCGGCAACGCCGGTAGCGAAGCCTCCGCGTCCTAGAAGGTCGGCATGGCGCCGGCGTCTGCGCTGCCCGGCGGCAAAATTCCATTTCGCGGCCAACGCGCCGATCTGTTGTAGAGTCGGCGGCGGATGCGATTCATCTGCGAAAGTTGCAAAGCCAACCTTCAGATCGCCGACGAGAAAGTCCGGGGAAAGCGGCTCATCGTCCGCTGCAAGCGATGCGGCGTGCAGATCCGCATCGCGGATCCGGCGGTCTCCTCTGGTTCTGCGCCGAGCGCGGCGGCTGACGCGGCCGTCGTCACCAGTAAACCGCCCGCAAGTCCCGTCCGCGACTCGCCTTCCGCCTCGCCCAAGGCGGGAACCAGCGCGCCGGTCGGTCCGGTCCGGGCCGGTTCTCCCGCGCCGCCGACGGACAACGAGAGCACGCGCGCGATGGACAGCGACGTGCTCGAGCGGGCGCTTCGCGCGAGCAAGGAGGACGACGGAGGGCCGAGGCCCTCGCCGCGCACCGTTCCTCCGCCGCCTCCGCGCGAGACGCCTCCGCGCGACCAGCCGATCTGGTTTGCAATGATCCAGGGGCAGCAGATCGGTCCGATCTCGACCGCGCAGCTTGGCCGCAAGGCTAAAGCGGGCGAGATCGCGCCGCGCACCTATCTGTGGAAGGAAGGGATGGACTCCTGGGTCCGTGCAAAGGAAATCCAGGAGGTGGTGTCCGCGTTCGCGGCGCCCCCGGCGGCTCCGCCCGCTCCGGCGCGGCCGACACCTGCGGATGACAAGGTCGATCTGCCGTTCGAGTCCGCTTCCCAGGACTCCGGGGGTGGCGCTTCGGCGGCGCCGCCAGAGATCGGCGGTGGTGAGGCGTTTCTGCTCTCGCCCGAAACGCGCACCCCTCCAGGAGGGGCGAGCCCGCCCGACGAAGGCTCGATCCCGCCGCTCGCGGCGGACAGCGAGAGCGAGCCGGGAGGTCTCGTCATCTCGACGGACCCGGACGACTCGCCGCCCGCCGCGCTCGATCTCGCCCGCTGGGGCGCCGCCGAGCTGTCCAAACCGCGCGCCGAAACCCCGCTACCGGCCGCGACGGGCGCGGCGTCGACGGCCGCGGCACAGGCATTCGGCGGCGGGCAGGCCCAAAAGCGCGGTCCCCTGCGGTTCGTCGTTCTCGGCATCGCGGTAGCGGTGATCGTCGCGCTCGCCGCGTTCGCACTGTTCTCCGGGCGCAACGAGTCGAAGCACTCCCGGGTCCAGCCACCGCAGCCCGCACAGCCCACCGCGCTGGCGTCGGTCGCTCCGGCCGCTACCCCCGCCGAGGCACTCGCGAAGACTCCCGAGCACAAGCCGGCGGAAGCGCCAGCCGCCGAACCAGCGGCGGTCAGCTCGCCGGTTCCGACAGACGTCCTGAAGAAGAAGGTCGACGAGAGCATGCCCGCGCTGCAAGGTTGCCTCGATCAGGCGCTGCAACGGGATCCCGCACTGCGCTTGGATAGAGTCCTCATCCTCGCGACGGTCGCTCCGAACGGGACGGTGACCAGCACGCGCATCGACAAACGGACGATCGACCAGAGCACGCTCGGCACGTGTCTGAAGAACGCCGCGCGGAACATCCGGTTCCCCTCGTTCAGTGGCGCCCCGATTCCCGTCGACATCCCGATCGTCGTGGCCGACAGCCAGTAAGTCGCCGCGGGTGCGCGCCGGCAGTACGCTCGTCGCAAGCTCCACGGGAGCGATGGAATGCGTCCGGGCGGCACACGCGGGAGCGCTGCATCGACGATGGAGGACGTCGCGGCCGAGTTGGGCTCGGCGCGCGCGGCGCTTTCGCTCTTGTCGTTGCGCCTGGCCGAGGCCGCCCTGTTGCTGCCAGGAGGAACCTGTGCGCGGATCGCCGGCGGCGGCGAGACTCGCGAGACGCTGGAGCAGCTCGCTGCGCGAACGGACGGCGCGCTGCCGCCCTGGACGCCACCTGCGCGGATTCGCGGCAAGCTGGCGCGCGCGCTTCTCGCCGGGCCTGCGCCGGAGCCACGCTGGTTCGCGCTCTGTGCCGCGGCCGAGGAGCTGTTCGCGAGCCGCCTCGGCGCTCACGGTCGCCGGGCCGCGGGCCTGTACTACACGCCGCCGGAGATCGCGGAGGAAGTCGTCGCGCTCGCGCTCCGGCATGGCTCGGCGCGGACGCCGCGCGCCGTTCTCGACCCATGCGCCGGCGCCGGCGCGTTTCTGTGCGCCGCGGCGCGCGCGCTCCCCGCTGCTCCGCTCGCCGGTGCGGACCTGCATGTCGATGCGCTGCGCGCGGCGCGGGCTGCTCTGGCGTTGTGCGGTGCGCGGTCGGCCGCGCTCGTCCGGGTGGACTCGTTGCGCGCCGATCTGCCGATGGCCGAGCTGCTCGTGTCCAATCCGCCGTACGGCCATGTCACGGCTGCTGCCGAGCGGCGCTCGCTGCTGCGCCGATTTCCGGGGCTGCGCGGCGGCGAGATCGATCGGTACGCCGCGTTCCTGCTGCGCAGCCTCGAGCTCGTCGAGCCCGGTGGGACGGCGGCGCTCCTCGTCCCGGACACGTGGATGACGAACTCGCGCGCGGGGGCGCTGCGCGCCTCGTTGCTCGATGCGGCCGAGATCGCCGCCGTCTGCGATCTCGGCAAGCCCTTCGCCGCGGCGAAGGACACTCGCGTCCACGCGGTCGTGCTCGTCCGCCGTTCCTCGGCGCGTATGCGGAGCAGGCCGACGCGGGTCCTGCGCGGCTCGGAACGACTCGCGGACACTTCGGAGCTCGAGCTGCGCCAGACCGCGGAGCGCGGGTGGCAGGTGTATCGCAGTCCGACGGAACGTCGGCTGTGCAAGGCGATGGAGCAGAACGGCGTATCGCTTCGGGAGCTGTGCCAGGTCGGGTACGGGTTGCGCACCGGTGACAACCCGCGCTTCGTCGCCCGACGTGCGCCGAGGCCAGATGAGCTCGCGCTCGTCGGAGGCGAAGACGTCCTTCCGTTCGCGTTGCGGGTGCACCCCAAGGCGCTGAGGGCGCCCACGGAGGCGCTCCGCGCGTTGGCGGAGCGGCAGCGAGGCCGCGAGCGCGTGTGCATCCAGCGCATCCGCACGAATTCGCGAGCGCCGCACGCGCGCTGGCTGGAAGCGGCGCCCGTGCCGCCCGATCTCGTCTGCCTCGACTCGCTGTCCACCTTGACCTGTGACGACGGCAACCGGTTGTGGGCGCTCCTGGCGGTCCTCTGCAGCGTCGCTCTGCAGCGGTATCACCGCCTGCGCACGACGGACGTGAACGTCAAGCCGGCGCTCTTGCGCGACCTTCCCGTGCCGCGCGCGCTGCTCGATCCAGAGCGAGCCGCACACCTGGCGGCACTCGCGCGCGAGCGGTCGGCTTCGGCATCCGTGGACCGCGCCCGGAGCGAGGCGCCAGCTTTGGAACGCGCCATCGACGCGGCGGTGTACGCCTTCTTCGAGCTGTCCGAAGCGGACGTCATCGAGGCGGAGCGCGGTTTCTGGGGACCGCGTTTTACACAGGAATTCCCGCGACTTACGCAGGAGCGTCAGACCGGCCGTGTAGCTTGAGGCAGAAGCTGGAGGTCGCTCATGAGCGTCATCGAGCTCGTCCTCGCACTTGGCGCGGCATGCGTCGCGTTCGGCATCGCCTGGGCGCGCGCTGTTCGTGGACGGGACGCGCTGCGCGCTGACGTGAGCGCGCGGGCGGCGGAGCGCGCCGCTCTCGTGGCGCAGATCGGTGAACGCGATGCGCAGCTCCGCGGTACGCGCGACGAGCTCGAGCGGGCCGCACGGATGCAGGGCGAGCTGCACCTCGCGCTGCGGGCCGAAGGCGAGAAGCGGGCGGCTCTGGAAGCCTCGCTCGCGGCGCAGCATCGCGCGGCCGAGGAGAAGGCGAAGATGTTCGAGGAAGCGCGTGCGCGGCTCGTCGAGTCGTTCGAGGCGCTCTCCGCGCAGGCGCTGCGCTCGAACAGCGAGGTGTTCCTGCGCGAGGCGCGGCTCTCGATGGAGAAGTTCCAGGAGGCAGCGCGAGGCGACCTCGATCAGCGGCACAAGGCGGTGGCCGAGCTGGTGCAGCCCGTCCGCGAGAAGCTGGAGCGCTTCGAGGGAAACATCCAGCAGCTCGAGAAGGAGCGCGGTGCCGCCTACGCCGGCCTCTCCGCGCAGGTGCGGGCGCTGCTCGATCAGACCGGCAAGCTCACCAACGCCCTCCGTTCGCCCGTCGTCCGGGGCCGCTGGGGCGAGATCCACCTGCGCCGCGCCGTCGAGCTGGCCGGCTTGATGGACCATTGCGACTTCGCCGAGCAGGTCACGGTGCGCGGCGAAGACGGCGTGTTGCGGCCCGACCTGGTGGTGCGGCTGCCCGCTGGGCGCACCGTCCTCGTCGACGCGAAGGCGCCGATGACCGCGTATCTCGATGCGGCAGAGGCGGTCGACGAGGTGGCGCGGCTCGCGCATTTGCGATCGCACGCGGCCCAGGTGCGGCAGCACGTGACGCAGCTGGCGCGCAAGACCTACTGGGAGGCGTTCGAGGAGAGCGTCGAGCTCATCGTCCTGTTTCTTCCCAACGATTCGCTCTTCGCCGCCGCGCTGGAGCACGACCGCGAGCTGCTCGACCACGCGCTCGCGCAGCGCGTGGTGCTCGCGACGCCTAGCACGCTCGCCGCGCTCCTCCTGACCATCGCGCATGGCTGGAAACAGGAGAAGCTCGCCGTCAACGCGCGCGACATCGCGAACCTGGGGAGAGACCTTCACAAGCGCATCGCGGACGCGGCGCGCCACCTCGCGAAACTCGGGCGGCAGATCGAGGGAACGGTGCGCGCCTACAACGACGCGGTCGGGTCGCTCGAGTCCCGGGTGCTGCCCAGCGCACGCCGCTTCAAGGAGCTGCAAGCCGCCAACGTAGATCTCGAGATCGAGGCCCTGGAGCCGCTGGAGACGGGGCCGCGTCCGCTCGTCGCGGCAGAGTTGGTCGCAAAGGAGGTGCCTGAAGACGCCAATTAGAGCAAACCGGCGGCGGGCGTATCCCGTTTGCCGGCGCCGGGCCACGTCCTTGACCGTCTCGGGAATCGCAAGTTAGGTTCCCGCGGCTTTTAAGCCGAGGTCTCCCTTGCCGGAAAAGCCAACGACGCCGCGGTTCAAGCGCATCCTCCTGAAGCTTTCCGGCGAAGCGCTGATGGGGGACAACAAGTACGGCATCTCTCCCAAGGTGCTGGAGCAGGTCGCGGAGGAGGTCCGCGACGTGACCGAGCTCGGCGTCGAGGTGGGAATCGTCATCGGCGGCGGCAATATCTTCCGCGGCGTCTCGGCGTCCACGGAAGGGATGGACCGCGCCAGCGCCGATTACATGGGCATGCTCGCGACGGTGATCAATGCGCTCGCGCTGCAGGACTCGCTCGAGAAGCGCGCCGTCTTCACCCGGGTGCAGTCGGCCATCGAGATGCAGCAGCTCGCCGAGCCGTACATCCGCCGGCGCGCGGTGCGCCACCTCGAGAAAGGCAGGGTGGTGATCTTCGCGGCCGGCACGGGGAATCCGTATTTCACCACCGACACGGCCGCCTCGCTGCGCGCGATGGAGATCCACGCGGAGGTGATCCTCAAGGCCACGAAGGTCGACGGCGTCTATTCCGCCGACCCGGTGAAGGACCCGAGCGCGGAGCGCTACACGCATCTCAGCTACATCGACGTGCTGAAGCGCAATCTGAAGGTGATGGACTCGACGGCCATCTCGCTGTGCATGGACAACGATCTGCCCATCATCGTGTTCGACCTCGGCGTGCGCGGGAACATCCTGCGCGTCGTGCGCGGGGAAGAGGTGGGGACCACGGTCGGGACGCTCAAGCCGCGGGCCGCCTGAGGAGGGACGGACATGGGCATGGCAGAGGACGTCATCTCCGAGCTGCGCGGCCGCATCGGCAAGACGCTCGACGATCTGCGCCGGGAGCTCGCGAAAGTGCGCACGGGACGCGCCAACCCGCAGCTGCTCGACTCGGTGCGCGTCGACTACTACGGGACGGCGACGCCGCTGAACCAGGTCGCGAACGTGACCGTTGCCGACCCGCGGCTGATCGTCATCAAGCCGTGGGAGAAGTCGATGATCTCGCCGATCGAGAAGGCGATCAACGCCGCCGGCCTGGGCATCAACGCGCTGCCCGACGCCGAGGTGGTGCGGGTTCCCATCCCGGCGTTGACCGAAGAGCGGCGGAAGGAATTCGTCAAGATCGTCAAGCAGAAGGGCGAGGAACACAAGATCGCCATCCGCAACGAGCGGCGCGACGCGAAGGAGATGATCGAAGAGCTCGTCAAAGGCGGCGACCTGACGGAAGACGAAGGCAAGAAGTCGCTCGAGAAGGTCCAGGGGGAGGTGGACGCCGGCATCAAGAAGGTCGACGAGATCATCGCCGCGAAGGAAAAGGACCTGATGCAGGTGTGAGTGGCCGAGGCGTCGATGGGCCGCAAACGGGAAAGCAGACCGGATAAGGCGCAGGCGCTGCTGGAGCTCGCCCGCGAGCACGAAGAGGCGCTGGTCGCCGCCGGCCTGCCTTCCGAGACGCTGGACTCGCTCGATTCCGCGCTGCGTGCAATGTCGCCCCGCGGCTCGCTGGCGGAGAGGTCCCGGGTGCTGATGCGCGAGATCGAGCGCGAGGTCTCCGAGATCCAGGCGGCCGTCCGGAAGGAGTTCCCCGCCAACGAGACTGTCCAGGCGGTGTTCAAGGCGAACGAGTCCGTGCCGACGCAGCCCCGGCAGCTCCTGGCGCTCGCACGGCTGGTCGTGCGCGAGGCACCAGACCATTCGGCGAATCTCGTCAAATACGCCATCAACGCGGCGACGGTGAAACACCTCTCGTATCTGTGCGATCAGCTGGAAAAGGAGATGGGCGGCGCGGATCCGGAAGGGGCGGTCCGGGCGGCCGAGGAACAGATCCGGGCAGCCGCCGCGCGGGCCTTCGCCGGGAAGCCCGAGCTGGACGCTTTCGTGAGTCCCTGAGGCTGCTCCGATTCGGTCCGAGCGGCATCTTCTTCCAGAATGTCCCTGGACCTGAAAGGGCCCGCCGGCCTTCTCGAACCCGTCACCGGGAAGGCGCAGCTCATCGACTACTTCCGCACCGCCGAAAAACCGCGCGCGCAGTGGCGGATTGGTGTCGAGCACGAAAAGATCGGCATTGTCGACGGTACGTTCGAGGCGGTGCCGTACTACGGCGATATCGGCATCCGCTCCGTCCTCGATGCCTTGGCCCGGGACGCCGGCGGCTCGCAGCATTCGCATCTCGAGAACGGCCAGCCGATCGCGGTCCTGAAGGACGGCGCGAGCGTCACCCTGGAACCCGGCGGGCAGCTCGAGCTTTCCGGCGCGCCCCAGCGAAGCCTCGCCGCGGCGCGCGAGGAAATCGAGCGTCACCTCGTCACATTGCGGCGCGTCAGCCGGCAGCGCGGTGTGAAGTGGCTCGCTACCGGCTACCGTCCGTTCGGTTCGCGCGACGAGGTTCACTGGATGCCAAAGGGGCGCTATGCGGCCATGCGCAAATCCCTTGGCCCGCGCGGCCGCCTCGCGCTCGACATGATGTTGATGACTGCCACCGTGCAGGCCAACCTGGACTGGAGCGACGAGGGAGACCTCGCCGAGAAGGTCCGCGCGGCGACGTCCGCATCTCCCATCGTGACGGCGCTGTTCGCGAACAGCTCCGTGATCGCGGGACGGGACGCAGGGTACCTGGACTTCCGCTACCAGGTCTGGCGCGAGACGGACCCCGATCGCTGTGGCTTGCTCGAGCCGATGGTGCGCGACGGATGGGGATACGACGCTTACGTCGAGTGGGCATTGTCCGTCCCGATGCTGTTCGTGCGCCGCGGGACGGAGTACCTCGACGTCCGCGGACAGAGTTTCGGCGACTGGCTGCGGACGGGGCGGTTGCGCTCCGGCGGCACCGTTGCGCCGTTGCTCGGCAACTGGGTCGATCACCTCACCACGCTTTTTCCCGAAGTTCGCGTGAAGCAAGTCCTGGAGCTGCGCGGCGCGGACATGGTGCCGCCTCCGTACCTGTATTCGCTCGCGGCGCTGTGGGTCGGGCTTCTGCATCACGGGCCGGCGCGCGAGGCGGCGTGGGAGTTGACACAAGGGTGGACGTTCGCTCAGCGCCTCGAGTTCCAGGCGGACGTCGCTCGCCGCGCGCTCGACGCGCAAGGCCCCGGTGGCCGGACCGCGCGGGATCTTGCACGCGAGCTGCTCTTCGCGGCGCGCGCAGGTCTAGCCGCCTGGGCCGCCGAGACGGGAGACGACGCACGCCACGCCCTCGATCCCGTCGAGGACGTGCTGGCGCGAGGCACGCTCGCCGAGCGCGCGCTCGTCGGCTTGCAGGAAGCGCACGGCGATCCGGGGGCGCTCGTGCGCTTGTGGCAGATCGCCTGACGGCGAAAGGGTTCCCGGCTGACCAGCTCTTTGTCGCATTCCACATCGGAGGTACGAGAGATGAAGACTGTCCTTCTAGCAGCGTCGTTGTTGATCGCTCCGGCGGCTCTCGCCGTCGATCTGCAGGTCGATCCTGCGCATTCGACGGCGACCTTCGCCATCAAGCACATGATGGTGAGCACGGTGCGCGGCAACTTCGGAAAGGTGTCCGGCACGGTGAATTACGATCCGAAGGACGCGAGCCGGAGCAGCGCGAACATCCAGATCGACCCGTCCAGCATCGACACGCGGAACGAGAAGCGCGACACGCATCTCAAGTCGGCTGACTTCTTCGACGTGCAGAAGTGCCCGGAGATGAATTTCAAGTCGACGAAGGTCGAGAAGGCCGGCGACAAGCACTACAAGGTGACCGGCGATCTGACGATGCATTGCACGACGAAGCCGGTGACGCTCGACGTGGAGGGGCTGAACGGGCCAGTGAAGGGTCCGCAGGGCGCCAACCTGTATGCCGCGACGGCGACGGGAAAGATCAGCCGCAACGAGTTCGGCCTCAAGTGGAACAAGGCGCTGGAAGCCGGTGGTGTCACAGTCGGCGACGACGTGCAGCTGACGGTCGAGCTGGAGCTGAACGATTCGCCGCAGGCGGCCCGCAAGGAAGCGCAGGCGGAAACGAAACCGCAGAACCGCTAGGTCGCCTAAGCGGGGTCCACAAATGCCCGAAGCTCCGCGGCGATGGTCCGCGCCGCGGAGCGCGCTTCGTCGAGCTGCTCGGGTTTGAAGCTGATCGCCGCGACGGCAGGATGTCCGCCGCCGCCGTACCGTTCGGCGATGCGCGCCAGGTTGTGGCGGCGTAGCTCCTGCTTCCAGGGGTTCGAGCCGAGGGAGATCTTGCTGCGGTTCGGACCGCGCGTCACCGCGACCGTGTAGAGCGTCGAGGGATCGGCGGCGTACGCGATGAACTTGTTCACGTTGTCGACGCCGAGGTCGGCGAGGTCGTACTCCGCCACGCCTTTTTGCACGCGCAGCCGCTCCGTCACGGTGCGAACCAAGTCGCGATGCCGCGCGAGCAGCGGCGCGAGCGGCTGCACGACCCAGGGCTCCGCCAGCACTTCCGACAGCGGCCGCTGCGAAAGCTCGCGGATGAGGCGCGGGCACAGCTCGGGATCCTTCGTCGCCTCGACGAGGAGCATGAACTGCATGGCGGGCTCGGTCAGCTCGACCGCGGTGCGCGCGTCGGGGAACTGCGCTCCGTCGATGACCTCGGCCCAATCGATCAGCTCAGCGAGCGGTGACAGATCCCAGTCGAAGCGGTCGGCGCAAACCCGCGCCAGAAAGCGCGTGCAACTCTTCGCGGTCGGGTCCCAGAACTTCCGCCCCGACGTGTCGGCGCGAAAGTGCGCTTCCTCGGCGGGAGACTCGAACGCGCTCTGGTGGTGATCGAACCACCACGTCAGGCGCGGGTCCGGCGTGTAGCGGAAATCGACGACGGCGTTCTCCTCGCCTGCGAAGACGTCGCCGCCGAAGAGCTGCCCGGCGCGGTGCGCGAGCCCGCGCAGACCGACCTGCGCCAGCTCCAGCCCAGGCCGGATCTTCTCGCGGTAGAACCGCAGGAAAGTGGCGGCGGAGGCGACGCCGTCGAAGCAATGGTCGTGGTAGCCGATCTGCAGCGCGGGCGCCATTCCAGGTCTCCGGCGAAGGCGCGGAACCCTATCCGCGCTGGACGTCGATGCGCAACTCGATCTTCGGCCGAGGGAAACGCCGGCTACGCCGTCGCGACGACCGGCCAGCGCGCGAGCGCGGGGAGGCGCAGGCGACCGTCTTCCGGGCGCGCGGCTGGCGCGGGCTGGACTCCGCGCTCGGCGAACGCGCGCTTCCACGCGGCAAACGAATCTCCCGCCCGCCAGGCATCCTCGGCCGCCAAACCGGCGTCGCGGCCGCCCTGCGCGAGCATGTATTCGACGAACGCCCACCGGGCACTCGTCGGACGGATCGCGGCCCGGCCGCGCATGCGCGTGCGCAGGAACGCCAGCTTGCGGTCCACCTCGGCTATGCCTGCGTAGGGCGCGCCGTCCATCGGCGTGTTGCGCTTCGCGACGAACGGCGCGCAGCCGAACGTCAGCGGAAGGATGCGCGAGATCTCGCGAGCGAGCTGCGCCAGCTCGTCGAGGTCCTCGTCCGTCTCCCCAGGGATGCCCACCATCAGGTACAGCTTGAGCTGCCGGAACCCGGCATCGCGCGCCAGCTCTGCCACGCGCACGAGCTGCGCAGCCGTGGTGCGGCGGTCGAGTGCCTTGCGCAGCCGCTCGCTCGCGCCGTCCGCTGCGGTGGTCAGGGTCTTCGCTCCCGCACGCGAGAGCAGCGACACGAGCTCGGGTCGCGCGCAAAGGCGGTCGGCGCGCAAGCTGGAGATGCCAACCTCGCGCCCGTCGTCGACGAGATTCCGGACCAGCTCGACGATGCGTGGATGGTCGGTCACCGCGGCGCCCACCAGCCCGACGCGACGTGCCCACGGCGGCACCAGCTCGAGGACGCGCTCCGGCGGTACCGTGCGCATTCCTCCGTTGGTGGTCCGCCGCATCACGCAATACGTGCAGCCGCGCGAGCAGCCGCGCTCCGGCTCGATGAGGAACATGTTCCGTAGCTCGGTGTGCGGCGTGACAATCTGCGAGCGCGCCGGCAGACGGTCGTCCTGCGCTCTCGCGACGGCCGGCGGCAACGGACGCAGTCCCGGAGCCCAGAAACCCGGGCGGCGCCCGAGCCGTTCCACGACGTCGCGCTTCGATACACCACCGCGAAGCGCATCGCACAGCTCGTGCACGAGCTCCTCGGCTTCGCCCATGATGACGAGATCGGCGAAGGGCGCGAGCGGCACCGCGTTGGAAAAGGTCAGCGGACCGCCGCAGACGACGACCGGTTGCGATTCCGACCGATCGGCCGATCTCACTGGTACGCCCGAGAGATCCAGCATCTCGAGGATTCCGGGGAGCTCGAGCTCGTAGCTCACGGAGAAAGCGATCGCGTCGAACTCCGCGATCGAGCGTTGCGTCTCCACGGTGGACGCGGGCATGCGCGCGGCACGGTACGCGGCGGCATCCTCCGGCAGGAACGCTCGTTCGGCGGCACAGTCCGGATGAAGGTTGAGCTCGCGGTAGATGGTCTGGAACCCGAGCGAGCTCATCCCCACGTGGTACGGACTCGGATAGCAGAGCGCGATCCGCGTCGCCCCCGGCCCGGAGATAGTCCCCTGCTCGTCGGCGAGGCGGGCCCGCAGTGCTTCGACGAGGGCCCAGCGGCTCTGCATGCGCGCTGGACGTAACACGCAGAGCACCTGGAAGCCACACTCCCGGCTGGCCAGTCCGGCGGCTGCCGGAGTTCGCCTTTTCACCCACAGGCGGGTTCCGCCGAGGGGATGGTAAGAATCGGGCGTGCGGCTCCTCGCTGTCCTCGTGCTGCTCGCGGCCGCATGCGCGGATTGGCAGCGCCCCGCGTTGACGGACCCGTACCGGGCCGATCAGCCCCTCATCCACGAGCAGGCCCTCGTCGGGCTCGCGACGGACGGCAGTGCCGCGGCGGTGCAGCTGATCGACGCGGAAGGAGCGCCGCCACAGCTCGAGTTGCTCGTCTTCGACGCGTCCGGTGCACCGACGCGGCACGTTCGCGCGGCTCCGGAGATCGTCGCGCGCGCCGTGTCGCGACGCCTGCGCGACGAGGGACGCAAGGCCGTCCCGCTGGTGGGGTCCGTCGCTGCGCAGGAATGGCCGGAAGGCGTGGCCGTTGCGGCGCGGGAGGGGTTCGCCCCTGCTGCGCCAGTGCTCATCGATCCCGCGCACGCGGTGCAGCTGAGAGGCACTCCGCAATCGGGAGGTCTTTCGTTGCTGCTCCGCGTGGCGATCTCCGACGGCGATCCGCGCGCGTTGACGCTCCTCCTCGGCACGATGCGCGGCACGGAACGGTGGTTTGAGCAGGTGGAGCTTGCGCGGCAGCCGATTGCCGGAACACCCGTCGCCGCCGCGGTGTGGATGGCGGCTGACGCCCTATGGCTTTTGTCTGGTTCCGTCGCTGACGGCGAGCCGCTCCGCCGCGCGATCGGGTTGCGCCGCGCGTCGCTCCGGCGCGGCGAGGCTCAGTTGCACAATGCGCGCGGGATCGCGTTCCGTGCCGCTGGCGATTTGAACGGTGCGGAGCGCGAATTCGAGCGCGCTGCGGCTGCCGACGCTCGCTTCTTCGACGCGATCTACAACGCCGCCTCGGTCGCCGCGGCGACTGGACGCGAGGACGCTGCCCTGGTTTCGTTGCGGCGCGCCGCACAGCTCGATCGCCGCCGCCTGGAGGTGCTGGGGCGCGACGACGAGTCTCTCGCGAGGTTGCGCACCCGTCCGGATGTCCGGGAGCTGCTCGGAATGAAGCGTGCTCCGCCGGATCCGTCCAAGTAGATCGGATGGTAGCGGTGCACCACGACGGGACGAGCGGATCGAGCGCCACCGCACCGACCGGGGGCAGACTGGTTATGGTACGGTCCGGCCCCTCGTGAGGGAGGATGACGTTCGCGATGCGTACTTTAACCCACCCTTTATTCGCTGACGCTCGAGGCGTCCTGATCCTCCTCGCGGCGTCATGGGCGCTGCTCGGCGGGATGAGGGAGTCGACAGCAGCCTCGCAGAGCGCATCGGCATCGGCGACCCGCGGCCTCTCCGAGGACGAGGCGCGCCGTATTCTCCCCCGCGCCGATCTGTCTGGCCTGAGCGACGATCAGCGCGCGCAATTCCTCGAGGTTGCCGGCGACGTCTTCGACTACGCGGGATGCAGGGACACACTGGCGAAGTGTCTCGCCGCGAACGTGCAGGACGTCCACGCCCTGCGCATGTCGGAGCTGGTGAAGGCACTGATCGCCGAGGGCAACACTCCCTCGCGCGTCATCGAGACGGTCGAGAACTATTACGCCTCGTTCGATCCGGCGAAGAGGCAGAGCGTCAAGACGAACGACTGTCCGGTGCTCGGCGATGCGAAGGCGCCCGTCGTCCTGGTGGAGTTCAGCGATTACGAGTGCCCGCATTGCGCGGTCGCCGCCAAGCCGCTGCGCGACCTGGTCATGCAGGCCGAGAAGGGGAAGGCGCGGCTTTGCTCGAAGTACTTCCCCCTCCAGGGCCATCCGCGCGCGCGCATCGCCGCTGCTTGCGCCGAGTACGCGCGGCGCCACGGCAAGTTCTGGCAGATGCACGAGATGCTCTTCGCGCATCAGGAAGAGCTGGATGACGAAAACCTGCGCGCGTTCGCGAAACAGCTCGGCCTCGACGGAGCGCAGATGCTCAAGGAGGTCTACGCCGGGCGGTACGACGCGGTCATCGACGCGCAACTGCAGGAAGGAATCAACGCGCGCGTGCAAGCAACGCCGACGATCTTCGTCAACGGGCGGGAGCACGTACTTCCGGTGAAGCTCCAGTTCCTGCAGCGTTCGGTGGAGGACGAGCTGGAGTGGCAGCAGAACCGGGCATTCGTCTACGACCGCCGCGAGGGCGGCGAGAAGAAGGGTTAAGAGGGTGTCTCCGTATTCACGGATACACCCAGGGTCGCCTTCCGCAGCGTCGCCGTCAGAGCCGCGCCTGCGGCGCGGGAGCGGCTAGTGGCGCGGAGGGGCGGTGGTACGTCTGGCGCGTCCATCGAGCGCGAAGGCGCGCGGTATACGCTCCTCGAAGTCGCGCCCGACTTGCTGGTCGGGTTGCAGGATCGCGCAAACGGATTGCTCGGCGAAGCTCGCGCAGTTGCGGGCTCGACCCTGGCTCTGGCCGGCGACCTCGCCACCTTTCCGCCCGCCGACCTGCTCAACTTCCTCCACAACGGCGAGCGCGATGGTGTGCTGCTCGCGCGCAGCGAAGGATTCGAGCGCGCGGTGGTCCTCGTCCGGGGGAACGTCGCGTGGGCGGTCTCGAGCAGCCCGGGCGAGCGCTTCGGCGAGGTTGCTTGCCGGATGGGCCTTCTCGAGCGGTCGCGATTGCAGCAGATCGTGCGGACGCAGCGCGACGCGATGGATCGCCGCCGGATCGGCCAGCTCCTGGTCGAGTCCGGCGCGATGAAGGGTGCCGATCTGCCGCGCGTCGTACGGCACCAGGTCATCGAGATCTTCCTCGGGCTGCTGGTCGCGCGCAACGGCGCGTTCGTCTTCTTGCGCGGCTGCGATCCGGCCCGGCTCCCCAGCAACTTCGCGCTCGATACCGAGGCGTTGCTGCTCGACGGGCTCCGCCGGCTCGACGAGGTGGAGCTGTTCCGCGGACGTGTCCCAGGCCTGCACGTCCGTCCCCGCCACACGGGGCGTCCGCCGGCGGACGCGCTCGGCGGTGACGCGAAGCTCCTGCTCGACGCGTGCGACGGAGCGCGGACGCTGGCACAGATTGCCGCGGAGACGGAGCTGGGCGAGTTCGAGGTTACGAGGAACGCGTACCGTCTGGTCGTCGCGGGGCTGCTGGTGCTGGACGAGTGAGCGATCCGCTCGCTCCGCGCGAGGTTTCTCTTCTCACCCGCGATCTGCCAGGTACCTCCGGGTCGGTTCGAGTTTCCGAAGAGGACTTCTACGTCGAAGAGCTCCCGCTCTACGAACCGAGCGGCAGCGGCAGCCATCTGTATCTCGCCGTGGAGAAGGCGGGCCGCACGACGCCCGAAGTGATGCACGAGCTGGCGGCTGCATTGGAGGTCCACGAGCGCGACGTCGGATACGCGGGCCTCAAGGACAAGCGCGCCATTGCCGTGCAGCGCTTCAGCATCCCGGTCCCGCCGCACTCGCCGGATTTCGCGGCGCGCGCCGCCGCGTCGGCGGGCCCGGGCTGGCGCGTCCGCTCCGTCGCGCTGCACGGAAACAAGCTGCGGCCGGGGCACCTGCGCGGAAATCGATTCCGCGTCGTCGTGCGCGGCGTGCGACCTGATGCGCTCGAACGCGCCGAGCGCATCGCCTCCGAGCTGCGTGCCCGCGGTGCGCCGAACTTGTACGGCGCGCAGCGGTTCGGGATGCGCGGCGACAACGCGGCGCTCGGCGCGGCGATCCTGCGGCGCGAGGCGGCGCCGCGCGACCGCTTCCTGCGGCGGCTGGCGCTGTCGGCGCTTCAGGCGGAGCTCTTCAACCGCTGCCTCGCCGCGAGGCTCTCCGACGGCCTGTTCCATCGGGCCATCCTGGGAGACGTGCTGCGCAAGCGCGCGACGGGCGGCTTGTTCGTTTGTGAGGATGCCGCTGTGGAGAGCCAACGCGTGCGAGCAGGTGAAATCGATCCCGCCGGACCGCTTCCCGGTCACGCGCTGTTCGCCGCGCGCGCCGAGGCCGCCGCTCGCGAAGCCGCGGTGCTCGCGGAGGCCGGGATCGATCCTCGGTCTTTCGTCGTCGGCGGAGGTGAAATGGAAGGCGCGCGGCGGCCATACCGCGTTCCCGTGGAAGACCTGCGGGTGGACGTCGTCACGGCGGACGCGCTGGCGATCTCCTTCGCTCTGCCGAAGGGCAGCTACGCGGCGTGCGTGTTGCGCGAAATCACCAAGGAGGGCACGCCGGTCGAGGAAGAATGACCCTTTGACGCTTGCGGGTCCGGCGCGGTAGCAAACCGCGCATGCGCATCGCGTGGTGGGTGTTCGCGGCGATCGTCGCGGCAGCCCTCATGGTGAATCTGGCCCTCGTGTCCGCGCGCGTGTCGCAGAATGCCGAGGAGGCTTTGCGGTCGCGCGTCACGGTTGCGTCGGCCGGCCTCCGCACGCAGATGGAGCTCCTCGATCTGCGCAGCTCGCCGCAGAAGGCGGCGTTCAGCCCCGACCTGATCGAAGCCACGAGGCCGCCCGCCGACCCGGCACAGGCCCCGGCGCGTCCGGATGAACGCGCGCTGCGCGCGGCCGCTGCCGCCCTCCAACCCGAGCCGGACCTCGTCGTGGTGGCGAACGCGCACGGTGCCGCGGTGTCGCGGCGCGGAAAGGCGGCGACCTTCGGCGAGGATCCCGCGCGCCTGCCCATGGTGCACGTGGCGCTGGAAAGCGGTGCGTCTCCGCAGTTCATCACGTTCGAAGGATCGCTGTACCGGGCGGCGGCCGCGCGGATCCCTGGAAGCGCGGTGGTGGTCATGGCGGGCACCCGCATCGACGACCGGCTCGGCGCGCAGCTTCGAACGCAGCTCGACGCGGACGTGTCCTTCTTCCACGAGGGAACGCTCGTGGCCAGCTCGCTGGGGAAGGACGATCGAGCGGCAGTATCGGCATGGGCGACGAAGCCGCCCACGACCGGTTTCGGGTCGCTCAGCCTGACGCTGCCGGTCGTCGGAAACGCACTGGCCGATCAGCTGCCGCTCGGGGCGCCACGCGCCGCGACGCGCGCCTCGATCGCCTCGCTCGCGCAGACGGTGCAGGCCGTGATCTCCGTTCCGGCGGCCGCGTATTTCGTGTGGCTCGCCCGCTACCAGGCGTTCTATCTGGCGGCATGGCTGCTGTTCGTGCTGATTGCGTTCATCACCGGTGCGTTCGCCGGCCGCGCGCGCACACGCTCGTACGAGCGCCCGGTGGACGCCGCGAGTCGCCGAGTTGCGGAGGAGGAGCTTCGACCGGCGGCGGCAGCATCAGCAGGGCACGACGCGCTCGACCCGGATCTGCCGGCAGCGCCGGGGAGAGTCGAAGAACCTCAATTCGGTCCACTCGGCGCCGCGGCCGGTCGGGATGAACCGATGTGGAGCGCGGAGGCGTTGCCGCGATCTGAAGACCAGCCGCCGGCGCAATCCATACCCACACCAACGGAGCCCCTCGTCGCCGACGTGACGGGGAGATTTTCTACGCCGCCGCCGGCAGCCTCGCCGTCCGGCGAAGCGCCGATGTTCGCCGATGCGTCCGCGGCCCCGGCCGAATCGGTCGACGAAGAAGAGGCGCATCTGCGGGACACCTTCGACAAGTTCCTCGCGCTGCGCGCCGAGACGGGCGAATCCGTGCACTTGAGCTACGACCGCTTCGCCACCAAGCTCCGGCAGAACCGCGATCAGCTGCTCGCGCGCGGCA
>Ga0209474_10002294_pt1 | contig 17788 bp, 18 predicted proteins | sample GraSoiAngelo_145_FD_185902 | JGI IMG/M metagenome (GOLD analysis project Ga0209474, IMG submission 185902) | Grasslands soil microbial communities from the Angelo Coastal Reserve, California, USA - 14_1009_05_20cm (SPAdes) (version 2) | ecosystem: Environmental > Terrestrial > Soil > Grasslands... | reverse complement strand
TAGTGCATCCGCGCGCCGGCCGTGAGCGGGTTGTCCGCCTGCGCCTGCATCGGACCGCTCGCCGCGAGCGCCAGCAACATTGCGATCTTCTTCATGGCAGCTTCCCGCCTTCGCCCGCTCCGACCCACCTGACCTGCCCGACCCGCCCGACCTGCCTGACCTACCTGGCCTTCTCCACGATTTTGATCTCGAACACCTTCGGCCAGAGCTTGCCGGTGACGAAGAGGCGGTCGCGGGACTCATCGTAGGCGATGCCGTTGAGCACGTCGGTCGTCGCGCGCTCGGCCGGCGTCAGCAGACCGTGCAGATCGATGTACGCCGTGACCTTGCCGGTCGCCGTCGAGATGCGCACGACGTACTCGGTCTGCCAGATGTTGGCGAGGATCTCGCCCTTCACGTATTCGAGCTCGTTCAGATTGCGCAGCGGCGCGCCGGCGGCCGTCACCTTGAGCCGCCGCTTCTCGGCGAACGTGGCCGGATCGAGGTACCGCAGTTCGTCCGTTCCGTCGCTCATGATCAGGTTCGTGCCGTCATGCGTCAGCCCCCATCCTTCGCCCGGATACGAGAACTGCTTCTTCGGCTCGAACGACTTCGGGTCGTAGACGAACGCGACGTGCGACTGCCACGTCAGCTCGAACAGATCCGATTTGAAGAGCGTGATCCCTTCGCCGAAATACTGCGGCGAAACGTCGCGGCGCTGCAGGACTTTGCCGGTCTCGAGCTCCACGTGCCGGATCGACGAGCGGCCGTTGAGTCCGGTGCCCTCGTAGAATGCGCCGCCGACGTACTGCAGCCCCTGCGTGAACGCATTCGGATCGTGCGGATACACGCGAACGATCTGGTAGCCCTGCATCGGGAGGTTCCCGGCAGCCGGCTGCCGCCGCGCGGATGGAAAGGCGATCGAAGCGATCATGAGGACGCCCGTGGCTGCCGTGAGACGCATCGCCGTCATTATCCCTCACCGCCCGGTCAGTAGCCGGCGATCTTGTCGACGACGTTCAGCAGCGGCTCGCCCCGCTCGAACCGGCGGAGATTGTCGGCGAAGAGCGCGACGAGCGGCGTCCAGTAGTCGCGCAGCGCGCCCGAGACGTGCGGCGTGACGATCACGTTCGGCAGATCCCAGTACGGGCTCGACGGATCGAGCGGCTCCTCTGTGAACACGTCGAGCGCCGCCCCGCCGAGGCGCCCGTCCCGCAGCGCCTCGATGACCGCATCGTCATCGACGAGCTTGCCGCGCGCGACGTTCACGAGCAGCGCCCCGCGCCTGACGACCTCGAGCTCCCGCCTGCCGATCAGACGCTTCGTGTCGGGCGTGTGCGGCGCGGCGACGACGATCACATCGCTCTGCGCTGCGAGATCGCCGAGTCGATCCGGCGTCCATACCGCCTCCACGCCCGGCGGCGGCGGCTCGCCGGCGCGGCGGCGGATGCCGGTGATGCGGAAGCCGAACGGCGAGGCGATCCCGGCGAGCGCGCGGCCGATCGATCCGAGGCCGACGATGCCCATGCGCTGGCCGTGCAGCGTACGCACGTCGACGTCGGGCCCCTCGAGCTCCTCCTGCGCCCAGCGGTGCTGCTGCTGCGCGCGCATCGCCGCCGGCAGCCGGCGTGCGAGCGCGATCGTGACGCCGAGCACGTGCTCGGCGATCGATCGCGCGCGGATGCCGCGCGCGCTCGTGATGACGACGCCGCTCGCGAGAAGCTCGGGAAACATCAACCCGCCGACGCCGACGGCGGGACTCTGCACCCAGCGGAGCCGGGTGAGCGACCGGAAGATGTCGCGATCGACGAACGGCGTGAAGGCGACGTCGGCCTCCGGCAAAAGACGCCGCAGCGCGTCGCGATCCCACGCGTCGAGGAACGTGTGCTGCGGGAACTCGGCGCGCAGCTGATCGACGTACCGGCGCGGCATCACCCAGGCCGGCGCCGGGCTGATCACGCCGACGACGACCTTCATGCGCGCCGTCGGTAGACGCCGGATCGGCCGCCGCTCTTGTATTCGAGCCGGATGTCGCCGATGACCATCGCCTTGTCGACGGCCTTCACCATGTCGTAGATCGTCAACGCGGCGACGGCGACGGCGGTCAGCGCCTCCATCTCGACGCCGGTCTGCGCGGTCGTGCGCACGCGCGCCTCGATCGCGTACCCGCGTCGGCCCGGCGACACGTCGACGTGGATGCTCGAGAGCGGCAGCGGATGGCAGAGCGGGATGAGCGACGAGGTCTGCTTGGCGGCGAGGATGCCGGCGAGCCGCGCGGCCTGCAGCGGATCGCCTTTCTTCACCGCGCCCGCGCGGATCTGCCGCAGCGCCTCGCGCGACATCGTGATCGATCCGCGCGCGACGGCCTCGCGCGCCGTCGCCGGCTTGTCGCCGACGTCCACCATCTTCACGCGCCCGCGCGCGTCGACGTGGGACAGCCGTGCGCCCCTGTTACTTCTCGGCATCGCCCTGCTCCTGCGCGAGAAAGAACGAGAGGCTCTCGAGCGAGACCGTCAGATCGACGCTCTTCAGCTTCACGTCCGGCGGCACCTGCAGCGCGCCCGGCGAAAAATTCAGCACCGCCTTGATGCCGGCCGCGACGACGAGGCCGAGCACGTGCGGCGCCGACGGCGCCGGCACCGCGATCACCGCGATCTTGATGCCTTCGCGCCGCGTCACCTTCTTCAGATCGTGGATGTCGAAGATCGGCACGCCCAGGCGCGACTGCTGGCCGACTTTTTCGCGCAGGTTGTCGAAGAGCGCGGCGATCTCGAAGCCTTCCTGCCTGAACCCCGGATAATCGGCGAGCGCGAGCCCGAGATTCCCCGCGCCCATGATCGCGACGCGCAGCTTGCGATCGAGCCCGAGGATCTGCCGCAGGTGGCGCTTCAGATCGCGGACGTAATAGCCGACGCCGCGGACGCCGAACTCGCCGAAGTAGGCGAGGTCCTTGCGGATCTGGGCGGCGTTCAGGTGGAACTGCTCGGCGAGCGCCTGCGAGGAGATCGTCCGCACGTGCGCGTCTTCGAGCACCGACAGGCAGCGGAGGTAGACGGAAAGCCGGTTGGTGGTGAGCTCGGACACCTGCTCGGCGGCTTGTTTGCCCGCCGCCGTCCTGGCCGCGCCTTTGTTCGACGTTTTCACAAGCCAGACCCGGATTGTAGCAAAACTCGAGGTGCTAGAATCCCGCGCATGGCCACTCCCGCCGTGCAGCCGCAGACAGGATTCCAGCCCTACGTCGCCGCCACGCAGTCGCCCGCCGAGTTCACCGTCAAGGCGATCGTGATCGGCATTCTCTTCGGCCTGCTCTTCGGGGCGTCGACGGTCTATCTCGGCCTGCGCGCGGGCCTCACGGTGAGCGCGTCGATCCCGATCGCGGTGCTCGCGATCTCGGTGCTGAAGAAGCTCGGCGGCTCGACGATCCTCGAGAACAACATCGTGCAGACGATCGGATCGGCCGGCGAATCGGTCGCCGGCGGCGTCGTGTTCACGATTCCCGCGCTGATCTTCCTCACGCCGGACGGCCCGAAATATTTCAACTACTTTCAGATTGCGATGCTCGCCTTCGCGGGCGGCATTCTCGGCGTCCTGATGATGGTGCCGCTGCGGCGCGCGCTGATCGTCAAGGAGCACGGCGTGCTGCCGTATCCGGAGGGCGCGGCGTGCGCCGACGTCCTCATCGCGGGCGAGCGCGGCGGGCGGCTGGCGTCGATGGTCTTCGGCGGCGTCGGCTTCGGCGCGCTGTGGAAGGGCTTGTCCTGGGTCTTCAACCTGTTCCTGAAGGAGCTCGACTACTCGACGGCGCGCGCGAGCCAGTTCCCGAACGCGACCCTCAACATCGACATCTCGCCGGAGTACATGGGCGTCGGCTACGTGATCGGGCCGCGCATCGCCGGCACGATGTTCGCCGGCGGCGTGCTGTCATGGCTCGTCCTGCTGCCGCTCTTGTCGATCCTCGGCGCGTACATCCCGGTGCCGTTCCCGCCGATCCACCCGAACTTCGCCAGCAATCCGGCCACCGGGCTGCCGTTCAAGATCTCCGAGATGAGCGCGCCGCAGTTGTGGAGCGCGTACATCCGCTACATCGGCGCCGGCGCCGTGCTCGCCGCCGGCCTCATCACGCTGGGCCGTACGCTGCCGACGATCGTCGCCTCCGCGCGCGAAGGGCTCAAGGACTTCGGCGCGGGCGCCGGCGCGGCGGCGCGCGTGCGCACCGAGCGCGACATGCCGATGGCCTTCGTCCTCGGCGGCTCGCTGCTGCTCGCGATCTTCCTCGCCGTCGCGCCGCGGATGCCGACGCAGGGCAACTTCCTCGCCGCCGTGCTCGTCATCATCTTCGGGTTCCTGTTCGTGACGGTCTCGTCGCGCATCACGGGCCTCATCGGCACCTCGTCGAACCCGATTTCGGGGATGACGATCGCGACGCTGATTCTGACCTGCCTGCTCTTCGTCGCGATCGGCTGGACCGGCGACGCGTACGGGCCGATCGCCCTCTGCGTCGGCGCCGTCGTCTGCATCGCGGCCGCCAACGCCGGCGGCACGTCTCAAGACCTGAAGACCGGGTATCTGGTCGGCGCGACGCCGATTTACCAGCAGATCGGGCTCATCATCGGCGTCGTCACGAGCGCGTTCGTGATCGGCATGACGACGCTCTATCTGCATCGCGTGTTCGGCATCGGGACGCCCGCCGTGCCCGCGCCGCAGGCGACGCTGATGGCGACGATCATCAAGGGGCTGCTCAGCCAGAACCTGCCGTGGGGCCTCGTGCTCGTCGGCGTGTTCATCGCCGTCACGCTCGAGCTGTGCGGCATCCGATCGTTGTCGTTCGCCGTCGGCTCGTACCTGCCGATCGCGACGACGGCGCCGATCTTCGCCGGCGGGCTCGTGCGCGCGTACGTCGAGCGCAAGACCGGCGCGAGGGAAGAGTCGGAGGTCGGCGCCGGCACGCTCTTCAGCTCCGGCCTCATCGCCGGCGGCTCGTTGTGCGGCATCCTGTATGCGGTGCTCGTCGGCTCGGGACGGATCGGCTCATTCGAGTCGATCGGCAACGCGGTGCCGTTCCTGCACGAAGGCAGGACCGGCTACGTCGCCGGCGCGCTGCTGTTCGCCGGGCTGGCAGCGATCCTGGCTCGCAACGCTCAGAAGAAGGTGATGTGAGCACGCAGAGGCCGCAAAGACGGCAGAAACCGCGAACACCGCAGAGAAGCGCAGTGCTCCGGGCGTCGCGCACGGTGCTTGCGTTCCGTGCCGTCTGCGCGTTCTTTGCCTTCTTTGCGTTCTTTGCCTCCTTTGCGTTCTCCCAGCCGCTGACGCGGCGCGCGACGAATCTCGCGACGCTCCTCGCTTTTCCCGGCTACTACCACGGACGTCCGATCGTGATCGTCGGCAAGGTCGGCCTCGAGAAGGATCAGCTCCGCGTGTCCGACGATGCCGAGCATTCGGTCCATCTGGTGTTCAAGGGCAACGCGCCGGACGGCCTCGATGAAGTGCGCGGCGAGTTCTGGGACATCGGCCGGATGAAGCCGGACGATCCGCGCCTCAGCACTCAGGATCTGCGGACGACGTTCAAGATCGATCCCGACGCGCCGTGGCCGCGGCCGGGCGAGGTGACGGCGATCGTCGCGACCGCCGTCGCATCGACCGCCGCCGCGCCGCCAGCCTCGATCCGCACGATCGTGCTGCAGCCGTCCCGCTTCGTCGATCAGAAGGTCGCCGTCACCGGCCAGTACTCCGGCCGCAACCTGCTCGGCGATCTTCCCGACGCGCCCGGCAAGAGCCGGTACGACTTCGTGCTTCGGTCGGCCGACGCCGCGATCTGGGTGATCAACCTGCGGCCGAAGATGAAGGACGCGAGCGGCAAGGATCTGGAGCTCGGGCTCGACGCGCGCATCGACACGAGCCGCTGGCTGACGCTTCGCGGGACCGTTCAGCAGGCGCGCGGCTTGTTATGGATCGACGCCGAAGCCGGCAGCCTCGCGCTCGCGAAGCCGCCGACCGAGACCGTCGCCGAGGAGGAGCCGATTCGCGTGCCCGCGGGTCCGCCGCCGGAGGTGGTCTTCAGCGCGCCGACGCAGGACGAGACCGAGGTGTCGGTCGGCACCATCGTGCGGATCCAGGTGTCGCGCGATCTCGACGCGTCCACGTTGAAGAACCGCGTCCGCGTCGGTTACGCCGTGCCGCAAGGCGCCGCGCCCGCCGCCCCTGCGCCGCCCCTCGAGTTCACCACGCAGTACTCCGCCGCCAACCGCGTCGTCGAAATCCGGTTCGCGAAGCCGCTCGAGCGCTTCCGGACGGTGAAGATCGACTTGACCGAAGGGATCATGGGCACCGACGCTCAGCCGCTGAAGCCCTGGACGCTCACATTCGACACCGGCGGGTCATGAGAACAGCACTCCGTCATGGCTGATGGCTGGATGGCTGATGGCTACGGTCGATGGACGGACTGCCACCAGCCATAGCCATCAGCCATCAGCCATTAGCCATCAGCCATCAGCCATCAGCCATCAGCCATTAGCCATCAGCCATTAGCCATCAGCCATTAGCCATCAGCCATCAGCCATCAGCCATCAGCCATCAGCCATGACGCGCCTTTACGGAACGACGCGGAAGGCGCTAATCGATCGGCGATCACCCGTCGCGATCTCGATCACATAGTCGCCGGGCGCGAGCGGTGCGAGCGCGAGCTGCGCGGTGACCCACTGCGATCCGTCCGGGTCGTCGCGGCGCGCGGCCGCCACCGGCACGTTCAGCGGATTGCCCGATCGATCGAGCAACCGCGCCGTTGGCGGATCGCCGGACGCCGCCGGAATCTCGACCCGCAGCTGCTCGCTCCGCCGGAATCGCACGTCCGCCGTCGGCGCCTCTTTGTTGCCGGTCGCCGGCCCGCGGCGCACGAACAGCGCGCCGGTGGCCTCGGGCGGCGCCGCGATCGTCACGCGCGCCGATTCGCGCGACGGGATCGACGCGGCGCCCGCGCGCGCCGACACGCGCAGCACGAGCTCGCCCGGCTCGATCGCCGCCGGCGGCGCCAGCGCGATCCGGAACGTCCGTCCGCCGCGCGCCACCGTCGCGCGACCGCTCGCCACGTCCGCGCCCGCCGGCATCGTCAGCGTGGCGGTGGCGTCGAACCCATCGGCCCACGCGTCCCCAATCGTCGCGACGCCGCCGATCTCGCCGACGACCCAGATCGTCGGCGGCCGGCCGCCGCCGCCGCCCGCCGGCCATCCGGCGGCCAGCTGCAGCCGCAGCGGCACGTCGCGCGTGTAGCCGGCGAGCGGCGCGACGACCGCGTCGATCGCGTGTGCCGCCGCCGCCTTCGCCGCGGCGGCGGGATCCGAGGGCGGCGCCGCCCCCGCGCGCGCGGCCGCCGTCATCGCCGCCGGCGTCGCGGCGAGATACCCGCGACGCGCGCGCACCTGGACGCCGGGCCGCTTCACGCGCACCGTGATCGCGTGGAATTTTCCGTCGAGCTTCGCGTTCGAGTAGTACCCGAGCAGGTAGTACGAGCTCAGGTCGTCGACGATGCGCTTCATACCGCCGGCGAGGTTGTTGGAATCGACGATCGCGAGGCCGTCGGTGGCTTCGGCGAGCGTGCGCAGCGAGTTCAGGCGCCCTGCGAGCATCCGGCTGTCGACCGAGGGCGGGACCATCGGCGGCGGCGGCCCGGACACGTCCTGCCGCACCAGCGGCGTGTCGAACGACGTCAGCCCGCGCGGATCAACCGGGTAGAACGAGACGTTCGCGCGGTTCGCCTCGCCGAGCACGTCGCGGAATTTCTGGTCGTCGTCGAGGTTCGAGAGCGACATACGATCCTGGTCGCACGTGCCGCGCGGCGCAGCGGCCGTGGACACGTCTTTGCCCGTGAGGCGTCCGGTCCTCGGGTCGAAGCCGACGGGGGGAACGCCCGGAATCCCGTGGCACGCCAGCGGACGCGCGAGCCGTTGATCGGGTCGATAGAGGAGCCAGCCGTTCGAAATCGCGAGCACCGCCTTGCGCTCTTCACGCAGCCCACGCAGGTAACGAACGAGATCCTGAATCGCGTCGATCGTGATCTTCTCGTGCCGCCGGTCGATCATCTCCGCCGCGATGCCGTTCTGATCCGTGCACTCCGAACCGGGAGGCTCGTTGGGATAACAGACGCCATAGGCCTCGTCTTCGGGATCGCGCACCGTCGTGCGATCGCGGTCGCCCCAGTCCCAGTGGCGCGCCAGAAAGCCTTCGATCGTCGTCGTCCTGCGCGCGAACGCGATCCCCGATGCCGGCATCTGCGGCGTCATTACCGCAACGAGATCGTCCTGGCCGATGAGCCGATCGAGCGCGTCCACGAGCGGTTTGCGGATGTTGTGCGACGCGCCGACGTCCACGTGATACGTGTCGAGAAAGACGACGAAGAGGCGCGCGCGGGGATTGGCCGCCATCGCGAGCGACTCGCGCACGGTGTTCGGCTCGGCGCGGAGATCCTGCGGCAGGTTCCCGCGGATGGCGACGCGTTCGAACTGCTCGATCCGCTGCGGCACGCCGTTCTCGAGCACCTCGAAGTCGGGCTGCGTGAGATCGGCGATCGGTGCGCCGTCCTTCGTCGGATAGGCGTCGACGCGGACGTAGTTGGCTTCGGTGCGGAAGGTCGGCGGCTGCGGCGCCGGCGGTGGCTGGGCGCCGGACGCGACGTAGGCGGCGGCGGCCGAGAAGACTGCGACGAGCGGCGTCCACCGCCCCTTCATGCCGCCAGTCTATACCGGCCCCTCGGCGAGGAGCGCGGCAATCCGGCCGCGGACCTGCGCGATCAGCACGTTGCGGCGATCGACGGTGAAGCCCGCCGATTCGACGGGCGCGCCGATGCGGATGCTCACCGTCACGGGACGGATGATCCAGCTGCCGCGGCGCATCGAATCGCGGCCGCCCTGCACCGCGACGGGCACGATCGGCGCCGCCGCCTTGATCGCCATGATGAAGCCGCCTTTCTTGAACGGCAGCAGCTCGGCGGTGCGGCTCCGCGTCCCTTCCGGAAAAATGAGAAACGAATTTCCCGCGCGCAGCGATGTGGCGCCCGCTTCGATCGATCGCAGCGCCGCTTCCTTGTTGCGGCGATCGACCGGGATGAAGCCGCCGTAGCGGAACGCGCGCGCGAGCACGGGGATCGATTCAATCTCCGCTTTGTAAAGAATGTGCATCCGCGGATGCACCGCGTGGAAGAGCACCGGCGGATCGACGTTGCTCTGATGGTTCGAGCAGTAGACGGCGGCGCGATCGCGCGGCACATGCTCGCGGCCCGCGACGCGAAAGCGGACGCCGGTCAGCGTGAGCCCGAGCCGCACGCCGATGTGGCCGAGCACGTAAAGGTGCGCCTTGGCGCCCGAGAGCGCCGCGACGACCATCGCCGGCGGCGCGACGATCAGCACGTATAGGGAAACGGCGACGTAGGTGAGGACGGATCGCAGGGCCGCGAGGATCAACGCGGCGGATCATAAACGAAAAGCCCGCCGGCCCTTGCGGACCGGCGGGCTTCGAACGTGCGCGGGGATCGCGTGCGGCGCGGCTAGGATGCGCGCGCGGCGCGGCGCGCGGGCGCCGCGGGCGCGACGGCGCGCGGCGCCGCCTTCGCCACTACCTTGGCCGGCGCCGCGGCGCGCGCGGTCGTGCGCGCCTTCGCCATGAAGCAGCGCTCGAGCGCGCGATCGACGCGTCCTTCGATCGACGCCGCCGTCTCGCGCATCACCTCCGACACTTCGGAGATGATCAGGAACTTCGCGCGGTCGAGCATCCGCTTCTCGCGGAACGAGAGGCTCTTCGACTTCGCGAGGAACGTGAGACTCTTGAGCACATCGGCCACTTCGTAAATCGACCCGCTCCGCATCTTGTCCGAGTTGTCCTTGAAGCGGCCCTTCCAGTTCTGGTGGTTGTCGATCTTGCCGTCGCCGAGCAGGCCGAAGAGCCGTTCGACTTCCTCGTCGCTGATCGCGCGGCGAAGCCCGACGCCGTCGACGTTGCTCACCGGCACGAGCACGGTGGTGTCGTTGGCGACGATCCGGAGGTGGTAGAACCCGCAGGTGGTACCGAGGATGGTTTTGTCTTCGATGGTTTCGACGATCCCGAGTCCATGGTTCGGGTAAATGACCTTGTCGCCGACTTCAAATGTCACGGTTCCCCCTGAAAGAAGCGCGCTTGGAAGGGTGAATGTGGTAGCAGCAGTCCTTGAAGTATAGCCCACTTCGGAGGGAGAATCAACGCGAATTGGCCGAAAATCGCCCGTTTCCGCCGTTTCCTGACGGCAGACGGGGCGTCGGCAACGAGGCTAAGTCCTTCAGCCGGGGCGCGTTGCACGCGCGGCCCGGCGTCGTGTGGCGATCAGTGCGAAACCGTCGTCTCCGCCCGCTTGAGGGTCACGAACCAGCTCTCGCAGTCCTCGCGCGACCCTCCGGCGAGGACGACTTCCAGGTGCAGGCCGTCGACGTCCCAACTGTGCTTCGCCACGTTGCCCTGCACCTCGAGCGTGTGCGGCCGCAGAAGGTTCTCGGGCGCCGAGTGATCGCGGTGCTCATCCTGGATGCCGCGGAAGAGCGCGAAGTCGTGGTACGGGCCCATGTGGACCTCGAAGGCCGGCAGGCCGGGCCACTTCCCGTCGTAGACGCGCTCACCGTACTGCCCGTCGCCTTCACGGCAGGACTGCCAGTTGCCTTCGAGCAGCGCGCGCGAGTGGTCGGTGAACGGCCTGAACAGCTGTGCGCGGCTGATGCCCGCGGCCAGACACATGGCGATCGTCAACCCCGCAAGTCGTTGCCATTTCAGGCCGGACGGCGTCATCAGCAAACCTCCCGCCGGCTGCACTGCAAGGATGTCGCCGTGTCACGGCAGAGGCGGCTGCGCGGCCTTTGCCTCCGCCAGTATCAATGGCTGCAGAAATAGGGCGCCTTCTCCGTGCGCCCTGAGGCGGTGCGCCGGCCGCCGGGCGGATTCGCGGAAGAGGCTTAGCGCCCGACGCGACGAAAATCGCCGTCTGCGGATCCTTCGACGCCTCATCGCCTGAGACCGCCGGACATGCGCCGTTCGTCAACAACGGCTGACGTGACGCGCCGCAGACGCGCCTGACCGCAGGCCGGCGTGGAGCGTGCACGAGCGGAGCGCGGAGGTGTAGGTGTGAAACGATCGGCCCACGCGCTCGGCTGCTCCGTTCTCGCGCTCGCGCTCGCCGGCGCGGCATCGCCAGCCGCGGCGCAAGCGACGCGCACGCCAAACGTCGAGATCTCCGCAGGTCTGCAGTTCCTTCACATCCCCGACGAGACTTATCCCTTCGGGTGGAACATCGATCTGTCCGGCCCCGCCGGCGCGCACGACGTCGTCCGCTGGGTCGGCGAATTCGGCTCGGCGCACGATCATCCGATTCCCGATCTGCAGTCGCTGACGTTCTATCATTTCGGCGCCGGCGTGCGGCTGATGCCGGCCGAGCGCCTGCGCGCGGCGCCGTTCTTCCAGATCCTCGCCGGCGGCGCGTACGCGAACGAACGGCTGTCGACCAACCCGGCGATCGCGTCGACCGTCGGCGTGTGGGGCCCGATGGTGCAGCCGGGCGTCGGTGTCAGCGTGCCGATCAACCACTACCTGAATCTGGTCGGCCAGGGCGATTACCGGCTCGCGATCTTCAAGGGGCAGACCGACAACGAGCTCCGATTCTCGGCCGGCGCGCGGTTCATGTTGTGGTGAACGTCAGCGGAAGGCCGGCGTCAGGATCGTCGATCGGGTCCGCGCGACGTAAGGTGGTGCCGGAGGAGGGAATCGAACCCTCACGGGGCGTGAACCCCACGGGATTTTGAGTCCCGCGCGTCTGCCAGTTTCACCACTCCGGCACGAAGCCTCAGTATATCGGGTTGCCGCGCCACCCGTGCGCAGCGAACGTGTGTACGATCACGCAATGGCCCCGAACGTCTCGGACATCCTGAACGATCTGCAGCGCGGCGGCCTGCGCGACATCGCCGGCGCGCATGTGTTCGCGCACGTGCCGGTGTCGCCCGCGCTGATCAACCGCCTCGCCGCACAGGCCATCGACGGCCACCGCGCGGTGAAACGCGTCGAGATCCATCCGCGGCCCGGCGATCGCTTCGACGTGATCGTTACGCTCGCGTGGGCGCTCGTCCCGCCGCTGACGATCGCCGTCGCCGTCGATCGACAGCCGGAGTTTCCTTCGTCGCCGACGCTCGTCCTCCGCTGGTCGTTCGCGGCGGGCCTCGACGCGATCGCGGCGCAGTTCACTGGCAGCCTCAACGATCGCCTGCCGCCCGGCGTGCGCCTCGAGGGCGACCGCGTGCTCATCGACATCCGCGCGCTCGCCGCGCGCCACCCGCCGCTCGCCCAGGCGCTGCCGCACATCGTCTCGCTGGGTCTTCGAACCACGGACGATCGCGCCGTGGTCGACGTCGAATGGCGCGTCGACGATCGCTCCGCTTAGCCGCCTGACGACTTCCGCGCGGCCGGACGCAGCTTCACGACGCGCTTGGTCCGCGTCTCGGCGACGTAGATCGCCCCGTCCTTTCCGAGCGCCAGATCGTGGACCGCGTTGAACACGGGATCGCCGGGCCGCCCGAAGCCGATGCTGTCGACGATCTTCCAGTCGCGATCGAGCTTCACGACGCCGGTGTGCTGCGTGTCGTAGTCGGCGCGGCGAATCGCGACATAGTAGCTGCCGGCCGCGTCCGCCGCCACCGCGAACACGCGGCCCGTCGTCTGCGCGTCCTTCGCGCCGATCCATTGGCGCTTGAACGCGCCGTCCTTGTCGAAGAGCTGCAGCCGCGAGTTTTCGCGGTCGGCCACGAGGACGTCGGTCGTCCCGGAGATGAACGTGAGGCCGTGCGGATTGCTGAACTCGCCGGGTCCCGATCCCTTGCGCCCCCATTCGCGAATCTCGTTGCCGCGGCGATCGAAGATCGCGACGCGGCTGTTCACGTAGCCGTCCGACACGTAGAAGGTGCCGTCCGGCCGAATCGCGATGTCGGTCGGCTGATTGAAGTGCTTGCCGTCCCACGCGCCGACGCCAGGCTCGCCGAGCGCGAGCAGCAGCGCCCCGTCGTGCGAGAACTTGAAGACCTGCTGCAGCCCGACGTCGGTGAGAAAGACGTCGTTCGCGCCGTCGATCGTGATGCCGTGTGGAACGAGAAACGTGTTCGCGCCCCACGCCTTGATCAGCGCGCCCGAGTCGGCATCGACTTCGAGCACCGCCGGCTCGGTCAGCTTTTCCGTTGCAGCCGGATCGAACCCGCGGCCCGGCCGATGGAAGATGAAGACGTGGCCGTTGGCATCGACGGCGACGCCGGCGCACTCGCCGAGCTGCACGTTCGCCGGCAGCCTCGGCCAGTCCTTCACCTCCTCGTACGATCGTGCACGCGGCGTCTGTTCGCGCGCGCGAGCACCAGTGCCACCTGCGACGACGACGAGACCAACGAGGACCAGGCTGCCGATCATCATGCTTCGCATGCGCGCCTCCGCTACGACGCGACGCTATCACTTTTCCATTGCGGCGGCGCGACCGCGGGCGTAACCTCCGCCCCCGCCAGCACTCACGGCTTCGCGCGGCCGCGCCTGGCAAGGAGGCCGTCATGTTCGTCACCATCCGCCGTTATCAGGGGAAACCCGGCCAGACGCAGGAAACCGTGAGCCGCGTGAAAGCGGGTCTGCTGCCCATCCTCACCCGCCAGCCAGGGTTCGCGTCATACACCGCTGTCGATGCGGGCAGCGACGTCGCCGTCTCGGTGAGCACGTACGAGAACCGCGCCGCCGCGGACGCGGCCAATCAGGCCGCGGCATCGTGGGTGCAATCGAACCTCGGAGATATCGTCGGTCAGGCCGAGGTGATCCTGGGCGAGGCGCTCGTGGCGGCGACCGCCGAGGATCGCAACGTCGAACTCGTGCGCAGCGTGTACGACGCGTTCGCGCGCGGCGACATCCCGGGCGTCCTCGCGAACTTCGACGATCAGATCACGTGGCAGACACCGGGCCCGCCGGAGCTGCCGCTCGCCGGCACGCGGCGCGGCATCGCGCAGATCGCGCAGTTCTTCCAGCTGCTCTCGGATCTCGTCGACATCACGCGCTTCGAGCCGCGCCAGTTCATCGCGCGCGGCGATCAGGTGATCGTCATCGGCGACGACACGGCGCGCGTGAAGGCGACCGGCCGCAGCCTCGAGTTCCGGTGGACGCACGTCTCCACGCTGCGCGCCGGAAAGATCGTGGCCTTCGAGGAATTCAGCGACATGACGGCGCTCGTCGCCGAGCTGAAGTCCACGCAGGCGCACCTCTAGGATTCTCGCGAAACGACTTGCGGGCGGCCGCGCGACGCGCGCGGCCGCCGCGCTTCAGCTGTGGCCGCTCCGCTGAGGCAACGCGCTTTGCATGCGCTCGCGCGGAGGTTCCACATGAACGAGGACCGCAACGAGGGCCGTGCCGTTCAGCCGCAAGCCGAGCAGAAGCATCCGGACAAGTGGCAGCGCGACTTGAATCCGCATCACCTCGCCGGCCAGAACATCGGCCGGGTCTCCGACGCCGCTGAAAGCACCAACCGCACTGCATTCAACCTGCGCAAGCGTGGCATGGACGTCGGCGCGCTCGACGACGAGGATCTGAAGCAGGTGCCCGTGCTCGAGGCGGGCGCGCGACTGCAGCAGGGCGCCACCTATGTCGATCTCACCGATCCGGTCCGCGCTGAGTTCACAGCGACTGGCGATCTCATCGCGCCGCCCAACCGCGCGTACGCCCCGAAGGACAAGGTGCCGTATCAGATCTGGAATCGGCTCACCGGGAAAACCGATGAGAATCCCGAGCGCGGGTGAATCGCCTTACGAACTCTTTACGCGTCGCCGATGGACCTCGGAGTCAGAATTGGACCTCTACGTCACGCATGCGCTCGGTCCGACCACGCCTTCGGTACAAACAGCGAGTCCGCGCCGCGCTCCGGGACGCCCTGCTCCGCGCAACCGGCGTCACCCTGCTGCGCGACGGCTGCCCTGAGGTTCGCGTCGAGCAGATCGCCGAGGCGTGCGGCATCGCGAAGGGCACCGCCTATCTGCAGTTCGCGAGCCGATCGGATCTGCTCGGCAGCGCCGTGCAGCGGCTCGACGCGGAGCTCGCCGCGCGGCTCGCCGATCCGCCGCCGAACATCGGCGGCGCGAAAGCGGCGCTGCGGTGGACGGTGATGGAAGCGATCGACGCGCAGATCAAGGCGCTCGGCACCCCGCTGCCCGACAACCCGGCACGCGTCAACGGCGCATGCCTCTGGCCGTGCTGCCACCGCGTGATGCCCTGCCCCTACGGCGGCCCGGCGCGATCGCTCTCGGTGCTCGAGCGCGTCGCGCGCGCGCTCTCGCGGCGATCGTCGTCGCCGGCGCCGGAAGACCTCGCGCACCTCGTCGTGCACGCGTCGATCTGGAGGCTCGTTCGCCCGCCGCGGCGCGCCGACGCGCCGTCGCACCGCCGCTTCGTCAGCCGCCTCTTCGACCACCTGCTCGCGTAAGCACTACCGCCTGACGTAGACTGAGGAGAAGGCTTGTTCACAATCTGACGTGGTCGTCATAATTCGATGGCATTAGATCGGTTCGCACGACACATCAAGGGCATTCGCAACGAAGAAATCCTCAAGGCGGCGCTGAAAGAATTCGGACAGCGAGGCTCGACGATGCGGATCGAGGACGTCACCGCATCGGTCGGGATCGGCAAGGGAACCCTCTATCGGCACTTCGATTCGCGCATCGAGCTGCTGCGCGCCGTGCTCGCCTACGGCGTGCGCGAGCTGCAGCTGCGCGCGCTCGCGGCGCGCGACGCGGCCGACGCCACGGCCGACCACGGGCTCACGGCGGTGATCGCCGAGCTCGCCGCGATGAACGCCGAGCGCGATCCGGCGTCGCCGGCGTCGCTCTGCCGGCTGCGGGTCTGCGAGGGCTGGCCCGAGCCGCTCGACGCCGAGTGCGAGCCGAGCGGCGCGCTCGCGCCGCTGATCGTCCGCTGGCAGGCCGACGGCGTCTTCGATCGCGGCGAATCGCCCGATTGGATCGCCGCGTTGATCATCGGCGCCGTGAACTCGCCGCTCATGGCGTCGCACGGCGACGGCGACGCGCGCGCGCTCGCCGCGCACGCGGTGCTCCTGATCCGGCGCGCGTTCGCGGCGGGCTGATCGGCAGACGCTACGCCGGCTCGCGCGGCGCGTCGCACAACCGCCGCACGACGCCGACGATCTCGGGAAAGCTGACCGGCTTGTGGAAGGCCGCCGCGGCGTCGAGCTCCTGGACGCCATCGGTCTCGATGCCCGACAGGATCACGATCGGGATGTTGGCGATCACCGGATCACCTTTCTGCTCCCGCCGGAACGCCCAGCCGTCCATCACGGGCATGCGCAGATCGAGCAGGATCACGCTCGCATCGCCGCCGCCGCGCAGGTAGGTGAGCGCCTCCTGGCCGTTCGCCGCCGGCACCGGCGAGAACCCTTCCAGCTTCAGGAACTTGCTCATCAGCCGCACGAGGTTCGGGTCGTCGTCGACGACGAGCACGCTGGCAGCCATTGAGATGCCCCTCGGGCCGAGAGTATGCCAGATCGGGCGGGGATTCGGATTGCGGATTGCGGATTGCGGATTGCGGATTGCGGATCGGGTATTGGGAATTGGTGAAGAGACAACGGATACATTAGAGGAAAAGGCGCGGTGTCAGCGTGACAGTTGTGATCTAACGAATCCCTAATCCCCAATCCCCAATCCCCAATCCCCCGCCGCGGCGTATGCGCAGCACGGCCGCGTAGATCTCGAGCGCGCGCCGGCCGACCGCGGCCCACGACACGTGGCGCTCGAAATGATCGAGGACGCGGCGGCGCTCGGCGGCGAGATCGCGCCCGGCGACGGCGGCGATCGCGCGCGCGCACGCGTCGGCGTCGCCCGCGGGCCACAGCGCGCCGCACGATCCGTTCGCCGTCAGCAGGCGGAACGTCGGGATGTCGGTGACGATCGGCGACGCGCCGCACGCGAGCGCTTCGATCACCGCATAACCGCTGCCCTCGTGACGGCTGCCGAGCACGAACAGATCCGCGGCGCTGTAAAACGACGCCAGGTGCTCGTGCGGGACGCGGCCGACGAGGCGCACGCGCTCGGCGAGCGCGGTCGCGGGGGCGAGTAACGCGCGCACCTCGCGCAGCAGATCGTCCTCGCTGTAGATCATCGTCAGCGTCGCCCGCGGCAGCGCGTCGATCGCGCGCTCGAAGGCCGCCAGCACTGTCAGCGGATCCTTGTTCGCGTTGAGGCGGCCGACCCAGAGCGCGGCCGGCGCACCGGCGACGCCGGTCGCCGATCGGGCGGCGTCGCGATCGACCGGTGCGACGCGCGTGCTCGCCTCCATCACCTGATACGTCGCCTGGCCCGGCGCGATGAACCCGGCGCGCCGCCAGCGATCGACGTGCTCGTCGGCGGCGAACAGGAACGCGTCGGCCGCGCCGCGCGCGAGCCGGCCGACGAGCCGCTGCACCGGCGCGCGTCCCATCGGCCCCGTGTCCGAGTGGTTCTGCACGACGATCGCGGTTGCCGACGGAAGCGCGCGCCGAAGGCGCCACGTCTGCGCGGCGAACGCGAGGCCGTTGACGTGCACGACGTCGGCGGCCGCACCGGCGACCGCCGCGCGCAGATCGCCGCGAACGAAGATGTACTCGACGCCGCCGCGCGTGACGCGCGCGTCGCGTCGAAACCGCTGGACGACGGCCGCGCGGCGCGCGCCGGCGGCGAGGAGCGCGTCGCTCCATCCGGTGAGCGTGGTGTAGCGCGCCAGCAGCGCGTCGGGGTCCGCCAGCGTCTCGTCG